>Ga0114978_10000972_pt1 | contig 24037 bp, 20 predicted proteins | sample S_140212_EF_Meta_FD_87027 | JGI IMG/M metagenome (GOLD analysis project Ga0114978, IMG submission 87027) | Freshwater microbial communities from Lake Simoncouche, Canada to study carbon cycling - S_140212_EF_MetaG | ecosystem: Environmental > Aquatic > Freshwater > Lake | place: Lake...
CCAAGTAGCTCCAGTGCTTCATCTGGTAATCGCGACGGGCCACGAAATCCCTGCTTTTTCAGAATTCGTCCCACGAGAAATAAAGCCCCTACGATCAATCCCAAGGAAACCGCCGTGCTGACGAGAGGGCTGATGGAAGAGACCGCTTTGCCGCGCTGTTCGGGATTCGACTGCGAGGTGTGACTTCGAGCAGGCAGAGGCAAGGGCCGGACGGATTCGCGTGATCGGGATGCGGGAGGGTCTTGTGCCGTCCCCTCATTTCCACAGAGGATTGCTGCACAAAAAATGAGCCCGTACCACGAAAAACGGGAACCGAGAATCACAGGCAAACTCGATTCGGAAAATCGAATCCTGCGGAATAAACAGTTGATTGCCTTGAAAAACAGCGAAATTCGGAAAAACAGCCGGTTCGCCAAGGGGGGGGGCACCGGAATCCGTGGTAATTGAGGTCGATTGATACGAGACTTGCCGTTGGCCAATTCCATTTACCTCTGAATAGTCCGGCGGAAAATGCCGATTGTTCTTAATGGTGGAATACACGCGAACGCGATTTCGAACAAGATCAGGATTGGGGACATTTGGGCAAGAATTGCTTATATTGATCGTCACCGTCGGGACGTGGACTGATCGGGGGTCTCGGCGGGGTGTTTTTCGGGTGGTCGTGACGAATGGCGGAAACTCAATTTTTCAAACGTTACCGGATGGAAATCCCCCTCGGGGAATTTCCGCTTCCGCAAGCGGTATTACCAGAGGGTTATTTCTGGCGGGAATGGCACATCTCGGATCTCGAACGGCATGCGGCAACGAAGTTTCGCAGTTTTCGTGATGAATTAGATGCAGAAGTCTTTTCCTGTCTCGGCGAATATTATGGTTGTCTCCGTTTGATGTCCGACATTGCCCGACAAGAGCGTTTTCTGGAGCTCACCACCTGGTTGATCAGCTATGCGTGCCAAGACGAATTTCCACAAGATTGCGGTACGATTCAGGGGATTGGTGCTGCAGGCGAGTCCGGAGCGATCCAGAATATCGGCGTCGTACCGGAACATCGGGGCTTGGGCCTTGGCCGAGCGCTGATGCTCAAGTCGCTCGAGGGATTTCTGCTGGCAGGAGTGAAACGCGTTGTTCTCGAGGTGACGGCAAGTAACCTCATCGCGGTCGAACTCTATCGTCAGCTTGGTTTTCGAATCACGCGGACGATGTATCGGACGGCTCCGATTGAGGAATCCCGGCTTTAGTCCGCCTCGCGATCCGGTTCCCGCGGTGATCTCCCAGAACCAACATCCGCGTCGTGTCGAACGACCTCATAAGCGGGATGGACAGCTCGAAATCATGATCGAGCAGAATTGACGCAGCGGCTTTATGCGGCACGGCGAGAATCTGGTGCAATCTGAGCTTCCGCTGCGGATGGAAAAAACTGGGATTCCAACCGTTGAATACGAGCCTCTAATTGCTGCAGTTCATCCCGTTTTTTTTCCGAGAGGACCTTCAGTCTTTTCAACTGCTTTGGCGGGGGGCCGCTCAAGAGTCGATTGACAAAATCAAACATCAACAGAGATTGCCAGAATCGAACCCCCAAGCCACGTAGCCGGTAAAGATTTGCCGCCTTGGTGATCTGGTTGATTCGCAGTTCACGACCAATTTGCACGGTCCCCAGCATGCCGAGGATCGGTAGCAAAATGATGATCAGTTCGAGAATATGTTCCCGGCAATAGTCGATTTTATTTTGAGAAATCGTCGCCATCAGGATAAATTCTGCGGCAAATGCCGACCAGATGATTCCGCTGGCGGCGGCAGTCAGCGCGGCAAATTGATAATCATCACCAATCCGTGCCGAGAAAAAGTATTCAGTCCCCAACAGCGGAAGAATCAGCAGGGACATCACGATCATCGGAACCTGTAGCCCTTGTTGAATTCGCCGTTCCAACTCGAAGCCAATCGTTTGCCAGCCCAGCCCAGGGAGCCAGATCCGATGATTGGTTTCATGATCTTTGGCTCCAATTCTCAGTGGAGGAAAAATCGCGTACAGCCAGTGGTAGCCACCGTCTCGACTACCAAGTCGTACCGCCCAGAAGCAGTCGACCCAGTAAGCGGGATAGAGCCCCAGAAATCCCAGCAGACAACCGTTGAAAACAGCCAGATGGTTCGGCCGGTTATTGATATGAAACATCCCCGCCAACAGAATTAGCGACAGGATCGAAAGCCAGAACATCTCTGGTCCGGTTCGTTCATCCCAAAGTCGAAGCGACGAACTACGAGTGTGATCATTCGGCGTACTTTTGTTCACCGAGGCTTCCTTACCTGTCAGGGATTGTCGAGGAAGCCCTGATTCTGGCATGAATTTCACTTGTCAACAAGTCGAGTTTCGACCTCACCACATCACGTCTCGACCATCAATGGTTTTAATCATAACGCTGGTCCCCGCCGTAATTTCTGGCACAACCTTCCCAAATGAAGAGGTCAACGTCAACGAACCTGACTGCTTCGCATTCAAGCTGATCGAGCCAACCGGGTCGTCGGAAACGTAGACAATCAGTTTCGTTCCTGGTCGCAGCGGTACATTTTTGATTTCGATGATCAATTCTTCATGATCGGTTTGCCTCGGTTCATTCTGCATGGCAACAAATCGAGCCGATCCCGATGCGGCAAAGTGGCCTCGACAGCCACTCAACGGAACGCGACTTTCCCGCTTGTAGGCACAGGCGGGCTCAGCCAGCGAAAAAAACAAGGTGACGACAATCAGTGAATGAATCAGCATGCCTCGGGGCATAAGGGTATTCCTGCAGAAGAGCGATCGAATTGTTAAGGGATTGCAAATAAGTCTAAGTCGAGGACTCGGCGAATACCAGTCAGCACAAATCCATAGTCTTTAACCCTTTTGCTGTTCACTGCGGCTTGTCTGGAAAATTTTCCCGATGAAATTTGGCGGCAGGGGCGAATTCTGAAAGGGAATCGGCTATAGTCCTTGATTGGCAATGATTTTAGCGGATATTCATGAACTCACCGCAACGGCAGACACGGACGCATCTGATCTCCCTGTTCCAGGAACTGGGCTTACACCCGCGCGGGGATCTGGGCCAAAACTTCTTGATTGATCTCAACTTGATTGAGATGATCGTGCAAGAGGCCCGGCTGGGCCCTGATGACGTGGTTCTCGAGGTGGGGGCCGGAACAGGCGGATTGACAACGTATCTCTCGGCCGCCGCCGCAGTCATTTCGGTCGAGTATGACTCGAACATGTACGGGCTTGCTTGCCGGGCGGTAGAAGGTCGTGACAATGTCACCTTATTACACACGGACGCTTTAAAGAGCAAAAATCAGCTGGCACCGGTGGTGATGGAGGCGATTCGAAAAGCACTCGCTGTTGATCCACGGCGGCGATTAAAGCTGGTTGCCAACTTGCCTTACAGCATCGGAACCGCCGTCATTGCGAATTTGCTGGCCAGCGATTTGCCCTGGGAATTGATGGTCGTGACGATTCAATGGGAACTTGCTGAGCGAATGCTGGCCAAACCGCGAACCGGCGACTACAGCGCTTTGTCCGTGTTTTTGCAATCACAGTGTCATTTGAAGCTGCTCAGAAAGCTGGGCCCGAGCGTCTTTTGGCCGCAGCCGACGATTGATTCGGCGATCCTGCGGATCGAACCGAATCTCGAATTGGCCTCGCGAATTGTCAACCGAGGTGAGTTCCAACTGTTTCTGCGAGATGTTTTCACACAGCGACGCAAATTGTTACGCGGCGTCGTGGTGAACCTCTTCAAATCGCGATTGTCAAAACCACAAGTCGATCTGGTGCTCGAGTCCATGCAGTTTCCGCCGGATACCCGCGCCGAGGAACTGAGCGTTGACCGATTGGTGGAATTGTCGAATCGATTGCAACGCAGCGTGGAACAGGAGAGACTGACCATGTAGCGGATCAATCGAGGATCGACAATTTCTGGGGTCTGTCGGTCGCGAGAATGTTACCGTTGCAGAAGAGACCGGAAGACCAAAAATCAGGGAAAGACTCGATTCAGACGGAAAAACAAAACAGGGGACCGCTGGAACCAGCGATCTGGAACCAGCGATGTCAGCCTGTGCGAGAATCAGAAGTAAATCGGCCAAGATGAGACAGGGGAGTCAGAAAATGGAAGATCGTATCGCTTACAAAGGAATCACATTCGACGACGTGCTGCTGGAACCACGGTATAGCGAAGTGATGCCAAACGAAGCGGATGTCATGACGCAACTCACCCAGAACATTCGGATCAACGTTCCGATCATCAGCAGTCCGATGGATACCGTGACCGAGAGCGAAATGGCGGTCGCCATGGCCCAGGAAGGGGGGATCGGCATCGTTCATAAAAACATGCTTCCCGAGCATCAGGCGATGGAAGTGGAACGAGTCAAGCGCGCAGAGCACGGTGTGATCGTCGACCCCGTGACACTCCCCCCCGAAGCCACCGCCGCCCAGGCGTGGGATATCATGGAGAAGCGGAATATCGGCGGTGTTCCCGTCACGCGGAATGGTCGGCTGATGGGGATTTTGACTCGCCGCGACTTACGATTCATGCCCTCGGGTGACCAGCACACGCCGATTTCGGAAGTCATGACCAAAGACAATCTGGTGACGGCCAAAGAGGACACCACTTTGGCTGAGGCACAACGGATTCTCCTGGAAAATAAAGTCGAAAAACTGTTGCTGATCGATGACAATTATCAGCTGAAGGGGCTGATCACGATCAAGGATATTGACAAGAATCTGCGATACCCACGTGCAGCAAAAGACGCTCGCGGGCGATTGCGAGTCGGTGCCGCGATTGGGGTCGGGGACTACGAGCGAGCCGAGCGGCTGATCGAAAAAGGGGTCGATGTTCTGTGCGTGGATAGTGCCCATGGTCATTCGAAGAACGTCGTCGACACCGTCAAAGAATTAAAGCGGCGCTGGAATATAGATGTGATCGCCGGCAATGTTGCCACGACCGAGGGAGCCATGGCACTCATTCGAGCCGGTGTCGATGCTGTCAAAGTGGGGATCGGCCCAGGATCAATCTGTACGACGCGAATCATCGCCGGAATTGGTGTTCCACAACTCACGGCAATCTCCAATGCCTCAAGGGCTGCTGCCGGAACCCAGGTCTCGATTATCGCCGACGGGGGAATCCGTTACAGCGGTGACATTACCAAGGCACTTGCGGCTGGAGCTCACGTGGTGATGCTTGGCGGATTGCTCGCGGGTTTGGACGAAAGCCCTGGAGAAACCATTCTCTATCAAGGACGTCGCTTCAAGCGTTACCGCGGAATGGGATCTTTGGGCGCCATGGTCAAAGGGAGCAGTGAGCGTTATCGGCAGTCGAATACCGATGATATTCGTGCAGCGGGACCCTCCAAGCTGGTCCCTGAAGGGGTCGAGGGGCGGGTCGCTTATCGCGGTTCGTTACCGAGCGTCTTATATCAACTGATTGGTGGACTACGGGCTGGTATGGGCTATTGTGGCGTGCAGACGATTGCCGAATTGCGTACCGAAGCTCGTTTTATCCAGGTGACACCCGCCTCGGTGCGAGAAAGCCATCCACACAATATTTCGATCGTGGAAGAGTCGCCAAACTATTCTGCAGAACATTCACCCATGGAATCACACTAGTTTTACGAGATGATCTCCTCGCCGGAGAGATTTTCGTTTTTTACCCATGACACGCTTTTCATCTGAGTGATCTCATGAGCTTTTTTCGTCCTGAACTTGACCGCATGGCCGGATACTTGCCGGGTGAACAACCGCAAGACTCGGGCTGGAGCAAACTTAACACCAACGAGAACCCCTATCCTCCATCGCCGCTTGTGATTGAGGCGATTCAAGCGGCGGCACAAAGTCGCTTGAATCTTTACCCTGATCCGATGGGGACCCCGTTTCGCAAGGCGGCTGCCGAGGTCTGCGGGGTCGATCCCGACTGGATTTTGCCGGGTAATGGCAGCGATGAAATCCTGACCATTTTGACACGCTCGTTTGCTGGATCAAACGATCAGATCGCTTTCCCCTATCCCAGCTACATCCTGTACGAAACGCTCGCTGATTTGCAGGGGGCACGACATGTCCGGTTGCCACTTGAGCCAGATTGGTCTTGGGATTTTCACAAGGTGATGCCGATCGTTGAGCAAAGCAAATTGGTCTTTGTTCCGAATCCCAATTCCCCCTCGGGAAATCGCTGGACGTGGGATGATCTCGTCTCGTTGACACCCCCTCACGGAGTGCTCGTGCTCGATGAAGCCTACGGTGACTTTGCCGACTTCCCTCATCGTGGCGAATTACTCAACAGCACGATCGGCAGCCAACTGATTATTACGCGGACATTTAGCAAAAGTTACAGTCTTGCCGGGATTCGATTCGGCTTTGCCATCGCACACCCGTCAGTCATCGCCGGCCTGCGAAAGATGAAGGACAGCTACAACTGCGATTCGATTTCGCTCGCCGCAGCGACGGCGGCAATCCTGGATCAGGACTGGATGTTATCCAATGTGCAGCGCATTCGGACCACGCGGGAACGGTTGGCAACCGGGTTGAGTTCGTTAGGATTTCACGTCGTTCCCAGTCAGACCAATTTTGTCTGGGCAACGCATCCTACCGGCGAACATCGCCAGCAGTACGAAGCGCTGAAAATGCGAAAAATCCTCGTTCGTTATATGAAATTTCCGAATGTCGACTGGGCTGTGAATGGAATTCTCGATGGCCTGAGAATTACCGTGGGGACCGACGACGAGATCGATAAGTTCCTCGCCGCCATGAAAGAAATTGTTTAACGCTGCGGCTTCCAGCGAAGTCGTTGATGTCCGTCAGGTTGATATCCGTCATCGAGTCACAAAATCTTCAGCAGGAACCCGCAAATGACACGAATTGCGACGATTCATCGGAAAACCGCCGAAACCGATATTCAACTCGTTTTCAACTTGAACGGGACGGGGATTGCCAAGGTCGAGACAGGTGTTGGCTTTCTGGATCACATGTTGACACTCTTTGCCAAACACGGAATGTTTGATCTCGAAGTGGCCGCGATCGGTGACTTGCACATTGACCAACACCATACGACAGAAGATGTTGGGATCTGTCTCGGGAAAGCGCTGGCACAAGCCGCTGGCGATAAACACGGGCTGAGCCGTTATGGATCAATGACACTCCCCATGGACGAGACGCTGGTGACTTCGGCACTGGATCTCAGTGGTCGAGTCAAATTCATTTATCAAGTCAAATTCCCCACCGAAAAAATTGGGCAATTCGATACGGAACTCGTCGAGGAATTCTGGCAGGCGGTCGCCGCGAACGCCCAGATGAATCTGCATTTAGTCCTGCACCACGGCACGAACAGCCACCACATTGCCGAGGGTTTGTTTAAGGCCACCGCGCGGGCTCTGCGTCAGGCGACCACCATCGATCCCCGACAGACCGGTGTGCCATCCTCCAAGGGGTCGCTCTAAAAATTGGTTTCGATGCCTGTCATTCGGCAGATCGCTCCCCTCGATTTGCTGAAGCCATCAACGCCCGAACCGGACATCGAGAGGATGTCCGGTTCGGGTTATGCAGTGGAAGAGATGGGGTCGAATGATGAACGAGTGTACAGAGACCACCTCTCTCTGATGGCACCGACAATCGCTTCTGTTCCGGCACGCACCTCAATTCCCTGCGAATCATGGTGAGTGGGGAAGTTGGCTTTCCAGTGAATTGACCTTTGAGAGCGTTAAGGCACTCAGCACCACTGCGGCAACCACTCCCGCCGTCAGCAAGGCAATGGTCGGATCAATACTGCGGAATCCACACCAGCCACCGGGAGGACATTCGTCGCAATTCGAGTACTGACCTCGGGCACCGTTATGGCCAAGCACGATCAAGGCGTTTTTGCGGGCCGATGGGGGAGCGGATTGATCGCTCCAGACGCGAAACAAGCCTTCGGTCGTGCCTGAGCTGACATGATAAGTCCCCGGTTTGAGGTTGGGAACCGAATACAATCCCTCTTCATCGGTGTGGGTCCGAGCGACCTCGGTCTTCCCCTGGCGAATGACCACTTCGGCATTTTCCACCACCGCACCACTGTGATCAACCACCCGTCCTGCAAACTGGCCATCGGCCAGTTTCGCGACGTCGGCCGCGATCGTTGCCACGGCAGAGCGTCCGACTTTTTGCTGGGAATCAGCGGCCTGAATCGAGGGAAGCGGCATGACAACCCCACATGTGGCCAATACGATCGCCGCACCACGAACCAGCTTTAAAACAGGCATGTTTCCTCCTTGATTTTCAGTCGATTGACGGTGCTCGATTGACCCGATCCACCAGTCGTCCAGTTTCAATCGAAGACCGCTCGGGAAACCAACTGACCTCCGTATGCGGCCTAAACTCACCTCTGCAGTAATGTTATCGGCCTAAAATATCGCTAAAATCATGCGAGTCGAACCAGACTGAAAAACATGCGCATTTTTTCCATTCCCTCAAGACTGCCGTATTTGTCGCGAAGTTTGGCGAAATTGGCCGGTCGCGTGGTCGGTGAAGTAAAATCCGGTCGCGAGCGGATTTCGATCAAGAGTTCAACGAAAGTTTCACCGATTGCAGATTACAGGTTGCCGCTGGCAGATTGCTGCTGACAGACCGCAGCATACCGAGTACAGAGTGACCATGATCGGCATTTTTGAAAAGGCCCCTCAACCAGGCGGGGTCATCCAATCCTGTAACAAAAACCTGCAATAAAAAATGGTTGATGTTTCTGACAGAAACAAAATTGCAAATTGAGATTTAGAGGGATGAGGGACATGATTGGTGATTCTGCTCAATATGTCTGGAAATTTCCAGGTTTTGATCGTCAATTGGGTGAACGCCCACTGTTAATGGGCATCCTCAACACCACCCCAGACAGCTTTTCGGATGGGGGAAAATACATCCTCACGGACCGGGCCGTCGAACACGGTCTTCAGTTGGTCGCTGAAGGGGCGGATATCCTGGACGTGGGTGGCGAATCGACTCGACCGGGAGCAACCCCTGTATCACTGGACGAGGAACTTCGGCGAGTGATTCCTGTGATCGAACGACTCGCAGGTCTGGTGAAGGTTCCGATTTCTATTGATACCTTCAAAGCGGAAGTGGCCGAGCGGGCGATCCGGTCAGGAGCCAGGATTGTCAATGACATCTCGGGACTGCGTTTCGACGAACGCATGGTCGAAGTTTGCGTGAAAAATCCCTGTGGCGTGATTTGCATGCATATTCAAGGGACCCCCCAGACCATGCAAATCGGACCGCATTACCATGATGTTGTGACCGAATTGTGTGAGGACTTCGTGATTCGATTGCAGGCCCTCGAGCAAGCAGGGATTCCGCGTGAGCGGATCGTGATTGATCCGGGTGTTGGCTTTGGCAAGACGGCGCAGCACAACCTGGAGATCCTTTCGAATATTGCCCGATTCCGGCAACTCGGTCGGCCTGTCCTGATCGGCCACTCCCGAAAACGATTCCTGCAAAAGCTTTTGGGTGAAGCGATTGACGAACGTTTATTCGGGACCGTCGGTGTCTCGATCAGCCTTGCCCAGCAGCATGTCGACCTGCTCAGGATTCACGACGTTGCCGCCAACCGAGATGCGCTCTCGGCATGGCGTGCAACGCGGCCGCAACCTGCTTAAACGAATTCCACGCTGGTCGTTTACACGATGGTAATCGTGCTGGTTACCGGATTGCTGAACGCAGATCCATCGTTCACACGGAATGTCACCGTTCGTTTAAATTGTGAGGGTATTGCACTCACATTGTAATAGGTGACGGCTCTCATCGCCGCTTGGAAGTTGGCCAAAGTCGCTGTGGCCCCCGAAGAATTGAGGGTCAGCACACCGGTCGTGTTGTTGTAAATTCCGTTGATGTTCCCTGTCGATGCATTCCCAACAAAGCCCAAAAAGTCCTCGAGCGGAAAGAAATAATTCGACAGACTCACCGTCGCATACGACAGTGACGAGTTATTCGCATCCGCAACCGTGATCACCGGATTGATGATTGTCGGAAACTGACTTGCCGAATACGTAATGGCACTTCCCCCGGTCAAAGTCGGTGCGGAATTGAAATAAATCGTACTCGGAAGCCCGTTGCTGTATGCCAATCCATCGAACGCCTTATAGATCACAGTCCGAGGGGCCGTTGTCGGAGTCGTACTGGAATTCCAGTACGAGACACTTCGTAACGCCGATTGAAACTGCCCCACCGTGGCTGTCGAGAAGAGTGAGGAAAGCGTCAAGATGCCGGTCGTGGAATTAAAGCTTCCTGTAATGTTCCCCGTGGACGTCGAGGGAGAAAAACCGAGTCCATCCTGGCTGGCATTATAATTCCCCGCAATCTGGACGGTTGCTGAGGTCAGCGTCGTACTATCCAGGTCCGCGACGGTAATGCCAGTATTGACGAAAGCCGCACCCTGACCGGTTGTGTACATCAGCGTACTGGGGCTCGACAAAATGGGAGGATTATTGATCGGCGTATCGACCAGATCTGTCGAAGTGAGATCTTTGAACTCGGCCGGTTGGCCCCATAACCAGTCACGCCCAAGCCCCCCAGTGATCACATCAGGAACGGCATCATTGAACACCGTCGAATCGGCAACCAGGATCGCATTCTTGTTCAATCCACCCCCATTCCTCAGGTAATTGACACGCTGCTCAAACGTATTCGTCGATTGCCATTCAGCGAGGATTGATCCCAGTGCCGAAAGATTCATGTCGTAGCTGGTGAAGCTGCCGATCACGATGTCTTCGCTACTGCCGCCCGTGACGGAATCGACCCCGCTCCCCCCAATGATGAGGCTCTTTCCGGTTCCTCCGACAATGGTATCCGCTCCCTGATTTCCAATCAGCGCATTTCCCATCGAATTGCCGATCAGCGTGTTAGCGCCATTCGACCCAAGTACATTTTGAATATTGGTCACCTTGCCAAATCCGTCCGCAAGACCCGAATTCAAATTCGCGGTCACGGAAGTCTGACGTGCCGAGTAATCGATCCAATCGCCACCAGCTAGTTGATCGGTGAGATACGGCCAGCCATTCGCGGTCCCCGTGATCGCTCCCCCTGCAAGCATACGGAAGACATCAACAGCATTTCCTCCCGTCAAACTTTCGATCCCCTGAAAATTAAAAATCCCATTGACGTTACCCAAGTTGTTACCCGTGACATTCCAGCTATTCGCCTGATTGGCCCCGACCAGCGTGTCGACATCGGATGATCCCGTCAGCTTCGTAATGTAGGCGTACCCCCCTCCAATGGCGGTCGCCGGAGACGTGTAGAGATTCGCAACCGGATTCAGGGTTGATTGAAGTCCGACCAGCACCCCATTATTGCGGGTGGAATAGTCCAGAGAATTGACACCCAACCCGGCATTCACAACACCCGAAACAAATCCGACTGGCATGAAGTGATAGGTGTCAGCGAGTTTTCCGCCTACCAGATTTTCGATCGAGCTGAAGTAGAAGGCCCCGTTCAGATTTCCGGTATTACCCGCCGTGACATTCCAATCATTGATGGTCTCTGTGGCAATCAGGTTGTCGTAGTTCGTACTATTCATGCTGCTACCGCCGATCAGATTTTGGATCTGCGAAAAGACAGAGCCAATTCCCGTGGCGGTCCGTGCCTGAAGATTCACCACAATCCCGTCGAATCGTTGGGAATAATCCAGAGTGTTATTTCCCAAGCCACCATTGATGCTTCCCGAAACGACGCCGGCCGGTCCGATCTTGAACGAGTCGCTTGCTGTGCCCCCAACTAGCGATTCATACCCGGAAAAGCTCATGCCAGAGAGAACGCTCTGAATAAAACCGGAATTCGCGTCCGTAATACTCCACGTGTTGGTATCGTTGATGCCGGTTAATGTGTCGGTGTTCGCACTGCTGCCAATTACCATGCCGATCTGACTGAATGAACTCCCAATTGCTGTCGAGGAATTGGTTTGCAGGTTCGTCACAGCACCCACCGATTTCAGCGAATAATCCAGCGAATTGACTCCGCCCCCCCCCACGATATTCCCAGAAATATAGCCGGCAACACCAAACTGGAATGAGTCGTTCGCGGCACCACCCGTGATATTCTCAATGCCATAGAAAAATTGCAGCTGGTTGATGTCACCGGTATTCCCACTGGTAAGACGCCAGACATTCGTTTCGCTGGGGCCAACCAAAATATCCGTATTGTCCGAGCTGCCGACAAAATCGGTGATTTTGACAAAACCAGCACCGATCGCCGTGGCACTCGCAGAACTCAGATTGATCACCACACCATTTGATCGCGACGCGTAATCAAGCGTGTCGACTCCTCCACCACCATCAATCTCTCCACCGACAAAACCAGTGGACTGGAAACGGAAGGTGTCGTTGAACCCGCCACCGCTTAAATTCTGAATGTTCGTGAACACGTTTCCGTTGCAGGTCCCGGAATTCGGACCGGAAATCGTCCAATTGTTTGCGCCGCTCAGCATGAGCAACGAATTGATACCGCTCCCTCCGTTCACAGTGAGCGACGTGGAATTAAAGAGGCCGTTGATCGTGATTTGATCGTCACCCGCATTGCCGAAAATCTTGATGGAATTAATCGTCGAGGCGGAACTGAAAACCGTATCGACACCATTTTCGGTCACCTTGACACCCGTGGAATCCTGCCGAATCCCGATGATATCGGGACCGGGAGTCGAATCGACCGTCAGAACGGTCCCGATGAGCACCGCAGAGAGCATGCGCCGCGATTCCAACTCTTCTGATCGGAAAATTCCCTTGCGACGCCGTGGGCGTAAACGGGAGTCAACTTTTTTTTGCCATTCACGAAACAGGTCGAGCATACCCATTGGAATTTTCCTCGAATGTGCAGCCAGGCGTATCCGCCAGCCACCACCAGTTTTCAACGATAACGATCCAAAACAACGTGACACAGTAAAATCAAAATTGACTCGTAATCACCCCATGTCGTCCAACAACAATCGGGCCTCTGAAGGTCTCATCAGTGTCGACCCAAACCTGAGAGTTTCCCAACAGATTCGTCTGCGTGCGTCATATCCAGAAAAACTTGAGAAAAGTTAAACTTTTACCCATTGGGAAACCTGGTGAATATACGTTGAATAAGTGGAGTTTCCTTGCAGAATCTATTGCCATGGAGAAAAGAGTCCGAAAAACCGCCACGTAATCCGTTCTTTACCCAAAAATTCGATTCTGCTGATTTTTAAGGGTAGACATCTGTCTGGTTGGCGAAAACCAGGAAAAAACAAGTTGAGCGAGAAAAAACGCGTCGTGGCGACTGATATCCGCTGTTCTTCAGGGTTTAAGAGCGGTTTCAACGGCAAGAATCCATTTCTTGCCATTGTCCGACTTTTCCCAGATGGCGAAGTTTGACAGAAGTTTGACAATGAGATGACGGAGGGCTGACACACGATTTTCGATATTGGATTAAGATCACTTGCGTTGTCGGGGGGTGTGGCTTGAGTCTCATTTCCTGGAAATGCGAATGGATTCGCTACGATTGCTTGTTTTAAATCAATGATTTGGAGGAACTCGTGTCAACCGTCTCTCCTGAACGAACCACATCGGAAAAACTGAAGTCTGCTCGCGCTCATCACAAAACGCACCACGCAACGAGTGGTGCCAAGAGTGAAAATCTCTCCTCGACTGAGGCAGGGCATCCTGCCTGGGAGCCATGGCTTCCCGAGCGATTGACGCTTGGCCGCATCGACTGGGTCGTGCTGGCCTGGATGGTGGGGATGCACGCCGGAGCGCTGGCCGCTCCTTTCTTCTTCAACTGGGAGTCTCTGGCGACTTGCGTTGTCTTGCATTGGTTTACGGCAAGCATTGGTATCTGCCTGGGTTACCACCGATTCCTTTCGCACAAATCATTCAAGCTGGTCAGCCCAATCCGGTTTGTCACGCTGCTTGCCGGGGCACTTTCGGGAGAAGGCTCACCCTTGGCTTGGACGGCCACGCATCGCCTGCATCATCATCGCTCTGATCAAGCGGGTGATCCGCATTCGCCGCTGATCAGCGCCATTTGGTCCCATTTGACGTGGATGTTTATCCGTCGTACCAAAGAAGAGCAGGAAACACTCTACAAAAAGTACACTCCTGATCTGCTCAATGATCCCATGATTCAATTCTTCGAGAAAACCTATTTTCTTTGGTTGGTTGCGTCCGGTATTGCACTCTATGCGATTGGGGGTCCAGCCATGCTGTTGTGGGGACTGTGTGTACGAATGGTCATGGTTTACCATGGAACCTGGTTCGTGAATTCTGCCACGCACCTCTGGGGTTATCGCAACTACGATGTGCGTGATGAAAGCCGCAATTTGTGGTGGGTCGCAATCTGGGCATACGGTGAAGGCTGGCATAACAATCACCACGCTCACCCCCATGTCGCTCTCGCAGGACATCGCTGGTGGGAACTCGACCCAACATGGTGGTCGATTAAAACACTCCGTTTCTTCGGTTTGGCTTATGAAGTCGACGACCGGATTCCCACGACACGCGAACCTGCCGCCGAAGCCTGAACAGCCGAAAGCGTGCATGTCAAACCGTAAAAATCAGGCCAGGAGGGGAACGTTTTCCCCACCTGGCCTTTGGCTTTTCTGCTGCGAAAACCTGGTTTTTTTGTCGCCAATCGTGGCACAATCCATCCAGATGGATCGCTTCCCCATTCGCCTGAGAATCGATTCAGATTGTCTTGGAAAACAATTCCGCGAAATCCTTTTTCACCGAATTGACGCCCGCTACGGCAATTCGAACATCATTTGTCGGTGAAAGCATTCTGCAACCCTTTTCCATCAGCATTGCAGCATGCTCGGGATTAAACGTGACGGCAGCCCAAGGTTTTCCCGTATTCCGACAAGCGAGGGCAACCTGATCAATGGCCGCCAGACATTTTTCATGAAAGAATTGTCCCGTCACGCCGAGACTCTGACTCAAATCCGAAGGGCCTACAAACAACGCATCCACACCATCTATGGCGGCGATGGCTTCACATTGATCCACTGCCGAGAGTGTTTCGATTTGGATCGCGACAAATGTTTCTTCATTGGCCTTCCGCGTGTACTCGGCGGCTGGAATCAGGGTGAACTTGGCATCCCAACCCCCTGTATTCAGGCCTCGCCAACCCCGTGGGGCGAATTTTGACCAGCGCACAAATTCTTCCGCCTGCGCGGCAGTGAAGATTTGTGCCGCCATGACACCACTGGATCCCGCCTCGAGACACCGGGTCACGGTCGCATAGTCGGTCGGCGCAACGCGGCAGAATGTGTCGAGACCATGTTCGCGAGCGGCCATGGTGGCGATTTCTAATTCCTGAGACGAAAATCCAACGTGTTCTAAATCAAACCAAAGGCCATGAAATCCGCCGTTCATGCCGAGGACATGAATCAGGTTGTGATGACACATTCTGCCAACTCCACAAATCCGGACAAACTCACCGGAATTCAGTCGCTGTTTCAGTGTCGGCATGATGAGATTTCCTGCTTCTTGGATGGTGGTGAGGCGACAGGCTGTCGCTGTCATTTAACAAAATGAGAATAACGAATTGCTGCTGACACTTCACGCGGATGGTATTGAACCGTATCCTCTTTTTGAATCCTTGAAGGGGCGTCTGAAAGTGGAATGCCATGAACCGTTTGTTTGCGATTTTCCAGAAACTTCCGATCTCTAAGTCCATGAACGAGAATCTCAGATGACGACCATTCTTGTGGTTGACGATTCGCCCGTCGACAGAAAGCTGGTAATCGGGTTGTTGAAACAGGAACCCGGTTGGGTCGTTGTCGAAGCCTGTGACGGCAAAACGGCATTGCTGGAAATGAAAACTTCGTCGCCGCATGTCGTCATTACCGACTTACAAATGCCCGAGATGAACGGGTTCGAATTGATCGAATCGCTGAGAAAAAGCGATTCTCACGTCCCCATCATCATGATGACTTCGAAAGGAAGCGAGGAAATCGCGGTGCAAGCCCTGCAATCGGGTGCTTCAAGCTATGTTCCGAAACGGTCCTTGACCCCCATGCTGGTGGAAACCGTTCACCGAGTGCTGAACTCGCTGCAGGAAAATCGCCGCCACTCAGAGCTGATGAATCGGCTCGTTGACCATTTCGAAGAGTTCGTGCTCGAAAACCAGGTCCCGTTGCTGATGGCCGCCTCGCGCCATCTACAAGCGATTCTCTCGAATGCCTGGGGACTCAACCGATCCGAACGAATGCGGGCCGGAACCGCGTTTGAAGAGGCTTTATTGAATGCGATGTACCACGGGAATCTGGAAGTCAACTCAGAATTAAAAGAAAGCGACCATCAAGCATTCTATGATCTGGCGGAATATCGGCGCTCAACAAGTCCGTGGATCGAGCGACGAATTTTTCTCAGCATTCGATTGAATTCCCAGGAAGTCACCGTCGTGATTCGTGATGAAGGAAAGGGATTTGACCCGCAGACCCTCCCCGACCCAACGGACCCGGAAAATCTCGCACGACCATTTGGACGAGGAATCATGTTAATGCGAGCATTCATGGATGATATCCGCTACAACTGCGATGGAAACGAGGTTTCCTTGTACCGCAAACGAGTTCGCCCTTGATCATCGCCGACTTTCACAGCCAACTTTTACAGCGGAATTTCCGCGTCCAGACAAAGCGGCAGCGAGTCTGATGAACTGTGCTTTCCTTTCCGGTGATTCGCACCTAGAATCATTCAGGTTTGACTTCCCTTTTCCCTCCAGATTCACGTGTCAGTCATGAAATGCGGACGTTGTTCCAAGCCAGCAGTGTTGCACATTACCGAATTACGCCAAGGCGAGGTCCAGGCAATCCACCTCTGCGAGGGGTGTGCGAAAGACTATCTGAGCCATTCTCAAGCAGGCAAGGGGGACGGAAATCCTCTGCTCGAGAACGAGACTGAAGAAGCCTCGCTGGAAGAGCTTGATCAAAAGACGTGCCCGAACTGCGGTATGGCCTTTAAAGAGTTTCGATCCCAGGGACGCTTGGGTTGCCCTCATGACTACGTTGTGTTTGAAGAAGAAATTTTACCGTTACTTGAAAATATTCACGGCGACACCACGCATTTGGGCAAGGTTCCCGTCAGGTCACCCCAGGCCAGCCAATTGCAGTTTCAGTTAATCAAACTCCGCAATGAATTGCGGCTCTGTATCGAAGAAGAACGTTACGAAGATGCTGCTCGTGTGCGTGACTCGATCCGCGAAATGGAAGAAATGGAACATCAAACCGCTCCCCCAACCCAGGCGGATGACATCCCCTGATCACGTTCCCTCGCGGTCATCCCCGAGAATCACAAGCCTCAGGCTCGGCCGAACATATCTGGTTTCATCCCGCAAGTATTTCTGAGAAGGAATTGATGTGGACCTCGAGTCCTTGACACGCACGAGTGGTGAATGGCTGAAAGCGACGGGTCCTGATTCGGACATCGTCATGTCCAGCCGCATTCGACTGGCACGCAACTTAGCGCAATTCCCATTCCCCAGCCGGGCTGACGACAGCGTACGGGCCGAAGTGGAAGAACTGCTCAAAACTCAGCTGGCAAAACATCCCGCAGGGCGAAAGCTGAATTACATCGTTGTCAGTGGATTAGAGTTACTCGATCGGCAAATGCTGGTCGAGCGACAACTCATCAGCCGAGAACATTCCGAAAGCCATGGCCAACGAGGAGTCGGAATCAGCGACGAAGAAAATGTCAGCATCATGGTCAACGAAGAAGATCATCTGCGCATTCAAGTCCTGAGAAGTGGTTTCGCACTCGATGATTGCTGGCAGGAAATCAATGCCATCGATGACGCAATCGAAGCAGATCGAACCTATGCCTTCAGCGACCGACTCGGATACCTGACCGCTTGCCCAACCAATTGCGGCACAGGGATTCGTGTCAGCGTTCTCATGCATCTCCCCGGCCTGGTGCATACCAAGGAAATCACAAAAGTCTTTCAAGCCCTACAGAAAATCAACCTGGCCGTCCGCGGATTGTATGGCGAGGGAAGCCAGGCGATGGGAGACTTCTACCAAATTTCCAATCAGGTCACCCTGGGAAAAAGTGAAGAACAGTTGATTCGGACAATTCAAGATGTCGTTCCCAATATCGTCTCGTACGAACGCCGCGTGCGACAGGAACTCGTCAGCAAAAATCGTCGAGGTCTGCACGACCAGGTGTCACGCGCTTACGGAATCTTGAAAACCGCCCGGACAATCAGTTCGGAAGAAACCATGGATTTGCTGTCGAGCGTACGACTCGGAATCAATCTCGGCCTCATCGACGACATGGAAATCCCACTGATCAACGAACTGTTCGTGCATACACAGCCGGCACACCTGCAAAAAATTCGTCATGAAAAACTGGAAACGGTGGATCGAAATGTCGCTCGGGCTGACTACATTCGCCAACGACTGAACGAACGCCGCTGACGACCGCTAGTCATCTGGGGCGTCCGACGAACTCGACCGGCGTTTCGTCAAAAACGGATGCAGTGATGGTTCTCAGGCCCGAAACTCCGATCCCCTGAAACTCAGGCTTGAAATCAACGTCACCGGAAAAAAACTGGAACTCAACGTGGTCCGAATCTTTTTGCCTCTGGCGTTTCTCAGTGCCGCATCGCTCCTGATTGCGATGGGGTTGGGACTTGTCATCGATGACCCGAAGGTCCGTTCTGAAGCGGTTCAGGCGGGCGTCCAATATCATTTTCTGGCAGCACTCGCCGCGTTGGTCTTCGCGACACTTGTCCACGCGATTGTGCTCACCTATTTCATGGGAACAGGGCGCTGGATCGAAGAAACCTCTGCCGCATATCGTCTTGACCCCGCCCTGCATGCCAGAAGTCAGCAGATCAAGTATCGCACGATCCCCTTCATGGTCCTCTGTTTTGCCATGCTCATTTTCACCGGGGCCTTCGGTGCTGCGGCCGATCCCGCGTCCCCCATGCTCTCAAAAGGCTGGGGGGGATTTTCTGCAAGTACCATCCACCTCCTGTTTGCACTCTTCACGATTGCCACAAATCTGTTTGTCACATGGCTGGAATTTCGCGCTCTCGAACAAAATGGGGAACTGATCGATCAGGCCCTGGCCGAAGTCCGACGGATCCGAGTGGAAAAAGGGCTGGCCGTTGACGGATGATCCGCTCAGATCTCAATCGAATTGACGATGAACCGCTGCCACCAAGCTGCGAACGCGATCGACATCGACTGAATTTTTGGCAAGCCCCCCTCGCTTCAGGCTGGAACCGACAATCAATCCCTCCGCAAACGGAACCAGCTGACCAAGACTTTCTGCCATCACCCCACTCCCAATCAGCACCGGAGTCCCCCTCGCGGCGTCTCGAACGATTCGAAGTGTTTCCAGATCAATCGGGGACCCCGTCGCTGACCCCGAAACAATCACCGCATCGGCCATCCCCCGTTCAATCAAGTCCCGTACCTCATCCCGCAGCGACCTCGCGGCGAGTGCGGCCGAATGTTTGACATCGACATCCGCCCAGATCTGGATCCCCTGAGCCTGTAAAGAGGCGCGATCACGCAACAGCTCATGCGCAATTCCCTGCAGCAATCCCTGATCAGCCACCCGTGCCCCACACAGAATATTCACCCGAATAAACGAGGCACCACACGCCACGGCAACCGCCAGTGCGCTGCGGCCATCGTTTCTCAGCACATTAATCCCCAAGGGGACAGAGAAACAACGCCGGACCTCTGTCGCCAGTGCCGTGAGGGCCGCAACGGTCATCGCCGGAACCCGGTCGGGATAAAAGGGTGAGTCCCCAAAATTTTCCAGCATCAACCCATCCGCACCCCCAGCGACCAACGCCTCCGCGTCGTCCAGCAAGGCTTTTCTCACCCGTGCCAAGTCGCCACCATAAGTCGGGGCTCCTGGTAAGGCCATGGCATGCAGCATGCCAATCACAGGGGACCTTCGCTCGGACCATTCAGGAAGCAGCATCGGTAAAGTCTCTTTTAATACGTCTTGCGATCTGGATTCAACCCGTCAATACTGATGATCAGTTACGGAATTTCGAGCGATCACCAATTTATCATATCTCGACCGAGGGAACGACATGGCGCGCAAATCGAGTTCAGCAAAATCAGAAGCCAAACCCATCGCGAAAATCGCCCCCGATTTGACCATCGGCAGCTATCTCATTCAACGACTGCAAGATTATGGCCTGACGGACATTTTCGGGATCCCAGGCGACTTCGTGCTTCAGTTCTACGGAATGCTCGAGGATAGCCCGATCCGGGTCATTGGCTGTACGCGAGAAGACTGTGCGGGCTATGCCGCCGACGGGTATGCACGCATCCAGGGAATGGGTGCCGTCTGCGTCACCTACTGTGTGGGAGGGCTGAGTCTCTGTAATTCCATCGCGGGTGCCTTTGCCGAAAAATCAGCCGTCGTGGTCATCAGCGGCGCTCCTGGGGTCGACGAGCGGCGATCGAATCCGTTACTGCATCATCGGGTGCGGGATTTCAATACCCAGCGAGAGGTCTTTGAAAAGATCACGGTGGCCAGTGCCGCGCTCGATGATCCCCTGACCGCCTTTCGAGAAATTGATCGTTGCCTGGAAGCCGCAGTCCGTTTTAAACGCCCGGTCTATCTGGAGTTGCCGCGTGACCGGGTGCATGCCCGCTGCCCCTATCCGCACGTCCCCCAAACCGAAACCTTCACCAGTGATGTCGAGGCCCTCAAGGAATCGCTGACCGAGGCACAGCGGACGATCAATGCCTGTAAAAAGCCCGTGATCATTGCCGGAGTCGAAATCCACCGGTTTGGCTTGGCAGACGAACTCGTCAAATTCGCGGAAAAAAACGCGATTCCCATGTGTGCAACACTGCTCGGTAAATCGGTTGTCAGTGAAAAGCACCCACTGTATCTCGGGATCTACGAAGGAGCGATGTGCCGTGATGCCCTGCGGCGATATGTCGAAGAGAGCGACTGCCTGATTATGCTGGGAGCTTTCCTGACCGATATCGACATGGGAATTTTCACCGCCCATCTTGATCCGGGGAAGTGCATCTACTCGACCTCCGAGCAGACTCGAATTTCCCATCATCATTTTCATGATATCCTGATCACCGATTTTGTGCGGGGACTCGGCAAACTGCCACTGAAAGCCCCCAAGCGATCGATGCTGGCCAGACCCAAGGGGGCCGAAGCGAAATTCACCCTCAAGCCGGAAGCCAAAGTCACGAATGCCCGATTGTTTGCCCGCATCAATGAACTGTTGGACGAATCGATGATCGTCATCGCGGATGTCGGCGATTGCCTGTTCGGAGCGGCCGACCTGACGATCTATAAAAAGACCGAGTTCCTCAGTCCGGCCTACTACACCTCGATGGGATTCGCCATTCCGGCTTCCGTGGGCGTCAACGTGGCAGCCCCTGATCGACGAGCCGTCGTCCTGGTCGGTGACGGTGCCTTTCAAATGACGTGTATGGAACTCTCCACCGCAGTCCGACATGGCTTCAACCCCATCGTCATCGTGCTGAATAACAAGGGGTATACGACCGAGCGGTTTCTCCAGGAAGGGCCATTCAACGATATCCTGAACTGGAACTACCATCGAATGCCAGACCTGCTGGGGGGTGGGTGGGGATTCGAAGTTCACACCGAAGGGGAGTTAGACCAAGCCTTAAATGCCGCCATTGCAAATCAAGACGCATTCAGCCTCTTGAATGTTCATCTGGAACCGAATGACATCAGCCAGGCACTGAAACGACTCGCGGAAGGACTGTCAAAACGACTGTGAAAATCAGTTTTTAGTTTTTAGTTTTTAGTTTTTAGAATCCGAAAGCTTCTTCACTTCCGATTCGTGCGATTCGTTGGATTCGTGGTTCACCATCTTTGCATTTTTTGAAAAGGGCGTGATTCACGAATCGACGGCCGTATCCCATGGATTTGCCTGATCGCTGCCGTGAGCAGGGGACCACGAAGCGGGCCGAGACCGAACTGCCCCAGCATCATGGCCATCAAGGGGGGACGGATCAGAGAGCGAAGTCGTCCTGTTTGCTGCTCCTCCTGTTTGCTGAAGAGTAACGGATTTGTCCCTCGCTCACTGCGTTTGTGGTTGAACCAAAAAATCCCTGAAATGTTATCGTCAGGGACATTTTGCGGTTACTGAAATATCCTGATTCACAGAAATCCAGATTCACAAGCAGAAATCCGCCATGAAAATACCTGCCATCCAAGGGATCATCGACCGCCGAATCCTGGTGAATTTTCGGGTAAGTCCCGAGGTTGTCGCCAAGATTCTTCCCCAGCCCTTTCGCCCGAAACTCGTCCAGGGGATGGCGATTGCGGGAATTTGTCTGATTCGGCTGAAACAGAGTCGACCTCGATTCGTCCCTTCGTTTTTAGGCATTTCGTCCGAAAACGCAGCCCACCGAATCGCGGTTGAGTGGGACGAGCAGGGTGTCACAAAAGAAGGTGTTTTCGTTCCCCGACGAGACACCTCTAGTAGGCTGAATACACTCTTGGGGGGACGAATCTTCCCCGGAATTTGCCACCATGCGGCCTTTCAGGTGGAAGAAAAAGGGGATCATTACCGCATTGAATTGAATAGCGATGACGGCCAAACGCACATGCTCGTCGCAGGAAGTGTCGCCGAGCAAGTTCCTCAGACTTCCGTTTTTGCGTCCGTCAGTGAAGCTTCGAGTTTTTTTGAAAAAGGATCGTTGGGCTATTCGGTCACACCCCAACCCGGCCAATTTGAGGGGCTGCAGCTTCATACGTTCCAGTGGCAGGTACAACCACTCGCGGTCGAGAAAGTCGAGTCCCGGTATTTTGAAGACGAGTCAAAGTTCCCTCGTGGTTCGATTGCATTTGACAGCGCCTTCCTGATGCGGGGGATCCAGCACGAGTGGCACGGCAGAGGAATGTTGTGTGCCGGACCGGGCTGCTAACCGACGCGCCATGGTTCATGACGGATTTCCACTCTCGACGACCTTCACGAAATCCCGAATCCCCTGGAAGTATTCGCTTCGATTCCACTCCATGATCGTGTTGTGGTCGCCGACCGGTAATCGAAGGAATTGCTTTTGCAAACTGGCCGACCATTGAAAATTCCGCTCAGCATGCGAGATCTCGACTAAACGGTCATGTTCGGCGTGCATCACGAGCAGCGGGTTGTGATAGCCAGACAATTTCCGTTGGTGGTTGAACAGCCGCTTGGCTTCGTCGATCACTTCGCTTTCCGTCATGCTCGTTGACGACAAGTCAGCGTATTTCAAAAATCGCTCGGACGGATCCGCAATTCCACTCTCCAGAATCAGTCCAGCAATTGCCGGGAGTCGATGAACTAGTTCGATGGCGTACAACGAACCAATCGAACGCCCAAACGCAATGACCTTTTCTGGTCGAATCTCGGCAGCGGCGATGACTGCCTCCCCGTCACTAAGCATCGCCACCAATTGGGCCTTACCGGTCGAGTCACCGTACTCCCGATATTCAACGAATAGAGAATTCAGTCCCAGAGCCGCGAGTTCATTTGCCATCCACGGAATGTAATCCGCGACCGCCTCACCGTTCCCATGAAAGTGAACCAGAGTGAAGCGGGCGGGATCGATCATAAGTCGGTAACAGGCCAACTCCGCTCCTGCGACCTGCACCATCAACGAATCATTGACGCGACGAGGCTGAGGAAACAGGTAACGCCCGCTGATCGCCTGCTGATCGAGGATGCTCGTGTTGATGGCAATCACTGGTTCATGCTCCTTCTTGTCTGGAAACCATAATCCGTCATCGGCCGCTGAGACAATACCAGCAAGGGCGGCTTGAAACGATACCCGGTAAAACAAAATCACCGATTGCCTCGCTGCTCTACGCCGCAGTGAAACTTGGCGGTCAAGCAACACGGGTCATACGAGCGATCCCATCGTTTGACCCGTAGCAATCGGCGCAGTGGAATCGGCCTCCAGCCGATTTCTTCGAACGTCGCGGGACGTGGATTTCATCTCGGCGTCGCGGATTTTGTGTGGGTATCAATGACGTATGAGAGGCCATCAACGAGGCAGCGGGGTTTTGTTGGACTCGTTGCATTTTGATCGCGCCGTCTCACGATTTCCGGCAG
>Ga0114978_10000974_pt1 | contig 24014 bp, 26 predicted proteins | sample S_140212_EF_Meta_FD_87027 | JGI IMG/M metagenome (GOLD analysis project Ga0114978, IMG submission 87027) | Freshwater microbial communities from Lake Simoncouche, Canada to study carbon cycling - S_140212_EF_MetaG | ecosystem: Environmental > Aquatic > Freshwater > Lake | place: Lake...
ATTATTCAGGACATGATTCCTGACATTTTTTCTTTTTGATTCTTTAGTATTTAGTTGTATCATTTTAGTTTTGTGTGCTTGATGAGATCATTCCGAATATTATCCCAGACATTATCCCAGACATTATACCAGACATTAAGGAGGACATTATCCCTGACCTTTTTCAAGACATTACTTGAGACATTATCCCTGACATTATCCCTGACATTATTCTCGACATTTGTCCAGACTTTATACTTTAAGTATTCTTTAGTGTTTAGTTGTATCATATTTGTTTTGTGTGTTTAATGAGATGCTCCCAGGCATTATCTCTGACATTAAACGAAACATTATAATTGACATCAGACAAGACATTATCATAGACATGATTCCTAACATTATCCCAGACATTATCCTTGACATTTTTTCTTTTTGATTCTTTAGTATTTAGTTGTATCATTTTAGTTTTGTGTGAATTGTTAGATGGTCATAGACATTTTCAATGATATTGCTCTGGACATTGATACTGACATCATTTCTAAGCAAGACATTAATCGAGAAATCACACCAGACATTATTCCTGAAATTTTTCCAGACATTGTCCCTAACATTATACCAGACATTACCCCAGACATTATACCTGACATTATACCTTACTTTTTCTTTAGTGTTTAGTTGTATCATTTTAGTTTTGTGTGGTCAGATTTTGTGCTGATTTAATACTGTCATTGATGAATGTTGTATTGTTTGTGAAAACAGGAGCATCAATAACCTGCCAAATACCTTCATGTTTAATAACACATCTGCCATATTTGAACCCATTAGGACAATCATTCCAATCGATTCCCTTATCAGTAGCCAACATATGCAATATATCGCTGCATTTCTTTTTGTTCAATGCTCCATGTGCATATTCGCTGCGGCCAAGCATTTGTATTGAGTTTCTAATTGCATCTTTTTGTCTCCAAACAAAATAATTATGCACCTCCACACATTCTGTTATGCTCCAGCATCTAGAATCAAAAAAAGCTAAATCAAGTTTTTGATTAGTGCTGTCTTGTGCGTTATTAATATTTTCAGGAAATTTGTTTGTTCTGATATGATTAAAAAAAGCGGAAGCAAAAGATGCACTAACGCCAGTAATCTTTTGAATGTTTCCATCGAACCAAGCATCGGTATTGATCTTATCAAAATCTGTAAGAACTATGGATATTTCATCACTTTGTACATATGCCATCCTAGCATTTTGTATCATACGACACAAATATTTAGCAGTGGAATTCATATCATCAATTAATTCAAGATCATAAGGTTTTTTACAATTTTTAGTGTAAGTGTGGAATGCTTTACCATCCAATCTTATCATGGTATATGTTCTTCGAGGCAGAAGCATTTGACTTCTGCCTTCATAATTTTTCATTCTATCGCCAAGGTTATCTTTCATATCTAGTGTATCTACGTAAGTTTTGTGTGGAAATGCTTCATTTTTTGTAAAATTGTTTGAAAGTTTCAATTAAATTTTGCCATATCATATCTTTGCAAATTTCAGATGGAGGCAGATCATTAAATTGAATCAAGCATGGGTGAGTTTTATTTTCAGCATCAAAATCGCCTAATTTCCATCCATCACTGAGCTTTAAATACATCCAAAGTTCATGATGCTCTTCCGCTGTTTGCAAAGGCTCAGAATAAAGTTTCTTTACGGCATTTTCAGCCAAATTTTGCTCTTCTTCGGTAAGCTCATGCCAAGAGTTTACTATCGAGCCATCCATTCTTGGGATTTTGCTAGTAACAGAATGAATCATTTCAGCAATTTGTCTTGCAGTGAGGCTAAAATCATTCCCAAACATCAAAAACCACCACCTTGTTGTCAAAATCTGCAATTCGCTCTTTGCTTTCCTTGTAATTTGGCAAGGAATTAGAAACAAAGATTTTATCAAACACATCTGTAAGTCTCTCTAAGGCATTATTGCTAAAAACACCATGAAATATGAAAAGATGTTTTTCAACATTTTCAGGCATGCTGTTCGCCACTGAAATAAATGTAGCACCACCATCGCAAAGATCATCAAGCACCAATACTTTCCTGAAGTTTGGAGAATGATTAGGTACTTTATGTGAAATTATTCTGCCTGTCTCCTGGTCTCTTACTTTTTCACATACACTCACATGATTGCTGTTTAAGAATTTTTTATAACGCCTGTAAGCAGATTCGTCGGGACAAATAACTGAATGATAATCTTTCAAATTGATACAATCAGGAATGTAAAAAATCACATCATCAGGATCCAACATTTCATCACAATGCGGGGCAAGATATTTAACTATGCCATTAGTGGGAATCTCTCTTTGTGCCACATTACACACATAATAATCGCCACTTTCAAATTTATCACATCTAGCTCCATAAAAATAGTTTATAGTGACATTTGGGTAAGAAAACATGCTCTTAAATTGGTTAAATAAATCTAGAATAATAGGGTTACATAATGAAACTTTCAAAGAAAGTTTAAAATCTTTAACACTCGTAACGTTTTTCAAGAATTCCACATTTTCCTTCAGTACCTTGAATTGCACTTGTCCATCAGGAAATAAGTTATACTCCCATGGAATTGTTTTTCCTTCGTAATTTGTAATTTTCATCAATGATAATATGTTTGGATCGTTTGCTTTCATAATTTTTTAAATGTATAGTTTGTCTTTGATTCTTGCAGAACCGTTTTTGAATATAGGTGTTCCGTTGGCGTAGAAACAATCATGTTTGAATGGATTATACTCAACAACAATGTCTTTGTAATTGAAAAATTTTCCTGATTTCAAAAAATAACTTTTTCTATCTATGATTAATCCTTTAACATAAGCATGAACATTTCTTTGTTTAGTTTTCAAAGCTCTTTCTCTTCCCTTTAACCCAACAAAGAAAATACAATCTGTAAGATAAAGCTCATTGGTATGAGCAACCACTAAATTGTTTTGCTTGATAGAAAACTTATGTGTTGATAATCTGGCATTGAGATTTCTGTAAACCACTACTGGACGATCAAAATTAATTGTTCTGTCTTTGTAGAAAAAAATCTTTTTTAATGATGATTTACTGATTTTTTATATTTCATGATAAAATATTTGGGCGAGAAATCGCCCAAATTGTTCAGAATTTTGCTAGAGTTTCCCTTACATCGGCAAAAGATTGCATTCTGAGAATTTTACCATTTTCATAAACAAGTTCGAATGCGCCACCTTCTGCTTCTTCTTGTGTAACATTTTGAGACAATTTATATTCACCATCTACCATATCCACCTTCAAGAAACCTTTAGCTGACTTTTTACCAGAATTATCTGTTTTAGGGTCTTTATAAGTAGCTCTCCACTTTTGGTCTATACCTCGCCCAGAGGCTACAGCAGTGGCCTTAATTGCGATACCATGAGTATCTCTCGTTACATATTGAAAAGTGTAGCTCCCAATCCCAAGAACAATATTGTCAGAAGAAAACCCTTTCTTTTCAAGACCAGCAAGAATTCGATCAGCATATATAAGAGTAATAGAATCTCCATAGATTGCTCCTATGTGAGAGTCTAAAGTAACGTAACCTTTAGCATTCTTTGTGCCACCAAAAATTTCGTATAGACATTGAATTAAACCTTTGTTTTCAGGTGAACCTTCAGGGGCTTCGTCGTCACCAATGATAACTTCAACAGGAGTTTTGGGAGAAGAATCTGGGCGAACCACAAACTTACCATTTCGAGCCATAATTTGATCCTTGAACTTTGGAAGAATTACAGTGATAAATCTCCAGAAGTCATAACCATCACAAACTTGTGAAACAATCCCTTCAGGATATAGCTCTAATGTATGTTTTGTGTACTGTTCATCACACAAATCAGTGTCGTTGGTAACTTCTGGTAAGAATGCAGTTTGCACAGAGTGTTCTGTGGCAGGTACACTGCTACCGATCAAACCATTGTCGCCAGGATAATAAGTGTTTATCCAGGATAAAGAAGGACATGTGTCTGTGCCTTTGAAGCTGAGAAGATGCCCAGCGCCTGAAGCACATGCATCAAGTACATTTGACATACCTCTCATTGAAAAATCGTGGCCTTGCCAATCTACAAATCCATTGTTATCACAAGTTAAAGCATTGAAATTATCAAAAATTTTACGGTAATAATATGCAGTGGTAGCTGAAGTAGATGGCTTCCAAATTGAATCAGACATCCACGTCTCAATCCATTGAGTGAACCAGAAAAAGTCTTCATGTGTGCTTTGCATGGTTGCCACAGGAATATTGTGATATACCACTGAACCTTCAGGTAGTGCCTTAATTCTGATAGGCAAATACCCCAATTCATGCAACTTACCCACTTGTTCATTAGAGTGGGTATTAGAAACACCAAAAAACCCTGTGTAAAATTGATCAAATCTAGACACCGCTTCTTCCTTGGTGAGGGAAAAGAAATTAATATCAAATTGCTCGTTCAATTCTTGAAGAAATGCCTGCAAGCCAAAGAATACAAATTTATCAATTCCTGGTCTGCGTGATTTTCTTGGTGTGAAGTTCGAATACACACCTGTAGTACCTTCAGGATATTGACGCCAATGTGAGAGCTTGTATGCATCAGTAATTTCGAATGGAGTTTTAATGAAATTGTTCATGTCACTTATAAATACGTTTATTTAATGAAAAATAGGTAAGTTTTGTGTGAAAAACACAAAACAAACACCCATCGCGCATTTTGTTTGGCATGAAGTAAGTTTTGGTTTATACGTCCATCATCCCCCATGTGCGTGAGCGATTTTCAAAAAAAATCAGCCAATCACAACATTGCCATCATTCCCCACGTGCGTGGGACGATTCTCTGTTGACGCACCCTTTTGCCATCATCGCGCCATCATTCCCCACGTGCGTGGGGCGATTTTTTTATTGCTTTATATTACGTTTTTCACCCATCATTCCCCACGTGCGTGGGGCGATTATTAGGATTTGACATAATCTTATACAAATCGTCACACATATTTTACTTTTGGGGATTAGTTCTGTACTTTTCATCACTATGAAAAGCCCTGGAAACTTTTACAATACATTTTTTTGCATTGCAAAACAGGGAGTGATTCCCCCTGTTTAAATATACGATTAAACATTTCACTTTGTTTCACACAAAACTGAAATAAGTGTTAGATTAGGATTTAAGATGCCATGCAAGTAGTTTTGTGTTAAGTTCAACATCATACGCTTCATTATGAAGCTGAGATTTATCCACTTCTATGCCTAGATGTTCACACAAAGACCCTAATCCAAGTGATTGACTGAATGGTATTTTGCCTTGTAATTGTGCAAACACTCCTAAGGTAATAGTGTCGAGCACTTTTCTGGAGCAGAAACTATTCCAAGTATCAATGCTAATGGTATAATCTGTTATCAGTTTTATGTCATCGGCAACATTTTGCCCAAATGGAATTAACTTACCATACTTTACTGAAGCCTGATGCAAAAAATCATAAATCACTTGTTTTGATTCTTTATATGTCATAGCTGCAGCGTCATGCTCAATAAGGTTAATTTTATTTATTGCTAATGCTTCTGCTTCAACATTATACATTGATCTTCCGCTAATAGGATTAGGCTTGAGCTTTAAATTTAAGGAATCCATCACACAAAACTGATCTAAAGAAACAACAGAAAGTTGCACTGTAAGTAGCGAAGCGCCATCAAGCAACCCTCCAGTTTCTGTATCAATGCCCAATAAATTCATCTAAACCCCAGTGAAGATTCCTTACTTCCTACCACGCGCTTCTTCATATTCTTGAGTGTTTGCAAAGCTTCTTCGTAATTATCGCCAATAATATTCACGGCAGTAAAAAGCTCTTTAAGGTGAGCTACAGTAAAGCCTTTAGTATCTGCCACCCATTTATTGATATCAATTTGAATATCTGAGTTTTTGATCATATGCTCAAGAAATGTTTTACGAGATTCATCGCTTAAATTTGGTACTTCAAATTTTTTATCAAATCTGCTAGGCCGATTCATAATACGGTCTCCTAAATTTTCAGGATAATTTGTCGTAGCTAAGAAAATGATTTTGTTTTGTTTATTTACTCCATCAAGGATATTGATAATTTCTGTTTCGCTGTTGACCATTAAAAGAGAATCAATGTCCTCCATTAAAACAACCACAGGTGTATCAGGTTGAATTTCTCTAAACAATCTTATCCCTTCACTAAATGTTAATGGGGATTTGAAATTGATGACAATTCCTTGTCTATCAATAACATCTTGGCACACGCTTTGAACAATTGTTGATTTACCTGTACCAGGAGGCCCATACAAAATAATTCCCCTTTTGAAGGTAAGGTTGAATTTCTTGAAAATATCTTCTCTTTCCCAAAAGGTTTGAATTTCTTTCATGATATTTTTACAAATACTTTCAGGTAGTTCTATGATTTCAGCAGTGTTTACATTAATTTTGTGGAAATAGAGACCCTCTTGTGTATCACGCACTTCATAGTACCCTGGTGGAATAGAATTAGTGGTGGTAAATGTTGGCAAAAACGATGAACCGTCACATGATGACCATTGTATGTGTTTATAATCAAAATTTTTAACAGGTTTTGAATCGTTTACGTGATTCATTCTTGTCGTGGGTTGTAAATTTGAATCTCTATCAAAAAATAGATCTGTTGAGCATTCAACCTTCGATGTTTTTTTAGTAAGTTTTTTATTGATGTTTGGAATATATTTTGACATAATTTATTTTTTTGGATTTACCATGATTGACATTAGCTTTCCAAGTAGTGTTGGTTCGCCTTCAGATTGCCCATGGTCAGCAATTGAATCGAGAAATAATTGAATTTTTTCTTTTCCTAATTCAGGATGTTCTATTTCTCTAGATTTAAATACGCAAGTAAGCTTCACTTTGTCACCATGTTCAAGAAATTTTATTACTCTTTTAATAAACGTGTTGAGATCATGTTGAGCAATACGAGGGCTAATTTTCACCTCTTTAGTTTCTTGCTTATGTTTTTGATTAGCTTTAGCTTTTTTATCTTCTTCATATTTCATGTGGCCATAATCGATTATTTTTGCCACAGGGGGGGTAGTGTTCAGCGAGACAACAAATAAATCTAACTCTTCTTCTTTAGCTATTTTTAGTGCTTCTCTGGTATTTACCACTCCCAAGGATTTACCCAAGGAATCGATAAGATGAACTTCACGAAGTTTTAAAACTCTTTCGTTGAGCAAAATTTGCGGTTTTTTATTCATTTGATTCTAATATTCTTAATTGTTCTTCCACGATAGCTTTGTAGACTCTTACTCTTTCTGCGTTGTCGAATTCACCCTCGGCACAAAGTCTTTGTCTTTCTACTTCAAGCGCCTCGATCTTGTTTTGTAAAAATTCTTCTTTAGTCATAATTTTCACTTGGCCTCTTCGAGAGGACTCGAACCTCCGACCCACTGCTTAGAAGGCAGTTGCTCTATCCACTGAGCTACGAAGAGAGTTAGAAGGGAAATGGGGGCAAAGCCCCCAGTGGAATCACCCTCGAAGAAACAAATTAGTCAAGTACTCGTCTTTGTTGTACTGGGTCAACTTGGTATGAAATTTGATAAGTGCCTTCTGGCATATCAAAATGAGCATGTTGTGGGTGCATCAAATTCCAGCGATTCTTAGCAACAACTACTGGGCCCAAGCATGTAAAACCATTTTCAGTGAGCTTTACATCATACTGATTGTTTTCTGGAACCCACACTTCCACTGATTCATCAACAGTGTGTCGTGAACCTTGCGTAGTGCCAGGAGCAAGTTGTCGTTCGCTAGAAATCTTGTAATCAGCCTTCTTGAAATTGTCAATCCTGATTGCATACACGTCTCCTTGTCGGATTCCTTGATTAATTCCACATTCCGGAATCGATCGAGTTTCAGGCACAGAGAGATTTTGTGCGAAATGTTGAATAGTTCCAAGATTAATCTCGGATACGGTTTGGTTTTCTAATGTTTGATTCATTTTTTTGTTACCTAATTATTTATACGTAGAAATTACAAAAGAAAATTCATAATTCCTGCATTTTGTTGACATTGGCCAGCAATTAAGCTGGCCAGGATAACGAGAGTGTTTAGCTTTGGCCAAGAATCTGAGATTCTTTAACGCCGCAGATAAGTTCATGAGCTTGTCTACATGTGGTAACTTTGATACCAGTTCGATTTTGCACAGCTTCCAAGTTTTGAATTGGCATGTAATAAACACGTTCAGTAGAACCGTCACTACCTGCAAGGTAAATGTCACCATTTCTAGTCTTGATTAGCATTCTAGGTGCAGAAATCTTTCTCTCACGATCAACTACTGTAAAGTCACGATCCAAAACTTCGCAACCAGAGTCATCGAAATAGCGATCCATGCCATAAATTTCCATCATCATCCGCCGAACTTCAGCGTTGTTTTCCTTCTCGATCATATCGGTGGTAAGCAACTCAGGAGATTCGATGACAACTGGGTCTACAAGGTAGTTGGACAAAGCATACACTTTGTACCCATCAGAGTATTCAACAGCCGGCCCAGTAGCGCAGTGTAGAAGATTGGCGTCATTGATGTGGATATACATTGGTCTATCCTGAATGAAAACCACATCTTGGTAAGCTGACCACCAACCAACATGATAAGAAAGGTCAATGAATGGCTGAATTGGAAGACAGAAATCAGCTTGGGCACCAAACTCCTTCAAGAAGAAGTCGTAGTAGGAAAGCCAGAATGATTCTTGGTTACCATAAAGCATTTGCTGACAAATTTCAACAAGCTTATTGTTTTCAGGTTCGAGTTCAGAGTAAGCCTTAGAAACTTTTGATAGCATACGTTCGTATACATCTTGGTTCCATTCAATTTCATTGTACTGTTCGCTATACTGCTTGTACATTTCATCGAATACAGGTTTCCAGTTGGAAATATCTCCAAATACTTCCTTAGAAGTGTAGTTTGGGCCAAAATCAGAGAGTGCTTCAACCATGAAAATTGCATTCACAGATGATTTAGGACTCTGAAAGTGGAAGTAGTACTTAGGTGCTTCGAATTTTACATTGGTATAGATAGTACTAATGTGCTTCTTAGCTTCCTCCAGATTAGCTGGGCCAGTGGCGCGGCCTACTGAAGTCCAATGGTCTACGTACATTGGGAATTTGTTGATTTGTTCTTGTGTAAGTGATTCTATTTTAGCCATACGTTTGTTGTCCCACACAAAACTGAAAAATAGGTAAGTTTTGTGTAAATGTTTCTCATTTAGGGTTGATATTGATACTGCCATCTACTGTGATAGGCAATACTATTAGGTCAGGAAAGAAATCATCTCTGTAAGAGATAGCATCCTTTTCATTGTTGAAGCAAACCAAAGTTCCATCTTTTTCACCTTTGATGTAAGTGAGAAGTTCTGAAACTTTTTCGTTTGAGATAAACCATTTTGTTTGTGGTTGAATCATGATTTAAAATACGTATATGTTTTTATGAAAGTTTCAAATGTCTTGAAAAATTAATTCAAACTTTCTAATATCTAACAAGAAAGAAGATTTTGCATTAAAATTGCCATCGTTCATTCTGTGTTTGTAATAATGCTCTGGCGAACCATCGTCAATAATTTTCTTTAAATCTTGAAAATTAATTTTGTAAATTCCATATAGAAATTCCACACTTTTGTCTTTCCAAGAAGTTTGTGTCCAATTAACCCAAAAGAAAATATCTATATTGGGGTAAAGTTTTGAATATCGGTTGTAATCTTTTCTATTGAATGTCACTGTGAATCTAGGATCCATACCATATTTTGTTGACATAAAAAATGGGACATTTTGTGTTTTGAGATCAGCCAATTTGTCTTCAAAAAGTAAATCTGGCACAGTGGGATTAGTTATTTTTTCTGGGTTGATAACTATATTCAAGCTAAGTTTTTCTATACAAAACTCAGAAAAAGATTTTTCAAGGTTTTCGCCATGTTTATACCACCAATGTCTGTCTTCGGTGTTATGAGGCACTAAATTATTTCTATCCATAATGTTTACCTTGGTGGATATAGCAAAAAACCCCCAGAAAACTGAGGGTTTGGGGACGCCAGATTTCTCTAGCTACCGATCCACCAGCAAGATTTTCATCTTACATTAAAATATACGTTAGTTTTGTGTGATTGATTGTGTAAATCAATCAAATTTCACCTGTTTTCTATAAATTCTTTATAAACAGATTTTGCTAAAACATGAACAGTGAAAGTTTTAATTTTGCCTCTGTAGTCAAAGAAAACATCAGCAAAATAATCTGCTTTACTCTTAACATTGTAAGATGCTAAAGAACCATCAATATATTGGAATCTGAGCATTTCAATAAGTAAAGCATAAAAACGCTTACACAGTGATTCGTATTGATAATCAGCTTCCATTCTCTCGCTAGTTTTTGAAATTTTTGAAGGATCAAAATCAATAATTGTTTTAGAGATTTGGAGAATCTCTTGTCGAATCAATTCTGGGTCTCTATATGGCCAATTTACAATTGGATTATATGATTTAACTAAAATTAAATCAAAACTTTTAATGCTACCAGCATATTTATCGTTTTCATTAATTTGATTGTCTGGCACATTTGTGGTCTGCACAACAACAGTGGATTGAGCTAATTTTCTGTTTTTATCATCGTTTATCAGCCAATAACATCCAAGTGCTACAGGTAAAATTAACAAAAGCAGATATAGTGGGTTAAAGTTTTGATTTTTCATAGTTTGAGAGTTATTCCTTAATTGATTACGAATATTTCATCGACATTGTTTCATTTTGATTTTACCAGCACGTGCGGATTAGATGGATTCTTGTAGAACCCAGAGAATTCATCTTTGGGAGAGGGTTCGATGTTTGCTGTAAATTGAATAATATCACCTTTTGCAACATCTACAGAAGAAGGAGCAGTACCCCATACTCTAAATCCATTGGCGTCTTCCACTAACATGCAAACTCTTGTCTTGACATATCCGTAACCAGAAAAACCCTCTCTTGTGGAAATAGAAATTATTTCTCCAACAATCTTGTGCTTACCAGAAGGACATGGCGATTTTACAATTTCTGGTTTTAAGCTACGAGCGTAAGAATTTCTTATTGTGGTGATTTGCTTTTCAGACAATGTTTGACCCATTGTCACCCTATTTGCAATGTCTTTAGCTACATGCCATGCGGATGGATCTTGAGTAGCCCAATTATAAGCATCTTCAATACCCTCGTTAGCGGCAAAAAACGAATCAATATGAAGTTGTTTAATTTTATTGGCATTAACTTCGAAATCAGTGAGGCCACCGTTTGCATCACGTTGTCTTTGAAGTTCTTCTTCAAGAAGTTTACGCTTCTCTTCTATCTTGGCACGTTTTTGTTTAGCTGCACGTTCTTTCTTGGCTTGTTTGACTAGGGAAACCATGCCAGAATCTCCATGTTTGTAAATACATTCGTTGCCAACAACAAATTGGTTGTTGTTTTTATCGCGGATTATTTCCTGGTATCTAATTAAGTGGCCACAAAACTGACAGTGGTCGCATGCTCTTCCAAGGTCAATCTCGCCAATAAAACGATATGGTGCTTGACCAAGACCTGCAAGTTCAAATGCGTGAATTGAAGTAGGGGTAGAGGTATTCATGTTTAGTTCCATTACATACATTATTACACAGTTTTTTGAAAAATAGGTAAGTTTTGTGTGAAAGGTTTCACACCTAATTTGCAGAAAAAAATAACATGAGTATAACTTTTTCCCCAAGTTTTGATTTTAGTCAAATGAATCCAGACCCAAATGAATTAGTTTGGATGGGAAATTTTGATTGCTACGAAAACAAACCTGAATTGAAAAAATTTCTCAGAGAAAGATTTAACATTGAAAAAAAAGATTTAAATCTTGCTTTTTTTGATTTTGATTTTCAACCATATGAATTTTGGAGATCAAGACTTGAAGGATCATCATTGAAATTGAAATACGAAAGACCTTTTTATAAAGAATATGTAGATGGAGAATGCAAATTTATTCTTGATGGTGAATTTCCAAATTCGAGCGATAAAAACGTGAATTTATCTAATGCAAATGCAAAAAATTTACTAATATTGCTTGGAATCGATTTTGATTACTCAGGTTCAATTGATCCAATTGTTTTATCTAAAAAAATTGAAAGCAAATTGAATGATAGATTAACAGAATTTACAAGACCTGCAACAGACAGAAAAATAAAACCCACTGATTTTAGTACTTTGATAAGGAATCAAGACAAATTTTCTGAACCTGCCGAAGAAGAAGAGGACGGAATCAGAGTGATTGATTTTGGTCTTGATCAATCACAATTAGAAACTCAATTGCTCAGATTACAAAGATTGTGTGATTTTTGTATTGAAAAAAATTGCGATGTTAGTTGGGGCTAATCGGGCAAAGTGCCCGATTAGTCTTCATCTTTGCATGAAAAAGGTTGAACAAAGTAAGCTGGTTTTACTAAATCCCAAATTTCTTCAGAATAGTTTTGCCCATCTAACATTTTGAAAACAATATGAGAAATATCTTTATGCTGCAAAAGCAATGAGATTGCTTGCTCTTTTCTTGTTTCTAAATCCTTTACTTGTTCGAAAGCCATGAACGCCTTAGCTTTTACTACTTCGTAATCATTTTCCAATGATTCCTTAGTTTGTTTTAACCACCAGTTAAATTCATCTGGGCAAATTTCAAGAATTTCATCGAAAGATTTATTTTCTTTAAGATTTTCCCAAATAGATTTATTGCTCACACCTGTGACATTTTTGTGCAATTTGCAATAATCATCAAACTTAATTTTACACCGCCAATCTGGTAGAGTGCCATTACCGATTGCTCGGATAACAAAACCTTCTTCGTTTTCGGTATTCAAAGCTTTGAGCTTAGAGTATAATTCGCTACCAAAAATACCACCTTTGCTATCAAAAATACCACCCTCCACCTCGTACACTTTTACACATTCAAATCTTTCATCTCTTGGTAAATCATGGCCATTCTGAGTATCTAACAAAGCTAAATGTACCAAATTGTCAGCGTGGTATTTTACTACGATTCTATTATATGGCGAAACATATTCAAAGAGATAAGTATAGCCATGCTCAATCATATCTTCATCGTATAACTCACGGAACAATGTTCCTCCTGCAATTGCTTGATCAGAATAAAAACTTCCGCGTGTAGAATATACAACATGGTCTTTGTATCTAAATACAATGAGCAAAGAACCGTCCATCTTGAAAGTTACTTCAATATCCTGGTCAAAAGGCAACTCCGATAATGCATGTTCTTCATAATTGAAAAACTTAGAAAAAGGTCTAGCCCACACTTTGCCATTATCATCCAAAACCAATCCCCTGCACATTTTAAGAACAGGATAATCTCCAAATGCTTTTTCATATTGTGTTTTAGGTGTGTAGTTCCAAACTGTCAAAGGCAAATATTTGTGCCGAACAGACCGAACATATCCTGATTTTTCTAATTCTTTTAATTGTTCTAACATTGTGTTTTTATAGTTGCATTTTCTGAAAAATAGGTAAGTTTTGTGTGAAGGTGTTGATACAGAACAAGCTTTTGAACTTGTTCTGTATTTTTGATTATTTTCGTTTACAAAATTTGCAAATCCGACTTCGATGACTTTCGAAACTTGAAATGTTTTTAATTTTTTTACACCTAGTACATGTTTTCATTTTTTTTGAAGAAAGTCCAGCGGCTTGATTTTTTTGATCATTAATTGAGCGTGGAATAACTTGTAGTAAACAATCAGAAGTTAATTCATAAAGCTCTTTAGAAATTAGATCAATTGGATCTTTGCCCCACAATTTGAATTTATCCAATCGTAAAAACTTATATCCATAGGATTCTAAAATGTATTGACGATTCCGATCTTCATCAAATCTATAATCCTCTTTATTGTTTTGATCAATTTCATCACTTTGCTCGAAATGATATGCATATCCATCATATTCTACAATAATTTTCAAATCGTCAATACATAATAAAAAGTCACATTTATACTTTGGGTGGTCATATGATGGATCTTGTTGCTTTAGATATTCACCAATGGAAAATTGTGCCTGTAAATCAATTTTTTCTTTATGCAAAGTGTAAAAAGCACATGTTTTTATCCAAGACAAAACTTCAGCTTCCATAGGACTGGATTGATCCGTATCCTCTGCTGTAACATCATGCTTATTTAGAATAGACTGGTAATGCCTCAAAACTTCTGCAATAGAATTAGTGAACTTTTCAGGAGATTTACTTAAAACAAACCAAATTTGTTCTTGAGCCCTACTGAATCCAACATTCAAACGCTGCAGTCTGAGCTTTTCAGAAACATCATTTTCTAAATTTTTAGGAAAAATCCCGGACAATGTATCGTTTTCTTCTGTCGCAACCATGGAATAAAAAATAATTTGTCGTTCTTCGCCCTGACAGGTATCAAAAGTCATTATTTTTAATTTTAGTTTGTTTTCAAATTCATCATATCTTAGATCAGAAAACAGCGTTTTTTCAAGTGCTTTTTTCTGTTCAGTATGTGGAGTAATAATACCCACAGTACGAATTTTTCCAGAATCAAGTATTTTATACAATTCATTAGTAATAAAATCAATTTCTGCTTTATTTGTTCTAGGTTTGTATTTTTCGCCTTTAGTATCAATTATTGAAAACTTAATAACTTCGCTTATTGGACAAGCGCGAATTTTTAATGCTTGTAAATATCCATCATAAAAATTTTTCGAAGAAAAACTAATTAACTCTGGATATGAGCGAAAATGTTTTCGCAACATGATGCTGTAATTTGCACAATATTTCACAAAATCCAAAACTGATTTCTTAACATCAAAAAGCTCTAAACGTGTTAAATCACTTTGCTCTTTGGAAATTTTTGAAATAAAAAACTTTTTTAATTCTCCTTTGTGCTTATTGTTAGTTTCATTTGAGGAATTATAAGATTTCGTATTACTGTACTGATTACTATCCCCAAGAACAACAACTTTTTTAGCTCTTATTATTGCAGGCAAAGCTTGTGCAATTGACACCTGAGAAGCCTCATCGATGATAACCACATCAAACAAATCAGGCATGAGCGGCATAAACTTCCCAAACTCTCTAATGCTAGCTAAAATTAAAGGAAAACTTTGCTTTAGCTCTTTGAATTTTGAAATAGGGAATTTTTGTTTTTTCTTAATTAAATTTCTTAAATCTTCGGCATCACCTTTGTAATGTTTTACATAATCGCAATAACGCATATCCACTTCAGCGTTTAAACGCGAAATATAAAGTTTTTCAAGCTCAGACTTTGAACTTAAATAATCAAATTTGGGAAGATCCAAAAGCACTTTATCTTTTAACTCAATAAATCTCAATGAATTTATCCACAATTCAGCAAATTCAACATAAGTTTTTTCATGCCAATATCTTTTTAAAATATCTGAAAAACAATTGTTTTCAAAACTTTTACGTTCAAAAGATTTTAATAACTCATAAAGCTTAGGAGCTACTTTTATAGTTGAACCGTTTTGATTCGTTTGTAAAACCAATTGAGTAAAAATAGTTCCAAAATCCTCATTAGACAAATTAAAATATCCAAGTTGATTTGAAATTTTTTGTGAAATCTCAATAATTTTATCGAGCAAATGTCTTTCATTTTTTAGATTGATTGATCTTTTTGCATTTAAAGTGTATAAAATTTCTGATTCTAATTTTTTGATTGCAGAATTTTTAAATAAATATCCAAAGATAGAATGTTTCAATTGGTCAAATTCAATAAGAGTTTTTTTGAGCTCGTCAAGCTGAGATAGACTGAAGCTCTGGAAAACAATCTCGTCAGTCGGCTTCAAATCACACAAAACTGAAGAGATAACAGAGTCAATTGCTACTTGTTTGTTGAAAAGAACTTTTTGTGAATCATAAGCAAAATTGCATAAATACTTGTTGAGCAAATCGTAATCTTCTGCAAGTTTTTTAACATTTTCAATTGGGAATACATTCACTAAATCAGTGCACAAGCTTGAATTGATTCCATCAAGCCATAAATTAAGACTGTTGAATTCATTTAAATCTGAGATTGACAGACCTTTAAGCAACTCTTCAGTTTTAGAAATATTGTTTTTAAGTGCAAAACTTTTCTGCTCCAATTCTAAATCTAATTTTGGTTTGTTAGCCTTAAAAGATTTCACACTACTTTCAATTTTGCTTTTGGCTGAAGTAGACGTGATTAACTGAAAATTATTTTGAACGCCCAACCTCAAAATTGGATTGAGAAATTTTTCTTCGTGTCTTACCTGATCCATAGTTTTATTGATTTTATCATGCACTACATCAAGGGCTTCTTTTTTGTCCGAAAGAACGAGGCAAGATTTGTTATGTAAAATACAATCGGCGGCGATTGCTGTGATTGTGTGTGATTTGCCACATCCCGGAGGGCCTTCAACTAAAATAAATTTGCCTTCTTGCATTTTTACCGCTTTCAGAATTTTGATTTGTTCTTCGTTTAAAGGAATAGGGGTTTTATAAACTAATCTATCTACAAGTGGAGTGTCGTCCCATTCATTTTCTATTTGATCCTCAATAGACAATGGATTTTGCAGAATTACTCCCTTAATCAAATTCTTAAACAAATCAACAACACCAGGCTCTTGTTTTTGTAGAAGTTTTAAAATTTCTTCATAATCATTGATCATGTCTTCATCAGAAGTTTCATAAACCGCAAAAAATAATTCTGAAGTAATAGCGATATTTTCATGTACAAACTTTTGATCAGTATGACTAATCTTAAATTGTTCTTTGCATCCAATTTCATCAGCGATATTATTTAAAATAGGAAATACAATTTTAGTAAAAGACTGTTTGTCATCAACATATATAATTCGCTCGGAAATAGGACTTACATTTAAACGGTTATTCTGTTTTGATATTTTGTTTAACACAAAATCAATTGCTGATTTGTTGATATAAATATTATTACCAGTTTTCAATTCAAATTTATTATTTATTTTTTCAAAATTAATTGGAACAAAAAATAAAGGGTAATTATTATTGTCATAATTCAAAGAGCCAAAATAAAGATATAACTGCTGATTATCTGAAGTTTTAATCAATTGGCTAAAATCATGAAAAACGTCAAAAATGTCAGTGGAATTAAAGTTCTCTAAATAAGAATTAAGCTTTTCCTGAAATACTGCCAAAGTTATAGTTTCTTCTAAAAACTTTTTGAAATCAATAAAGTTTTTAGAATTGAAATATGCAGAAACATGACTCAATAAAGCCTCCTTAAATTCATCCAAAATTGAATCTGCAATTTCTTTTTTATCCGATGCCTCAATGTTTGATTCAAATAACGGATCTACAATCATAGATATGACAAGGTCAAAAATATGCTGATTGGTTTTTTCATTCAAATTCTCTAAATTTGGACATGAATTTATGTTAATTTGTAAAAAATTCTCAAAGTCACAAATGAATTTCTCAATAATCTTAGGATTGAGATTTTTGATCTTTTCTGCAATTTTTGAATTAGTATTAACTTTTTTAATAAATTTACTTTTTGGTATCGTTATGTTTCCAGAGGCAAATGCTGGATCATTCAGAATTTTCCAAATTGTCTTATTAAATTCATTGTATTGAGAAATTCTCACCCCTGAACGATATCCAGATTTATTTAAAAAAGCAATTTTGCGACGAGGAGAGGATTTTGACTTGAAATCTGTTTCAAGAAATTCCATAAAGTATCGAGAGACCAATGAAGAAAACTCCATAAAAGTTTGGTCGTTCAAGCTGTTATTGTTATCGCTGTAGTAGTTATTCATAGTATGAAATGTTTCAGAAATCTGAAAAATAGGTAAGTTTTGTGTGAAATTACAATACAAAATTTATTTATCATTACCCAAATGCGTAAGACAATTTTGAATAATTGTAAATCCAAATTGTCGACCATCATTCCCCACGTGCGTGGGGCGATTCTGATCAATGTGCTTTTCGATGATGTCTTTGGCCATCATTCCCCACGTGCGTGGGGCGATTTAGTACAAATGCTACATTAAATTCATTACCTACCATCATTCCCCACGTGCGTGGGGCGATTACTAAATTTTGATACTACAGAAATTGATTGACCCATCATTCCCCACGTGCGTGGGGCGATTAGGATTTGGCGGGGCTGTGAGAACAAGAGTGTCCATCATTCCCCACGTGCGTGGGGCGATTTCGTTTAAAAAGTCCGATTGTTTTTGCATCAGCCATCATTCCCCACGTGCGTGGGGCGATTGTCATAAATATCCTTATAGCCATCCCATCATTCCCCACGTGCGTGGGGCGATTCGTACAAGGCACATTAACACGTATAAACATCACCATCATTCCCCACGTGCGTGGGGCGATTACTAGGATTTGACATAATCTTATACAAATCGTCACACATATTAAATTTTATGGGGATTAGTTCTGTACTTTTCATATCACTATAAAAAGCCCTGGAAACTTTCTCAGCAAGAAAAATTTCTTTCTCTTACTGAAGACCAGGGTGTGATTCACCCTGGTAAATTTTCAACTAAATTTCTTCAGTCACTTTTATATACGCTTCTGCAGAGATTTTGTTACCACGATTGTGAATATTTATTGCAGCATTTAAATCTCTGTCTTTTTCCATCCCACACACAGAACAGACATATTTCCTAACCTTAAGGCCAATTTTTTTATCACCTTCAAGGATATTTCCGCAATCAGAGCATGTTTGTGTAGAATTTTTTGCAGGAACAAGTGTCACCTTGTTACCTCTCCAATCGCCTTTGTAAACAAGCTGATCTTTAAGAGTGCCCCATGAATTATGAGAAATATTTCTTTTCATTGACTTTTGTGCCTTTTTAGATATAGCGGAATCTTTTTCCATAATTTCAGCTGTCTTAATGTCTTCTACATAAACAGTTTCGTAATTATCCAAAATATCATTAGTCAAAGCATGTCCACAAAATTCTCTTATTCTTTGTATATCAAGTTCAGTGTTTCTAAGTTTTTGTAATAGTTTTGTGTAGTTATTAGAAGATGGCACACCATCTGATAATTTATTCATTTTTCGATAAGTATCTTCTTTTTCGGACAAGCACTTTTGTAAAGCTTCTTTACGAGCCCAAAGAGTTTTAAGACGTTTATTTACTTTAGGCGAAAACTTTTCTTTAAATTTTCCGTCGCTAAGTGTCATTACTTTTTTGTTGCCAAAATCAATACCAACACTTGAGCCAACATATGGTTTTGTTCTTGATGGTAAATCTTCCCGATTAGCTTGACAACTTACAGAAGCATAAAATCCATCTACTTTCTTAACCACCTCAATTCGACCAGTGACAAAACGAAATTCTCTACCTTCTTTAAATGTTCGCAATAAGCCCATTCGATTTTCTGGAACATTTTTAAACTTGATTTTTCCGTGAGATGGAATGAATCCAGCAAATTGGCTATCATCATAAAAGCAATCATATTGTCCTTCAAAAAACACAAATGTGGAATATAAGTTGTTTGCATCTTTTCTTTTGAATATTTTTAATGTCTCAAGTAAAATGTGTTTATTTAGGTTTACATTAAGCTGTTTTTTCAAATTCTCTTTTTCTTTATCTGAAAGATCGTTTGGTATATTGTCTTTGTAAAATTGTCCTGCAATTTTGCCGCGATTTTTTTCTAACACATTTTTAACGGAAGAAATTAATTTTTGATACACTGCTTGAGAAGCTTGCGAAGTACACAATTGTAAAAGAGGGTCAGCATTTCTGTGTTTAGCATAGTTTTTTTGAAAAACCCCAGGTTTAGGGAGTTTGCCATTCAATTCGATTTCCGCCTTAAGTTCATCGAGTGCTAAATTATATAAATTGGACATACCTGTTAAAATCGACAGACATAAAAGTTCTTGATTTTTGGTTAGCTTCAACTTATAGTTTCTAGTGAATGTTAGTTCTTTTTTGATATTTCTTGTTAGTGCCATATTTTTTCCGTTATAATCACATTAATCGTTTCCAGAGTTTACAAAGTAATTTTCATCATTCCCCACGTGCGTGGGGCGATTCACACAAAACATGTTTCATCAGTCATCGAATTCCATCATTCCCCACGTGTGTGAAGCGATCCGCTGTTCATTCCATCCATCATTCCCCACGTGCGTGGGGCGATTCTGTTTTCGATACAGCAATGCAAGATGCCTTTCAATCATTCCCCACGTGCGTGGGGCGATTAAATAAATTTAGTTTATTTACCCCTGTTACCACAATCATTCCCCACGTGCGTGGGGCGATTACTAGGATTTGACATAATCTTATACAAATCGTCACACATATTTAATTTTATGGGGATCAGTTCTGTACTTTTCATATCACTATAAAAAGCCCTGGAAACTTTCTCAGCAAGAAAAATTTCTTTCTCTTGCTGCTGTGTAAGGTGTGATTCACCTTACAATTAAATATACGTTACCTTCTGAGCAATTGTTGTAATATTTGTGTGATATTTTCTGGTTTAGCATTTTGTAGCATAATTAAAAAGGCTTTATCTATCATCTCCACTTTTTGATCTAAAAAACCAACAATCTTCCTTATATCATCCACTTGGTCTTCCCCACACAAAACTACGATAGAGTTGGTACGTGAATCTATTTGCACATTAAATTGCCCATTTCTATTCAAATTACTAAGCACATTTTGTACTGTCAGCGCCACTTCAGAGCACAAAGCATATTTCAAAGCAAACACATTCGTTTTCAAAGCTGAATTTCTATCTACATCAAGTTTAGCAAGAATCTCTTTCACTTGTTCATGTTTGGCGTTTGTAGTGTTAATAATTAAGCTGTTTGAAAAACTATCAGAAGATGCTTTAAATACATCTGGAATTACAAAAGGATTGGTTGAGGCGACAAAAAGATTATTCAGCACATTCACCAAAGACATGGCAGAGGCATATTTTAATTGATAAGATTTAAGAACAGGAGCTTCAGGAAATTTGAAATCAGATAGCAAGGTTTTAGGTTTTGTGTCAGTGGGTTTAAGAACCACAAATTGCTCGATGATGTTCACATCAATTTTTGCAAGTTTTAAAGATGTGAACAATAATTGAAAAGCATCACCATGTTTCACTTTAGCATTACTAAAAATTGATAAATTAGTTTTTATTTTAGGATCTTTAATAATAGTGATTTTAGTTTCATTCATGAAATAATTCAAAACATCATCGATGTAGGTGTTTGAAAATTTAACATACATAGTTTTATTTTTATCTAATTGCAAGTTTTGCCCCACACAAAACTTACTAATAAAACACAAAACTAACAAAAAAAGAAATCGCATAATTACTTATACGATTTCTATGAGCACACTTACTTCTATGAATCAAAAGACCCACACAAAACTAATCATTATTTTTGAGCAAAAACTTATTAGAAATAGTTTTGAATGAAATTCTTTCAGTTCCATTTGATCTCCAAACTAAACCTTCTCGCTCAGTATTAGGATTTAGTGCAGAACCACCTTCAGCCATGGAGAGCAAAGATTGAACTGTATCTTCATTTGTAATTGTATAGTTTGAATGAAACGGAGCCCATGTCAATCCTAAACTTTCAGCAATTTCTTTAGCTCTTTCAATTTCGATGTATTTGCCTTCAAGAATATCATAAACATTGAAAACATACAACCTAAGATTTGGTAATGCATAAATGTTCTTTTGCACTCCTGGGCCTACAAGCTCACCTTGAATACAAAGATTATTGGGTAAGTTTTCATCGAGTTTATTTTCTAAAGCCACTTTCCAAAAACTATTACCTTCAGTTTGCTTTAGATCTAAATTCCTTGAACAAACACCAAATTCATCATTGTATCTGTAAATTGTGCATGAGCTACCATCAAGTTTTTCATGTACATTGAATGTAAGTCCAATATAATCATTCCAATATTTGCTTAAATTCTGTACACGTTCTTCGTCTGTTTTGATAAGAAAAGAAGGAAAGTTTCCTTTTGTCATACCTTCAAGTTGAGCAGAAATTGGCGGCTCCCACTTTACCACTCCAAGTATTTCAGTGACATCACTTCCGATTTCAAGATTTGAGTTTCCAAGAATCGATTCTGGCAGAATCAAACCTTGACTGATTTGACCACGTAGTTTAATGGTGCGAAGTTTTTCACCCTGAATACCCTGATATGTTTTTGGCTCATTTTTAGAGAGGAATGGGGCAAGTGCATGGGGAACCCAAGAGTCGATTTCAAAAAAAACAATCTTATCGCCAACTTTGAATTCATTTTTTTTTACTACCACTTTCCAGCCATTCACTGTTGCCACTTCAATTGCATCTGCATCTGGAATGGGATTAATTTTATCGATCTTTTGTAATGTTGCAAGTTGTCTCATACATAAGTAATACGAAAAAATTATGAAAAATAGGTAAGTTTTGTGTGAAATTATTTGATTTTAATTTGCTCTCGAAGTCTTAAGTCCTGATGTAAGTTTTGTGTGAAAGATTGCTCACACAAAACTGAGTATATATAATTAAGCATAAAATGCAAGGAGAATAAATGAAACACTTAATAACACTTATTACAATTTTAGTAATAGCCAGCACAACTATGGCTCAAGATGCAGGGCCTAGAAAGCAAGGACAAAGAAAAGAACCACCAGCTCAAGGCGAAAGAGGACAAAGAAGAAATCCTTTGGACATGGATGCTAAAATTCTTGAAGATTTGAAGCTGAATCCTGAGCAAAAGAAAAAAGTGGGCGATCTTAAAAAAGAGACAGCAGATAAAGCCAGAGAAATGAGAGATAAGCAAGAAGATAGGGAGAAAATGCGAGAGCAAATGAAAGCTTTGATTGAAAAATATCAAACCGATTTGAAGAAAATTCTCACTAAAGAGCAGGGAGAAAAATACGACAAAGCAATTAAAGAATTACGAAAGAAAAAGTAAGATGGAAGGGGCTTTTGCCCCTTCTTTTATTTTCTTATGAATTTACCTTTCTTATTGAATACAATCCCAGCGTTAATTCCGTTTTTATCCCTCAGTTCGTTCATTTTAGACATTAAGCTTTTTGCCTCTTCCAATCCAAAAAACTCTTGAAGATAATCTCTGGTCAGGCATCCTAATTGCATGAACAATTCAGGTTTTTCAATCTTTTCAGTGGAATATGGAAGATGAAGCATGATTTCTGATTCATCATTCAAATATTCTCTTTTCTTATCGGCAACAGCCCACATTCCAGCCGCTGACCATGCCTTTTCCACGATTATATGATTCTCATTAATCACAGTGGTGTAGCCCATCAAAAGCCCAGAAATAAATTCGCCTCCATTTGAGTCAATCACCACATAAAGATTCTTTTTGTATTTTTCAGAAATTTTTTTGAACACATCTTCATCTGATTTTTCTACAGTGCCTGTGTAAGAATAATACACAGAATTTTTAGGAAGGGATTTTTGCTGTTCATCCGTGAAATCAAGTTTTTCAAATGTTCCAGCAAAAGCGAAAGCACAAGATAGTGTCAAAAAGATAGAAAGCAATATTTTTTTCATTACTATAGTTATACGTATTGATTACCTTTTATTGCCAAAGTGAAAGAAAATACTCTGCAAACAAGTTTAATCCCTCTTGTACTTCTTCATCCTCTTCCTTTGTTAAATGAAAAGACAAGGATTTTTCAAAAGCAAAAACCATTTTACCTAAAATTGTATCCCACTCTTTTTCAGTTAAAGTGCATGGGCATCCGAATGGATTTTCTTTAAATTTCTTTAATCTGGGAAGAACAAATTCAGCAATTGTCTTGTCTAAATTCCAGCAGTCACTATCATCCCAGCCTCTGCTCAATCTTTGACCATAATGTTTGAAAGCTCTTTTATACAAGCTAAAATCATACCTTCCAGCAGTGCCAGAATGAAAGATTAAATTGATTAATTGTTTAATTAATTTTTTCATTTTTTTACTTACCCCACGCGTCATAAACACAAAATTCGTCATCGAAGTAAAATTCTTCAACGTTATAATATTTTTCCACATCTTCCTCAACACAATCTTGAAAA
>Ga0114978_10000975_pt1 | contig 24012 bp, 18 predicted proteins | sample S_140212_EF_Meta_FD_87027 | JGI IMG/M metagenome (GOLD analysis project Ga0114978, IMG submission 87027) | Freshwater microbial communities from Lake Simoncouche, Canada to study carbon cycling - S_140212_EF_MetaG | ecosystem: Environmental > Aquatic > Freshwater > Lake | place: Lake...
AACTGGACTGCGTCGTGGGCAGCGTGGATGAATGGCGGTAAAGGCGGCGCGGTGTGTAATCGCTTCTTGCGCTACAACGCGAATACCACCAACTGGTTCAGCGTTTCGCAGTAATCCACCTATTGAAACCGTTACTTGCTCTGTCCGTTTTGCCGTTTTCCTAAAGGTCAGGGTTTTCCCCAATCTTGAGCGCTGGTGTTTCGAAGTATGTGCTCATTAATTTATTCTGATGGTCTCGGATTCAAGTGACAATCAAGGGGTCAACAGGTGCCGAAGCGTTCACGGCTGCTGTCAGCGATCATCGCTACACCCCTGCGCTCGCGCACGCTGAGTGCGATCTGGGCCTTAGCTCTCATTGCTCTGTTCGCGATCGGTCCGTCTGTCGTCATCAGTTCCGATGCTGCGGCTGTGGGGCAATCCAGTTACAGCCTTATGTCCACAAGCGAGGCACCTCCAAGTAATTCATATCTCGGTGGCGGTTGCTGGGTCCTTGCAGTCAAACTCCATACCTCCCAGGCAGGAACTGTGACCACATTGCGTTGGTACGCGTCAACTGCCGGTGAAACAGCGCGCGGACGCGTAAACAACGCCAGTGGCACGGCAATAGTTGACGTGACGTTCCCAACGAGCACCGCTGCAGGCTGGACCTCGGTCACATTGCCAACACCTGTGGCGATTAGTGCTGACACTGATTTTTGGATCAGTTATTGGAGTTACAGCGGACGTTTCTATCAAGGCGGAACGTACACACAACCGTCTTCAGGTCCGCTGAGCATCATTGGAACAGCGGCCGGAACAAACATACAATTTCCGAATATCACGTGGGGCACTCAAGCTGCCACAACCAACTATTGGATCGATTTGGATTTCGTTCCACTCGGTCCACCTGGCCAACCAACTTCGGTGAGTGCTTTTGCTGCGAGTGAATCGGCAACAGTTTCATGGACGGCGCCAACGAGCACGGGCGGATCAGCAATCACGGGATATTCCGTTGCATCCTCGCCAGCCGGTGCTTCCTGCAATGTCTCCAGCACCTTCGCAAGTTGCACTGGCTTAACCAACGGCACTGGGTACTCGTTCAGAGTGAAGGCCGCTAACTCTGTTGGCGATTCGGAGGAGTCGAGTGCAAGTAACTCAGTAACTCCACAATCATCCACGAGTTCTAGCCTGATGCGCGGATACATCCCCTCGACTTTTCAAGTTGGAGGAGATGCTCCGCTGAGTTTGGGCCTTCGACTCACGACATCGAGCGCTGGTGAAATCACGGCTATTCGCTTCTTTAAACATATTGCAAACACAGGACTACACACTGCATACGTCTGGAATAGCTCAGGCGCCATCCTCGGCCAGCAAGAATTCACTGCCGAAACTGGATCTGGTTGGCAGCAAGTCACTTTGACGAATCCCGTTCGAGTTGCGGCAAATTCAACGTTCACGGTTGGGTATCACATGACACGCACTGGATACCCCGCTGGAAGTTTTCCGCAAAACTCTTCAGGACCACTCACAGTTGTGAGTGCCTTCTATGACTACACATCAAACTCCGGACAGTTTCCTGCCGGTCAAGTGGCTCATCAATATGGAATTGATTTAGATTTTACGAGTTTTTTCATCCCCGGTGCGCCAACCTCTGTTACTGCCTCGGCAGGTAATGCTCGAGCATCCGTTGATTGGAATGCACCATCGAGCAACGGTGGTTCTTCGATCACTGGTTACACAGTCACGTCTTCTCCAGTGGGGGCTACCTGCTCAGTCAGTGGTAGATCAGCTACCTGTACTGGTTTGTCCAATGGCACTAGCTATCGCTTCACAGTCAAAGCGACGAATATTGTTGGAGATTCAGTCGCATCAAGTGCGTCAGCATCAGTCACTCCGTTAGCGCCAGCACCGGAGCCAGAGCCGGTGCGAGTTGTTACGCCAACACCTGTGCGCACTGTTGCTCCGCTTCCGCAAGTCGAAACTCCTCCGCCGACGGTTGCTCCGTTCCCCGTGGTTGCAAAACCAGTTCCAGCTCCTATCGCAAGTAGACCGCTTGGACTGGCGCCGAGTTTGAAACCGGCAGTTAACGCATCATCGGGTGCTACGCCAATCGCAAGCCCAAGTGCTTCGGCAACACCAAAGGTCACACCCGGTGTAGCCCCTTCACCTGGAGCCTCAGGATTAAAGCCACTTTCTCCATCCGCGGATCCGGTTGTTGCAGCGAAAGTATTCGCCGCCGCCGCGGCCGCTTCGTCGGAGGCCCCACCGGTACCAGTCGTCGTGCCGGAAGGAGGAATCTTTGGTGGAGGTAAAAGCGGTCCAACGGTTGAAGTGAACCTAGGACTGACCATCGGTGCTAGGGCTGCTGGCTCACCTGTGTCTATTCAGGCTTCGGACTTGCAGCCGAATTCGCCAGTACAAGTTGTCGTGCATTCAGAGCCGCAAGTCATAGCAACTTCTCAAGTAAACGCTTCTGGTGAAGTCGCGATTGAAACAGTAATTCCTAGTGGGCTCCCAGCTGGTGCACACACTGTGGTTGTTCAGGCTATTGGTACGGATGGACAGCCTGTGCAAATTATGGGTGCAATGCAAATTGACGAAAATGGAATCGTCACTGGCATAGCACCACCAGCAGAAGCAGGCGATGTTGCTCCTGGCGGTGAAGCGATGGCGCGTGCGCTTGAAGCTGGAAAGCCGCTGTACGACGTCGCTAGTCAGCCTGCAGTTGTGGCCACGATTGCTGCTGCTGGCGCAACGATTGCTGCTGTTGCCGGTGCCGCTGCGGGAGCAGCGGCACCTTCGGGTGCAGGTGGAACCAGTGGTGCCTCGGGGGGCCAGTCATCGGGAGATCCCGGATCCGATGGGCAGGCACCTGAAGCGGAGAAAGGAAAGTCCTACGCTTCGCGAAAAGTAGCTGGAGCAGCGGTAGCGACAAGTATGGCGACTGGTCATGAAGGTGGACATGAGGCTCACGGACATGCGTTCCGGCCGCGTGATCTTGCGGGCGTTGTGGTCGTTGGTGCGGCACTCGGCGATAGCAGTTCGACCTGGCGTTTGCCTTTCACTGATGCGTTTCACGATGGCATCGACAAATTCTCTGCAAAAATAAGTCGCTTCTCTATCATCTTGCCAAGAGCATTAGCTGACGGTGCATGGGCTCGCGCCATGTTTGGTTCTGGCGCGCAACTGTTGTGGTTGGCGGGTGTCGCCCTTGGTTTGTTGAGTTTGATGCAAACTGGTTTCCAAGCGATACCAGCAAGTACGGGAATCCTCTTGGGCATCATGGCTCTAGGCATCCTTGATGCCATGGCAGGTTTGCTTGCATGGTCCGTGATCTTCATTGGTGCCCTATTCACCGGTCATATCCGAGAAGTTCCAGATATACGCGCAAGTGTTGGCCTTGCACTCATTGCAATGACTCTTTCGATGCTGGCAAACTACATAAGGCCGTTACGTCGTAAAAAAAGCACCGGCTTGGTTCATGTTTTTGATCGAGTCACGGACTACGTCATTCCCCCAGTCGTCATCGCTTTTGCCGCTGTTGGTATGGCTAAAGCACTCAACGGGCTTTCAGGCCTTGAAATCATTGGGCAAGAAGAAACTTTTGCAATTCAAATAGTCGCTGGTCTTGCAGTATTACTTCGTCTTGCTCTTGAAGATCTTGCTGTGCACTTGTATCCGCAGCGCTGCGTGGCAGTGACAACGCCTGATTCCCAACCACCAGCGCTTGCCTGGCGACTTGCAGCAATCCTTGCTCGAACCGTCATCACAGTCTTGGTGCTGTCCGCCTTCATTGGGATGAACTGGTTCACGATGCTGCTGGCATTACTGCTCGCTGTTCCGCTCGTGCTGCGTATTTGGGTGGATCGCATTCCAAACCTCCCTGCCCTTCGACGTTGGACTCCACGTGGGCTAGTGAAGATTTGCGTCACAACCATCGTGAGTGTGTATTTAGCGAAGTGGATCTTTAGCTCGTCCATGACTACAGCATTGCTGCCAGCAGTAATGGGCCTCTTATTGGTGCCAACTGCAGTCTTGTCAATTGTCGATACCTTCGCGCGATCTGGAGGCGACTGGGAAATGGGCGAGTGGTCAAAGCGTCTTGCTGGTGTAGCCGTGTGGGTGCTGTGTGGTGGAGTGATCACGGGATTTATTGTTCTCGTGCATTAATAAGAACAGTTAGGACATGGATGTGCAGGCTTTCCAGATGTCATTTCAAGGAAATGGTCCTGACTCCTTTTGGTTGGAAGTAAATAGCCAACGGATGAGTGACACAGATTCATTGCTAGTGTTATCTCGTTCAAGGGGCTGTGGCGCAGTTGGTAGCGCGTCTCGTTCGCAATGAGAAGGCCAGGGGTTCGAATCCCCTCAGCTCCACCACTCGAGTTCGCACAGGGTTTTTACTCGCTCAAATAGCGATCCTGAGGGCACCGGACAAACACAGTTAAATCCAGGTCGGCATCCACATGCGCATCTGCCATTGGTCGTAAGGAATCGGTAGCCCCGTCCACACTGGATAAAACCACCACGCAGCAGCGATAACTGCTGCAACAAGAATGACGATGGCAATCATTCCGCGCTGTTTGCGTTGCGCTGTTGCATCGTGTGGACCAAGCAAAGCAGCGGCTGACATTGCGAGCGCGATTGCTAGAAATGGCACGAAAACAACCGTATAGAACGTGAAGATAGTGCGGTTTAGATACATCATCCACGGCAGCCATCCAGCAGCAATTCCAACCAGCACGGCCGCCGAACGCCAATCTCGCTTACCTAACCACCGCCAGACTTGATAGACGACAGCAAGAATCCCGGCCCACCAGATAACCGGGTTACCCAGTGCAAGAACTTCCGATGCGCAGTAATCAACCTGGCATCCTTGACTGTGATCTTTGATGTCAGCCCATTGAAATGACGTCGGTCGTGATTGGAATGGCCAAGACCAAGGGTTGCTCGCATATGCGTGCTCAGTGGTCAGACCAACATGGAAATTCCAGATTTCAGAGTGATAATGCAGGAGTGAGCTCAGTGCGGCCACCACTCCGGTGCCAGCCGCCCATGAACGATCCCAGCCTTCGTCGCTGAGAAACCAGCCGGTCCAGGTCGCTGTGTAGGTCAGCAAGATGATGACAGCGCTGAGCGCCGAGGTACTTGGCAAGGAGCGCAGAAGTGTTGCGCGCCAAGGTTGTGTGACGCCAATGGCTTTGCGTGCCGAGACGTCCCAAACAATTGACATCAAGATGAATGCAAGAGCGAAATAAATCCCAGACCATTTCACGCCACAAGCCAGGCCAAGAGTGAAAGCAGCTGCCCAGCGCAGTGGTCGGATGCCAAACTTTGGCCCCCACGTCGTTGCTGTGGCTTCGATACCTTCATTTTGGATCAGCGTTGCTAATCGCTGACGCGTGCGATCGCGATCTAGGAGATAGAGGCCAAAGGCAATCAGCACAAAAAAGCCGAGAATGATGTCAAGGAGCCCAGTGCGACTCATGACAAGATGGATGCCGTCGAGCGCTACAAAGAGGCCAGCCAAAGCCCCAACGAGATTTGATCGAGTGAGTCGACGTGCAATTCTGGCAGTGATGAATACTGAAATAATGCCAATGATGGCAACACTTAGACGCCAACCGGTTGGTGTTGCCCCCACGGCAAGCTCACCAAGCGCGATGATCCATTTGCCAAGTGGTGGATGAGCGATGAAGGACCCGGCATCGGTAAATATCTGGAGATTCCAAATATTGCCATCAGAGGCCAACAAGATTTTGTCTGCGTCTTTAACGGTGCCGTGCTCAACCCCGAATCGAATGAGCGACAGAGCGTCTTTTGGATAGTAGGTCTCATCAAAAACCACTTCATGAGGTCGACCAAGATTCACGAGGCGCAGAATCGCGCCGATGACCGTCACGATGATTGCGCTGATCCACCCTGAAGTTCTGGGCATTGCCGGTACAAGTCGCTTGGGTAGCGATGCGGTGTCGCGGGCCACAAGCACAAGTCCATCGTAGATGGGTGACAGGATGGAGCGGTGATTGAAGCAGCGGAAACCACGATTGGGCGCATCGTCTTGGCTGCCACTCCGTTGGGCAATATGGAAGATGCCTCACCACGGCTCGTTCACCTATTGAAAACTGCAGACATCGTTGCGGCAGAGGACACTCGCCGATTGAGGCGTCTTGCTGCCGGTTTGGGCCTGACGATTGGCGGCAAAGTTCTGTCGTATCATGATGCAAATGAGCGCGAACGCGCTGTTGAACTTGTCGATGCAGCATTAGCGGGCGCAGTGGTAGCTGTGGTCACTGATGCGGGCATGCCGTCAGTCAGTGATCCTGGCTATCGAGTCGTTGCAGAAGCGGTGCTACGCGGTGTTCCCGTGACGGCAGCTCCCGGCCCATCCGCAGTATTGATGGCCTTAGCCGTCTCAGGGCTACCTGTTGATCGATTTTGTTTTGAGGGATTCCTGCCACGAAAAGGCGGGGAGCGATCAGCTCGAATTGCCGACCTCGTCGGGGAACCTCGCACCATGGTCTTTTTTGAAGCACCCCACCGCCTTGAAGTGATGCTGCAGGCACTGGTTGATGGCCTTGGCACTGACCGTCAGGGCGCCGTGTGCCGGGAACTCACCAAAACCTATGAAGAGGTCAAGCGGGGCACGTTGGCTGAGTTGGCGCTGTGGGCAGCTGAGGGAGTTCGTGGTGAATGCACGGTGGTGGTCACTGGGGCTTCCCTACAAGAGCGTCAGGCAGCCAGAGGACTGATCTTGCCTGCAGATTGGGTTGCAGAGGTTCGTCGCCGTGAGGGAACTGGGCAAGATAGAAAGGCCGCAATTGCCGATGTTGCTCGTGAGGCTGGCATCGGTCGACGCGAGGTCTATGACGCTGTGGTCCAAGCCAAGAGCACACAACCGTAAGATCCGGCCATGGCTTCGACTGATTCTTCGGCATCCTTTTATGTGACCACGCCGATCTATTACGTCAACGATGCGCCCCATATTGGCCACGCCTACACGACCGTTGCCGGTGATTTTCTGACCCGCTGGCACCGCCAACGTGGCGAGAATGTCTGGTTCCTCACCGGAGTTGATGAGCACGGCACCAAAGTGCAGCGCGCAGCCGATGCTGGCGGCGTCACTCCCCAAGAGTGGGTAGACCGGCTTGTATCAACTGATTGGCTGCCAGTACTTGGCACTGTTAATGCAGCCAACGACGATTTCATCCGCACCACTGAAGTGCGCCACATCGAAGCAGTGCAGAAATTTTGGGAAGCCGTGCGCGACAACGGTTATGTCTACGCAGCCCCGTATGAAGGCCCCTATTGCGTAGGTTGCGAAGAATTCAAACTTTCTGGTGATCTCCTTCCTGGCACTGGTGAATTTGAAGGTCAGCAAGTGTGTCCCGTCCACGGCCGACCTGCAGAGCAACTCAGTGAAGAAAACTGGTTCTTCAAACTTTCAGCTTTCGCAGAACAACTCATTACGTATTACGAAGCAAACCCTGAAGCTATCCAGCCGGTGAGTGCTTACAACGAAGTGATGAGCTTTCTTCGCGGTGGGCTAGTCGATATTTCAATGTCACGTTCCAGTGTGGGCTGGGGCATTCCACTTCCTTGGGATGAAAAACAAACGGTCTACGTCTGGTTCGATGCATTGCTGAACTACATCACGGCAGTTGGCTACGGCCAGCCGGAAGACACCGATGCAGGCAAGTTGTTCGCACAGGTTTGGCCGGCAGATGTGCACCTCGTTGGTAAAGATATTTTGCGGTTCCATGCGGTGTATTGGCCAGCAATGCTCATGGCAGCGCAATTGCCGTTACCTAAAAAAGTGTTTGCACATGGCTGGTTGCTCGTTGGCGGCGAAAAAATGTCGAAGACCAAACTCACCGGAATTCCGCCAGCGCAGATCATTGATCACTTTGGCTCGGATGCCTTCCGTTATTACTTCTTGCGGGCCATTCAGTTTGGCCAAGATGGTTCGTTCTCGTGGGAAGACATGAGCGCCCGCTACACCGCAGAGCTCGCAAATGGCCTTGGCAACCTCGCATCACGCGGTACCGCGATGGTGAATCGCTACTGCGAAGGAAAGTTGCCTGCAGCAGGTGTTTCAACAACAGCTGAGATTGCGCTGAGTGACCACCTCGCTACTGTTCTTGCTGAAGCAGAAGCCGCAATGGAACGTTTGGATTTCTCAACAGCAATCGTTTCCGTCAAAGGCTTCGTGGATGCCGTCAATATGTATGTGACTGAACAAGAGCCTTGGGTGCTTGCCAAGGAAGAAGCAAACATTGAGCGACTACATACAGTGCTCTACACAATTTGCGAATCCTTGCGAGCCATGGCAGTGCTCTACTTCCCTTTAATGCCAAAGACGATGACTGATCTTTGGGATCAGCTAGGTGCAGCAACAACGATCGGTGATATCTCCGATCAGCGCATGAGTGATGTCGCTCGCTGGGGACAGCTGCCCGTTGGCGCACCAGTAACCAAGGGCTCCGGTTTGTTCCCTCGGCTGGAGGAAGTTGCCGAATGACCATTGCATCGCCAGAAGCCTTGGCTGCGCCGGTTATTGATACGCACTGCCATCTGGATATTCACGATCGCCACTTGCACGGTGGATCGATGCCTGATCCGGACACCCTCATTGAGATGGCTGCCGCAGTTGGCGTCACTCGCATCATGCAAATCGGTTGTGATCTTGAATCTGCGCGACTCTCGATTCAGTTAGCGAAGACTCGACCTGCCCTTGTGGTTGGCGTGGGGCTGCATCCCAATGAAGTGCCTCGTATTTTTGAAACTGAGGGCAAAGCCGGGCTTGACCTTGCTTACGAAGCTATTGAAGAAATGGTGCAAGACGAAGTTGTTCGGGCTGTTGGTGAAACTGGGCTTGATTATTTCCGTAGCGATGAAACCACCCGACCAATTCAGCAAGAGTCTTTTCGCCGCCATATCGACATTGCAAAGAAGATTGGTAAGACGTTAGTGATTCACGATCGCGAATCCCACCAAGACGTGATGGACATCTTGATGAATGAAGGTGCACCTGATCGAGTCATTTTTCACTGCTTCAGTGGTGATGCTGCGATGGCGAAATTTTGTGCGGATCAAGGTTGGTTTATTTCCTTCTCAGGCGTCGTGACATTCAAGAATGCAACAGATCTACACGAAGCGGCAGCAATTGTTCCGAACGATTTGATTTTGGTTGAAACAGATGCGCCATACCTGACTCCGGTTCCTAATCGAGGTAAGCCAAACGCTTCCTATCTCATGCCATTTACTGTGCGCGCATTAGCTTCTTTGCGTGGTGTTGACGAATCGACAATGGCTGGCCACTTATGGGACAACGCTCAACGAGCGCTGGGAGTCTGGTGAGCAATCTTCTCGGTGCTCGCGAGATTCGTGAGCTTGCCACTGCACTTGACCTGCGTCCAACAAAAAAGCGCGGACAAAATTTTGTTATAGATCCCAATACTGTTGAGCGAATTGTGCGACTCGCTGAATTGCCCGAAGGCTGTCAGGTTCTTGAGATTGGTCCTGGTCTTGGGAGTTTGACGCTGGCTCTCCTAGAGGCCGATCATGAAGTTGTCGCGGTTGAAATTGAACATCAATTAGCACAGCAGTTACCGATCACTGTTGCGGCACATCTTCCGGATTTAGCTTCACGGTTAAGCGTTATCGAGGCCGATGCTCTCTCGGTAACTTCAGTCCCTAAAGACGTCACGGCTTTAGTCGCTAATTTGCCATACAACATTTCTGTCCCAGTGCTCCTGCACTTCCTTGAGTTCTTTCCAAACATTGAGCGCATGCTGGTGATGGTGCAAAAAGAAGTAGCTGATCGGTTGGCTTCCGGGCCAGGGAACCGGGTGTATGGCACACCAAGTGTCAAAGCGCGATGGTTTGGTGAAGTCGAGCTTGTCGGAACCGTGGGAAGGTCCGTATTTTGGCCAGAACCAAATATTGATTCAGGGCTCGTTCGGGTGGTGCGAACAGCGCCACCTGTGTGCGCAGTACCGCGCGAAGACGTCTTCTCGGTGATCGATGCAGCCTTTAGCCAGCGTCGCAAAACGCTGCGCGGTGCGCTGGCTCAATTTGCTGGCGGACCAGACCGATCAGAAACAGCCTTGCGAAGTGCTGGCATAGATCCAGGCGCGCGAGGTGAAACCCTCACTGTTGTTGAGTTCGCAAGATTGGCCGAAGCGCTGATGCAAGCCTGAGTGCGCATCAAGCCTTGCTAGGACTTAATCTTTAGGTATGCCAACAACCGAGGTCACTGTTCGGGTGCCCGGAAAAGTGAATTTGCAACTTTCAGTTGGTCCACGCCGTGATGATGGCTTCCATGATGTTGCGACTGTTTTCCATGCGGTGGCGCTCCACGACGATGTGACCGTGGCAGTTGCACCCATTGGCTCGGGGATCTCTCTTACCTGCGAGGGCGAAGGCCACAGCGATGTTCCTCTTGATGCCTCAAATCTGGCTTGGCAGGCCGTGCAACTTCTTGCAGACTCCGTAGGGATGCAGCCCAATGTGCAGATTCGCATTCACAAACACATCCCGGTTGCAGGCGGAATGGCTGGAGGCAGTGCGGATGCCGCTGGCGCTCTCCTGGCCAGCAATGCACTCTGGAAGTTAGGCACTCCTAAAAACGTATTGCACGACCTCGCTGCAGCCATTGGCTCTGATGTTCCATTTGCTTTATATGGCGGAACCGCGATCGGCAGCGGCAGAGGAGAACGCATCACTCCCGTGCTAGCCCGTGGCAGCTTTCACTGGGTGTTTGCTCTGGCTTCAGAGGGACTTTCCACGGCTGGCGTTTACGAAGAATGTGATCGACTCCGTGAAGGCCGCCACGTTCCAGACCCGTACATGTCTGACATGTTGATGCAGGCTCTTCGTGCTGGCGACCCGGTATTGCTAGGTAAATCACTTCACAACGATCTCCAACAAGCCGCATTTTCACTGCGGCCGGTCTTAAGCCGGGTGCTTGAAGCAGGCGAAGAGGCAGGTGCCTTGGGTGGCATTGTTTCTGGTAGCGGACCGACGTGTGCATTTCTGGCACGCGATGCAGATCACGCGTTAGATATTGCGGTGCGCCTCACATCGAGCGGCATCGTGCGGTCGGTCAAGCGTTCGTCGGGACCAGCCCTTGGTGCGCGAATTATTTAACGTTATTTAACGCGACTTACTGATCAACTTTGGCTTGGGGTCCATGTGACCCAATCCATTCCAGGCCAAGTTGATGACGTTAGCGACAACTTCATCCTTCTTAGGCTTGCGTTCATCGAGCCACCACTGGCCAGTGAGCGCGACCATACCGACGAGCATTTGTGCATACATCGGGGCAAGCTTGGTGTTGATCTTGTGCGCTTTGAATTGAATGGCAAGGAGTTCTTGCACATGTGCTGCGATGTCACTGATCACGCTTGCAAATGATGGTGAATGTTGTAGACCGACAGATGTGCTGTCAGATTCACGCAGGGTGGGGGTGTCACGAACTAAAATTCGGAAGCCATCTGGATCGGCTTCGATGTAATCAAAAAGTGCCATCGCGGCACGTTCTAACAGAATTCGCGCATTCGTCGTGCCGCCATCTGTCACAGTAAGCGCGTTGCTAATCGCCAGCAAAATATCGTTCATTTCTCGATCAACGATGACGGCGTAGAGCCCCTCTTTGCCTCCGAAGTGTTCGTACACCACAGGCTTAGAGACGTCAGCCTTTGCCGCGATCTCTTCGACACTGACCGACTCAAACCCTTTGGCAGCGAAGAGCTTTCGGGCGATTGAGATCAGTTGCTCACGCCGCTCATTGCCCGTCATTCGTGCGCGTTCTCGGGGCGCGCTTCTGCGCTGACTGTCTAGGTGAGTGACATTCGTTTCAACGATTTCTGATGTCGTCATTCTTAGGCAGCCTTCTTATAGCCGCGAATGCGGGGAGCAAGGGCTGGATCAACGAGCTTGCGTTCGATTCGCTCAGCCTTTGGCCAGCGCACGTCATTAACTAACTTGAATACTTCAAGGGTACGAATGAACATTGCACTGAGATCGATTTGACCTTTGAGTACGCCGTGACGCGCGGAAGTTGGTTCTGCATGGTGCAGGCTGTGCCAAGACTCACCAAATGACGGGATGGCAAGCCACCACACGTTGGTTGATTTGTCGCGGGACTTGAATGTGTGCTTTCCCCAGATGTGGCAAACCGAGTTGATGGACCAAGTGACGTGATGAATGAAAGCAACGCGAAAGAGTCCAGCCCAGAAGAATGCAGAGATTGCGCCAGCGACGGACCAGGTGATGAGGCCGCCAAGAATTGCAGGTACCAGCAAAGACCCAACAACAAGTGCGGGGTAGTACTTCGTGAGCAGTTGCAGATCAGGGTCGGAATCAATATCTGGTGCGAACTGCTGTACTGAAGTTTGCTCTGATTCAAAGAGCCATCCTGTGTGTGAATGCCAGAACCCCTTAAGTACGGCAAACTTCACGTCGCCTTCAAGCCAAGGTGAATGCGGATCGCCTTCAGCGTCGGAAAACTTGTGGTGTTTGCGGTGATCGGCAACCCATTGAGACACCGAACCTTCAAGCGCATAAGAACCCATAACAGCCAAGATGATTTTCATACCGCGACCGGCTTTGAATGACCCATGAGTGAAAAAGCGGTGGTAACCAACGGTAATTCCCAGACCAGTCAAAGCCCAGAACAGAATGAATAGCGCTACGTCAACCCACGAAAGCCAGCCACCCCAGGCCATTGGAATCGCTGCGAGAACAGCAAGGAAGGGGATTACTACAAAGAAGCCGATGGTGATGCGCATGGACATTGGTTGGAACCGAGTGTCAGGGGCGCCCTCAATCGGCAGGGCGTCGTAGGCATCGAGATCGGGGAAGACGGACATTAAAACTCCTTTGAGCGGACGTAAGCCAAGGGACCTACGGTTGCGTAACCTACGGTAGCGTAACCAAGTCGGCTTATCAACCTGCGCCGCGCACCTTTATCGTGTAGCGCTCATGCAATCCCGGGTCGTCTAGCGGCAGGACAACGGACTTTGAATCCGTCAACGGTGGTTCGATCCCACCCCCGGGAGCTCAGCTCAGTGTGTAGAGTCCTTATTCAATGCCAGTGGAGGTCCATGTGGATCAGCTCGATCGCGTCGTAGAAGTTGCCGGGGCCGATATCCGGTACTCAGTCACGGGTCAAGGCGATCTCGCGGTTGTACTTACGCATGGGTTTCGCGCACACCACGTGTGGTGGGCGGCAGTGGTGCCGTTATTGGAATCAAAATATCGCGTTGTACGCATTGATCTCAGCGGTAGTGGCGATAGCGGCCACCGCGATAGCTATTCGATCGATCTCTGGGGTCAAGAAGTTAACGCAGCACTTGATGATGCTGATCTGGAAAAGGCGCTATTTGTGGGGCACAGTCTTGGCGGAACCGCTGCAGTGATGGCGGCAACCCAAGCACCGCAGCGAGCAATAGGTGTGATCTTGATGGATACCTTCATCCAAGGTGAAGGTCGAATTAGGCCAATTGGGGCAGCAGCTTCTAGCCCGGTACGTCTATATGAATCTAAAGAAGACGCGGTGAGTAGATTTCGCTTGATGCCCGCTCAGCCTGGTGCCGATCCGCAGATTTTGGCTCGTATGGCCAATTACGGCGTCAAGCGAGTAGATCAGGGCTGGACCTGGAAGTTTGACCAAGTCGTGGCCCCCAAAATTGATGAAGAAAAGTTGAATGCGAGCATCGCTGGGCTACAGGTGCCGTTCCATTATGTGCACGCTTCGCTTAGCCCCGTGGTCGTACCGGCTGTTGTGCCATTCATCTTGAGCTTCGCACCAGAAGGCACTTGCGTCACACACGTTCCAGATGCCATGCATCACCTCGTGGTGTCACATCCGCAAATCTGTGCTGATGTAATCGATCGGTTTGCCACGGAGTGGTCTCTCGCGACTTGATTCTTGGGCCACGTCTCTTTATCGGCCCGGAACAGATAGTCTTCGTTGTCGTGACGCGACCCGCTGCCGTAGTGATCCTCGCTGCAGGCGAGGGCAAAAGAATGCGCTCAGCCACACCAAAAGTTTTACACACTGTTGCCGGAAGATCGCTCCTCGGACATGTGCTGGAAGCAGCAGCAGCCGCAGAGCCAGAACATGTCATTGTCGTTGTAGGTCATGCACGTGAACTAGTTACGGCACATGTTGAAGAAATCGCACCGTGGGCGTTGACTGTTATTCAAGATGAACAGCGCGGCACAGGCCACGCAGTGCGCGTTGCACTCACTGATCTTGAGTCCCGCGGAATTTCCCTCAGCAATGGACCTGTTGTTGTGTTGACGGGGGACACCCCACTGCTTACCGGACAAACCTTGCTGGCGCTGCTGCACGAGCATGAATCAGCGCAGGCACGAGCAACGGTGTTAACGGCACAGCTTGGCGACCCGAGTGGCTATGGCCGTATCGTGCGTGACGATTCAGGCAACGTTGCAAGCATTGTTGAGCACACAGATGCTTCCAATAGCGAGTTGTATATCAACGAAATCAATTCAGGAATGTACTGCTTCGCAGCAGAAGACCTGCGTGTTGCACTCTCAAAAATCACAACAGATAACTCGCAAGGCGAGGAGTACCTCACTGATGTGGTCGCCATATTGCGCAAAGAAAATGCAGTTGTTGCAGGGTCGATGTGCGCGGATGCCGCTGAAATACTTGGTGTTAATGATCGCTATCAACTTGCGCAGACTGCAGCCATCATGCGGGATCGCATAAATGAAAAGTGGATGCGTGATGGAGTTTCTATTCTCGACAGCGCAACAACGTGGCTAGACGTTGATGTTGAACTTGAACCAGACGTCACCATTTTGCCAAACTCAACCTTGCGAGGCCCCACTTCTATCGCGGCTGGTGCACGTATCGGCCCGGGAACAACATTAGATTCCTGCGAAGTTGGCGCGAATGCTTCAGTAATTCACACCTGGGCTCACCTTGCGGTGATTGGTGCTGACTCCGCGGTGGGACCATTCACCTACTTGCGTCCAGGCACGGTCATGGGAACGCATACCAAGGCAGGCGCCTTCGTGGAGATTAAAAACTCCAATGTTGGTAACGATGCAAAAGTTCCGCACCTCACTTACGTTGGCGACGGAGATATCGGCGAGGGATCAAATATCGGTGCGTCCACTGTATTTGTGAATTACGACGGTATCGCCAAGCACCGCACCGTGGTTGGCAAACATGTACGGATCGGTAGCGATTCCATGTTGGTTGCCCCAGTGACTATCGGTGACGGGGCGTATACCGCTGCTGGGTCAGTGATTACCGAAGATGTGCCACCCGGGTCTATTGCAATCGCCCGTGGACAGCAACGCAATGTTTTGGACTGGGTGCTTCGTCGTCGACCAGGGTCGCCGGCAGCACTCGCAGCAATTGCAGCACAAAAAGAGCAAGCAGCCCAGGAGGAAAAGTGACACTGCAAGAATTTCCAAATCGTAAGCGGATGGTTTTGCTTGCGGGCAGGTCTCATCCTGAACTCGCTCAAGCAGTTGCTGCGCAATTGGATATTCCGTTATCTCGCACTCTGGCGTATGACTTTGCCAACGGCGAGATCTTTGTGCGGTTCCAGGAATCTGTTCGCGGAGCTGATGTATTCGTACTTCAAAGTCACACCACGCCGATCAATAAATGGATCATGGAACAACTCATCATGGTCGATGCGCTGAAGCGTGCGTCTGCAAAGCGCATCACCGTGATCATGCCTTTCTATGGCTACGCCCGCCAAGACAAGAAGCACCGCGGCCGTGAGCCGATTTCTGCACGGTTGATCGCCGATCTGTTCAAGACTGCCGGCGCTGATCGTCTGATGACCGTCGACTTGCATACATCGCAGATTCAGGGCTTCTTTGATGGGCCAGTGGATCACCTGTTTTCGTTGCCTTTGCTTGCAGCGCATGTGGGTAGTCACGTTGACAGTGATCGCATCACGGTGGTGTCCCCAGATGCTGGCCGCGTTCGAGTCGCTGAGCGTTGGACCGACGTACTTGGTGCCCCGCTCGCGATCATTCACAAGCGGCGCGACCCGGATGTGCCAAACGAGGTCAAGGTCTTTGAGGTTGTTGGCGATGTCCGTGGACGGGTTTGTGTTGTTGTCGACGACATGATCGACACGGGTGGCACCATCGTGAAAGCTGCTGAGACGCTCTTTGACAATGGAGCAACCGAAGTCATCGTGGCAGCTACCCATGCGATCCTGAGTGATCCAGCTCGCGAGCGCCTCCAAAACTCCAAGATTTCCGAAGTTGTGGTCACCGATACTTTGCCGATCGCAGAGGATCGCATGTTTCCCAAGCTCAAGGTGCTCTCGATTGCCCCGATTCTGGCCCAGGCGATCCATGAGGTCTTCACAGAAGGCTCTGTCACCAGCATGTTCGAAGGAAACCCTGATTCGGCGGATCCCTCCTCCCACTGATAGAGTTTTGTTCTCTCCTCGGCGAGGGTTCGAAATGAACCGTGATCGACGATGGTCAGCGCTATTCGCGCTTTGCCGAGGCTGACCAACGAGTAAACGAGGAGTTTTAAGGTGTCGCAGATAGCTATTAGTGCCCAAGAGCGTTCAGATTTCGGCAAGGGTGCAGCACGCCGCCTACGACGCTCAGGCTTGGTACCAGCAGTGATCTACGGCCAGGGCTCTGAGTTACTTCACATTTCTTTGCCAAACCACGATCTAGATCTTGCCCTTCGTAAGTCATTCGTCGTGTTCTCCGTGACCTTGAATGACAAGACGATCTTGACGATGCCACGCGATGTTCAGCGGGAGCCGGTCAAGCGGTTCATCGAGCACCTTGACCTCATCATCATCACTCCTGCTGAAGCAATTGCCCGTACGGCGTATGGCGTTAAGGCGACGGCAGATGCTGCAGCGGCACTGCTTGAAGAAGAGGCAGCGCGTGCTGCACAGGTATCAGCAGAGGCATCATCAGAAGCACCAGCAGAAACTCACGCTGTTGAGGACGAAGCTAACTAAGGTTCGTGGCCGATGACCTGGATGATTGTTGGGCTCGGCAACCCTGGTCCAGACTACGCAAACACCCGTCACAACATCGGGTTCATGGTTGTAGATGAATTAGCTTCGCGCATGCGAGGCACAATGAGTCGACATAAGCGCGCCATGGCAGCGGTCTTTGAAGGGCGCATTGGTCTTCCAGGCTCTGATGCACGAGTCGTGCTCGTGCAACCGTGGTCGTTCATGAATGAATCGGGTGGACCGGTGAAAGCACTGATGTCCTTTTATGACATCGCTGAGACTCACCTTTTCGTTGTTCACGATGAACTTGATCTGCCAGTGGACACAGTTCGAGTGAAACTTGGTGGGGGAGACAATGGACACAACGGACTCAAAAGCATAAGGAAGTCAATCGGCAACGGCGACTATGCACGAGTGCGCATGGGAATTGGTCGGCCGATTGGACGCCAAGATCCGGCAGATTTTGTCTTGAAACCATTTACTGGAACAGAACGTGATGTGCTCCCGCATATCGTGCAGCGTGGCGCAGACGCGGTGGAGACGATGGTGCTTCACGGTGTTGAACGAGCTCAAAATGAATTTAATGGAGGTTGAGATGTCACAACTTAATGACCAAGATCTCTCAATCCTTATCGCACAGCAAGCTGGTCAGCTTCTCCTTACACTGCGCGACTCGTTTGGCAACCCATCCAGTTGGGATGAAGAAAAAGCCACCTCATTGCGAAAGCAAGGTGATCGTCTTGCACATGAGCATCTAGCCGCCACTTTGTTGGAGCATCGCCCCGATGATGCGCTCCTGAGTGAAGAGGGTGCGGATAACGAATCCCGCCTAGACGCAGCTCGGCTTTGGATTGTTGATCCGCTAGATGGCACCTGGGAATACGGTCAGGGCCGAGCCGACTTTGCAGTTCATGTTGCGCTCTGGGAGCCCGAGTTGAAGAAATTATCGGCATGCACAGTGGATCTTCCAGCTCAAGGTTTATGTCGATCCATGGGCGATGTTGTTCCCGATGAGCCAGCCTTCCCCACTGATCGGCCGGTGCGAGTCGTCGCCTCACGCAATCGCCCACCTGTTTTTTTAGGGCCTGCTCTTGAAATTCTTGGTGCTCGAATGGCCACAGCAGGAATTACCGAGCACGGTTGTGAACTCATCGACGTGGGCTCAGTTGGGGCAAAAGTCAATGAGCTGGTTTCAGGCCGTGCAGAACTTTATGTGCATGAAAGTGGATTCTACGAATGGGATGTCGCAGCACCATATGGAGTCGCCCGGCATTATGGCTTCATTCCCTCGCACATCGATGGCGCCGAAATTGAGTTCAATCACATGCCGCCCTGGGTGTCAAGTTTGATGGTGTCCCACCCGTTGATTGTCGACATGGCGCGCGATGCGCTTGCGGAGGCATCGCGAGGGTGAACCTGAGTGGATTGCTTGACGTTGTTTCACAGGCCGATTCATTTCGGGATGCACGCGCGCAAGCCTTCAGTGGCGGTCGCATTGCGTCTCCCCGAGCTGTGCAGTCATTGGTTACTGCACTCTTGGCAGCACCGACGCAAAACTATGAGGGACGCCAACTTCTCGTCGTGACGGCAACAGGACAAGAAGCTGAAGATCTCGCTTCTGCAGTACAGAGTTTTTGCCCGATTTTGCGTATCGCAGTGCTTCCTTCGTGGGAGACCCTTCCGCATGAGCGCCTTTCGCCATCTTCAGACACCATTGGTCGTCGAGTTGCAGTCATTCGGCGATTGGCTCATCCAGATTTAGACGATCCGCTGCTTTTGCCCATCGATGTGCTGGTTGCTTCAGTTCGCGCTGTAGTCCAGCCGATCGCAGGAGGGCTTGGCGACGTTGAGCCCGTGCGTGTTCGTGTTGGAGATCAATTTGACCTTTCAGCTCTGGTTTCTCGGTTGGTTGAACTTGGCTATGAGCGGTTAGACCTCGTTGAACGTCGCGGCCAGATCGCAGTGCGCGGCGGCATCTTGGATGTGTTCCCACCAAATGCAGAGCATCCTTTGCGCTTGGAATTCTGGGGAGATGCCGTTGAAGAGATACGTTCATTCACTGTCACGGATCAACGTTCGCTAGACAATGTGCCGGATGGACTTTTTGCTCCCGCGGTTCGAGAGTTGTTACTCACACCTGAAGTTCGGGCACGAGCAGCCAAGCTCGCGCAGGAAAATCCCGTCATTGCCGATATCTGTGCCCAACTTGCCGAAGGTATTTGCGTTGATGGCATGGAAGCGCTCATTCCAGTGCTTGTAAATTCGGTGGACCCACTCGTGTCATTTCTTCCAGCACAGACTTCAATGCTAATTATTGATCCAGAGCGAGTGCGTACACGTGCTCATGATTTAGCCCGCACAGCAGATGAATTCCTTGCTGCGTCGTGGCATAACGCTTCGGTCGGCAATAAAGCACCAATTGATCTTTCTGGTTCTAATTTCTTTTCACTTGATGAAGTAAAAGACCAGTGCAAGGTTCGTGACTTACCTTGGTGCGAGCTGACTCCGCTGTATGCAGATGAAAGTATTGATCCTAATGCCGGAATTAATGTTGATGCGATTGGTATTGAGGCCTATCGGGGCGATGTAGCCCAAGCGATAGAACACATGCGCGTGTGGGCTGTGGATAATCGGGCAGTAGTGCTCGTCAGTGAAGGCCGAGGGTCAGCTGAACGCCTTGCCGAAGCGCTCACAACTGAGGGAGTGCCGACCACTTTTGTTGAGGAGTTGACCACTGCGCCAACTCGGGGTGTCGTCACCGTGGCAGTTGGATCTATCGAGCACGGGTTTGTTTTACATGAATGCGCTCTGGCCGTGATCACCGAACGTGATCTCCTTGGCCAGCGAGCATCTACGAAAGATATGCGTAAGTTGCCTTCGCGTCGTCGAAGGGCGATCGACCCGCTAACGCTGGCAACAGGTGATTTTGTCGTGCATGAACAACACGGGGTTGGTCGGTACGTAGAAATGGTGCAACGCGAAATCGGCGGAGCCATCCGCGAATACCTCGTTTTGGAATATGCAGCAAGCAAGCGTGGCCAACCTGCAGATCGTTTGTTCGTGCCCACTGATCAACTCGATCTTGTTACAAAGTACGTGGGCGGTGAAATGCCCAGCGTCCATCGTCTCGGTGGCGCGGATTGGCAGAAGGCTAAAGGTAAGGCGCGCAAGGCAGTCAAAGAAATTGCTGGCGAACTCATCAAGTTGTATGCCGCGCGCAAGGCAACCAAGGGCTACGCCTTTGGACCTGACACTCCTTGGCAGCGTGAGCTTGAAGATGCCTTCGCATACGTGGAAACACCAGATCAACTGATTTGTATCGATGAAGTCAAGCGCGATATGGAAAGTTCAATTCCGATGGACCGCCTTATTTGTGGTGATGTCGGCTACGGAAAAACAGAGATTGCAGTGCGGGCGGCGTTCAAAGCCGTGCAAGATGGTAAACAGGTAGCAGTACTTGTTCCCACTACTTTGCTTGTGCAGCAGCATGTGTCAACTTTTGCTGAGCGATATGGGTCGTTCCCGATCAAGATCGGAGCTCTTTCAAGGTTCAATTCTGATAAAGAAGCCAAAGAAGTTCTTGCAGGAATGGAAAATGGATCTGTAGACATCGTGATCGGAACCCATCGCCTGCTCACGCCTAGCGTTCGGTTCAAAGATCTTGGTCTCGTGATCTTGGACGAGGAACAGCGCTTTGGCGTTGAACATAAAGAGCACCTCAAAGCTTTACGCAACAACGTTGATGTGCTCGCGATGTCAGCGACGCCTATTCCAAGAACCCTTGAAATGGCGGTAACCGGCATTCGTGAAATGTCAGTCATTCAGACTCCACCGGAAGAACGTCATCCGGTTCTCACTTTTGTTGGTCCGTATGAAGATAAGCAGATAACTGCTGCGATCAGGCGCGAATTATTGCGTGATGGCCAGGTCTTCTTTGTTCACAACCGAGTTGAGTCGATTGAACGCGTAACATCTCGCCTCCGCGATTTGGTTCCGGAGGCGCGAATCGCCATTGCACACGGTCAAATGGGTGAGCAAGCGCTCGAAAGTGTGATCGTGGATTTCTGGGAAAAGAATGTTGACGTTCTGGTGTGCACGACGATTGTAGAATCAGGCATCGATATTGCGAACGCAAACACATTGATTGTCGACCGAGCAGATATGTTCGGACTCTCGCAACTGCATCAGCTTCGCGGGCGAGTAGGGCGAGGGCGCGAACGTGCATACGCCTATTTCCTCTACAACCCAGAAAAGCCACTGACTGAAACAGCGCATGAGCGCCTTGCAACGATTGCGCAACACACCGATCTGGGTTCGGGCATGCAGATCGCGATGAAGGACCTTGAGATTCGAGGTGCTGGAAACCTGCTGGGTGGCGAACAAAGTGGTCACATTGCAGACGTTGGTTTTGATTTGTATGTGCGTCTTGTTGGCGAGGCACTTGCCGAGTTCAAGGGCGATGAAGGCGACGATCATGCAGAGATGCGGGTGGAATTACCGATCGAAGCGCATATTCCCCATGAATACATCGCCCACGAGCGGCTTCGACTCGAAGCGTATAAGAGACTGGCTGATGCGAGCACCGATCAAAGAGTTGATGAAGTCTTTGCGGAACTCACCGACCGCTACGGCCCAATTCCGACTCCGGTTGAGAGCCTGCTTGCGGTTGCTCGCCTTCGGGTTCTGGCCCGTCGGGCTGGACTCACTGAAATTGTGGCTGCGGGCCCAGGGGTTCGCTTCCAACCTGTGAATTTGCCTGAATCTGCCCAAATGCGCCTGACTCGGATGTACCCACGCACGCTGATCAAGGCTGCAGTCAATACGATCATCGTGCCGAGGCCGATGACTTCCCTTGTGGGGGGTTCGCCGGTCATCGGTGACGATTTGCTTCAGTGGGTGGCGGAGTTGATTCACGCGACGTTGCCCATCACGCCTGAACCTATGGAGAGCACCTCATGACCATCAACCTTCGACGCGGACTCGTACCAGCAGCAATTGTGGCGCTGGGTCTACTCGTGAGTGCTTGCTCTGGTTCTGCGGGCGATGCCGCCGTTGTGGGAACCCAGCACGTCACTGAGGCCACGCTTAATTCAACAGTGGCTGACGTACTGGTAGCCCAGGGCTATTCGGTGAATAAGTCGGATCCGACTCTTATAACCGCGACCCTGAACTGGCTTATCGTTCAGGATCTACTTGACCAAGTTGCCACGGACAACAACGTTGTCGTGACTCAAGGCCAAATCGACCGCGAGCGAGCAGCTGAAGTGAAATCAACCGGCAGTGAAGATGCGCTCAATGCTGCCTACTTGAAGCAAAATGTTGCCCCGAATCAAATTGAGGATCGCATCCGATTCTCCTTGATGGCGCAATTAGTAGCCAAGGCAGTTGCCCCCACAGGTACTGCTGAGCAGGCAACTGCTGCATTAGTTGCAGCCGTGGTTGCTAAGAGCAAAGAGGTGAACCCAGAAGTGAATCCTCGCTTTGGCACCTGGGATTCACAGAACCTCCAGCTGGGATCAGCGCCTTCTGATCTGGCTACCGCACTTCCAACTGTGCCTCCAACTCAATAACTTCTGCATCGGAATTGACGGGGGAAACTCGTGGCCACTGATAGCTATCTGCTGGAGCTCGTAGCAGTGATGGATCGGCTGCGATCTCCTGGCGGCTGCCCGTGGGATGCAGAGCAGACTCACGAGTCACTTCTGGAATATCTGGTCGAAGAGACCTACGAGGCCGTTGAAGCTATTGAGCTCAACGATCGCAATGGCTTACGCGAAGAACTAGGCGACGTGCTTTTGCAGGTAGTTTTTCATTCGCGAATTGCGCAGGATGATGCAGATGATCCCTGGAATATTGAAGACGTGGCAAGAGGCATCGTTGAGAAATTAATCCTTCGTCATCCACATGTGTTTATAGATGGCGACTACCCTGACGCAAACCTCAATTGGCATGAGCGAAAGGTCAAAGAGAAAGGTCGCGAGTCAGTAACAGATGGAATTCCACAACAATTGCCTGCATTGCTCCTTGCCGCAAAAGTAATTTCCCGAAGTAAACGGCTTAAAGACTCCATTGAACCCACGGCGCAGCGGGTGCGCGCCGAAGAGATCGCAAGTCATCTACACACCCAGGAAGAGTTCGGAGACTTCCTTTTAGAACTTACCGCTTTGGCTCGTGAGCGTCAGTGGGATAGCGAGGCTGCATTGCGTCAGGCTGTTCGACGGCGAGTCTTAGAAGTTCGCGTTCTGGAAGGTTTAGCGCAATGAAAAAAGTATTTGATGGCATTGCCAACAAAGTGATGGCAGCAATGCTTCGTTCAGAACCAATCCGTGCAACTGCGATGGGTGAACATGCCTATGACCAGCTGCTGCCTGATTACACAACGGCTGGGAGAAATTCACTGGCCTTGGAATTAAGTGACTATCTCACCAACCTGGATGCGATTGACGATCTTGAACTAACGATCGAAGATCAGGTGGACTTGGAAATATTGCGGTCTGCGATCACGCGCACCCTCTTTGAACTCCGAGAAGTTCAATCAGTTACGTGGAACCCAATGGTCTGGAACCCAGGTAACGGGCTGCATTCATTATTGTCGCGCGAATTTGCACCGATGATTGAACGCCTTGAGTCGGCACGCTCGCGGTTGGCCAAAATTCCCCGGTTCCTTCAGGATGCAAGAAATGAACTTGGCAGTATGCCCAAGATTCACGTAGAAACTGCAATCGGGCAATTCCAAGGCACGTTGCATCTGATTCAAGGAACTCTCACAGAACACCTTGGCGAAAATTCCCCAGAAATTCAAGAAGCCCAAGCAGCAATTGCAATGTTCATTGACTGGCTAACAGAACAGTTGCCGATTGCAACGCGGGATCCTCGGTTAGGTACCCACCTGTACTCCGCGCTTTTGTGGCACGCTTTAGATGACGATACGCAGGCAAGTGAGTTACTTGCGCAAGCAAATACACATTTACTGAAGACAGAGCAAGCACTCATTGAGGCGGCCTCCGCTTATCTCAATGAGTCGCCAAACACAGATGAT
>Ga0114978_10000977_pt1 | contig 23993 bp, 19 predicted proteins | sample S_140212_EF_Meta_FD_87027 | JGI IMG/M metagenome (GOLD analysis project Ga0114978, IMG submission 87027) | Freshwater microbial communities from Lake Simoncouche, Canada to study carbon cycling - S_140212_EF_MetaG | ecosystem: Environmental > Aquatic > Freshwater > Lake | place: Lake...
ATCTACCAGGCTCTCGAAAAGGTCAACGGCAAGGCCGAGGACCTCACCTGGGAACTCTTCCGCGACACCCTCATCGAACAAGCCGAGCAGGGCGTGGATTATTTCACCATTCACGCCGGCGTCCTCCTGCGCTTTGTCCCCATGACGGCCTCGCGCATGACCGGCATCGTCAGCCGTGGCGGTAGCATCATGGCTAAATGGTGCCTCTCCCATCACAAGGAAAACTTCCTCTATACCCACTGGGACGACATCTGCGACATCATGGCCGCCTACGACGTCAGCTTCTCTATCGGCGACGGGCTTCGCCCGGGCTCTATTGCTGACGCCAATGATAAGGCGCAGTTCGGTGAACTCGAAGTGCAGGGCGAACTCACCAAACGTGCCTGGGCCAAGGGCGTGCAGGTGATGAACGAAGGTCCCGGCCACGTCCCCATGCACATGATCGAGGAAAACATGGCCAAGCAACTCGAATGGTGCCACGAAGCCCCTTTCTACACTCTCGGCCCCTTGACCACCGACATCGCCCCAGGTTACGACCATATCACCTCCGGCATCGGTGCCGCCATGATCGGCTGGTATGGCTGCGCCATGCTGTGCTACGTCACCCCAAAGGAACACCTCGGTTTGCCCAACAAGCAGGACGTAAAGGAAGGCGTCATCACCTACAAACTCGCCGCCCATGCCGCCGATCTGGCCAAGGGCCACCCCGGCGCCCAATACCGCGACAACGCCCTCAGCAAATCCCGCTTCGAATTCCGCTGGGAGGACCAGTTCAACCTCGGCCTTGATCCCGAACGCGCCCGCGAATTCCACGACGAAACGCTGCCGCAGGAAGGCGCGAAAAGCGCCCACTTCTGCTCGATGTGCGGCCCGCATTTCTGCTCGATGAAGATCACCGAAGACGTGAGGAAATACGCCGCCGAGCAAGGCATCGCCGAGGAAGCCGCCATCGCGAAAGGGATGGTGGAAAAGGCGGATGAGTTCGTGGAGAAAGGCAGCGAGCTTTACGCGAAAGCGTGATCGATAAGGAGCCCCACTCCATCTTCGACACGGAGGACGTGGCGGATATCATCGCCTTGTGCTTCGTTCGATTCGGATCGCGTCGAGAAAGGCGGTCTTGTCGCCGGAACTATCGGCGGCTGAAGTCAGCCACCGATTTTTGACAAACCCATCCTCTCGATCTCAGCCACCTTCCCCAACCGTCGCAAATGGCGCGGTTCGGAGCTGTAGGTTGCCTCGACATAAGTCCGAACCAAATCCCAAGCGACTTCGGGGCCGACAGTACGGCCGCCCATGCAGAGGATGTTCATGTGGTCGTCTTCGACGCCTTGTTTGGCGGAGAAATGGTCGTGGATGAGGGCGGCGCGGATGCCATGGACTTTGTTGGCGCAGACGGAGGCCCCAACCCCGCTGCCGCAGATGGCGATGCCGCGTTCGACTTCTCCTGCACTCACGGCGCTGGCCAGGGGCAGGACGTAGTCGGGGTAGTCGTCGTCGGGAGCAAGGCTGTGCGCGCCGAAGTCCGTGACTTCGTGTCCATCGGCTTGGAGGCGGGCGAGGAGTTCCTCCTTGAGGCCGAAGCCGCCGTGATCCGTGGCGATGCCGATTTTCATTTTAAGAAAGAACTGACCTCACGCAAAGGGTGGGAAAGTGGAAAAATCATCGGATCGAAAATCACGGGCTGACAACAAATGGTTTTCTGAATTCCACCTTTTCATCCTTTCCAACCTTTGCGTGAGGCACATCCGGTTCAGGCTTTCATCTTCCGGTAGCGCTTGATGAGGGCGTTGGTGGAGCTGTCGTGTTTGAGCTTGGGCGTGGCTTTGCCTTCGAGTTCGGGGATGATGGCCTGAGCCAGGGCTTTGCCAAGTTCGACGCCCCATTGGTCGAAGGAATCAATGTGCCAGATCGCTCCTTGGGTGAAGACATTGTGTTCGTAGAGCGCGACGAGCTTGCCGAGCATCTCGGGGGTGAGTTTGTCGGCGAGGATGGTATTGGTCGGACGGTTGCCCTCGAAGACGCGGTGGGGGACGAGCCAGGCGGGTGTGCCCTCGGCCTTGACCTGCGCAGGGGTTTTGCCGAAGGCGAGGGCCTCGGTCTGGGCCAGGACGTTGGCGATGAGGATGTCGTGGTGACGGCCGAGCGGGGTGAGCGCTTTGGCAAAGGCGATGAAGTCGCAGGGGATGATCCGCGTGCCCTGATGGATGAGTTGATAGAAGGAATGCTGGCCGTTGGTGCCGGGTTCGCCCCAGTAGATCGGGCCGGTGTTGGTGGTGACCTTGGTGCCGTCGAGGGTGACGTGTTTGCCGTTGCTCTCCATGGTCAATTGCTGGAGGTAGGCGGGGAAGCGCTTAAGGTATTGCTCGTAGGGCAGCACGGCCACTGTTTGGGCGTCGAAGAAATCATTGTACCAGACCGAGAGCAACCCCATCAGCACAGGCAGGTTTTTCTCGAACGGCGCAGTGCGGAAATGTTTGTCCATCTGGTGGAAGCCGTCGAGGAGCTTGCGGAAGTTCGCGGGCCCGACGGCGAGCATCGTGGAGAGGCCGATGGCGGAATCCATCGAGTAGCGTCCGCCGACCCAATCCCAGAATCCGAACATGTTGGCGGTATCTATGCCGAAGGCGGAGACTTTCCCGGCGTTGGTCGAGACGGCGACAAAATGCTTGGCCACGGCTTTTTTGTTGCGGCCGAGTCCGGCCAGGATCCAGTCGCGTGCGCTGCCGGCGTTGGTCATGGTTTCCAGCGTGGTAAAGGTCTTGGACGAGACGATGAAAAGGGTCTCGGCGGGATTAAGGTCCCGGGTGGCCTCGACGAAATCAATGCCGTCCACGTTGGAGACAAACCGGAAGGTCATGTCGCGCTTGCTGTAATGCTTGAGCGCCTCGTAGGCCATGACGGGGCCGAGGTCGGAGCCCCCGATGCCGATGTTGATGACGTTCTTGATGCGTTTGCCGGTGTGGCCTTTCCAGGCGCCGCTGCGCACGCGGTCGGCGAACTCCACCATCTTGTCGAGCACGGCGTGGACTTCGGGCACGACGTTCTTGCCGTCCACCAGGATCTTCGCACCCTTGGGCGCGCGGAGGGCGATGTGCAGGACGGCGCGGTTTTCCGTGATGTTGATCTTCTCGCCGGCGAACATGGCCTCGATGCGGGCCTTTAGGCCGGATTCCTCAGCGAGCTTGATGAGGAGATCGAGTGTTTCGTCGGTGACGCGGTTTTTGGAATAGTCGAGAAACAGGCCAGCCGCGCTGGCAGTGAGGCGTTCGCCGCGTTTCGGGTCCTTGGCAAAAAGCTCGCGGAGGTGCTTGCCGGCGATTTTTTTATGGTGCGCGGTGAGGGCTTTCCAGGCGGGGCGTTTGGTGAGAGGGAGTATTTTCATGATGTGCGGGTGAACGGATGTGAGACTGTCTTGAGCGGGTTATGCAGGCAAGTACGGATGCGGCTCAGCGCACCCGGACGAGTTCCTCCTCGTTTTCAGCGTATGCGGTGTTTTCGTTTTCCTCCAGCGGGGCAAAGCGGTCGCTGCGAAACCCCATCTCCTGGCCCGCGCCATCGGGCATGTAGGGATCGTCGGAATTGTGCAACTCCTCGAGGAGCACGAGATAGGAAACGTCGTTGGCACCCCCGGCGGAACTGGTCACCTGGGAGCGGCCGATGGACAGCTCGCGGACGGTGTAGATCTCATCCTTGCGCGGGAGTTGCTGGTAGAGATGGCGAATGGTGGGGGTGAAGTCGTCATTGATGCATGCGACCTTCTGGCCTTTGTCGAACATGCCGACACCATAAAATCGAATCGCCTCTCCATGCCAGAATTATAGCGGCACCGTTCGGAAAAAACAACCGGCCCTGACAGCTTGCACGATTCCTAGATTCGCTGCTATGTCTCTACCCACATGGCTGCCGCCCCTGCTTCGATCAATTCCCGTTGGTTCTCAACACTCCTGTGGGGGAACTCCGTCGCGCTCTCGTGGACCTGGGGGTTGGGATTGTTTTTCTCCGTGCAGTTCACCACGCAGTTCGGGCTCTTCGGGTTGCTGACTTTTGCCATCCCGAATGCGATCGGGTTGCTGGCCTTCGGCCTGGTCACCCATCACATCGCGCGCCGCGAAGGGGGCTCGGAGTCGCTGGCGCGCTTTTTCGCGAATTGGTCGAGACCGTTCCGTTTGGTGTTTTTTCTTTATCAACTGCTGGCCATCACGCTGACCATCTTTGCATTCATCCGCTACGGCTGGCAGACGCTGGGCTTCGAGCCGTGGGCGCTCTACATGCCACTCACGCTCCTGATCGTGCTGGCGGCGGCGATTTTGTTTGGTGAGGAATTCGATATCAAGCGGATCAAGTTCAGCCACGGCGCGATGGGCCTGCTGATGGCGGCGGCGATTGCCTTCATCATCGTGAGCACGTTTCGCACGGGCACCGGACCGGTGAAATTTCCAAAATTGCCCACAAATGACTGGCAGTACTGGGGCTACGTGGTGCCGATCATCATCGGCTTTCTCGTCGGGCCGTGGCTGGATCTTCAACAATGGCAACGCGCGATTCAAATGCACCGCGAACGCGTCTCCATCGCGGCGGCGTATTGGATCGGATCGCTGGAATTTTTCGGACTGCTTTTATTTCACGGCACGCTGGCTCTCTGGGCACTCAATCAAGGCGCAGGCCAATGGCTGCGCACGGGGCTGGGAAATTATCACTACGGACACGAGATCATCCTGCGGTTTTTTTACGAAAATGCGGCGGCGGCGCCTTGGACGTTCGTGGCCTACTGCACCTTTCTTTGCGTCTGCATCCTGAGCACGCTCGACAGCGGCTACGTGGCGCTCCGGTGGTTTTTCCAGGACAACATCGCGCGCTCAAAGAATCCTTTGCTCACCCTGGTGCCGAAACGTCTCCTCACCTCGCCGATCCCAGCCTTCGTCCTCTCCGGATTCATCGCACTGGTGGCAGCAATCCTCCATCTCGAACTCGAGTATTTCATGATTTTTTACGCCACGTTCTTCGTCGGTTATTCGGCGCTCGGCATCGCGCGCTGCTTTCTGGTCAGCCAGGCCAACGCAATCCCCCAAGTAAAGATGTTCTGCATCGGCAGTCTCGCTGTGGTGATATGCGCCTACGGATATTTACTGCGCTATCCGCTATTTATGATTCTGGGTTCCCTCCTGCCGCTGGCTTCGATTGCCTGGCTCTTGCTCAAGCCGAGTGCGGGGGAGGATTTTGTCAGCGACTCCGATGAACTGATGGCCACCGCTTCGGACGTGGCTCCATCCGCCGGCGGCATCATCGCGCCCGCCTCCCTCGGATCGCACGCGCAAGACTCTGCCATGCATCACCTCGGCGGACAGTTCGTGGATAAGTGGTTCGTTCACTCCTTCGTCGCCACCTATGCCGACACAAACTCGGTCGGCAACGTTTACTTTGGCATGTACGCGATGTGGGTCGGCAAAACGCGCGAACTGTTCTTCAACCAGGTGATGCCAAAGTTCAATCTCAAGAGCACGTCTTATTACATCCTCACGCGCTCCTTTGAGCACAAATTCGTGCGCGAAACCAAGGAGTTCGAGACCGTCAGCGTGCGCATCCGCATCGCCAGCTACAACCGGAAATTCGTCACGCTTGAACACGAGATTTACGACTCCACCAAAAAAGTTCTCGGGCACGGCAAACAAACCCTGCTTTTTGTTTCCTCCGGCGATTACAAACTGATTGATGCCCCTGCCGAGGTTGTCACCGCCTTCGTCGGATACACCTGAGATGAAATGGATTTCCTCGCTGCTTTGGGCCGGCCTGTTCCTCTGCGGTTGCGACGACCCCTCCGCTCGACCCGTGCCGCCGAAGTCCACCCCGTCCCCCTCCTCCACCCCGGCAGACATTTCTTCGCCGGCGCCCGTGGTTTCCACCAGACCGACCCCGCCACCCATTCCCACTCCGACCCCGATACCCGTGCTGCCGCGCAAGCCCATTGAGATGGGGAAACTTTTCAACGGCGTCACCTTCACCACAAAATTCGCCACTCCGGCCAGCACGGAACTCGCCTCGCTCGAACGCGACGAAGACCACAGCTACGAAGTCCAGATCACCTTCACTGCGAAACTCCCCCGCCCCAGCCTCACCATCGAGGATCTGGCCGGCAACGATCCCAAACTGCCCGAAGTGCTCAACAAAATGCCCAAACTGGTCGAAAATGCCACGGTCTCGCCCTACTTCGCCAAACTGTACAGCAATAAAATCAGCACCGTCCGGCAGCAGCTTTTCGAACTTGATCACGTTCTCTCCCGCCACAATTTTTACGACTGCGAAACCATCCTGGAACTCAAGAGCCCCGAGACCGGCCGCAAAGCCCTCCTCGTCATCGGCGACATGGATGTGAATGTGGACGGCTCGGACGGCGATCGGAACATCCCGGTGGATGATTCGGGCCGGTATTTCCAACCCCAAACAAGCTACCGCTGGGCCAAGACGACAGATCGCATCAATCCCTTCATTCCCAAAACGCAGGATAAAATCGCCGCACTCAAGGCCGAATCCGCCGCCCCGGAAGTTCCCGCGCAGAGAAAAAGCGAAATTCAGCAAGCCATCCAGCAATACACCCGCACAATCAGCGACCTGAAATCCGCCAGCTTTCTCGTCTCCGAAGCCGATCCCTCCATCGTCGTGCCCGGCTTCATGCTGCGCGATTCGTCCAATGCCTACTCGCCCGGCATCGGCGATTACGTCGCCGTGATTTACAATGGAGTCGTCTATCCCGCAATCGTCGGCGACGCCGGCCCCTCCTCGAAAGTCGGCGAAGCGTCCCTACGCCTGTGCAAGCAAATCAATCCGAAATCCTCCGCCGCCGCCCGCTCTGTCAGCACGATCAAGGTTGCCTACCTCATCTTCCCCGGCACCGCCGAAAAAGCCACCCAGCCCGACCTCGCCAAGTGGCGGGAAAAATGCAAACAATACCTCGACGAAATCGGCGGCACCGCACCCGAAATTTTCACCTGGGAAAATAATGTTCCGCCGTGGCCGACTCCCACACCCGAGCCAATTTCCGTTCCGCCGACCTCGCCAGCCACGGCTCCTTCCGATGGAGTCTCACCACCCTTCGTGACCCCCGAGACCACGCCGCCAGCCATGCCGCCCGAGATTCAGATACCCCCCCCGTCCAGCCCGACCATCGTCACCCCGCCGCTCAGCCAGTGAGCGCCACCCCCGAAGACCTCCGCCGCCGGCTCTGCGCACTGGGCGATCATATCCGCGCTGGCATCCTCGCCGGGCGCAGTGGAAAGACGGTCGAATCCCTCGCCGCCGTCGCCGCGCATTCCGCCGCCGATACGATTTACGCCATAGACAAAATCAGCGAGGCTGCCATCGTCGAATGGTTCACCCTCGAATGGCCCCCCGACGAACCCGTGCAAGTCATAATGGAAGGCCTCGATGAAACCGAAGGGCTTTGCTTCCCGCGCGGCACCACCCCGGATCAGACCAAATGGAAATGTCTGCTCGACCCCATTGATGGCACCCGCTGCATCATGTACGATAAGCGCAGCGCCTGGACCCTCAGCGGCATCGCCCCCCAGCGCGGCGACGAAACGCAGCTATCCGACATCATCGCCGCCGCCATGACGGAACTCCCCACCACGAAACAATGGCGCTCCGATCAGATCAGCGCCGTCCGCGGCCACGGCCTTCGCATGGAGTCCACAAACATCCTCGACGGCTCACGCCATCCCCTCGCCCTCGCACCATCCACTGCCACGGATTTCCGCCATGGCTTCTCCTGGATGGCCAAATATTTTCCCGAGGGCCGCACCCTCACCGCGCAAATCGAGGAATGCCTGTGGGACGAACTCGTCGGCGTCGGCCGCGACGCCTCGCCTGTCATCTTCGACGACCAATACCTCTCCACCGCCGGAGCCTTTTACGAACTCATCGCCGGACACGACCGCCTGGTCGGCGATTTGCGCCCGCTCGTTTATGCGCGACTCGACCTGGAATTCTCCCTCCTCTGCCATCCCTATGATGTTTGCACCGCCCTCTTGCTGGAGGAAGCCGGCGTCATTTACGAGCACCCCCTCGGCGGCTTCCCCGACGCCCCGCTCGACACCACCAGCGGCGTCGGCTGGGTCGCCTACGCCAATCCCTTCCTCGCCGCCCAGGCCCGCCCCGTGCTGCAAAAAGTCCTCCGCCGATTCCTCACCTGATCCTGCCGCATGTCCCGCGAGAAGTTTTTCGCTGCCGTCATCACCACCTCTCTCCGCCTGCTGTTTCTCACACTCCGTTTGCGAGTTGACGACCGCATCGAACTCGGTTCCGGAAAACCCGACGGCCCCGTCATTCTCTGCTTCTGGCACAATCGCATTCTCGGCATCAGCCACGTCTTTCTGCACAGATATCCCCATCGCCACCGGGCCGGAGTCACCGTGCTCACCAGTCCCAGCCGGGATGGCGAACTCCTCGCCCGCTGCATGGACGGCTTCGGCATGGGCTCCGTGCGTGGGTCCAGTTCGCGGCGCGGGTCGGTGGCGATGCGGGAACTCGTAAAGCTCGTGCGAACAGGCCGCGACATCGCCATCACCCCCGACGGACCGCGCGGTCCGTGCTATCAATTCGGATCTGGCGCGATTTTTCTCGGCCAGGTCACCGGCGCTCCCCTTGTGCCGATGCAGGCGCGATTTTCCCGCTGCATCCGTCTGAAAACCTGGGACGGCTTTATCATTCCTTTGCCTTTTTCCACCGTCTCCATCACCGTGCACGAAATGATCCTGGTGCCACGCGAGACCACCACCGCCGAATTCCAAACCATTCGCACGCAGTTGGAATCCCTTCTCACGCCTTTGGAAACACCCTCCGCCTCATCGTGAACCGCGAGAAACTGCTCGGTACTGCGGCCAACGTCATCCTCCGCCTGCTCTTCGCCACCATCCGCCTGCGCTTCGACGACCGCATCGGCTTCACCACCGGACGTTACAAAAAACCCGTCATCATGTGCTTCTGGCACAACCGCATCCTCGGCCTCACCCTCGGCTTCCTCCGCTGCTACCCGCGCCGTGGCCGCGACGGAGTCACCGTGCTCACCAGCCCCAGCCGCGACGGCGAGATCATCGCCCAAGTCGCCAAAGGCTTCGGCATGTCCGCCTCGCGCGGCTCCAGCTCGCGCAAAGGCTCCCAAGCCCTGCTCGAGCTCATCCGCCGCGTCGAATCCGGCGGCGATATCGCCATCACCCCCGACGGACCGCGAGGCCCCCGCTACCGCCTCGGTCCCGGCGCCATCCTCCTCGCCCAAACCACCGGGGCCGTCCTCGCCCCCGCCCATGCCTCCTTCTCCCGCTGCCTGCGCCTGAAAACCTGGGACGGCTTCATCATCCCGTTGCCTTTTTCCACCATCTCCGTCACCGTGGACGAAATGATCCCCGTCCCGCGCGAACTCACCAAAGAGGAATTCGAAGCCCTCCGCGTCCGGCTGGAAACCCAATTAAAAAATGAAGCGGATTGACGGCACAGCCATCGCACAGAAAGTCCACGAAGAAACCCGCCTCCGCATCGCCGCCCTCGCCGCCCTCGGAGCGAGACCCGGCCTCGCTGTCATCCTCATCGGCGACGACCCCGCCTCCCGCGCCTACGTCCGCGCCAAGGACAAACGCGCCGCCGACCTCGGCATCCATTCCGTCAAACACGAACTCCCCGCCACCACCACCCAGGCCGACCTCATTGCACTCGTCCACACACTCAATGCCGACCCTGCCATCCACGGCATTCTCGTCCAATCCCCCCCGCCCGCGCACATCGACGAATCCGCCGTCGTCCTCGCCATAGATCCGCGCAAGGACGTGGACGGATTCCATCCCGTCAACGTCGCCAAGCTCGCCCTGGACGATACCACCGGCTTTGTCCCCTGCACCCCGCTCGGCTGCATCCGCCTCATCCAGGAAGCCGGCATTGAAACCGCCGGAGCCCGCGCCGTGGTCGTGGGCCGCAGCATGATCGTGGGCAAACCCATGGCCCTCCTCCTCCTGCGCCGCGGCACCGATGCCACCGTCACCGTGGCCCATTCCCGCACCCGCGACCTCGCCGCCATCACCCGCGAAGCCGATATCGTCATCGCTGCCATCGGACGCCCCCATTTCCTCGGCGCTGATCACATCCGCGCAGGCGCAACAGTCATAGATGTCGGCATCAACCGCGTGGACGACCCCACCACCCCCAAAGGTTACAAACTCGTCGGCGACGTGGACTACGACGCCGTCGCCGCGAAATGCGCCGCCATCACCCCCGTCCCCGGCGGAGTCGGTCCCATGACGATTGCCCTCCTCATGGCCAACACCGTCACCGCCTGCGAACGGCTCACACAGTAGCCTTGAAAATCCTCCAGGGCCTGCGCGTCGTCCGATCACAGTTTTTACAAACCCCGCTATGCACCGCCTTCTGCCAAGACCGAGCCGGCCTGATCCACATCCGTTGCTGCCTCGGAGCCCCGCCCTTTTTCATGGCCCAACTCCGTGCCAACCGGCAGTATAAGCAGCTCGCCGCAGTAAAAGAAGAATGTCCGCCCCAACCGAACCCGCCGGAAAATACAAGCTGTCCCTCGTCATTGGAGCCCTCGGCGTGGTCTTTGGCGACATCGGCACCAGCCCACTCTACGCCTTCAAGGAATGTCTTCATCACAGCGGCGAAGGGGATCCCTCCACCGCCACCATCGGCATCCTCTCGCTCATCCTTTGGTCGCTCATCATCATCGTTTCGATCAAATATGTGGCCCTCGTCCTGCGGGCCGACAACCACGGCGAGGGCGGCATCCTTGCCCTGCTCAATCTCGCATTCCCGCCCCAGTCCGCCGGAGCTCAAATCAGCAGACCGGTCCTGATCATGAGCGCGATCGGCCTGTTCGGGGCGGCGTTACTCTACGGCGACGGAGTCATCACCCCGGCGATCTCGGTCATCTCCGCCGTCGAGGGCCTGAAAGTCATTTCCCCCGAGTTGAGCCATTTCATCGTGCCGCTCTCTGTCGTAATTCTCCTCGCCCTGTTCTCGGTCCAACGCTTTGGCACGGACTTCATCGGCAAAGCCTTCGGACCCATCGTCCTGCTCTGGTTCGTCGTCATCGGATTCCTGGGTTTGATCCAGATCATCCACAACCCCGCCGTTCTCGCCGCCTTCGATCCCTTCAAGGGGCTCTCCTATCTGGGACACCATCCCGGCACCTCCGCCTTCCTGCTCGGCAGTGTCGTCCTTGCCGTCACCGGCGCGGAAGCGCTCTACGCCGACATGGGCCACTTCGGACGGATTCCCATCCGCGACGCCTGGAACTACATCGCCCTTCCCGCCCTCGTGCTCAACTACCTCGGCCAGGGCGCGCTCGTCCTCTCTCATCCCGAGACGAAGGGGAACCCCTTCTTCCTCCTCGCGCCGGAATGGGCCGCCCTCCCCCTCGTCCTTCTCGCCACCATGGCCGGCGTGATCGCCTCCCAGGCCCTCATCTCCGGTGTGTTCTCCCTCACCACCGCCGCCATGCAAATGGGCTACCTGCCCCGCATTCAAATCCTCTACACCAGCCACGAAACCTCCGGCCGCGTTTACATCCCCACCGTCAACTGGGCCATGGCCGTCGCCTGCATCGCCCTCGTCATCAGCTTCCGCACCAGTTCCGCTCTCGCCGCCGCCTACGGCGTCGCTGTCACCATGACTATGATGGCCACCGCCTGTCTCTTCTTCATCGTCGCGCAAAGACAGTGGGGCTGGAGCCGGAGCAAGGCAGCCATCGTCTGCACGGTCTTTCTCATCATTGAATTCGCATTCTGCGCCTCAAACCTCCTCAAGATTGGCCATGGCGGCTGGCTCTCGATCGGCATCGGCATCGTCATCTTCTACATGATGACCACTTGGAAAATCGGTCGTAGCTACATCCGCAGCCAGATGGGAAATGCCCTCACCCTTCCCTGCTTCGTGGACTCCATCGCCATGTCCGGCGTCCTCGATCCCAGCCTGAATCCCCACCGCGTCAAAGGCACCGCCATCTTCCTCTCCTCCTCCCCGGACATGACCCCCAACTCGCTCTCCTACAATCTCACGCACAACCACGTTCTGCACGAACGCAACATCGTCCTCACCATCCTCTCCGCCCGCATTCCCTACGTGGACGACGACGCCAAACTCACCATCACCCCCCTCCCCGAAGGCTTCTACCAAATCAACGCCAGCTTCGGCTTCATGGAAATCCCCAGCATCCAGGCCGTTGTCGCAGGAGCCGAGAAACACGGCCTCGCCATTGACGTCGAAAAAAGCACTTTCTTCCTTGGGCGCGAAACTCTCGTGCGTTCCAACAAAGGCCTCCCCAGCCTGCGCGAAAACGTCTTCATCGCCATGGCCAAAAACGCCCAAAACGCCGCCCAATTCTTCCACCTCCCAAGCAACCGCACCATCGAGATCGGCAAGCAGGTCGAGATCTAGGGCGAAGAGGCCTTAGAAATAGAGGGGCCGGCTTTGACCCGCCTCCGGCCCGGATCTTCGCTGCGCTCCGGTTGTCTGTTAAACAGAGGGCACCCCTATCATCAAAACGAAAAGATCACGCAGGCACCGCCCCAGAAGGTATTCGGCGCAGTGGAGCTCAGGCCGGTCAGCGCGACGCTGTAAGCCCCGTAAGCTGAGACGGTGATGGTCCGGTTGATTTTCACCGGGACGGCGAGGCCGGACTCAACGCTGTTCGCTCCAACGAAGGGCTCCGCGTCTTCCCCCCGGGTGTTGTAATCGAAGTTTACGCCAAAAGCGGTCCAGGGTTCGAGGGACACGATGTCGCGGTAAAGCGGCATGTGTCCATCCACGCGCAGGAGCAGGTAACTGGACCCGGCCTGAACAAAGCCGCTCCCGTTGTCGGCATCGGGTCCGAGGGTGTAGAAATACGTGAGCGAGGGTGTGAGGGTGAAAGAACCGAGGGCGAAATCGCAGGCAGCGGAGGCATTGAATTCGTGGGAGTAGAAATTCCCGCTGCTCACACCATAGTTAAACGTATAGCCCGCACTCAGGGCCAGATCGCCGATCAGGCGGGTGTAGTTCAGGCTAAGGTCAAACTCGCGATAGGCGGTTCCCTGCGTGGCGAAACACTGCCAGAGATTGACGGCAAGGAAATCCGCTTCGCTCACGCCCCACGTCGCTTCTAAGGTGGTCCACGCTATGCCGGAGCCGTACCCCTTGTCCCGCAGGCCGTTGACGCCCCGATCCATGTAGAGACTGTCCCAGCCTGCGCTGAGGGTGGCCTCGAAGGATTTTTCGGATTCCTCCACGACCGCCTCGGGTTTCCCGCCCTCAATGAAGATCTCGACCAGCGGCCACCAGTCGTTTTCCGTCTGGTTAAGGGTGCCTGTGAAAGTGATGTCGCGTTGCGGCCAGTAGTAGGCGAAGGAATTGCCGTGGCCGTCGTGGCCCCAGACCTCGCCCTTGCCGCCTTCGAGTTTCACGCGATAGAGGCCGAGGCCGTAGGAGATGTCGGCTTCGCCCACCGGCACGGACTCGCGCATGACCGCCAGCGTTTCGGCTTGATGAAACAACGCACCGGAGGCGAGTCCGCGCAAAAAGCGTTCCAAGTCGCGGGTCGTGCTCATAAGCCCGCCACCAGCCCAGTCGGCGCTCTGACGGGGCACGGCCTGCAAATCCTCATCGCCCTCGTACCGGTGCGAGTGCGCCGCGCCGCGTTGCTTCTCCCGATAGGTCAGCCAGGTGGACGTCATGCCCAGCGGCTCGAAGATTTCCGCGCGAAAAACCCGCTGCAACGGACGGCCGGCGGCGCCTTCGATGATAAGGCCAAGCAGGACATAATTCGTATCGGAGTAATGGAAGGGTGCGCCGGGACGACCAGCCGGAATCTGGCGGGCGAAAGAGAGGATGTCTTCGGGCTCCCAGAACCGATCTGGCGCGGCTGTGAAAGCGCGGAGGAAGGAGGTGTTCCCCTCGCGGTCACGCAGACCGTCGGTCCAGTAATTTCCCAGTCCGCTGGTGTGCGAAAGCAACTGGCGCACGGTGATCTTTTCCTTGAAACCATGCGATTGCCCGCCGGGTAAAACCTCAGCCAAAGTGGAGTCGAGCTTCAGCTTTCCCTGCTCGACCAAACGTAAAATCGTGGCGGCAGTGACGGCTTTCGTAATGCTGGCAATCTCGAACGGCGTGTCGCAGGTCATGCGGGCCGATCCCGGGCCGGCCACAAGACCCGCTGCGCCTTCGCAGAGCGGACCAGCGGGACCACTGATGCGGACGACCCCGCCGCCATGTCCGTCGTTGCGGGCGACAAGGCGATCGAGCACCTCCAAGACCGGACCGGGGGAATCAGGTTCCGCCAAGGCTATTGTCGTAAAAGAAAGCAGGCAACCGGCAGCGTAATGAAGTGGGCGCATCGAAAGCAAGGTCATGGGGTTTTCGCCAGCATCTGTTTTCCGTCATGATTGAATGCCGGTTTGCTCATTTTTGTGACGGGACTGTCAAAGCACTGGACAACAACGCCTCGACTCCCGCATCACGATGCACCCGATATGTCAGACACCTCCAGCAGAAAATCCAGCAGCGGCTTGAATAGCCCGTCACCCGACGTATTCGTCGCGGCCGGGCGGAATTTCCCGGCGTCCCTCGCATGAATAAGCCGGCGAAGCCGGTGCGAATCAAATCGCGCATCCGTCTTTACGTCGGAGAGGAAATCACCCTCGGCCCCGCAAAGCGGAGTTGATCCGTCGCATCGCGGAAACCGGCAGCCCGCGCGAGGCGGCCCGCGCGATGAAAATGTCCTACATGAAAGCCTGGCTCCTCGTGCAGATCATGAACCGCAGCTATCAGAAAGCGCTCATCACCATGGAGCGCGGGGGCAACGGCAGAGGCCGGGCCGGAATCACGGACTCCGGACGCCGCGTGCTCCGCCGGTGATTTTTTTTGCATCTTGATATATTCTCCAGAAGATATCGAAGCTGTTTCATGAAATCACTTTTGCTTGTTCTGGCCATCGCGATCGGATTCCACCGCCCGCTCCGAGCCGCGGAGCAATTATCCATCGCGGCTGCATCGGATCTTATGTATTGCCTTGATGCACTGCACGCCGCCTTCAGCAAGCAACACCCCGGCATCGAACTGAAAACGTCCACAGGTTCCTCGGGAAACTTCTTCGCCCAAATCCAAAACGGAGCCCCCTTTGATGTTTTTCTCTCCGCCGACATGAGCTATCCGGAGGAACTCATCAAAGCCGGACTCGCGGACGAAAAATCTCTCACTGTCTATGCGCTGGGGCGCATCGTGGTCTGGACTGCCGGCGACAAAGTTGATGTGACCGCCGGAATCCAGGCCCTGAACGGTGCCACCGTCACCAAAGTTGCCATCGCCAATCCCGGTCACGCGCCCTATGGCCGAGCAGCCAAGGCCGCCCTCCAGCACGCAAAACTTTGGGACCACCTGGAACCGAAAATCGTTTACGGGGAAAATATCGCACAAACCGCCCAGTTCATCGAAACCGGAAACGCCGAAGCCGGAATCGTCGCGCTGGCTCTGGTGCGGTCCCCCAAACTTGCCAAGGTGGGACACTGGGTCGAAATCCCCCTGGAAAATTATCCCCGCCTGGAACAGGCTGCTGTCGTGACCAAAACGGGGCTGAGCAATCCGGCCTCCGCGCTTTATCTCACATTTCTCCGCGCACCGGCAGCGCGGGAAATTTTTGACCGGTTCGGTCTTCGTCTCCACTAGAAAGCGGCCCGGCATGACGTTTCCATCGGATATCTGGCAGTCCATCCTGCTCACGCTCAGACTGGCCAGCGTCACGACCGTTATCCTTTTTCTCATAGGCATCCCCCTGGCTCATTGGTTGAATACCTGCCGCTGGAAGGGGATTGTTTTTCTCGAAACCCTGGTGAGTCTGCCCATCGTTTTACCGCCAACCGTGATTGGATTTTATCTGTTAGTCCTGTTTGCACCGCAGAATCCCCTGGGAGCATCGTGGGTGCGGATCACCGGCCAGACTCTCGCTTTTAGTTTTTGGGGCCTGGTCGTTGGCTCCTTCATTTACAGCCTTCCCTTTGCCGTGCAGCCATTTCAAGCCGCCCTAAAAACGGTTCCCCACACCTTGATTGAAGCCGCCCGTGTTTGCGGCGCGAACCGGCGACAGGTTCTCTGGCATGTGATGCTCCCCCTCGCACGCCGGGGAATCGGGGCAGGGATTACCCTCAGTTTTGCCCACACCGTGGGGGAATTCGGAGTCGTCCTCATGCTGGGCGGCAGCATTCCCGGCGTGACCAAAGTGGCCTCGATTTCCCTTTACGATGAGGTGCAAAAACTCAACTACCCCCAAGCTCACGCCATCGCACTCCTCCTCCTGATTATCTCGTTTTCCCTGCTTTCGCTCATGAGCCTGCTCCAGCGGAAAAGCGACGAGAGGGGCGCCTGACACCCCATTTTTAAAAAATCAGCCTGATTGATTTGATTTTTCTTGCGGGCGGAAAAAAAACGGACTCAGTTGAGCGCGAGGTTCATCTTCAATGCCATCCGACAAGTCCGGCTCCGATATCTGGCCGACACTCAAGCGCTTTATTCCTTACCTGCTGGTTTACTGGCAGAAATTAGCTGTTATTTTCGGCCTGATTCTCCTCGTCACCAGCTTTGAACTCATCCGGCCCAAACTGATCGGCGGGATCGTGGACGAAGCCGCCGCCCGGCAATCCTGGAACCATGCCCTCTGGTTGCTGGGAATTTTTCTCATCTCCGTGATCGGCCGCAGTGCCACGCTGCTAACCAGAAACTATCTCATCCAACGAACCGGCATGCGGGTGACTTGCGACATGCGGGTGACGCTTTTCCGTCACCTGCAAAATCTATCGCTGCGGTTTTATGACGCCCGCCACACCGGCAAGATCGTTTCGCGCATCAGCAACGACACCAGCGCTCTGCATAGCCTTGTCACAGGAGCCTCCGTCAACCTGCTGGGCGACATCGTGACGATCGTGGCCGTGCTGATAATTCTGGTGAATTCGAATTGGAAACTGGCCCTCATCACCTATGCGATCCTGCCGCTGTTTCTTTACAATTATTTCTGGCACAAGCGCCGCTTGCGCGTGGAGAGCCGCCGCCACCGGAGGAACTGGGATAATGTGATGGCCTTTCTCCACGAGCGCGTTTCCAGCACGCGGCTCGTGCGGGCCTTTGCCACCGAACACACCGAGGTGGAAAGTTTCCGGAAAAAAATCGAGGCGGATTACGTGAACTACATCCGGGTGCTCTGGCGCAATTCGCTCTTGAACGTGGGAGCCGATTTTCTCAGCGGCATCGGCCTTTTTATGGTGCTGGGATATGGCTCGTATCTCGTCATGCACACGGGGAATTTCAGCATCGGAGATCTGACTTCGTTCCTGTTTTATCTCGGCCTGCTTTACGCCCCGATCATTCGCATCGTGGAATCCAATGCCACTATGCAGCAGGCCGCCACGTCGCTGGAAAAAATCTTCACCCTGCTCGACACCAAGCCTCACATCCCGGAAAATGACGATCTCCCCCAACTCCCCCCGGCAGAGGGACGCGTGACATTCGAGGCCGTCTCCTTCGCCTACCGCCCGCAACACACCACCCTGCACAACCTAAATTTCGAGGTGTCACCGGGCCAAACCTACGCGCTGGTCGGTCCCAGCGGATCGGGAAAAACCACCATCATCACCCTCCTGGCCAGATTCTACGATCCGAGCGAGGGCCGTATTTTGGTGGATGGACGCAACATCCGGGAGTTCAACGTCCAGTCGCTGCGCCGGCAGATCGGCATCGTCATGCAGGACAATATTCTCTTCTCCGGCACCATTGCCGACAACATCAAATACGGGCGCACCGGCGCGACACAGGACGAGATGATTGAGGCCGCCAACGCCGCCAACGCCGATGAGTTTATCAACGCGCTGCCGCAGGGTTACGAAACGTGGCTGGGTGAACGCGGCGTCCAGCTCTCCGGCGGTCAGCGGCAGCGTATCGCCATCGCGCGGGTCATCCTGAAAAACCCGCGCATCCTTATCCTCGACGAAGCGACTTCCGCGCTCGACAACGAATCCGAGCGTTTCGTGCAGGACGCCCTTGACCGCCTGATGAAAAAGCGCACCTGCATCGTCATCGCCCACCGCCTTTCCACCATCATCAACGCCGACAAAATCCTTGTGCTCAAGGACGGCGCCATCGCCGAACAGGGCCGTCACGATGAACTCCTGAGGCGGAAGGGGATTTACCGCAATTTACACGAACTTCAGTTCGCCCAGAAGACCGCCGATCCCGTCGCGGGCACCTGAACACCTTGCTGAAAACCAGGGGAGGTGTGACCCGGTTGACTTCCAAAAGTGCCGGGCGCGCCCGAGGCATTATCACGCTCCACCAAGCGGTCGAGGGGCTGTCAGCGGATCAAATCGAAAGGTTGGATCAACCCAAACCGGCCGGAATTCATTAAATCCGGACGGCGGATAGGAAAACGCCACCGGCACCGCATCGCAGCAAACGCGTTGCCGTTATTCAAACGGCCCTGCAGCGTTTCCTTAATGGATGGAACGGACCGTGAAGTTCTTCGATGTTCCTTCGGTTTCGAGTTTGATCAGACCGAGCTTTTCGGCCCCTTTGAGGAGATCGTTAAAAGACAGGAAGCCGTGGGCACGTTCGCTGAATCCGGGGTTGCGGCGTTTGATGGCCGGCTTGATCATCGAGCCCCAAATCCGGTCCTCGCCCCGTTCCTCTTCCAAAGCCACGAGAGTTGTCATCAACTGATCCAGGGCGGCCTCGCGGGTGGGACCTTCCTCCGGCTTCACAGAGGCATCCTTCGCTCCGGAAACGGTCTGGCGAGCTGCTCGCGTGCGTTGAATTTTTTCATCCTCCCTGACCAGATCGTCGTAGTAGAGAAACTGATCGCAGTTGTTGATTAAGAGATTCGAGCTGGAATTCTTCACGCCCACCCCGACGACGGTTTTGGCGTTCTCGCGCAGCTTGCTGACCAGCGGGGAAAAATCGGAGTCGCCGCTCAGAATTACGAAGGTGTCCAGATGTTGCTTGGTGTAGCAAAGGTCGAGCGCATCCACGACCATGCGAATGTCGGCGGAGTTCTTGCCGGACTGCAGCACGTGCGGAATCTCGATCAGTTCGAACGCGGCCTGGTGCAGGTTTTTCTTGAAGTCCCTGTAGCGGTCAAAATCGCAATACGCCTTCTTCACCACGATGTGACCGCGCAGCAGGAGGCGTTCGAGCACAAGCTGGATGTCGAAGGGCGGAAACCGGGCTTCCTTGGCCCCGAGCGCGATGTTTTCCAGGTCCAAAAACACCGCCATCGTGGCGTCCGTCGTCGGGGTCGTTTCGCTCATGCGCGCATCCTACCGCAACACCGCGTCCGGGGCGATGGAATCACACGTGCGGGGAAAAAGTATTTTTTCACGTCTTTAATCAGGAGGTCCATAAAACGATCTCACCTGGCCGGCGCGCTCGGTGAACGGCTTCTCCTTCTCGCCCATGACAAACAGCACCAGCTTGACGGGTTCCGGGCCGTTGTTTTTTCCATTGTGGAGGATGTTGACACTTTCCGCCATGGCCTGGCCCGCCGTGAGATGTACGCTTTTTCCGCCCTCCATGCTGACATCCAGCGCGCCGGAAAGAATGTAGGCAAAACAGGGAAAGGGATGCCTGTGCCAACCGGTTTCCGTGCCTGGTGGAATCTCCACCTGCACCGCCGTGACCTCGGCCTTATCGGTCTGGGGATAAACAATGGGCTGCCCCGCAACGGTCGCCGTGGTTCGCATCAGCAGCGCGACCTGTATCTCTTTTTTATAGCCCTCGGAACCGTTGGGTTCCGCGTGGAGCTGCGCGGCGAGGAGAGTCGCAGCCAGAAGAAAAAGTTTACCGTTCATAGTGTTTGAGCCGTTTATCAATGGCGAATGGGCCGAAGGGAAGCAGCGCCGCAACAAAAACCATGGCCGCGCGGGTCAGCGGCCAGCATTCTTCCAGCGTGATTTGAAATGGACGGAAGATTTGAACATCACCCGATTTTGACGCAAAGAGTGCTCGCCGGCAACCTTGGAACGCCTTCAGGCCGTTCCAAAGGTCAGCCCCGAAGCCCGGATGTATTTCCGCTGCACGATGGCCAGACGAGGCTCGCGGTGAACCCGGTCAAATCCGGCCTACCCGCACCGTCCCGCGAAACCTGAACGAATCCCGCCCGGCGTTCACAGGGATAAACCCGAGTGCGCGCGCCACCGGATCGAGAGAAACCGCAGAAAACCTGGCAGACATTTATCACCACAAACGCAACGGAGCGATACGACCTGATTGCAAGCGGCCACCGTGGTAGCGCGTAATTCGCATCGCTCCTTTGCGTCACGGGTTGCTTTTTTTTGATTCTGGCCCCTATTCTTTCCCCGTCATCATGTTCCGAAATCCTATTTTTTTAAAAAACCCCTCATGGTAAAGCGCATTACGTCGGGTTCTTGTCCCGCAGGATTTATTGAAAAGGGTTTACAATAAACCCTTTCGTGTAACTCTTACTCGATTCAATTCATGCCCCACATGGCCAGAGATTTATACCAAAAGTGCCGGGAATACAGGGACAGTGCCGACGCACGGGCCCAAGGATTTTATCCGTATTTTCGATGCATCGACGAAACCCATGGCAACTACGTGGTCTGCGAGGGCGAACGCAAGATCATGATCGGCTCGAACAACTACCTCGGCCTGGCCCAGGACGATCGGGTGATCGAGGCGGCCTGCGACGCCACCCGAAAATACGGGGCTGGCTGCACCGGATCGCGTCTGCTCAACGGCACGATCAAGCTCCATGTCCAACTCGAAGAAGCGCTGGCCGATTTCCTGCAAAGGGAGGCCGTGCTGCTGTTCTCGACCGGATTCTTCGCCAACCAGGGAGCCCTCGCTTCCCTGACCGAGGATGGCGATGTGATTCTCTGCGACCGGGAAAACCATGCCAGCATCATTGATGGCTGCAATTTCGCCCCGGCCAAGCTGGTTCCCTACCGCCACAATTCCGCCTCCTCTCTGCGCAACCGCCTGAAGCGCCAACCCGCCGAGGCGGGCAAGCTCGTCATCATGGACGGTGTCTTCAGCATGTCCGGAGACATCGCCGACCTACCTCCGCAGTTGGAGGCAGCCAAGGAATTCGGCGCACGGATTTACGTGGACGAAGCCCACTCCCTTGGTGTGATCGGACCCAAGGGCCGCGGCATAGTGCACCATTTCGGATTGAACGACGAGGTGGACATCATCATGGGCACCTTCTCGAAATCCCTTGGTTCGATGGGTGGCTTCATCGCCGGTGAAGAGGCGATGGTTGAATACCTCAAACATCGCGCCCGGTGCTTTATTTTCACCGCCTCGCTGGCGCCCGCCGTGGCGGGCGGCGTGCTCAAGGCGCTCGAACTCATGCAGCAGGAACCCGAACGGGTCGAGCAGCTCTGGCGCAACACCCGCAAGATGCACGAAGGGTTCAAGAGCATGGGATTCAAGATCGGCAGCACCAAAACACCGATCGTTCCCATCCTGATTGGCAGTGAGGCCCGCGCGTTTCAATTCACCCAGAGGCTCTACGAAGACGGGGTTTTCGCCACGCCCGCGATTTATCCGGCGGTCCGCTACGGCGAAGCTATCGTCCGGACGAGTTACATGGCCACCCACACCGACGAAGACCTCGACCGGGTGCTGGAAATTTTTGAAAAAATAGCGCGGGAACTGGGCACCTTCAACGACCCTGTTTACGCCGAACCAGGAAAACGCAAAGCCAATGTCTTCGATTTTCGCCTGCAAGACCCCGAAGGAGAAGATACGCTTCGAGCGGCTGCCGGAGTCGCTCCACGGAACGAATCCCGCATTCATACCGCCGTTTCCCGGTAGCATTGTAAAATATCTATCCCGAAAGTCGGCCTTTCAAAAACGCCACGGGGAAATCCTTCCATTCATCGCCTGGCGGGATGGTCGTCCGGTTGGTCGTATTGCGGCTATCGTCAACCGCTCCCACAACGAATACTATCGCGACCGTACCGGTTTTTTTGGATTTTTCGAATGTGAAAATAATGCGGAAACAGCCGCCGCCCTTTTCGCAAAAGCCGCCGAAGTGCTGAAGGAAAAAGGACTCGAAAGCATCCGCGGCCCCTATAATCCCAGCATCAATGACGAACTCGGACTGCTGACTGATGCCTTCGATCTCCCGCCTTGCAACGGCCTCACCTGGAATCCGCCATTCTACCCCGACCTTCTTGCCGGCGCGGGATTCACCGCCGTCTGCACTCTGTTCGCCATGCTCCTGCCGATGCATCGTTTGCCTGAGCCCACCCGCCTCGCGCGCATCGTTGACCGGATTGCCAAACGCTCACGCCTGAAACTCCGTCCCATGAACCTCGAAAATCTCGCCGGGGAGTTGCAGATCGTCCATGAGGTTTACAATGCCACGCTGGAGCGGAACTGGGGCTTCGTTCCCATTTCCATGGATGACCTGCTGGGAGCTGCGGACGACATCAAGGCCATCGCCGATCCCAAGTTGCTCCTCATCGCCGAAGCGGATGGAAAAAACGCCGGGGTGGCCATCACTCTGCCCAACTTCAATGAGATTCTGGGCCGCATCAAAAAGACCCCGCACTGGCTGCGGCTTCCCCACATTCTCTGGCTGATGAAAACCCACCGCATCAACTCCTGCCGTCAGGTTGTTCTGGGCGTGTCGCCCGCCTATCGGGATCGCGGCATCCATGCCTGGCTCATCCACGAACAATTCATGCGCGCCCAGGAACGCTACGACAACGCCACCCTCGGTTGGATGGAGGAATCAAACACGGAAATCCTCGAACACTCCGCCATGGTCGGCGGTGAGCGGGACCGCACCTGGAAGATTTTTGAGAAATCCTTGAAGCCAGCCTGAGCGCAGGACTCCCTTTCTGGAGGGACGCGCGCCCTCGCGTCCGTTGGGTTTGGACGGCCAGAGCCTCGTCCAATTAAAAAACGCTTTATTCAGCCAGCCGGTAGAGCATTTCACCGGCTTTGGGAACGAACAGAATCCCCTCGTCTTCGCGGTTGGCGTAGTCGGCTGGATTGATGGTGGCGGCTGGGGTCTGTTCGGAGCGGTGGCGGGAGATTGTGCAGGCTTGCGGTCAGAGGGCGGTGGCGTGGGCTGTGGAGTGCTCTGAGGCGGCGTGATGGTCTCAAAGGTCACTGTCCCGTGTTGATTGAGCGGGCCGCCGTCCTGGCAAGCGCATCAACCCCCACTAGCGCACATAGCCAGCGCTACGCATCAGCTTTTGCGCCTCATCGGAGACCAGAAAGCGAATGAAGGATGCGGCTTGTGGATCCGCAGAGTTTGACAGGGCAATATTCAGATCTCTCCAGATGCTTCGCTCGCTCGAGATGGGAATTGCCTGGAGGACATTGGGATTGTCAACAGCCCATTCTGGCCAGGTGATCCATGCATCGGCATCAAGCTCCTGGAACGCCTTGAAGCTGGCGCCGGAACCCGTTGAAAAGTCAACGATATTTCGGCGAAAGCGCTTGACATCCTCCAGCTTTCCCAGTCGCCCGGCTATGTCTTCCCAAATGCCCGTGCCAGATGTATTGGCAATACCAGATCCTTCGGTGACGACGATGCGGATTCCTGGCTGAAGCAAATCTTCAAACCTTTTAATGCGGCGAGGGTTTCCAGTCTTAACGGCAATGATGGCCGGGCGAAGATAGGTCGGCGAAACGTCTTTCGAAGGGAAGCTGGGAAATGATTGTAGAAATGCGGTCATTGATTGCTCTGATGTTCCCCAGATGATGTCCGCATCAACCTGAGCTTGGCGGGACCAGGATGGTTCTGGTCCGCAGATGATCTTGACCTTCAAATCGTTGCTCCGTTCCCATGCATCAGCCACCTTGCGCAAGGCATTCTGTGGGCCGCAGGCACCATAAAGCCTGATCACGCCATCTCGGGCCTGGTGGCGCTCTCCTGCTTCAGGAGACGACATGCTCTGGGCCATGGCAGCAGCAGGCTGCAGGATGGCCGTGAACACAAGGAGAGC
>Ga0114978_10000978_pt1 | contig 23974 bp, 35 predicted proteins | sample S_140212_EF_Meta_FD_87027 | JGI IMG/M metagenome (GOLD analysis project Ga0114978, IMG submission 87027) | Freshwater microbial communities from Lake Simoncouche, Canada to study carbon cycling - S_140212_EF_MetaG | ecosystem: Environmental > Aquatic > Freshwater > Lake | place: Lake...
ACTACAGGTACTTTGAAAATCGTCCTGACGTTGTAAAGGTGTGGGAAGACCTCGAGGCCTACCACGATTGGTGCAGAATTCAACTCTGCGATTTTAATCCAGCCGATCTCTATCGTAGAGACAGTCAAAACTATGGATCGTATCTTGCCAGCAAGCGGCCAAGACGTCCATATCAAGGCAACAGACCGAACTTTCAAAAGAGAGGTTAAAGAATGGCACGAGTTTTCCTTATCGATCTAGAAGCAGTTGAGACACGATACACAGGTCAGTGGAAAACTCATGTGCCGGCATTGCTTAAAAAGGCAGGACACAATGTTCAAATTATCTCTGGCCCTGAGGATATTCCTACAGCCACTACTCCTGGTGCTTTTCTTAATTTTGGTGGCACCAATATATACAAGTCTAGTCAGGTTGAGCAGATGGGTCGATTATTTTGTAACGGATCCATTCATCCCGGCGACCACTTTATTTTTACTGATGCTTGGCATCCGGGCATTATAAACTTAAAGTACATGAGTGAGCTACTTGGTATTCCAGTAGTCACGCATGGATTATGGCATGCTGGATCATATGATCCTCAAGACTTCCTAGGTCGTCTTGTTGGAGATAAGCCTTGGGTACGTCATGCAGAGAAGAGTTTCTTCCACGCATTTGATCACAACTATTTTGCTACAGACTTCCATATTCACATGTTTTACGAAAACTTGATCCAACCAGATCCAGATCGTAAACAGACAATGCCTAAAACTATAATGGACGATATTGCGTTCAACAACAAGGTTGTACGCACAGGATGGCCCATGGAGTATATGAATGATACTCTACTCATGTACAAGAATATGCCTAAGCGTGATCTTATCTTGTTCCCACATCGTATTGCTCCAGAAAAGCAGGTTGAGATTTTCCGTGATTTAAAAGAGCACTTACCCCAATATGAATTTGTCGTCTGCCAAGATCAACAACTGACAAAAAACGAATATCACAACTTGTTGGGCGAAGCGAAACTGGTATTCAGCGCCAACTTACAAGAAACTCTAGGTATCAGTTGGTATGAAGGTGCTATAGTAGGTGCAATTCCTATGGTGCCAGATAGACTTAGCTACAGTGAAATGGCTATGGACATATTTAAATATCCTAGCAAATGGACAGAGAGCTTTGATGCGTATACAGTATATCGACCAGATATTTGCAGAGAAATAATCCAGCATATGGATAATTATAAAACTCGTTTACCTAGCCTAAATAAACAGATAGAAATACTAAAAGAAAACTTTTTTAGTTGCAATAAACTATTAGAGATGTTAAAATAATATAATATATGTCATCCACGACAGTAACTCGGAGAAACTTAATTGAAAGAAAAAAAGAATCAACTATTCGACACTATTAAGAGCAGTCAAATAGTTGCAGAAGCCCCATATCACCCAGGATACGAAGATGCTGCTATAGGACCAATTGCATTCGATGAAGACAAGGACTACAAAGAAGCGTATCTAGCTGATGCTATCCGCTTTAATATGAAGCGTGATCAAAAACGTTTCTGGGCTGGCGACAACATCAGCGACTACTTGCATGAAGGCGACAAAGAAAAACTAATCGACGAAGCGACAGAAGCATTTGAACTAGTGTTAGATCGTTTGCTAATTGACCGAGAAACCGATCCTAACAGCAAAGGCACAGCACGTAGACTTGCCAAGATGTATTTTAATGAAATAATGGAAGGAAGATATGAACCAGCCCCAGACGCAACTTGTTTTCCAAATGATTCGGCGGACCGTTACGAAGGTATGTTGGTTGTTCGCAGTGAGCTTCGTAGTATGTGCAGCCATCATCACCAACCCGTTGTTGGCGTTGCTTATATTGGCCTTATTGCTGCCGAGAAACTCATCGGACTTAGCAAGTATACAAGAATCGCTCAGTGGTGTGCCCGTCGAGGTACTCTCCAGGAGGAACTTTGTAATGACATTGCTAGGGAAATCCAAAAAGCCACAGGCGCACAAGACTTAGGTGTGTATATTCAAGCAACACATGGTTGTTGCGAGAATCGAGGTATTATGGCACATAGTTCATTGACGCAGACTACTGTGCTTAAAGGTGCATTTAAAGATGATTCGGGTACAAAGAAAGAATTCTTTGACAATATTAAAATGCAACAAGAGTTTTCACCACGATAAGGAAAAACAATGACAACATTTACAACTGATGATAGAGAATCTGCTGTAGGTACATGTGGCTGCGGTCGAAGCCCTACCGGCAAGTGTTGCGGTTGGCATGGCCTATCAGAAGACATGTATAAACATCAATTAATGCTATACATGGAAGATCAACTGCGTCAAGATGCTGAACTAGAAGAATATAAAAAACAAGCGCAAGAGATTTGGAACGACAGTTGCACCTCCCCTAGAAAGGAACAAAAATGAACACTGCAAAAGACTTATCCGATCAATTAATTTTTCGTGCAAAAAATCTACAAGAATTCATTGTAGAGCGTGATTGGGCATTGCTGCCAGCAGGTGTTGTAAAGTATGACATACAACACACTGTTGGTAAACCTGCTAGAATTTTTGTACATGCAATGACACAAGAAGAAGCGGAACGACAAGTTGACGATTGGTTCGGTGAAGGTGTAGAATGATTTTAATAGCGACTTGGGTTACAGTTGGATTTTTCTCTGCCATAGGTTGGTATGGGGCTAACCAATTTGTGATTGAGCCGTATTTTCCAGAACCAAAACAAAAAATCGAAAGAAAAAATGATCAAACCACTTCGTGATGACCTAATGGTACAACAACAAGTAGATGATGCTTGGCAACATTTTGTTGGTGTTATTATGCTTAACCAAACTGGACGCAAGGCTGTGAAAACAACCCTGCCCGAATTCCTATATTGGTTTCCCACAGCATTAGCATTGCTTCATGCAGACGAAGAATTTGTCAAAAGTATAATCCAACCTTTAGGTATGGTAAATGTTCGTTATAACCGTTTAATTAGAATGAGCCAAGACTACTTGACTTGGGACGGAAATGATGCTACAATGTTATATGGAATTGGAAAATACGGCAGCGACAGCTATGAAATTTTTTACAAGAACAATTATACAGTTGAGCCAACCGATAAAGAACTGATAAGATATCTCAAGGAAGAAGTTAATAATGTTTTTAAAACTGCTTGAACGTCTAGGTCGCAAACGTATCATTTTTGATCGTGTTAACAACGAACCTTATCTCGAACGATATTATCTGTTTCTCAAAGAGCGTAAACGTTTTCCTTTCAATGTATTTCTACACAAATTCTTAAAAGGTGATCCAGACGATGTTCACGATCATCCCTGGCCTTATGCTACATTAATTTTACGAGGTGGTTATTATGAATGGATTCCACAGTTTAATGCGAATGGTACAAAAAGTTGTGAAGTACGTAAATGGCGTGGACCCGGTCACTTTCGTACTTGTAGTCCTAACTCTTATCATCGCATTGAGCTTAAGCCTGGTGTAACAGCCTGGACATTGTTTATGCCCGGTCCCCATAAACGTGATTGGGGATTCCTCGTTAATAACAAATGGATACAACACGAACAATATCTCAAGGATAGAAATGAACAAACTCAAAATCAACCAGCATGAAGTAAACGGATTAGTCGGCAAGATTTGTAGAAAAATCGCTATAGAAAATTGGCGACCCGATTATATCGTAGGTATTACTCGAGGAGGGTTAATTCCCGCTGTTATGATCAGTCAATATTTTAATATCCCTTTGCATACTCTTAATGTAAGTCTACGTGACGGAGAACTTGGACCCGAAAGCAATCTTTGGATGGCTGAAGATGCCTTAGGCCCGAACAGCAGAGAACGGTTAATTGAAGATTCCAACGACATTGGCAGTATTTTAGATGCCGCAAGTTCTTTACTGGAAGAAGGCGGCACATATAAGAATATTCTTATTGTAGATGATATCAACGATCAAGGCACCACACTCAATTGGATCATGCAGGACTGGCCCAGTGGTTGCTTTCCAGATGATCCGGCCTGGGAGGAAGTGTGGAACAATAATGTTAAATTTGCTGTGTTGGTAGATAATCTTTCTAGTCAATGTAATGTTAAGATGGATTTCATTGGCATGGAAGTTAATAAAGCTGAAAAAGATGTTTGGATTGATTTTCCTTGGGAAGATTGGTGGACTAAATGATTGATACACAAATTAAAGTGCATTGCACAGATGCAGGCAAAGATTTCGACATGCATGTTCTAGGGTACAAGCCTAAGACATTTTTAGAAGTTGCATTTCAAACAATTAAATTGCGATTGGTCTATGCAGAACGCACACGAGCATTTGTAGGTAGCCTAGGCGGTCGTGAGTTTGTTATTCGCGAAGATGATCTTCCTAGAGAAAAACAGGAGTATAAACGATGAACCTACACTATTCATTAGATGATGCACGTGATGCAGGCGATGCTCCCTGGGACGATGTTGTACAAGATGATTTTCATGTTGCTATTTTTAAAGACAAGTATCCGGTAACAGACGGACACCTGTTGTTTGTGCCTAAATATTCAGCTGTGGGAGTTATTGAAGATTGTTTTGCTGATGCGCTTAGAGTGGGACAGGAAAAAGTCAAAAGCGGTGAGTGGGACGGGTTTAACATTGGGATAAATTGGGGTACGGCAGCTGGACAGACTGTGCCATATCCACATGTTCATTTAATTCCTAGACGCAACGGTGATATGGAAGATCCCACAGGTGGGGTTCGCCATGTAATTCCAGAACGGGGTAACTACAAAAAATGGTAACTGTGCATGTTCCGTGGAGTCCAAAGGCCGGTAGTATTCCTGTTTGGGACGAAATCACTATATCGATCATAGAACGATTTGGACTACCCGGCGGCAAGTACACTACAGAGTTAACAGATACCTATATGAATTTTTTCTTTGATGATGACCATCAAGGACTGTTATGCCAACTGTTGGTCAGCGACTACATATGAAAAATATCTTATTGGTCATTGTGATGTTCATCGCAGTGTTTTTGATTGTTATCAGTAATTGGGGCGGCCCGTCAGGTAGATACTATAGTTGCAGAGACATAGAATTTCATCCTGATGTACCTCCTCAAGTTAAGACAGAGTGCAGAAAACTAATAAGAGAAAAGCTAGAAGAAGAATATAAAAGAAAATATGATGCTACAGGATATATAACATGAATTCATGGACACTGACTGTAGAGGAAGATGGCATACTGTCATTACCGCAGGATTTACTCGATGCTGCAGGCTGGAAAGAGGGCGATTGTTTAAATTGGATTGATAACAAAGACGGTTCGTGGAGTCTTGTTAAAGAAGACTTGACAAATTTCATACATAAAGGTATAATAAAATATGACAACAACTAATCCCAAAGGCTCATGGCCATTTGCTCCAAGCGATACTCAGGAACCAACCGCCGAAGAATTGGCCGCACAGCATCTAGCAGAACAACAGAAACTCATCGAAGTTCTAAAGTTTACACCGCGCACCTACAAGATTAGTATGTGGGGCTATGGTGGTGAAAAGGTTATGGGCACAGTAGATAAAAAGATTTGGGACTACTGCAATGATAACCAAGTTGATCTATCCGAAATCGCGTGGGGCGATGAAGATACTGTTGAGGAAATGGGCCTTGATATAGACATGATGCCATTTACTCCGGGTTCTTGGTATGAGTGCGATGATATGGCACATACCAACGGTGTTAGCCGTAATGCTGGTACACTACAAATAGAAGATGAAAACGGCAACGTGGTATTTGAAAAGTCATTGGATGATATTGTTGGCGGTGGCTGTGATGGTGAGCCAGATTGGTGTTGTAACGATGAAGTATGGATTGGTTCAAAACCCAAAGGCACTGTTGTGTTTATTGGCACAAGCAATGAAAAGGGTACATTCTTTGAAGGCGAGATTGAACTGCGGGCACCCTTTGACATTGAAAAATTAACATTAGGGTACGATGAAATTGACGGAGAAGAACTGGTTAACAGCGTGACATATGATGGTGAAGACATCGATAACTTCGGCGGCAGCACTGACGGTAAGAGTTCCGATATGGTTATGGTATTGGTTACAGACGATGCGGGTAATTGGGAACGCTATGACCCAGAAGAAAAAGATTGGGGACATCCTCCATGCGGCACAAGTCCAAGTACATGGGAATCAAGTCCCAAATTTAAGTTTACAAAAGTTAAACCTACACTAGAAGGTTGGTATAGTGCTGTATGGCGTAGCTTTGGTACTACTTATGGCACACTGTATTGGAACGGTACAGAGTTTGGCGAATGGGAACACGGACAATTTAAACCGCAATCAGGTGTAGACACCTGGTCTGGATATAATTGGGACACAAGCTCGTGGGTTAATCAACCGCCAGAGCCCGTAGATATTATCTGTGATAACAAAGAATGCGGTTGGGTAGGCATGGGATCAGATCGCAGAGAAGATGATGATTATAATAGTCATTGTCCAGAATGTGACGGCACTGAATTCTCCTGGATTGACTATGATCCAGATACTAAAGAAGGCCGTGCTAATCGTAAAAAGTATTGCAAAGAATGGGATCCAGAAGTATCATTGGAAAGAATTTTCCAAGCATTTCCGATTGCAGAGGAAAGTAAATGAGTAAATTAAAAATAGCAGAGCTGTTCTACAGCATTCAAGGTGAAGGACGCTATATGGGCGTTCCTTCTGTTTTCTTACGCACATTCGGTTGCAACTTTAAATGTGCAGGATTTGGTATGCCTAACGGTGATCTAAGCAACGAAGTTGATGATGTCTATAATTTACATAAACTAAGCCCGTTTACAAAATATGAAGAGTTGCCTCTTGTTAGTACAGGGTGTGATAGCTATGCTAGTTGGGATCCACGCTTCAAGGATCTTAGTCCCATGCTTACAACAGATGCTATCGCAGAACGTATCATGGAGATACTTCCCTTCAACAAATGGCAGGACGAGCATCTAGTTATCACAGGCGGTGAGCCTTTATTGGGGTGGCAACGTGCTTATCCGGATTTGTTGAATCATCCTAAGATGGTAAGATTGAAAGAGATCACGTTTGAAACAAATGGTACTCAAGCTCTAACTCCTGAATTTAAAACATTCTTACAAGAATGGGGTCAGAATCCCCCATTTGTTTCTAGAGAGGTTACATTCAGTGTTAGTGCTAAACTTAGTTGTTCAGGTGAAGCTAGACACGAAGCGATAAAGCCAGAGGTTGTCTGTGAATATCAAGAAGCGGGGTACACCTATCTTAAATTTGTAGTGGCTACAGAAGAAGATGCAGAAGAAGCATTAGAAACTCTAGATATATATCGAGCAGAAGGGTTCACTGGTCAATGTTATCTCATGCCAGTGGGCGGTGTAGAAAGTGTATACACACTAAATAATCGCCGTGTAGCAGAATTAGCTATGAAGATGGGATTACGCTACAGTGATAGATTGCAGGTACCATTGTTTAAGAATGAGTGGGGAACTTAATGAAAAAATTTATTGAAAAATTATTTGGCATTGACAAGATCAGAGCGGAAGCAGAACGATCTGTAATAATTGCAGCCGAGGCAGCTGAAGCTGCCAAATCAGCCACCGAGGCAGCTGAACGTGCCACAGAAGCAGAAGCCCAGGCCAAATTATCACCAAAAGAACGTGCCACACGCAAAAAAGAACCGTGGGTAGGTGTACTCGAAACACATGTCAATAAAGATAATGTGCGTAATGGCTTTTTTGAGCTTGACTGGAACGACCTTTTTGTGTTAAAATTAAAGCAAGAGGGATATGGTGAGGACGGTGACAAAGACGAAGAAATTATAGATCGTTGGTTCCGTGAACTATGTGCCAATGTAGTAGTTGATGGTGATTTTGGCGGTCCTGTAAACACAGGCGTAATTGATATTAAAACGGTGAAGAAAGACAATCTATGACTTATATCTTAGTTGATACAGCAAACACATTCTTTCGTGCTCGTCACGTTATCAACGGTGACGCTGATATCAAACTAGGCATGGCTTTTCATATTACCCTAAACAGCATTCGTAAAGCATGGCAGCAGTTCGATGGTAGCCATGTTATTTTCTGCTTAGAAGGTAGGTCGTGGCGCAAGGACTATTATGCTCCTTACAAACGTAATCGTACAGATGCTCGTGCTGCGCATAGCGAAAAAGAAGCAGAAGAAGATAAAATCTTCTGGGAAGCATTTGATACATTTAAAGACTTTATCACAGAAAAGACCAACTGTACTGTGTTACAAAATCCGCAGTTAGAAGCAGATGATCTAATTGCTGGCTGGATACAGACACATCCAGATGACAAACATGTGATTATTAGCACAGACACAGACTTTGTTCAATTAATCGCACCCAATGTTACACAATACAATGGTGTCATGGAGCATGTTATCACACACGAAGGAATATTTGATGACAAAGGTAAACCGATCATTGACAAGAAAACCCAAGAGCCAAAGCCTGCACCCAATCCAGAATGGCTCCTATTCGAAAAATGTATGCGTGGTGATACCAGTGATAATGTCTTCTCAGCGTATCCGGGTGTACGTACTAAAGGCACAAGCAAAAAAGTGGGTCTGCTTGAAGCGTTCGAAGATCGTAACAGCAAAGGCTATGCGTGGAACAATCTCATGCTTCAGAGATGGTCTGATCACAACGGTGAAGAACACCGTGTGTTAGAAGATTACGAACGCAATCGTCGACTGATTGATCTGAGCCATCAGCCCGATGATATCAAAGGAATAATTACAAATACTATTTCCTCTGCCACCGCTGAGAAAAAGAATGTGAGTCAAGTTGGCATAAGATTAATCAAGTTCTGTAATCTATGGGATTTGAAAAAGATTGCTGATCAGGCACAGAGTTATGCAGAACCACTTAATGCGAGGTACACACAATGACAGACATACATGCTAAACCGATTATTGCAAATAAATTTTGGATCGTGGAAGAGAACGGTGAAAAGATTGCCACTCTGAGGAAGGACGACGACAATAGATTTTTTATGAGCAATGAAGGCGGCGTAACGATTTACAACACCAAAGACAGCTTGACCAAACAGTTCGGTAAAAAGTTTTTTACTGTGAAGATTGTCAAAGAAGCTGACACAGCATTGCCTAATGAGGTACACGGTTATGCTACCAGTGCCGAGCCACACAATGCCATGTTTGATATTCGTAAGAAGCTTCCTTTATTCACAAAGAGCAGTGATTCAAAAAGTTTATACTGTGCAGGATATTACTGTATAAAATTCGAAAAAGGTTGGGTTAAGAGTTTTTGTCCTAAAAAAATTACCTTGGAAAGATATGCCTACAAAGGCCCTTTCAAGAGTGAGTTAGAAATGAAACAGGTATTGGCCAATGTCACAAAATAACTTACCAGATACACTACCGACTGTACAGAAACTCATTCAACGTACTCAGGTAGCTGAACGCAGCCAACAAAAAGAAATACGCATTAGTTTACAAGAAGCACGTGAACTAACTACAGAATTAGCACTGATGTCATCTAAATTAGGTCAAACTATCAGCGAAATACACCAAATGCTGGCAGTAATCAAAGAATCTACCACACAAATAGACGTTAAATTCGACGGCGGTCAGTTCTAAAAAAACATAAATATATACGTGGTTAATTAGGAACACGTATATGAGTAGGCCCAAGCCAAAAATTCTTTTAGAGTACGCAAGTAAAGAAACCTACAAGGTTGAGCAGATCCTTGACTCGGAAGCTATCTGGGCTGTGTTCTATAACGGCCAACCTTTCAATTTAAAAAGTGGTAGTTTAGTGGCTAGCTATCCAGGCCCAAAATATAAAAAAGTTTCATTTTCAAATCCAGGGCATGCTCACAATTTAGCTAAAAAATTAAATCGACTGTTTAAGACCAAAGACTTTGCAGTTTACAAACTCACTGCTGGCGAAGAGATTAAATGATATGAACAAAGATGCCTATACCAAGGCGTTCTTGCAGGCAGCAGAAATACCCGTTACTGAAAAAAATATCAAAGAATACAAAGCCGTGTGGTGGTGGAGTTTTAGAAACAAAGCTCAAGGTGGTCTAAGATTGACCGAACAGGCCTTGGAATTTATTGAAGAATATGCTAAAATAAAAACTTACAAGATAGAATTTCCTAAAGAATTTGGATTCACCCCACAGGTACTACTATGGTTAGACAATTATATCGATTCACCATTTTTCGTTAATAAAAAACATATCATAGTAATGAAAGAAAAAGCCGCTTTTGAACTGTATCTGCTCAGTGGTGATGTTAGAAAGCTAGGACATAATCGAGCTATGAGCAAAAGACTTAGCCAAGAATCAACCCCCGAATAGTCACACCATATAAATATTTTCACTATGTTTGACCTTAATCCAATGGACGTACTACAACAGCGCAAGCTGAAGACTGTGGCCCCACATTTCACTGAACTGAATATTTCAGATTCTGAAATATTTGAAGGGATCGAAGATTGGATCAAAGTCAAACTTAAAGGTAGATATTATATCTGCAAAAAACCTGCTCTGGATAAGAGTGGGAATTTAAGATCTTCGCATTTTGTAGGTTTTGAAGATCAAAAAGAATTAACCTATTTCATGCTTGCATGTCCACAACTAAGGAGAACCTAATGTCAGAAGAAGTTAAAGATCAAGTCGTAGAGACACCAGCCGAAGCAGCGCCTGCGGCAACAGATGCACCAGCAGCACAAGGTCCTGATTTAAATATCAGCGATCTGCTAGCTGTAAAAAATATCATTGAAGTTGCAACAAGCAGAGGAGCGTTCAAAGCAGCAGAATTGGAAGCAGTTGGTAAAAGTTTCAACAAACTAAATGCCTTCCTGGAAGCTGTATCTAAAAAGGAAGCCTAAATGAGAAGCTTAAAACACATAGGTAGAATTCAAAACACAGGTGCCAAGGTACTAGTGGTGTTTAGAACTCTGCCAGGAGAGTCAAATATGGCTCTAGTATTACCGGTGGCTCAGCTGCCAGATCAATATCATGATTCAATTATGACTTTGGTAGAAACTGATCAAGCTCAAGATGCATTTGAGTTTGGAGAAATCATGCACATACGTCCATTCCCGGATGGCAGACCTATGCTGCGGGCCATGCAGGCAGATAATAGGCTGATAAAGGTAGCCACTGATGCCGTAATGATGACACCCACTACCAATGATACTGTGTTGTTAGCTAATCTAAATACTTTGATAGCAGAACAGAAGAACTGTACAGTGGACGAGTTATGTACCTTTGTTTCCGGTGCTCCTTCCTCTAATGCCGAAGTCAATAATGTAGCTTCAGTAAACGAGGTAGCACCTGCAGTTGACTCCGACATCCCTGCCCCTATCAGAGCACAGGCTACTAATAACGCTGCACTGACTGATAAAGATCTAGCGAAATCATATCGCAGTCAAGCCGATGCCATGTATAAAGAAGCTGCAAGATTGCGTAAAGAAGCAGAAGACCTCGATCCCACAGTTAAAAAAGTTAAAAAGGTAGAAGAGTCTGCTGATGCCTAATCCTTTATTCAAGCCTCCACGACATCTTGTGAAAGAATGGCCGGAGGTTTTTGAAGACCTTTATATGAATACCATGCCTGTGGCCTATCTAGATTCCGTGAGATTAGATTTTACAGATGGCAGAGTGTGGGAGATTAATGTCAAACAGGAATTAGATACACAGACTGCTGAAGGGATTGCAGATGTGTTAATTAATACACTCCACGAATACAAAGACGAAATCAAAAAAATAGATTTCAAGGTCGATGTAGAAAGACTTAAGAAAGATATCAAGGATTCAACTAAAACCATACTTTAATTTTTCTATGTCAACTAAAAGATTATTCACATTTGGTTGTAGTTTTACTAATTATCACTGGAGTACATGGGCAGATTGTTTAGCCCCAGAGTACGATAGTTTTGAAAATTGGGGGCAACCCGGAGGTGGTAATCATTATATTTTTAATTCAGTTATGGAGGCTGATCAACACCATCAATTCACAAGCGGAGATACAGTCGTAGTATGTTGGAGCAGCGTAGATCGTGAAGATCGATATGTAGAAGGTCAATGGCATACTCCGGGCAACGCACATTTTGCCACTAATGTATTCAATCCAGAATATCTTAAAACACATTGGGATGAACGTGGATGGCTTATTAGAGATTTAGCCTTTATTAAGGCAGTAAAAATATTATTAGAATCTAGACAGGGGGTACGTTGGAAATTTTTAAGCATGGAAGATATTACTGTTTTAACCTGTTCTGAAAATAATATTGATGATCTAATTCAGTTATACAAAGATGTAATAGATGCCATACATCCAAGCTATGATAGAACGTTGTTTAAAGATACCGGCTGGCCTAATCGTAATGGAAATTCGCATCCCAGTCCTGCTCAACATCTAGAATATTTGGATACGGTGTTACCTGGATGGGTAACTTTGCAAGAAACTAGAACTCGCATAGCAGAAGAAACAGCTAGATTCGAATCTATTGGTTATATTGTTGAAGGTAGAGATATACAGACAGTTAGACGGCTATGAAATTTAATTTCTAGTATTACCGTAATGAATAACTTTATGTTCGACTGAAGTAAACGTTCTCCAAGGGTCAACAATAATCGACCCTTTCTCTATTGTACAATACAAATTTTGAGTTTCTTCAAACCCTCGATATTCGTAAGTGACTTTTTTATTGTGAGCCAACAGTATCACCCCTTTAATAGGTACTGTTGTATCATCACCGGTCAACGGATCTATGTACATAGGAGTGATTCCGAAATTGTGCTCTAGATAATGTCCGACCAACAAGCTGTAACTACCGTCACAGTATTCTACTCCGGGCTTATATGCCTTGCCGTGGATGTATACTGGCATGTTGCCAGCCTTTTCTGATTCTATTGCAAGAAATCTAGCTAAATTGCTGGCCTGTATTTCTCTAGCATTCATTACGGCATCGAATAGGTCATATCCTAGATCCAACTCTTGAGCCATATATCGTAGCGCAATATTATCTCTAGGATGGCATCCACCTCCATCACCCATGCCGGCTGTCATATACTGGGGTCCCATGATCCGCATAGTTGATTTTGATAATGCCTCTGTTACTACATCTACATTTATGTTGCCCTGTTTCATAGCAACATCCTGTATCATGTTGACTAGACCGATCTTTGTACTGATGAAGGTATTGTAAAAAACTTTAATACATTCACATTCGTCCCAAGTACCTATGACATATCGCGGATCGTTTTCCATAATAGAATTATAAAATGTCACCAATTGTTTTGCATCACCTGTTTCAGTTCCGTCTTCAGTGCCAATCATGACCATTTCAGGATTAACCATATCCCATGCTACGCTACCCATTGCTATAAGATATGGATTGTAAATAAATCTAGCATTTGGAATTAATTGAATAAATTCTTTACGAGTAGTTCCAGGAAGCACAGTACTAATTAATACCAGCAGCTGATCCTTATTCATATACTTGTTAGCTTCTGACAAACATTCTTTAACAATGTTGTAATTAAAATCTTTTGGTTCTAGATGAGCAGTGGGTGCTCTACCATCATATGCAGGATCGTGTGGAGTAGGAACTGCAATAAAAACAATATCTCTATCTTGCACAACTTCTTTGATAGAAGATTTAATATTGACCAACATTGTAGGCTCTACAAGTCGAATATCGTATCCGCTAACATCATGTCCTTTTTGAGCAATGGCTTCTGCACAAGGCATGCCTAATTTCCCAACTCCGATAAAACCAATCTTCATAAAAATCCTTGAATAAATAACATAGCATTTTATTTATCGGAGTAAAATTTTGTATAAACAAGGTTTGATAGAACCATTCTGGGGGTTGGAGCATCGCTATTTAAATTATCAGCGAGAACCGTTTAACTGTGATGCAGATATATTACGTTGGAAATCGCAAGGGTACTCTCAAACTCATTTTACTGGTGCCATGTACGATATGAAAAATGTAATGCCTGATTGGTGTGATAGATTTTTCTCTCTATTCGATGGAGCGAATACAGGGTTAAGTTTTTACAAAATGGAAACATGCAATATTCTTCCATACCACAAAGACACGTACAGTTATTATAAAAATTTATTTGATATAAAAAATAATTTGTCAATATGGAGAGCAATAATTTTTTTAGAAGATTGGAAGCCCGGACATATATTTGAAATTGAAAAAACTCCTATATCAAAATGGAAAGCTGGAGAATATGTATTGTGGCAGTACGATGCTGAACATATGGCTGCTAATTTAGGGCTCGAGCCTAGATATACTGCGCAGTTGACATTTATCGATATACAAGGAGATTATATTGCTGAATAGTTGTAACGAATGGGGTACACTAAAAGAAATTATTTTAGGAACTGCTACCAACGCACACTGGCCTGTAAATTGTCCTAGTTTTAGAAATTTAGAAAAAACTACTAGCTGGAAGGAAACTCCTGTGCCGTCAGGGCCAGTAGATAAAAAAATTATTGACGAAACCAATTATGATTTAGAAAAGTTTAGAGAAACATTAGAATCGTTATCAATCAAAGTATACAGACCCAATAATTTAGATTTTCAAACATTCGACGGAATGTATAATTATTGCCCTAGAGATAGATTATTAATTATAGGAGATAAAGTTATAGATGCGCCAATGTTATATCCCACAAGATTAAAAGAATTAGAAGCAATTATAGATTTTATCCCAGGTATAATAATTAAATGCGAAGACCCTTTAGTTATTTTTGATGCGGCAAATATATGCAGACTAGGTAATGATCTGTTATATCTTGTCAGCGAAAGTGGAAATAGACAAGGAGGCGAGTGGCTACAATCAATTTTACCCGATCATCAAATTCATATACTAGATAACATTTACAGCGGAGTGCATATCGACAGCACAATTTCTCCTGTTCGTGAAGGACTAGTTGTATTAAATGCCGATAGAATAAATCACAACAATTTACCAGCAATTTTTAAATCATGGGATAAAATATGGGTAACTGGAGATGATATTTTTCCTCAAAGATTTACAAATTATCCATATGCTAGTAAATATATCGCTTTAAATTTTCTAACAGTTAATCCTAATTTAATTATATGTGATCCACATCAATTGTATCTCCGAAAAGAACTAGAAAAGTATAATGTCGAAAGTATAGGAATAGAACTGCGTCATAGCCGAACACTAGGCGGCGGCCATCACTGTGTTACTTTAGATCTAGTTAGAGAATAATATGCAATATACACAAGACATTTTTTGGGGAAACATCAAGTATACCAAAAATAGATCTGTAAAAGATAAATTAGGATTTTTAAAAAAATTAGCCGATGGTCCTTTTTTAAAAAAATTAACAAATCCTTATTTTATTTGGACAGGAACGGGTAGGATTGTTAATTTAGAAAACCAAATATTTCATTCTAAAATAAGAAATAAATTATCTAAATCTGAAGTGCATTTTTACCTATATGAACCCATATGTGCGAGAATAGGAAATTATAATAGATCATTTTATAGCGAATTTGATTCAACAGAAAATTTAAAAGATATAGTGTGTGACGAAATTGAAAGCATTAAAGTATTTGTAGAAAATAATGATATAAAAAATTATAAAATCTTTACGTCTGATTATAATATACAATTAATAAAAGACAATTATCCAGGAATAGAACTTTGTTGTTTAGATTTATTTCTTATTAATGTATCGGGCATGTATTATGATATCGAGATAGATCACAATGTAACAAATAAATTTTGGTGTGGTAATTGGCGGTACACAACTCATCGGCATCTTATTATGAGCTACCTAGCAACCTTAAACGGTACTTATACTTGGAATTTAAAATGTTCTTATGATGAGTTAAACAAGAACGGATGGTTTGATTTAGAAAAATTAAAAAAAGAAAATCATATTCAATATGATCAATTAAAGACAGGTGTGGATTATCTTTATAATAATAAATTTACAGTAGATCAAGATTATGACGCTGTTGCCGTTACTAAATTTGATGAGGTATTTATACCAGGGCATACTGCTCCCCGTTCTACTGAACATTTTTTAAAAAGTTATAGAAACAGTTTCTGTGGAATTATTAATGAAACTAGGTTTGCTCAACCGTTTGGGTATTTTAGTGAAAAAACGTTAACAGCATTGTATTCAAAACTTCCTATAATATTAGTGGCTCCGCCATACACCCTTGAATATCTTAAAAAGTTTAATTTTAAAACTTTTGATAAGTGGTGGGACGAAAGTTACGACACTGAAACCAATCACCATAAAAGAATAATTAAAATTTTCGATATAATCGATTATATAAATTCTAAATCTATAGAAGAATTATCGGTGATGTATTCTGAGATGGAAGATATTTTAAATCACAATCATCAAATAACAAAAACTATTCAATTTAATGATAGAATATTATAGGTTGAGAAATAGCATTAGGTAATTTAATTTCATTGGTTTTATAATCACCCCAATTTCCGTGACCTTGCCATTTGTAATCAAACGTCCAATCAATGGTTTTATTTAAATGGGCCTCTTCATTAAACAGACCATCGTAATCTTTTCCGGTTCGACCATCCACTCCCCAAGTTGGTTTTGCTAATTGTCTAGCACGAACAGCTGCATTACTGGTCATTGTACTGAAATCTTGTGCGAAGAAAGGACCTTGGCGAGATTCATCTCGATATGTATCTTCTTCATAGTGTTGAATAAATTTCCATTTAAAATCTGCATACCACATACCATCATTTGATATTTTGAATTTAAAATCTGCTGTATATTTTCCAGTACCGTATTGATTACCAAATTCTGCTAAATCTAAGTCTGGATTAAATTTTATTGTTGCAGTATACCCGCCGCGTGTTCTCCACAACATTCTTAATAACGGCCATATCTCATTAACTAAGCCGTCGGCATACGGATTTATATCTGTGCTGATTATGTCATAATTGAAATTTTCATAACCTATTTCATTATTGATAGTATCAGTATCATACACTATGTTGTAATGATGTTTTTTAAGATTAGGTCGAACAGGATAACTTACCTCTCTATCTCCTATAATTTGATCAAGATAGATACTCATACATTTAACACGCATCAAGGTATGAGTTCCCCCCATCCTAAAATCTTTAGTGATCCAATGTCCGAGATACTTCTGATAGGAAAGATTAAATTTATCAGGATTTTGTCCGGTGATAGTTTCAGGCCCCTGTCCGAATCCAATACCAGTACTCATGTTATTAATATTCATATCTCTATTACGCCATAAGAATGTCATAGTATCAGCATAATCCTGATGTGTTTCAGTAGGGAATGCTACTATCCAATTAGTTGCTGCTTTGATTCCTACTGTTTTTCCGTCTTTGAAATTTTGCTCCATTTCAGAAATAGTAACTCCCTTGGCCATTTTATCTAATACATTTTGACTTCCTGATTCACAGCCATAATTTAAATACACACAGCCACTGTCTGCAAGATCTTGCATATAATCTAAATCCATTCGGCCATCACATCTAGCATATCCGGTCCATTTAATATCCAATCTGTTGGCAATGATTCCTTTAGCAAAGGCTCGTAGCTCTTTTAAATTTCCGTTTACAAGACTATCGATAAACCAAAATACTCTAGTTCCTTTTGTGTGATATAGATATTCAACTTCTTCTAATGCATCGATAGCCATGCGTTGTCGGTATTTCCAAAAATGTGTTTCTTCGCAGAAGGTACATTTTGCAATACATCCTCTACTTAATTCTGTTGTTACTCCGTTAGAAATTTTATATTCATTAAAATCAATATGATCATAATCCGGCATTGGGAACTTGTTAAGATTTAATCGTTGATCTTCTGGCTGTGTTATATATTGCTGATCTAAATGTGTTATATCGTTTTCTACTTCTTGAAGTATTTTCAAAATAGCTTCTTCGCCCTCACCACTGACTACATAATCGTAGTATGTTTCTTTAACGAAGTATCCTTTCTGAACATTCGGCCCACCGACTGCAATTTTAACATTTGGAAGTTGTTGTTTAAGTTTCTGTATCATCCACTTGGTAGGTTCTTCGTTCATCTGATATACACTGAACCCTATCAGTGTAGGATTATAGGAAATAATTTCATCAAGAATATCTAAAAGTACTGGCTCTAAATGTTGATGTAGTTCTTTATAATTGTCACCACACCAGCGCCAAATAGTTGTCGGATCCCATAATTGATAATCTAATTTGTTTTTAAATTTGTTATTGTAGTAATGATAGGATCTGATATTAGCATCTAACACTTTACTTTCATATCCTGCCTGTTTTGCTACCGCAGATAATCTACATAAATTAAAAGGAGGAAATTCGGCGGCCCACTGCGGTAGCAATACTAACATCAATTTTGTTTTACGATTAGCATACTCCATTGATACCGTTGTGAGATTCTTTTGTTCAACCGGCTTGGCATACTGCGCTATTGCCTTCAGCGTAGTTAAATGCTTGTCATCTCCTAATTCGTATGCCATTATAGTTCCGTAATAAATCGAGTCTTTGACATTAATACATCATAATTGTAGTCACAAATTTCTTTAACATTTAACAGAAATTCTGATAACTCAGATTCTGTAAGATTGCACAACCTTTCAATTTCAGATAGAATCATTAACATTCGTTTACCATCATCTAATTCCTGATCATATTGTTCATCGATAAATGGTGAAAATGTTTTATATCCCATTATCCTGTATATCTCTAAACTGTTAGGAACACTCACAAGAATAAAAGGATGTCGCATTGCTATGGGCTTAAATGCTTTTTCACTTAGAAATCTAGCAGAGCTGTACCATTTGGTAAAATATGTAGTTTCTGATACAACACTGAAATAGCTGTCTTCATAATATTGATTTGTGTTAGGTGTTGCTTCTGCTCGATTGATATGCAATTCGTCTGTGTCTAAAAATAGAGGTGGTAACTGTTTAACACTTTGATTTTTATCTAACAACTCGGTCATTATTGGATCAGTTCTAAAATAATTTATCAATTGAGGCCACCGATGATTCCAAGTGTCCGTATCATCACAAGGTCCAAAGCTAACATATCCGTGTTCTATAAGACCACGGATATGCAGTAATGTAATTAAAAAAGGACGATGTAATCTCCAACGACGATTAAAGTATAAAAACTTTTTATGATATTTTTTTAAACTAAGAGTAATTGGACCTGTGCTACGATATATATGAGTTATTGCATTTCTAAGATCTTGTTCAAATACGGTGTACCAAAAAATTCTAATCGATTCTTGGCCTAATCTAGTTGCAACAGTATCACTATACTGCTTTGCATCATACATATTTGTTAACAGTATGATCTGAGATGCTGGAATCTTTTCTTGGATAACAATATTTTCATAAATTGTATCTATGCTTTTTTCAAAAGGTTCTAATGTATTATCTAAAATTAAAAATGCCTGTTTTTTTATTATTTTTTTAAAAACTTTTTCGCCGACTAAATCTTTAATTTTATAAATTTTAAAACTGTGCTCGCAGGAAAAGAGACAATACCATGCATCAAAATCAAACTCTTTCATTGATTTCAATTCCAATGCTCCGGCAGTGAGATCTGAACTTAGTGTGATTTTAGGATCGTTAGGGTCATAGGTATTAATTGACGGAAATAATGTGTTGAGAAATCTCATAGTCGTAACTGCGGCTTTTTAAAAACCATATCATCAAAATTTCTAAGTTTTTCCATCTGTGCCTGTTCAGTTTTTATAAATTCTAATGTATTAGAAGACCACTGTGCTTCTGGGAATAATTTTTTAAGATATCCAAAATGCTGTATAGGGCTAGGATGATAGTCGGCAGATTGATGTCCCGCTTTTGAAATTGGATGTTGAGGCCAGGTGCCCTTTAATTCTAATGTCAATATATCTGGTAATATATTTTCAAGTGTCTCACTGTACATTTCTTTTATAGTATTGTATTTGTTAACCGATGTAGTATCTTTACAATTAATTGTAAAAGGAGACATATTCAACATAAAATACTCTGCAGGCGATGCATCTAAAAAGTTTTTAGTAAGAGTTATTAAATTGATATCTCTCAACAAATATCCTAAGTCGTCAGCAAACTTATTGACAAAGTTATCATCATAATAATTTTGTGTGTAAATGTTGCCAGGGGTAAGCCAATTACCGTTGACGTGCCTATCTTCACGAGCCACAGAACTCCACATAACCATTACTAAGTCAGTATCTGTAAATTTGTGTCGGAGGCTAGATTCAGTGACTTGACACGATATAAACAAGTTGCCGCCGCCACTTTGTGCGTAATTATAATATTCTGGTATTTCTTGCGCAATAATATCTGCCCAGGTTGGCCAACCGTAGGACGTCATGCTGCATCCAAATGCAAAGAATCGTTTATATTTTTTAAAATCTATCATTTAAAATAGTCCTTGGAGATATTTATAGTGTTTAAAATATCCTCATAGTAAAAGTTTCTGGTTGCAGATAATCTGAAATTATGTTCGATAGTTGGTAAAGATTGAACTATTCTTTGAGTTTTTTCATCTCTAGAAAGATTAATCCACCAACTTAAAATTTCATGGGTTTTATAAAATCTTTCTGTGTTGTCCTCGATATCATTATACGAAGGATCAATCCCGCACCAATCGGTTTTATATCCCAAATCTCGTAGAGCTTGTAATGTACCACATGTACTCAACACAATCATTGGATGCCCATATGTTAACGATTTATAAACTTTTTCGGTCAAGAAAACAACATCTTCATCAAATTTAGTCTCTGTAATAAAACTTATAAGACTATTTTTAAATATATCTTCGCTAACAGAGTTAGCAGCGTTAGTTATCGACCAATCGCCGTCAACATGCCTAGGGTAATGATCTGTTAAAACTTTATCATATTCTATCATTGGCACTGAACTACGTAGTATCTGTAACGGTGTCAGCTGGTTGAACCTTAACTCGTTAGCACTTACTATTCCATTATTAAGAATTCCCAGTTTGACTAGATGATACAGATGCGCACTTCTGTGATCTTTATAAGTCCTATTAAGGCTGTTATAATCTTTAGCATTGGAATTTTTAATTGATTCGAGGACCACAGGGCTAGTTGGAAAGTGTTGATTTACGAAAATTCTATTAAAATGATTTACATATCTTACTTCGAACAGTCTATTATTATTTGTTTCATTTAACCAGTTAACATATTGATCTTCAATTTTTCTATTTCCCTGAGTTATTAATACCGAGCCGGGTGGAAGTTCTAATTGTCTAATAATATGTGTAGTGGCTAAAAAACCGTCGTTGTTATAATAGATCATTCCTCCGCCTTCCCTATCAGCGGAAATTATTAATCTCAATCGATGTTGTTTTACAAGATCAATAATATTGTTAGGCAAATTTTCCAATATATGTGTGGGGCCACCTTGCTGAATGCCTCCGCCAGTCCACCATACTGGATCCCCATTTACTTCAACAAAATATAGACCGGGCTCATCGATGTCATCTAATTTGTAATATGGTATTTTTAATTGTTGTAGTTCCCGTTTCAGTCGAGTTCCACTAGATGTTAACCAATGACCGTTGTTGCTATTTTTAGATAGTTCTGCACAATTAGAAAAATCTAAATCTTTAATATTATCAAAGTATATTTTCATAAAAATCTTTTAGTTCCGGAAATATATCAGTAAACTGTTTATTTCTAATAGAATCATAATGATTTGTTTGATCTTTAAACTGCCTACGTAGCTCATCGTTGGATGTGGATGACTCTAGGTGTCTTATCACATTGTTAATTCGAGATCTAATACTGTTGTTATAATTTCTTTCAGACAATTTTTTAATAATTTCAGTCTTTGTTTCAGTATCAAAAATATCAAAGCTGTAAAAATTTGGGTGTATTAAGTTATAAAAACTTATTGACGATGCTTCGAATAATCGATTATCTAAGAGATAATCTGTAAACTCGGGAAGTGTATAAACGTTAAATGCAGAAATAACCGATGATACTCCAAGATGTATATGCGGGCAGTTTGTTTTTACTGTATTAATATTATCAATAATTGTTTTCCATTCTGTGCCTTCTCGAATATATTCAGCACGATCTCCCCAACTATCCAAACTTACATTTAAATGTACATTTGAAAATTTCTTCCATAACTCAATTACAGAAATGTTTTTAAATGTTAATGAACTTAGATTAGTATTGTATCGTATTTTGATATCGGTATTATTGATATCTATTAGATGTTTTAAAATATCGTAGTGTTTGTCCATTAACAGAGGCTCACCGCCAGCAAAATAAATTTCTTTGACTTCTGATATATACGGCTTAATTTGTTCGTAAAGTAAATCATTGTTATTACCACCTGCAAAAATAAAAACTGATTTGTTCTGTCCTTGTTTATTATCCTCGGTGGCCCAGCTAGAGCTGTATGTACTGCTACAGCTTCTACATTTAAAATTACAAATATTACTCCAGCGAATATCAAGATACTTCAACTTCATTGTATCTAACGATCCGTCACTGTTAGTTTCATCTGCAAAATTAAAAAATTCTGCATAATCTTTATTAACTGATTGCCTAAAACTATTAACTTCTGCATCTTCTGATTGATAACATGAAGTACATTCTTTACATCGATTGCCGGCCAGCATATTCAAGCGCATTTCTTTATACGGATCACTATTCCAAATTTCAGTAATTGAATTTTTTTGAACATTGCCCAACGGCAGACGATGATCTCCTATGCAGCAAGGTAATACATTGCCGTCTGGGTTCGCATAAAAATGTATCCAAGGTAGAATACAAAATGTTTTAGAGGTCATTGTTCCATCCGGATTTTCTTGCTAGATATTGAGCCCATAGTAGATGACCAAATTCATTAGGGTGATTACTATGTAATGCATTAGCCTTTATGAAAGCGTTTGATTGTTCTATAATATCAATTTCAGATAAAATTGTTTGCTTATCAAAACTAACAGTGTGATAATCTTTCATAATATTATCAAGCCACCCAACTGCATAGAATGCCGGTGCAGCTATTTGTTTGCCTAAACAATTTGCAGAATATTGTATCCAGGTTTTATCAATAATTTTAAATGTTCTATTGATATTCTTAGAATTTATTTTGCAAAAATTTTTCCATAAAATACAGTCCAAATTATTGTATTGAGAAATTATTCTTTCATACCAATCAAAAAATGCGTCGTCATATTTTTCTAACCAAGTATTAAACGTCATTTTCTTAGTAGGGCCTATTATACTAGATACCGGATTTCCTTGTTCTTCTATCTCTGTAAGTATAGACTTTTCTCTTCCCGGCTCGGTCATCTGCATACACACATAGATTTTTTTGTAACCTAGTGTACTTGTATATTTTAAGATCCGTTCCAATTCTTTAAACATATAAAAATTACAATTCCCAGGAACCGCATATTGATAAAGATCGGAATCAAGCATAACAGCTAATCTAGACCCAACAGTATATGCCAATTGATCTTCAAAATTATATCGTCTGATTGCCGTAGCTATTCTACGTACCGTTTCGCCGTAAGTCCAACTTTCACCTATAAAAACTAAAAGTGTTTCTTTGTTTCTTTTTATATGAAATTCAGTGTATTCGGCTGGCACAGTTATCCAGTCAGGTTTGAGATTGTTATTGGTTAACACTACATCTGTTGCGCTGCGCAATATTTCAAACATTGAGACGTTGTCAAGCGGTAATTTTTTAAATATGCTATATGGGTTGTTCATTACAATTATCCATAAAATTTACCAACTCAGGAAACGTTTTAGTAAAATTAGTACCGCGTCTGCGATCATATTCAGTAAACCAATTAACGAAGTCTCTACGACCTTCTTTTAGCTTTTCTGGGGTATAGATAGCTGATTCCATGTATTTTACAACTCTTTCAAATTTAGCGTACTCTAAG
>Ga0114978_10000979_pt1 | contig 23963 bp, 18 predicted proteins | sample S_140212_EF_Meta_FD_87027 | JGI IMG/M metagenome (GOLD analysis project Ga0114978, IMG submission 87027) | Freshwater microbial communities from Lake Simoncouche, Canada to study carbon cycling - S_140212_EF_MetaG | ecosystem: Environmental > Aquatic > Freshwater > Lake | place: Lake...
CTCCGAAGAGATCACTTTCTTTCACATCCGAAGACTGCACCTTTCGGCCTTGCGTCACGTGGACGGACTCAAGGTAAGCCTCGATCATGTGCAGAATACTGGTGACCTGAGCGGTATCGCGTGCCTGTCCCTCGACGACGATGCTTTCCCGGAACGGCGTCAATTTCAAACTGGCCGTGGGGAAGGTCGAGCTGAGTTTGGCGAGCAGCAAGTTCAGATCTTGGATCACACGTACTTCGAAGGTGTAGGGTTCACCATCAGCGGTTACGACCGAGAGATCCGTAACCCCCACGCGTTGACCGGTCAGGCGAATTTGACGTGGCCCGATCACTTCAAAACTGATGACGGTCGGATCACCCAAGGCAATCAGGGGACTCGCTTTGTCTGGATTCGCCATATTTTTTTGAGCGTGAGAATGCGTCCCTGCCCGACCAGGACCTCAAACATGGCATCATTCGCACTGAGGCTCTCGACAAACCCCGCCATTTCAGCCCGAGAACGAGGTGGTACAGGAGCAATGATCGTCATTGCTGGTTCAAAACCGTTTAACGGAAGCTCATGAGTCGGTGCCGCAGGTGGCTGCGCAAACCCATTCACGGCCACCATCACCCAGGCGATACAACCGATCAACGGCGGCATCAGCCGGGGCGACGATCGTGGAAATGCCCAATTCAGTAGCATGAGATTTGTCATCCTTGACTCACATAAACCCACTGAACGTGCCAATCCGTCAGACGGATAAGACAGACTGAAAAACGACTTGGTTGATTTGGCATCCATTTTTCCCGTGGTGGAAAAAATGAGATCCCCCGGTTCGATTACTCAAGCGGCAACGATTCACACATCTGGTATCGATCCGAAACGACAGGAAAAACGGAAAAAACGCGAGAATCGGACTATTAAGAACAAGAGATCGCTCGAAAGAGAATAATTCAGGGAAACCCTGATGCGATGATCCGCAAGTTCAGCCGGAAATGCCTCGAAGAATTGCGGGCAAAAGTTGTGACACCTGCCGGAGGTCTCTGCCAACATCGGTGACCGGTGACCGGTGAACCAACAGGCGAATCGGAGGAATCGGATTGTTTTGAATCCGGAAATGGGATCCAAAGAAGGTGAGAGGCCGGTACGTTGCGGGCAACGTACCGGCCTATGTCAGCAGAAATTCGAGGTGGGGTGTGGGCGGGTGCTTGGCCTGTCTCCCTCAGGCCGGCAGGATGTATGAAGCTCGGATCACCGAAGGGTGGTCTCGTGAATCATCGTTGGGTGATTGTTCACTCCTCCACTAGATATAGCATCCCGCGTGCCAACCCGGTGGCTTGTGAAGGCAAAATGTTGAAAATCGTGAAAACAGCTTATTTTCTTCGTTTTCTTCACATGTTTTTCTTGCTCCCCTCGGTGAAACCCCAATCGCTCGTGCCGATTTTGTAACGATTACAAGCAGTGGTGATTGAAAAATTTGCAAAACAGGGTGCAGGTTCCTGAAGTTTGGAAGGGGACACGATGACTTTCGCGAGACAGAAATGTATTCTGATCACGTGAACTGAACGCTCATGCTGTCTGGAACCATCTCATTAACGGATCATGACAACCGCGATGACAAATTCTTCCACATCGACCGGCGCCCGCCACCAGCAACCTCTCGCGCTGCTCAAAGACCTCATTGCCATTCCGAGCGTGAATCCGATGGGACGCGAAGTCTCGGGGCCGGAATACTTTGAAACACAAGTCACCCAGTATCTGCTTCGGCATCTGGGGCGTTTGGGAGGTTTGGGGGTCGAGGTTGAGGAAGTGGAGATTGTACCGGGGCGATCGAACGTGCTTGCGCGGTTGTGCTCGCCCGCATCCCGCCGAACCGTGCTACTGGATGCACATCAGGACACGGTTCCGGTGGACGGAATGACCATTCCGCCGTTCGAGCCGGTGGAACGATCGGGTTTGTTGTACGGACGGGGGGCCTGTGATGTGAAAGGGGGGATGGCCGCGATGCTGGCCGCCTTTACGCGGCTGGCACACGATCGACCTGTGGGGATGCCGAATGTGGTGCTGTCGCTGACGTGCGATGAAGAATCGACCAGCCTGGGAATCAATCATTTCACCGACAGCTGGTCCGACACAAAATCCGTTTATCGACTCTGTCCGCAGCGGCCTGATCTGGCGATTGTGGCCGAGCCGACCGGACTCGACATTGTCGTGGCGCATCGTGGAGCCACTCGGTGGAAACTCAGCACTGCCGGTCGCGCCTGCCATAGCTCACGGCCTCATGAAGGGGTGAATGCGATTTATCGCATGGCGAAAGTCGTTGGATTGCTGGAAGAGTATGCAGACTGGTTACCCGGTTCCCGGCCTCCCCATTTTCTTTGTGGCCCCGCGACACTCAGTGTTGGTCGGATCGAAGGGGGAAGCAGTGTGAACATTGTTCCCGACAGTTGTACGATTGAGGTTGATCGGCGGGTGATTCCGGGCGAAGACCGTTTGGCGGTCATTGAGGAATTGAAAGAATACCTTCGTTCGCGCCTGGACTTTGAAGTGACTCACGCAGCCCCCTATTGCGCCAGTCCTCCACTCGGTGATGATCTGAACGGGAAATTGGCACAGGAACTGATGCAAGTGATTACAACGGTCGTCGGCCCGAAAACCGCGATGGGCGTTCCGTATGGAACCCACGCTTCGCGATTCGCGCGGGCAGGGGTCCCCGCGGTGGTGTTTGGGCCGGGAGATATTGCACAGGCTCATACGAAAGATGAATGGATCGAGATTGCGCAACTCGATCAAGCGGCCGAAATCTACTATCAGTTTTGTTTACGGGCGTAAACTCAGAATGAAATGTGATGACTCGTCAGCCCGAGGATGGTTACCATCATGCTGTAATGAGAGACGAAATGTTCTCAGGATGTTCTTGTGCTTGATTGAGGATTCCTTTTGCGGACAGGATTCCAGGCGTGACGAACCGATCTCTGTGCGGTATTGTTCAGGGGTTTGCAGAACTGGGAAACGGAACTCCGACGGGGAGAGATGACTGATGCTCGAATCTCAGCTTCAACAGCAATTGACCCCGGTGGCGCAGCGCATCGGTCGTCTGTGGATGTGGCGACAACTGACGTGGTCGTGGATCGCCCTCTCCCTCTGTGCCATTGGCTGGATGCTGGCGGGGCGACCCTTGCTACCTGGTTTTGGCTGGTTTGTCGCCGCCATGTTGGTCTCGGCGCTCGTCTGGACACTTTCCCGAATCCGGCAAGCATCCCGCACCGAGATCGCACGACGGATCGAACAAGCTTTTCCCGAGTTGAATTCTCGGTTGCTCGCGGCACTCGAACAAACTCCCGAGGTGTCCACGGGACGGCTCAATGTTCTGCAGCGACAAGTGATTGCCGAAGCGGTGAATCATGCGCAGACGCACGAGTGGAACCATGCGATCTCACCTCGACAGATGTCGCGAGCGATCATGGGCCAATCGATTGCCCTCGCTTCGTTTGTCGCCATCGGTTTATTCGGAATGCAGGCCACCTCGAAATCGGTGGCCGCAGTACCAAATCCTCTGGCCACTTCCCCCTCTTCAGTAGCCAAAGAGTTCCCGGTGATCGTGGAGCCTGGGGATGCAGAGTTGGAACGCGGGAGCAGTCTGCTGGTGCTCGCTCGTTTCAAAGGGACGCCCCCTGCCGATGTTCACGTCGTCTGGAGCGGGTCGGACGGAGCGGATAATCGGCTCTCATTGACGAAAAGCCTGGATGATCCGGTGTTTGCGACCCGATTACCGATCGTCAAAGAGAATCTCGTGTACCACATCGAATTTGATGGTCGACAGACACCGGATTATCGGATTACGGTGTATGACCTTCCGGCACTGGAGCGGGCGGACCTGCATTTTCAGTACCCGGAATATACACATCTGCCACCGGCAACCGTCGAAGATGCATTTGAAACCAGCGTCGTAGAGGGGACCCAGGTCCGAATCGTGTGTCGCGTTAACAAGCCAGTCGCCACCGCCCGGCTGGTCGCCGCTAACGGTCCGGCGCTGGACCTGCAGCTTGATTCTGTCTCGGCCAATACCTATGGAATTTTGTTGACTCCGACCACACGAAGTCGTTGGAAGCTCGAACTGGTTGATGATGCCGGGCGAAAGAATCGCGATCCTGAGGACTTTCGGATTGATGTGGTTCCGAACCGGGTTCCCGATCTGAAACTGACCTTTCCCGCCAAAGACATCAAAGTTTCACCTCTCGAAGAGGTCGTCATTGAAGCGACTGTGGTGGATGATTTCGGTTTGTTGGAAACCGGTCTAGTGGTCCAGATTCCGGGTCGGGATCCGATCACGGTCCGACTTGGCCAGGAATTATCCGGGGGCCAGCAGCACAAGTTGTCGTCGATCCAGCGGTTAGAAGAATTTCGTGCCCAGCCCGATGAATTGATGACCTATTATCTCTATGCCGACGATTATGGCCCGAATGGCGAGCGACGCCGAACCAGTGGCGATGTCTATTTTGCCGAGATTCGGGCCTTTGACGAGATCTACCGGCAGGTGGACCAGCAGGGGGCAGGCGAGATGCAAAACTCGCAAAAGCCCCCCGAATCACTCGCCAAACTGCTCGAACTTCAGAAGCAGATCATCGTCAGTTCCTGGAAACTTGCCCGCCTGGCCGATCCAAGCTGGTCCCCCAAAGTGGCGGAACAAGTGACGGCCATCAGCGAAAGTCAGACTCAAGGTCTGCAGAAGTTGCAGGTGCTACGAGAAAAGATGACACAGCCCCAACTGCAGCCAATCTTTGCCACCATTAAGGAAGAGATGCAGAAAGGAGCCCAGCAGTTGGCGGAATTGATCCAGGGTCAATCGCTACAGGGGTTGACTACTGCGATCACCGCCGAACAATTGGCCTATCAGGGACTGTTAAAATTGCGGGCCAAAGAACACATGTTGATGCAATCGAAAGCGAAAGGGAACGGGCAGCAGAACGAGGAAAAAGAAAAGCTGGACCTCGAGCTCAAACAGCAAAAGGATCGCTACGAATCGGAAAAAACCGCCGCGAAAAAAGAAGAGGGGAACGTCAATCGCGAGGCGTTGGCCGTTTTGGATCGCTTGAAAGAGATGTCACGGCGACAGGAAGAGATTAATCTGCAGTTGAAGGAACTCGATGCAGAAATGCGTCAAGCCAAAACCGATGCCGAGAAAAACGAAGTCGAACGACGCTTGAAACGACTGCGCGAAGAGCAACAGCAATTACTTCACGATACCGATGAACTGCGGAACAAGCTGAACAAGTCGACTCAACAGGAAATGGTTGCGGAAACCAAGAATCAATTAGAACAAACCCGGCAGCGGATGGTGGAAACTGCCGAGAAATTGCGGGAAGGTCAAGTTTCGCAGGCGCTCAGTGCCGGTACCCGTGCCGAACGGGAGCTCAAGCAGATGCAGGAAGATTTTCGCAAACAAACCGCAGCGCAGTTTGCCGACGCGATGCGTTCGATGCGGGACGAGGTTCGGCAATTGGCAGACCGCGAACAACAATTGGCAGACCAGCTGACGCAACTGGGGGACGAAACTCGTCGCAGCTTACGGCAGTCTCAAGAGCGAGCCGACTTGCAAGCGGAATTCCAGCAGCAGCAGCAACAGGCGAACCAGATCATGAACGAGGCCAAGCAAGTCGTTCAACAGGCCGAGACGGCCGAGCCTCTCTTGTCAAAGCAGCTGTATGACATGCTGCGGACGACCCGAGAAGCGAAGCTGGATCAGTCGCTGACGGCCACCCAACAACTCTTGAAGCAGGGAGTTCTTCCCGAGGCGGCGAAGGCCGAGCAGCAAGCCCGATCAGGAATCAATCAATTGAAGCAGGGGATTGAACGGGCGGCAGAATCGGTGCTGGGGAATGAAGTCGATTCGCTGAAACGAGCCCGAAAAGAGTTGGCTCAGTTATCTCAGCAGCTTGATGACGAGATTCGAGCGAACGCCAAGGGGGCCGGTGCCAGCCCGAAAAGTGCTGAGTCGAACAGTCTGCCGAATGGTACTGAAAAAAATACCGGTCAGCCTGGGGAAACACCAGTTCCAGGAACAGCAACTGGATCAGGGAAGCCGGGTGAGACCCCTGCAGCAGGGGAACCTGGGGCCGCTCCCGGTGCATCAGCGGAAAAAGGGAAAGAGCCGGGCGCAGGACCAGGTCCTGGTCAGGGGGGGGACGGTCCATCGGGTGATGGTCAACCGGGCGGAAATGACGAAGGGGGCGCGTCACCAGCAGGGTCGCCTGCTCCGGGGGCGAATCCCAATGAAAATGAAAAACCGGCCGGAAACGAGCCTCCCACACTGCGACGGGGTGCCGGAGGTTTACGGCCCTCAAAAAGTCCAGCCAGTGCTGGTCCCCGGACGGGTCGCGAACAACCGGGGGCCGAAAACTCGGATCATGGTGATTCGGCAGGGAATGGCCAGGGGGGTGGTCCGATTACCACTGGCAACTATGCGGAATTTCATGAGCGGCTGCGGGATGTGGAGTCGATGATCAGCGACCCGCGATTGCAGGCAGACGTACAAAAAGTGCGTGATCGAGCCCGCAGTGCCCGGGCGGAATTCAAACGACATACGAACACACCGAACTGGGAAGTCATCCGCACTTCAGTCCATCAGCCGATGATTGAACTGCAGAATCGGCTGGCAGACGAAATCGCCAAACACGAGTCTCCCGACTCGCTCGTCCCCGTTGATCGTGATCCCGTTCCGACTCGATATCGTGATCTGGTTCGCGGCTATTATGAAAGACTTGGTTCAGGAACAAACGATGAATGATCTGGAAGTTCAGGCGGAAACGGAAGTGATTGTCACTACGGCCAAGCCCGCACCGACCACCCGTCCCAAACGCCAGCCGCAATATTCCGTAATCGTATTAAATGACGATCTACACACTTTCGATTATGTGATCGATGCCCTCTGTCGGATCTGCGGCCATTCGCGCGAGTCGGCACATCGTCTCGCGGTCGCTATTGATGGCGAAGGGATGGCGGCTGTCTGGACGGGGACCATGGAATTAGCGGAACTCAAGCGAGATCAGATTCTGGGGTTTGGGATTGATATTTACGCGAGCAAACCTGTGACCTTCCCGCTCGGGTGCTATATCGAACCGGTTGTATGACTCGCGATGACCAGCAACTGGCTCCTCTGGCTACGATCGCCACCCGCCAGATCGAACTGCGCGGTGTGCGTGTTCACAATTTAAAAAGCCTGGATCTCGATATCCCGCTTGGGCGATTTGTGGTGCTATCGGGAGTAAGCGGCTCGGGCAAAAGTAGTCTGGCCTTCGATACACTCTTTGCCGAAGGGCAGCGACGTTATATCGAAAGTTTTTCGATCGCGGCACGGCAGCATCTGGAACGGATCGAGCGTCCGGATGCGGACCGCATTGCGCATGTCCCCCCAGCGATTGCGATTCGTAGTGACCATGTACGCAAAAATCGATTGGATGGCCGCTCAACGGTGGCGACTGTGGCGGATTTACTCGACGGCCTCAGATTGTTGTTCGCGCGAGCGGGGCAGATTATTTGCCCCGGCTGCCAGTCCGAAATCCGGTCGCACTCGACCACCGATGTGGTGCAGGCGATCAGCGAATTGCCAGCGGGGACCCGCTGTCAAATCGGCTTTGCGGTTCCAGCCAGTTCGGATTCGGGATCATCCCTTGAGACCCCGCATCCGGTGGCGAGCTGGCTGGCCAGGGGATTTTCCAGGGCGATCTGGGGAGGAGTCACCGTCGACTTAAATTCCAAGCCGGCCTGGCCTCTAACGGGTGACATCTGGCTGGTGGTCGATCGGATTGTTGCGGGGAAAACCCCGTCGGATCGCCTGCTTGAAAGTGCGACCGTTGCTTTGCGAGAGGGTGGTGGCCGGTGTGTGCTGTTGATTGAGGCGGGTGACAATGCGGTTGCCGATGCGTGCCCGATTGATGCGCGGCTGTGGAGCGTCAAACCATTCGATCGACGTCTGGTTTGCCCTCGCTGTCGACAGGAATTTTTGCCTCTCGAACCACGCTTGTTAAGTCACCTTTCGTCGGGTGCCTGCCAGACGTGTAAGGGGAGTGGCGAAGGGGGGGCGGGGGATCAAGAGGGAGTCAAATGTCCGGTGTGTGCGGGGACACGCTTTCGTACCGAAGCGCGTGCAGTGTTAATTGCGGGAAATTCGATCAGCGATCTCTTGCAGCAAAACTCACGATCCGTGATCGCCTGGGTACGTGGTTTGGCTGAGGTGCTGTCAGAGGGCCAAAAACAGACCACCGACCGGATGATTCAGGACATCGAGCAGCGATTGCAAGCCGTTTGCGATTTAGGGCTGGATTATCTTCCTTTGGATCGACCGGCAGGGACGTTATCGGGGGGAGAAACCAGGCGATTGATGCTGGCCGCCGTGATTGGCTCGCAAGTGACAGGGATGCTGGTGGTTGTCGACGAACCGTCGGCGGGTCTGGCAGAGACGGAGCTGCCGCAGGTGATTGCGGCTCTTCGTCGTGTCCGGGATCTACACAACAGTGTGATCGCGGTCGAACATGCTCCGCTGGTCGTTGCTGCCGCCGATCATGTGATTGAACTGGGGCCAGGTGCCGGTCCCACTGGTGGAAATCTGGTCTTTCAGGGATCTCCCCTTTCGATCGTTCCGTTGGCAACCCCGGCGACGGTAACCCCGGCGATGGGGAGTCCTGGGGGGCAAAAAACGTCAAAAATCACTGAGGCGGGAATTCTTTCGCTGAAGAATGTCCAGCATCGTAATTTGCAGCAGGTTGATGTGGTTTTTGGCGTGGGAAAGCTGAACGTGGTTACGGGACCAAGTGGCAGCGGCAAGACCTCGCTGGTGACATACGTCTTGTATCCCGCCGTACGTCAGCGGCTGGGTCTGGGCTGCGAGATTTTGACCGTGGGGACATGTTCCCTGACGGGGGTGGGCGAATGGGTCGATGCGGTGCTGGTCGATCAATCACCGTTGACCCGGTCGTCGCGCAGCAATCCGGCCACATGGCTGGAAGTGTTTGATGAGATTCGTCAAACCTTTGCCGCCACGATCGATGCCCGGCAACGGGGTTTCACGGCTCAGCATTTCAGTTTTAATTCATCCGGTGGGGGGCGATGTCGCAGTTGCCTGGGAACAGGGTTACTCAAACAAGACCTGCAATTTCTACCGGATATCATCTTGGTCTGCTCTGAGTGCCATGGTACTCGGTATCGACGTGAGATTCTGGAGGTCAAATATCGGAGCCGTTCGATTGCCGAGGTGCTGGCCATGTCGGTCTCGGAAGCGGCTCTTTTTTTTCGCAGCCAACCCCGACTGCAGCTCCGATTCCAAATGCTGAAACAGATCGGGCTCGATTACCTGGTTCTGGGTCAGCCCTCGGAAACTCTTTCGGGGGGTGAAGCGCAGCGGCTGAAATTGACGGCTCGATTAACGGCGCCGAGTCGTGGTCCCTGCCTGATCCTGTGTGATGAACCGACGACCGGACTTCATCCCGCTGATGTCGGTCGACTGACCTCTTGCTTTCGAGAGTTGATTGCCAACGGACATACGGTGATCCTGGCGGATAACAGTCCAGAACTGATCTCCGCTGCGGATTGGGTTGTCAGACTGGAAAACGGCGCTGTGACATGGGAAAACCAGTAGCCGAGTTAATGATCCATCCAGCAACACATTCCTGTGGCCGCTGGCGGATGTCTCCCTGTTCTCATCCCTTTCATTTTCCGCAGGCGAAGCCATGACGATCACAACACGACGACTCCCGGGTTGCCCTGTCACAACTGTTCGAGCGGGTCAGCACCCGGATCGCGGAGTGCGCTCTCTGCACAACGTCATGACGCTGCTGCTGACAGTGACCGTGGTGCTGTATAGCAACTGCCGCATGGCCACTGCCGCTCCGTTGCTGGCGGGGGTGGCCAAAGTGGACATTACCAATGTGGATGCCGGCCCCGTCAATGACCCGCTGTATGCCAAGGCGTTGTTGCTGAAATCGGACTCGGGTACGGTCGTGATCATCACCGTTGATGCGGTGGCGGTCGGGGAAATCGGGCACATTAAAAATGACTACTTGCCCAAAGTCCGTGCGGGACTGGAAAAAGAGCTGAACATCAAGCCGACGAATGTGCTGATTAACGCCAGCCATTGCCACGGAGTCGTCTGTGCGGATGTGGATGCGCGGACGATTCAAGCGGTCAAGCTGGCGTCACAGAATTTGGTCCCCGTCCAGATTGGTTCGGGACGTGGGCACGAAGATCGCATCATGGAGAACCGCCGACTCAAATTGAAGAACGGTCGAGAAGTCGATGTTCGCCATGCCTACTCGATGCCCGCAGATGACGAGGTTGCAGAAGTCGGTCCAATCGATCCCGAAATTGGGGTCCTCCGACTGAATCGGAAGGACGGAACAACCCTGGCAGTGGTCTACAATTTTGCCTGCCATCCGATTCAGGGGGTTCCCAGTGGTGGAAATACCGCCGATGTCACCGGTTTTGCCAGTCGCGTCATCGAAGAAAATCTGAGCGACGGGACGATTGCCCTGTTCGTACAGGGCTGCGGCGGCGACATCAACCCGGTGATGTATAAGGATGTCGAACATCCCCGGAATGCAGAGCCACTGGGTAATCTGCTCGGACTGAGCACTCTGCGAGCCATCAACAAAATCAAACCCCGCGATGACGAACGATTACGATTGATCAACGAGCCCTTGGCCCTTCCCCGTGCGGATTTGGCTGAAAAAATTGTCGAAATCGAAGCCGAGCAACAGCGGTTACTGCTGTCACTCAAAGGGACCAGCCTCAGCCTGAAAACGTTTTTGCCGATGGTGGTCAAGTACAACCTCGCTGCGGAATTCCCCTCTTATTACTCACACAAGTACCTGCACGAGCAGAAGCTCGGCCGACGAGATCTCGGTAAACTCGACGCCGACAACCGCCAGAACATGAAACAGTACATGGAAAATATCCAAACGATGGAACAGCTAACCCGAACACAAACCAATCTGGTCCTGCTGAGAAAACATCAGGCGGACAATGTGGCTGCTGGCAAACGGACGATTGATGTCGAAGTTGTTGGGTTGCGGATTGGAGATTTTACCCTGATTACGTTTCCGGGTGAGTTAACCGTGCAGATTGGCCTGAACATCAAGCAGAAGTTTTCTGAGCAGCCCCCGTTCGTTGCAGGTTACACGAACGGCTACATCTACTATGCACCGACTGCGGCACAACTGATGAACGTTGGAGGGGCCCAAGAAGACAGCGACTGCATCCTTGCCCCAGAATGGCAGGGATTGTTCGAGGACAAGGCGATCGAAATCCTGAAGCGACTGTAGGTGGCGAGCATCCTGGGGTGCCCCACACGGATCCCCGACAGGGATCGCTTTTTTGGATCGTGGCCATCACAACGGCCGTTCGTGGAATTTTTCCAAATCGCGCCAACGAATCCTTCATGCATAACGTATGCATGAGCATTGCACCTGTCCGACGAGGACCGTACACTCGAAAACGTCATCCCAATTTTTCTCAAAAGGCATCCGGTTATGTTTTCGAAACGCTCTCCCCAGGTTCAGCGTGGTTTCACGTTGATCGAACTGCTGGTGGTAATCGCGATTATCGCGGTTTTAATTGCGTTACTGCTCCCTGCCGTTCAGCAAGCACGCGAGGCGGCGCGGCGGACCCATTGCAAGAACAACCTGAAGCAATTGGGGCTGGCGCTACACAATTACCATGATACTTTCAATGCGTTTCCTCCAGGCTGGGTTGGGGTCACGAACGGGATTCCGGATATTTACGGAGTAAACGGCTGGGGATGGGGAGCTCGAATTCTGGCGCAACTCGACCAGGGGCCACTCGCCAATCAGCTCGATTTCAACAGCAAGATGGAATCATTGGCGAATGCCAAGTTCCGAGTGCGGACTTTACCGGGGTTTTTGTGTCCTTCCGATGCTGGTGCACCGAATGTCTGGACGATCACGAATACGTCGGGGGGAAATCCGGTAGACCTTGCCTTGGCAAACTACGTCGGCGTCTTCGGTATCAGTGATATCGACGCTTGCGTGGGGACGCCCAACAGCCCCTGTGTGGGTGAGGGTGCATTTTTTCAGAACAGTTATCTGCAAACACGGGATTTCACGGACGGCCTCAGCAACACCATCATCGTGGGAGAACACCGATCTCGGCGCGACAATAACATGAATTGGACTTCCACCTGGGCCGGGGTTGTCGGTAACGGAACGGATGCGATGGCCCGGATTCTGGGGACCACCGACCATACGCCAAATTCTTCGTCCAATCATATTGATGACTTCAGCAGCTATCATGTTGGAGGTGCTCATTTTACCATGGCAGACGGAGCGGTTCGATTTGTCGGTACAAATATCGATCTCGGCGTATACCAGCATCTCGCCACGCGTGCCGCCGGGGACATTGTCGGGGAGTTTTGAAATCGGATGAGTACGAGAATCCTGGTCTGCCTGCTGTGTGCGTCTTGGTTTTTCTTGACCAACCTGTCGGTTTCGGCGGCCGAGGGGACTGTGCAGCGGCGGCTGTATGTCGCCACACCCGGCATTCGCAATTACCTCGAATATGGGGGGCATGGACTGGTCGTGTTTGACATCGATCAGGGCCACCGCTTCGTCAAGCGGATTCCGACCGCAGGGCGAGATGACGCCGGGAAACCGCTGAATGTCAAAGGGATATGTGCCTCGGCGGTCACCAGACGGATTTACGTGTCGACCATCAAAACGCTGCAAGCGCTCGATCTGGATACCGAAAAACTGATCTGGGAACGAGCCTACGACAACGGATGTGACCGGATGGCCCTTTCCCCCGACGGAAAAGTGCTTTACGTTCCCTCGCTGGAAGGAGATCTTTGGATGGTGGTGGATGGGGCGACGGGGGATGTAATTGCTCGGGTCGAACCCAAATCCGGAGCTCACAATACCGTTTATGGACTGGATGGCCACCGTGCCTATCTCGCCGGGCTCAAATCCCCGTTGTTGACTGTGGCCAAGACAACGTCTCATACGGTCGAAAAAACCGTCGGCCCCTTCTCGGCCAGCATCCGTCCGTTCACCATCAATGGTTGTCAAACACGTTGTTACGTTTGCATCAACGAACTGCTGGGATTTGAAGTGGGTGACCTGACGACAAACAAGATGTTATGCCGGGTGGAAGTTCCCGGTTTCAAAAAGGGGGCGGTCAAACGCCATGGATGCCCAAGTCATGGGATTGGACTGACCCCAGACGAGACCCAGGTTTGGGTCTGTGATGCATTCAATCAGCAGATGCACGTTTTCGACGCGACGGTCACCCCGCCCCGGTTGATCGACAGTATTAAAGTCCGCGATGAACCGGGATGGATCACATTCAGCCTCGACGGAACTTTCGCGTATCCCTCCACGGGAGACATCATTGATGTTCCCAGCCGGAAAATTGTCGGCGGCCTGACCGACGAAACTGGAGCCGCGGTTCAAAGCGAAAAAATGGTCGAAATCCAATTCGAGACGACGACGAAGTCGGTCTTGCGGACGGGTGATCAATTTGGGCTCGGGCGAGTAACGACGGCAGTCCCCCGCCCTTAGGGTGCCCCACAAACATCGTGCACTTGCCTGCCCGCTCACTCGCTTTGACAGGGATTTGGCGGATAGAATTTGATTGATGATCAAAACCAGATCGTCAGGTTTGGCTCGCGACGGTTGAGCCGTTCGTGATGTCGTCATCGTACTGGTTTTTCACAAGGAGCAGACTTCGATGTCGCAAGCAGTTGTCGATCCGATCGAGTTACGGCGATTTGCGTCGATGTTACGCGAGTTCACCAATGACCTGCAAAGCCGATTGACTGCGGTCAATGGCCAAATGAATGCCCTCAGTCAGACCTGGCGCGATCAAGAACATCTCAAGTTTGCCGAGGAATTTTCACAGCACCTGAAGTTACTGGCGCGGTTCATCGAAGCCAACGAAACCCATGTCCCCTACCTGATGCGCAAGGCGGATCGCATCGAAGAATATCTGACACAGAAATGATCGAGGCCTGATCGATTTCCGTGAACCATCCTTCTACTGGTTTCGTTTGTTGATAAGATTGCTTTCGCGATGGGTTATCAAGGAAGTGTTTACAAGGCCCTGAAGGAAAAGTTTTCGACCACACCCGGTCTGCTGAGAGAGATTGCATGTCTGGTTCTCCGAGCGCCAATGTTCATTCCGTTAACGCCATCAAAGACGTTCGGTCCGCCCTGATCCGTTTTCAGGAACGAGCCACCAACGCGATGGGAGACCTGCGTCAGAAGATCGATCGGACGGTGAGCTGGCTGGAACTGGATCGCCCCAACTATTGGCGTGAACAAGAGAGGCGTGCCTTTGATTTGCTCGCCTCGACCCGCGTTGCCTTGGACACCTGTCGCCTGCGAACCGTAGCCGGTCGCCGTTCGGATTGCATCGAAGAGAAACAAGCCTTTGCCAAAGCAAAACTGCGGATGGAATATGTGCGGGAAAAGCAGGAACTGGTCCGAAAGTGGCTGGTTCAGTCGGGAAAAGAGGCCAATGAATACCGTGCCCGTACCAGCAACTTTCAGCGAACCCTCGAAACGGATCTCCCCTTGATGATTGCTCAGCTGGGACGGATGATTGATGCCATCGAAGGATACTCGGACCAAGTACCGACCATGACCACCACCATCAACACACGAGGCGAATCCGTTGTCATCGAGACCGAGCCGACGATACCGATTGTGAGTCCCGCACCCGATCAGGATCAACGGGAGCTTGTCAGTCCTGATTCGGTCAACCGCCACTCGGCGGGTACTCACGATTGATCTGCCAAGCCCAATACCACCTCAATTCACGTCCGCATTTCACTCAGCACCGCACGACGCCCGATAAGGCAAGGCCGATAACTTCATGAATCAAGACAGCCATTTTTCTGATTCCCCCGTAAACCCGCCCGAAGGCTCCGGTCAGGGGCCGGTATATGGTCGAGGCCCGCAGCGGTCGATCTCATTTCAGCTTCCCCCTTTCCTTCGTTACACATTGCCAATATTTGTTTTTGCAGCGATGAGCTTTGCCTTCCTGATGTTGGTCCTGTTCACTCTGTTCGTTTTCGTCGCCGCGATCTGCAGTTCGGTGGTGAATGGTCTGTTGCATCTGGTCGGTCTTGGTCCGAAAAACACTTCTCCACCCGAGGTCGTCGTGACGGTCGTGAAAGAATACCGGGACGGTCACGGGGCACAGCCGATACGGCGACTGGAATCTCAAAATACGGATCGAACCGAATGAGTGACTCGGACGAGAAGCCCTCGTCGCCTGCTCCGACTCGGAGGTTGACGACTTATACGTGTCCCGGCGAGCCCTACTCGATCTCCCGCAGTATTCACCTGGCGCGGCTGGCGGCATTTTATGCGAAGTGCCAGGATTGTGAGCATCGTTTTGATATCGAACCGAACTTTCTCGCTGCAAAAGCCCCTCCGTTTCCGCCGGAACTGCGCGTCACTCGGCCGCAGTCGCTGGTGACGGAGGAAAATGTGCGTGGGGTCTACTTGAACGATCTTGACCGCAATCGGGCTATCGCTTGGGGTGAGGCGTTTGCCGCCCGATTGTGGGAGGCGCATCCGATGCAGGCGGCGCGAGAACTGGCCGAGATTTCACAGATCGTCGAGGAACCGGCGGCGGAAGCCGAGCGACCGTCGGTCGATGCGATCGGGCCGAAGGTGATTGTTGGCTTTGATGAACGCCCCTCGTCCCCCGACATTGTCACCGGTGTTGTTTTGGGGCTCCGCAGGATGGGTTGCCATGTGATCGATCTCGGACAGACTTCCTTTCCGCTTGTGGCATTCCACTTGAGAGAGACCGATGCGACGGCGGGACTGTATGTGACCGGGGCTGGCGGTGACCCGGCACTGACGGGGTTTGACTTCCTAGATCGTGGTTCCCAGCGATTATCGATCGAAACACTGCAGCAGATCGAACAGGATTCCCTAGCCGGCGTCGGCCGACAAACGCGGCAAATCGGTCGGCACATGCCACAGTTAGTCCAGTCCCGTTATGAATCGAGCCTGGTTCCGCGATTCCATGCTCTCAGGCCACTGCGGATCGTGTGTGGCACTGCGACGCGGCTGTTACCTCGTATACTGGACCCGCTATTTTCGAGACTCCCCTGCACGCTCACACACGTTTCGTTGCCGATCCGTAAGCGAAATCTGTCAGACGCCAAAGACGTGGACTTGCAGCGCGTTGCGAGATCGGTAGTCGATCATCAGCAGCACTTGGGACTGGTGATTGACGAAGATGGGGAGCACGCAGCGTTCGTAACCGATCAAGGCCGCTTGGTGACCGTGAAACAAATGACGCGAATTCTCATGGAATTCACTCAGCGGGAAAACCATACGGCAAAGTTCCTGGTCGCCTCGTCACTTTTTCCGGAAGCAACCGCCTGGCTCGAGGGCCGCGAGGCGACGGCAATCGACGGGGGGGAAACCGCAACGGGTTTGGTTCAGCAGCTGGTGACCAGCGCAGCCGTGATGGCTTTTTCGGCAGACGGACGAATTTGGTTTCACGACGTACACCCAACATGTGATGCGTTGCTGGTGATGGCTCAGCTGTTACAAGTCCTCAGCCTCAGCGATGCCCCTTTTTCAGTTGTAGTCAATCGACTGTGCGTTGATACATAGCCCTTCAGGGAAAGAAAAATCCCCGAACTCACGCTGAGGGAGCATTGTTTGTCGTTTGTCCCCTCGGTGACATGCAGTCCTGGTTCGAGCGGCCACTGAGTGCAGCTCAGATCCAGGCGTTTGACCAGCTCGATTCGCTGCTTGCAGACTCAAAATCTGTTTTGCGATTCGGGCTGCAGCATGGTGAAATGTGATGGGTGGATCACTGCAAGATGGCACATCATCGCACCCGTTTCGTTGACAATCCCGCCGCGCCACGGACCATGGTCCGGATGTGGACGGTGAACAATCCCACCTGAGAACCCCACAGAAAGATATCTCTCCGGTTGCGAGTCTCGATCCCTCGTGCCTACACTATGGCTCGGCAAAGTTTGATGGATGAAAACCATTCTCCGCACCCCGAGAGGATCGCAACAATGACGAATGTTTCGCGCCGCGAATTTTTTGAAAAGTCGATGTTCGCTGCAGCAGCGCTGAGCCTTGCGAATACCAACCGAGCATTTGCAGCGGATGGTGATGCCTCCCCCACAGGGGATAAGTTGCGCGTCGCTGTCGTTGGTGTTAAAGGGCGCGGTGGATCTCATATTCAAGGTTTCGGCGATCGGGCCGATTGTGAGATTGCGGCACTGGTTGATGTGGACGAAACCATCATTAACGCACGCGCCGACGAAATTGAGAAAAAGACCGGCAAACGTCCTGCCGTCTATACCGACATGCGAAAATGCTTTGAAGACAAAAGCATTCACATTGTCAGTGTGGCAACACCCAATCATTGGCATTCACTGGCCGCAATCTGGGCGATTCAGGCCGGCAAAGATGTCTATGTGGAAAAACCGGTGAGTCACAACGTCAGTGAAGGTCGCCGGGTGGTTGAAGCGGCTCGAAAATACAATCGAATCGTCCAAACCGGAACTCAAAGCCGTTCCAATCCCGGGATGCGCGAAGCCATTGCGTTTGTGCATAAAGGGGGAATTGGCGAGGTCAAACTGGCTCGCGGTCTGTGCTATAAACCACGAGGATCGATCGGTCCCAAGGGAAACTACGATGTTCCCGCGAGTGTCGATTACGACATCTGGTCTGGTCCCGCCGAAATCAAACCACTCAGCCGCAAGTCGTTGCACTACGATTGGCACTGGATGTGGGATTACGGAAATGGTGACCTGGGTAACCAAGGGATTCATCAAATGGACATTGCCCGCTGGGGCCTGGGCGAAATGAGTCTCGGTGAATCTGTCACGAGTTACGGCGGGCGGTTCGGTTATGAAGATGCCGGAGAAACCGCGAATACTCAGGTTTCGATCCACGAATTTGCCAATGGGAAACGGCTGGTGTTCGAAGTGCGCGGCCTGAAAACAGCCCCATTTCAGATTGAGTGCAAAGAGGGAGATACGAAAAAGTACACCGAAGCGGGTGTGGGGGTGATCTTTTACGGAACCGAAGGGTATCTCGTCGTCCCCAGTTACAGCGGGGGTGTCGTGCTGAACAAAGCCGGGGTTCCGACGGGGGTCAAATTTGAAGGGGGTGGTGATAAAAACCACTATGCCAACTTCGTGAATGCCGTCCGAAGCCGCAAGCACGAAGATCTCAATGCTGACATTCTGGATGGACATCTTTCGAGTGCCCTGTGTCATCTCGGCAATGTTTCGTACCGCCTCGGGGCTGCGACATCGGTGACAGAATTAGCGACCCGCTTGGGAGGGGACCCTGAAGCGCTTGAGACGCTGGATCGATTCCAGCAGCACCTGCGTGATAACTCGGTCGATCCCGCCACGACCAAAATCACCGCAGGCCCCAAGCTGACCCTGACACCCAAGGAAGAATTTACAGGTCCGCGGGCGACCGAAGCCAACAAGATGTTGACCCGGGAATATCGGGCTCCGTACGTGGTGCCAAAAACAGAAGATCTGTGATTCGCCTTAGGCGAATTTCGGCTTATTTTTTGGCGACGTACGTCGCGATCTTTGCTGATTCCATCAGCGGGACTGAAATTACTTGGAGTGGACTCATCCGTGACTGATCATCCATCGTCAATTGCCGTTTCGAACGAAATCGATCCAGGCTGCCTTTCCGCTTGGGAACGGGCGGACTTGCCTGAGCCGCTTCCGTTTGGACTGGTCAATCTCTTTAAGACGATTGGTCCAGGGGCGATTTTACTCGCAGCGGCCATTGGGGGAGGCGAATGGATCGCCGGACCATTGGCCACGAAAGAGTTTGGTCGTGGGATTCTGTGGATTGCAACGGTGGCCGTCGTTTTGCAAACGATTTTCAATCTGGAGGCGGTTCGATACACGCTTTATACCGGCGAACCGATTGTGACCGGCTTCATGCGTCTACAGCCAGGAAAGTTGTTTTGGGCCTGGTTTTATATTTTGATCGGAATTGCCCAGCTGGCGACACCCGCTCTGGCTGCAGCTTGCGGTGCGGTTTTGTTTGCCGCCTTCATGGGAGGGCTGCCGAAAACGCCAGAACAAGTCGCGACTCAACACTGGATTGCCACGGGGGTCATCTTGTTTACGGTGGCATTATTGCTGTCAGGCAAGTCGATTGAGCGCGTACTGGAACGATTGTCATGGGCGATGATCCTGTTTATTTTCGGGTTTTTGATCATCGTGAACATTTTGTTCGTTCCGTTCGCGGATTGGCGCAGCACCCTCGAAGGATTTGTCGGACTGCAGCCAACCCATGGTCATCTGGAACTGGTTTTACTCGCCACGTTCGCAGCTACCGCTGGCTCGGGAGGTCTGGGAAACCTTGCCATATCTAACTGGTTTCGTGACAAAGGTTTTGGGATGGGGGCCTTATCAGGAGCGATTGGCAACGCATTGGCCGGTGACCATCTTCCGGTGAAACCGATTGGAACGACCTTTCCCATCACCCCCGAAAACATGCGCCGATGGAAAGTTTGGTGGAGGTATTCAATTCTGGATCAGGTGGCGCTGTGGGCCTTTGGTTGTATTCTCGGCATGTTTTTAAATGTCAATCTGGCCGCAACGCTGATTCCGGCTGATGTGGAACTGAAGGGGATGGCTGCAGGAACATATCAAGCCCAGTTCATGGCAGAAAAACTTTGGTCTGGTTTCTGGTACTTAGCGCTGTTTAATGGTTTCTGGATCCTTTTTTCCACCCATCTTGGGAATACGGATGTGTTGATCCGCATGATCTCGGACATCAGTTGGGTCGCATTCCCCAAAGTCAGAAGATGGCCAGTGAGTCGCTTGTATGCCGTGCTGCTCATGATCTTGACAACCTGGGCCGTCTTCGCTGTGAGGTTGGGAACGGTGCTGCAGTTGTTTGAAGTGCTGGGGGTGATTGCCTGTCCCATCATGGCCATCGCTTCGCTGCAGATTCTCCGGGTCAACACCCGTTTTCTCCCCCCGGAAATCCGCCCCCACCTGTGGCGACGAATCGGACTCGTTGCCTGCTCGATCATGTATGGAGGGTTGACGATCGCCTTGATTTGGAAGCAGTTTAGCTGACGGGAACAATTGGTCCGCCGAAGACCATGGGCCCCCGAACGAGAATCATTCGGGGGGAATGGGGACACTTCAACCATCGCGATTGAGCGTATCGATCAGTTCTCGCAGGCGAGCCGAGTCACGCCGATTGAAGTGGAGTGCGATTCGTGGCAGATCGCGAGTCGCCGCGTCTTCCATTTCAAAAGGGTGTGTTTCCGCCCGAATAATGGTCCCACTGGTCAAAATATCAGAGAACTCGGTATTGAGCTTGGCAAGCAAATCGTCGTTGACCGGATTACGCAACCGCAAGACGAGCAAATCGCGGATGTACCGCATGCTGTCGTAGTTTCGGTAGAACTGCTGAATTTCATTGACGGCGGTATCGACGCTATCGGTGATTCGGACCAGTGAGAGATCTCGTGGGCTGATCAGCTTGCGTGACAAGAGTTCTTTCCGGATGAACTCGAGCCAGCCCGACCAGTAGGTTCCACCAGGGCTATCAACGCAGATAATCGGCAGCATGTCCCGTTTACCTGTCTGCACGAGCGTCAGAACTTCGAATAATTCATCCTGGGTGCCGAAGCCACCTGGAAACAAAACCACGGCGTGGACTTCTTTCACAAACATCAACTTCCGGGTAAAGAAGTAGCGGAAGGTGACAAGTTTCGAGTCATGATTGATGACAGGATTCGCCTCTTGCTCGAACGGGAGCATGATATTGACTCCCATCGACATCGCAGCCCCAGCACCAATGTGCGCCCCTTCCATGATCCCGCCACCGGCACCGGTGACGACCATCCAGTTGTCCGCCGCCATGCGGTGACCGAATTCCACGGACGCCTTGAAATCCACATGATCAGCCGGAGTTCGGGCGGAACCAAACACCGTTACTTTTTTGATGTGCCGATAGGGGGTAAAGACTTTGAACGCGTAACGCAATTCTTTGAGTGACCGACTGAGCAGTTTCAAATCCCCGTGGCTGGCCTGATCTTGTTCCAGCTTATCAGCCGACTCTTTGATTTCGGCAATCAGAGCGGATCGGGCATCGATCTTAAATTGTGCGTTTTCGGCCGAACTGGTGGAAGGGCCAGCAGAAGCGGGTAAATCAGACGTCATGAAAGGGCTCAATAAAGGGATTCACCGAAAATAAAAACACAAATTCGCCCGAATTTTAGGGCACAGGTGCTCGATGTGGATGATCGGGGTTGAAGTCCCTCGGGGATTGGTATCCCGAGTACGAACTGAGGTCCCGAACGGACTTAGCCGTCGACGGCGTCTAACGCCTCGTCACGGGTGAGATAGAGCGCCCAGACGGTATCCAGGCGAGTCACTGACAATAGCTCTCGCAACATCTGACTGGCCCCGCTCAAGACCATCTCGCCCCCACGGCTTTTCACCGATTTATGGCAGCGCAACAGAAATGACATGAAAACGGAGCCGCAACTGGGAACATTGCTCAAGTCGATGACGAGCATGGGTGACTCGTTCGATTCAATCAATTCCGTCATCATTTCTGCCGCCTCATGCAGCAGTTCCGCCGACAAACTATTGATGTCACCTGTCGGTGTGATCACAATCGTGCCGCCGGTCATTTCGACTTGAAAAAAATCCTTGGCAGAGCTCATTTCGATCCTTCTGTTCTGCGGTGATCGAATCCGTTCTCGGTGTTGGGTGTCGGGTGTCGACTGGCACTCGCCTCGGTTATCGTCTAACGGGGGAGTGACAACAAGCCCCCGATGATGGGGGCTTATTGTTTTTTTCATCCCGATCAGCGGGTGGGGAGATGATATCCTTCGCGATTCAGACGAATGCGATAGAGGCTCGATCCTGCGGTGATATACAGAGTTTTTGCTTCAGCACCACGACCAAATCCGACATTGGTCGGAACTTCGGTGGCAATATAGGCCAACTCTTTCCCTTCGGGACTGTAAGCGTAAATTCCAGGTCGATTTTCGGCACGAACGGCGACGTATAAGGTTCCATCCTTGCCCATGATCAGTCCGTCCGGGCCGTCATAAGGGGCGTAGTCGACCAAAACTTTGCGGAACGTCGCGGTCCCTTCCGGCGAAAGGTCGTAAGCCATGAGTGCCATGTGGCCTTTGTGTAGCGGCGTAATGACTTTGTCGGCTTGGGTTGCGGTGCCGCGAGTCAGTCGGTCGATGGCGGTCGATCCGTTATCGTTGCTGACCACATACAAGGTCTTTTGGTCAGGCGAGATCGCAATTCCATTTGGTTTTCCCGCATCCGTGATGACCCGATGCAGTTTCCCATCAGAATCGATGCGGTAGACGGCCTGAATCGACTGATCAATTGGCTCGTGCCCGAGATAGCGTGGGTCACTGAAGTAGATGCGTCCTTTTTCATCAATGGTGATGTCGTTGGGCGAGTTCAACGGCCGGCCTTCGAACAGGCCTGCAATGATATAGCTCTTGCCGGTTTTCATGTCGGTCCTGGTGACTCGTCTCCCCCCATAATCCGCTCCTTCCGCCACAATCATATTGCCTGAAGCATCGAACTTGATCCCATTCGACATTCCGCTTGGTGAGCGAAAAATGGTCGTTTTTTTGGTTGTTGGGTCAAACTTCCAGATATGCCCCGCTTCGATGACCCCTTTTTCATCACGTGCGACGTGCGAGAAGGTGATTTCGCTGAAATAGACTTGTCCATCGAGGGCGACGCAGACCCCTTCCGTCAGGACCTTTGACTCGAAGAGCTTTTCGACTTTGGCGTCAGCAGGAACAATCGGATCTTCCGCGTTCAAAGTCGTGTGATTGAAGGTCAGCCCCATGATTGCGATCAGAGAGACGATTGAAGTCTGAACTCGACGTAAGCGTTTCGTCATTCGTGCTTCCTTAATTTTTGACAGGGTTAACAATCGCTGATGAACGAGGCCTCACCGCTGGCCCCATTCCTCAAATCAACAGAGCGGGATTGAAAACAGGTGAAGCCAAGGCAGTCCCTCTTCCATGCTTCCAGAGTATTGAGGATTGCTCAGTCGAACGGATCTGGAAAACGGAGTGAGGAATGCAAGAGCAAAACATACGGTATCCCGAAGTCCCTCTGGATTTCAATCGAGTGAGATCCAATGTTCAAGAAACCTGCGGTTGAGGGAGAGGTATTCATTTCGTATAAACGTGTCGCACGACGGCAACCTGACGGGATTCCCAGTGATCCGGAAATCCGGAAATCCGGAAGTTCAGATTGTTTTTCGAGTTTCGGCACCGAGAGCGTACTTCATTGCCACATTTTGCGGTGTCGTTAGAATCACGAGAAGACTAGGCCTCGTTCCAGAAAGTGACACGAATTCATGTTTACGATTAATCCGACGCCATTTGATATTCGTTTGGTGGCGTTTCGGATTCCGATTCGTGTTCATCCCTCATTTTGGCTGGGGAGTATGATCTTTGGACAAGCACTCGGATCTCCCGAGTTGATCTTCCTTTGGGTCATCTGTTCTTTCGTCTCAATTCTGATTCACGAACTGGGTCATGCCCTGACGGCTGAGGCGTACGGGTGGCCGACGGAAATCGTGCTTTATTTTGGCGGGGGACTGGCGATGTCTCAACGCGGTTACAATGAAACCCCCTGGAAATCGATCCTGGTTTCCTTGATGGGACCCGTCGCGGGATTCCTGTTTCTTGGCATTATTGTTGTGGTCATGATCGGGATGGGCTTTTCCGGGCAAGTCCGGACACCCGAAGCGGCCTCGGACTTTTCTTACTACCTTCACGAAGCATTGTCCTATTTATTTTCCATGAATCTGTACTGGGGGCTGTTGAATCTCATACCCGTTATGCCTCTCGATGGAGGGCAGATTGCCCGATCTTTGTGCGAAGTTTTCCGGTTTCGAGATCCGGTTAGTGCTGCTTTAAAGTTGGGTGTC
>Ga0114978_10000981_pt1 | contig 23940 bp, 16 predicted proteins | sample S_140212_EF_Meta_FD_87027 | JGI IMG/M metagenome (GOLD analysis project Ga0114978, IMG submission 87027) | Freshwater microbial communities from Lake Simoncouche, Canada to study carbon cycling - S_140212_EF_MetaG | ecosystem: Environmental > Aquatic > Freshwater > Lake | place: Lake...
ACAACCCTAAAATGGCTGGCACGAAGGAATTCGGCTGCAGCCGATGTGAAAATGCACCGATTTGAAGGACTGTACGGACGGGCGTCCGGGTCGGAAACGAGCCGAAAGGGAAATGGGATGCCACGCTTGAGGGGCGATCTACCGTTCGGCTTTCTTGCTGACGCGGAAGACTTCGTCAAATGTGGTGATGCCCCGCAAAACTTTTTGCACGCCATCGTCAAACATCACCCGCATGCCCTGGCCCACCGCCGCACGCCGAATTTCCTGCGTGGGGGCTCCCTGAAAAGCCAGTTCGCGGATCTTGTTATTCATCACCATCAACTCGAAGATGCCCAGCCGACCCTTGTAGCCTGACTTCTGGCAGTGGGCGCAGCCGCGGCCCTTCATAATGGTGGCTCCCTTGAGCATCTCTGGCGTGACACCGGCCAATTCCAGCTGCGTGTCCAGCGGCGTAAAGGGCTGCTTGCACTTCGGACAATTGATGCGCACCAACCGCTGAGCCAAGATGGCAATCACGCTGGAGGCCACCAAATAGGCCGGTACACCCATGTCGATCATGCGAGTGATTGCGCCTGGGGCATCGTTGGTGTGCAGCGTGCTAAAGACGAGATGCCCCGTGAGCGATGCCTGAATGCCCATCTGTGCCGTTTCTGTGTCTCGCATCTCGCCCACTAAAATCACGTTGGGGGCCTGACGCAGCATCGAACGAATGACTCTCGCGAAGTCGAGACCGATGCTGTGTCGCACCTCAACCTGATTGATTCCCGCCAAGTAATATTCAACTGGGTCCTCAGCCGTAATGATTTTCGTGTCGGGCCGATTCAACTCGTTGAGTGATGCATACAGCGTGGTTGTCTTGCCCGAACCCGTCGGCCCCGTCACAAGAATGATGCCGTTGGGGCGGCGGATGAGGTTTTTGAATATGCGGAAGTCGCTCTCGGAGAGGCCGAGTTGCCGGATGCCCACGCGAATGTTGTCTTTGTCCAGAATCCGCATCACCACAGATTGGCCGTGGTTGGTGGGGAGCACGCTCACGCGAAGATCGTAATCCTTGCCGTCGGCCGTGAGCTTAATCCGGCCGTCCTGCGGCCGGCGGCGTTCTGCGATATCCAGCTTGGAGAGGATTTTGATGCGGGAAAGAATTGCACCGAGCAGACGGCGGGGAGGGTTGTCTCGCTCCACGAGTCGGCCGTCGATGCGATAGCGAATCCGCACGCGATCCTCAAACGGCTCGATGTGAATGTCGCTGGCGCGGAGCGTTACGGCCTCGGTGATGATGAGGTTGACGAGCTTCACCACCGGCGCGTCGGACGTGTCGTCGGGATTCTGATTGGCGGCCTGCTCGACGGCGGTTTCCGTGAAATCAATCGCGGTGTCGGTGAATTCCTGGAGCATGGAGTCGGCACTCTCGCCGTCACTGGCACCGTAGTGACGGTTGATCGCCTCCACGATCTGCTCTCGCAGCGAAAGCGATAGTTCCACCTCGCGGTTGAGGATGAACCGTAGCTTCTCTTGAATATCCATGTCAGTCGGATCGCTGGTGGCCACTCGCAGAGTGCCACCCGACTCGGCCAGCGGAAAAATATTGTTTTCGCGAGCCACGCTCTCCGGCAGCAGGTCGATCACTTCCTGCGGCACGGAGATGCCCGTCAGATCGCTGAACTTGAGGCGATGGGCTTTGGCCAACGCCTTCATGACCGCTTCGCCAGGCGCGTAGCCCAGCCGCACAACCTCGTCGTGCATCTTCTTCCCCGAAGCAGCAGCGATGCGCATCGCCTCGGCCAGCTGGTCGTCGCTGAGGATGCCCTCGGAAAGCAGAATGTTTGAAAAAGAATCGGGTGGGGGCATGCGGGGTGAGACAGGCTGGTGCGAAACTAGTGGGAAAAATTGAATCGAGCAAGACAACGCTCGCAACGATCGGCTGGACACATGGGCGTGAGTTCATCCAGCCCCGTCTGCGAAACCTCTTCAAAGTCTAGCATTTGCAACGACTTTCGGTGTAGCCGATAGAAAAGCCCGCCGGAAACACCACCCTGGAAAGCCTGCGGCACGATCGACTGCGAGGAATCGACTACCGGCCAGAAAGCTCTAGGAATGTGTCGGTTGGATCGTAGCCGGGAGCACACGTGCCGAGAAAGACGCGTGGTTGATAACGTCCATCGTAAATGGCACGATACCACACCTTTGGAGCAATACGCGAGTGGGTCACGATGAAACATCTGCGGCCCCTTCGGGGCAAACCAGTGTGCGAAAAATCAGCCTGAGCTGGATGGAAGCGGCACGCACGTGGCTGCTCATTGGGGCGACTGGTTTTGGCGGGCCGGCCGGACAGATTGCGATCCTGCACAGGGAAGTGGTGGAACGTAAGCGATGGCTCGGCGAAGATGAATTTCTGGCCGCCCTGCGGCTGTGCATGCTGCTACCCGGACCTGAAGCGCAGCAACTGGCAACGTATGCCGGATGGAGAATGCAAGGCTTGCCTGGCGCGATTCTGGCCGGCACTCTATTTGTGATGCCAGGCGCAATCCTCGTGACGGGCTTGGCGTGGCTGCATGCTTCGAGCGGTTCGCTCCCTGCGGTGGGTGCTGCATTTGCAGGCACGCGGCCGGCCGTGGTGGCGCTGGTGGCGATGGCGACATGGAGAATTGGCCGCCGTTCGATCAAAACAGCGGCGGGACTGGCCATCGCTCTGGCCGCTTTTGCAGCCATGGCGTCGGGGGCGAGCTTTCCACTGGTGGTCATTGTGGCGGCAATCATCGGCATGGTTGTGGACATACGGGCCGTCCAGCGGCCTCAGCAGACAGAGGAAACTGACCATGGCACAGACTCGCCCGCCACACACGACAGACAATCTACACATGACACGCCAGTCCCGGTACTCGGCCACCCGGTACTCCGACCCACGCAGTGGCGCGTTGCCACGCTTCTACCAGTGGCCAGTGCGGCCACGATTGGCGTGGGGGTATGGGCAGCGGCTTATGGAACGGTCGTCGCGTTTGATCTGGCCGGCGGACGGGGCCCCGCGATCGCGATGCTCTTTACGGAAACCACGCTGCTGTCGCTCGGCGGCGCTTATGCCGTTGTGCCGTGGGCCCTCGACGAATCATTGGCACGCGGGTGGCTCCAGCCACCGGAACGCTTTGACGCATTGGCGATGGGTGAGGCCACGCCCGGGCCGCTGATCCTCGTCGTCACATTCATAGGATTTCTGGCCGGTTGGAAAACGTCGCCCGCTGGGGATTCGGTTGCCGGAGTGTGGGGCGCAGCGATTGCGACTGTCTTTGCATTTATTCCATCGTTTGCAATGGTGCTCGGACTGGCTCCCTTGGTGCAATCGATCCGCGCTGGTTCTAGGCTGGACCGATCGCTCGCCGCAATTGGGGCAGTCGTGGTGGGAGCCATTGCCCTGCTCGCCGTACGATTGGGGATCGAGGCGTTTGTCCCCAACGGGAAGCCGGCGATTCTGACTGTCTTCGTCGCGATCGCCTGCGGGGCGGCGATTCTGCGAGGCTGGCTACCGACGCCGGTGGTTGTGCTGGCGGCCGCTGCGGTCGGAATCGTAGCGGGTTGGCTGGGCTTATCGGATGTTGAAGTGCTCTCGCTTTAAGCACCGAGGTAACGGGCCACAATCGCGCGGGCTTTCGCTTCTTCTCGCGTGCCGGCCACGATGGCTCGGCCGTCGGCAAACACTGAGAGCAAAATGCCTGGCTCTACCTCAACGCGGAGCAACCAGCGATTCGCCGTCACACTGCCGACGGCGGCCAACCGGATGGCCAATGCCGAGAGATCCACACCGTCCATGCCAGACGCCGCCACCTGCACCGCATCCCGACCGCAAAGCACGGCAGTACGTCCGGCAACGCGGCCTTCCAGCCACGGATAATCCCCGCCGCGACAGGTCGCACAGCCCTCCTGCGACAACACAGAGAGATCGATTGACCGCCACTGCCCATCCCACAGATCACAAACAAACAAACGATTGCCCACTAGGTCGGTGGCCCCAACCAGCACCTTCATCGCTTCGACGCTCTCGACGGCGCCCACGACCATTGCCGTTGGGCCCAGAATGCCAGCGGTGTCGCAGGTAGGTAATACGCCGGGGGCAGGCGGATCAGGAACCAAGCACCGCAGGCACGCGGTACGGCCAGGTAACACCGTCATCACACGACCCTCGCCTCCGATCGCACCTCCATACACCCACGGCACACCCGTGCGACAACTGAAATCATTGATCAGAAATCTGGCTTCAAAGTTGTCCGTTCCGTCTACGATCACATCGGCATCGCTCAGTAAGTCGGCACAATTGAGAGCCCTCAGATCCGCCACGATTGCCTCGATCGTGGCACCGCTGTTGATCGCCTCCAGATGCCTCTGTGCGGCGACTGTTTTTGGAAGTCCAGCCTTCACATCGGCTTCGTCGAAAAGCACCTGACGGGGTAAGTTACTGAGTTCGGGAAGATCCCGGTCGATGAGCCGCACATGTCCCACACCGGCCCGCACCAGAGACACAGCCACAACGCTTCCAAGCGCCCCGCAACCCACGATCACAGCCCGCCCTGCGGCCAGTCTGGCCTGCCCTGCTGGCCCCAGCGGAGCAAAACGAACCTGCCGGGAATAACGGTCCGAGTCAAACGTTTGCATGGGGGGCAATCCTACCACACTGGCGGTAGCTCTGGTGCACATTGGTGCACATGTAGATTTTTCGATCCTTCTAAGGCAGCTGCTGACTCTGCGTCAGGGGCTGCCCGTGTGCTCGAGCGGGCTGTGGAAGCAAGCGGAGCCATGGATGGCGAAAGCGTAGCGGACACGCAGTGAACGGAGGCCCAGGGGGCCGACGTGAACGTCCGGCGAGAGCACGCGGGCAGCCCCGGTTCGTCGCGTACGAGTGTCAATGCTCTACTGCGCCCGGCGAGGAACGTGCGTGCACTTACGCATAAATTATGAAGCCAGATACCCGGCCCAGTCCCACGGGAGTTGCCGGGTGCCGTCTGATGTGCCCCACGCAGCCAGCGAGGCCTGCAATCCATCGCACGCATCCCGCAGACCGCCAGCCGCGCCTGCCATGCCTGCCATGCCTGTCACGAGGGCCGACTCACGCCATGCTACCAACGGCACAGGCGGAGCATCCCGACGCCATGCCGGATGCGGCACCTCACCGGCCTGCAATGCGACCACAAGATAATCCACACCCAAGATCATCGTCTGGGGCGGCGGCAGCAAGCCGCTCACTGCGTGCCCCAAAAGCATCGTGCCTTTGAGGCCGCGGGCGGCCTCAGCAATCTCCGAGGCCTGCTCGCGACTGGCCTCTCGCGGCACTACGGCCAGGACGACCGATGGATGCATCGCGAGGCCGACGATGTTCGCTGCCAAGCGATTGCGATCCAAGGGTTGCCTTGCAGCATCGCCCAGCAAAGCAACAATCGCCACACCCTCCCGATCGGCCTGCTGGCACATGCCCTCCTCCGGATCCACAACGACCGCCGCAACGGCCGCCTCTCGCAGCGATTTGCCATCCCGCAGCACAGCACCACCTGACGCTGCTTGGCAAGAGATACCCCGCGGCACCCATCGCCTGCCATCCAGCCAGAACGACCGACCTCGCACACCCAACCTGCGCAGACCCAGCAACCGATGGCATGATGCGATCACATGATCACCACACAGCACCTCGGCATCCAGTTGATAGAGATTCGGCAACTCTGGCGTCCAGAACGAAGGCTCTGTGAAAATCGCCTTGGCCAGAGCCTCGCCCGCAGGCCGCGGGAATCTGGATGCGTCAACTCCGACCGCTGCTGGCATACCGACCAGCCGGACAGTGGCGGGCAGCGTTGTTGCAATGCTGCTCCGCGGCCCCACTAATGTGCCGGTGAGGCGAAACGGTTCGCAGTCGCCTTCCACGCACGCGTCCACTCGCACAAATAACTCAGCCCGCATCGCGTCGCATGGCCCCAGCACCACACTCACGCGAAGCCTGTCTCCATCGCTTTGCACGCCCTCCGACGCATTGCTGCTGCCTGATGCTGCGGAGTTGCTGTCGCAAGAAGGCGTTGTCACGGTGCAGACCCCATACCAAACCGCTCGTGGGCCATGGCCGACAACCTTTGCAAGTCGAGCTTACCCGAGCCCAATACAGGCACTGCAGCAATCTCCACAAAACTGTCCGGGGATGGAATCCAAAGATTGGGCAGGCCTCGTTTGCCCAGACTCCGGCAGATTTCGTGCGGGTCGTGAGCCGTGGGCAAATGAAACACTACCAGCCGTTCGCCCTTTTTTACATCGGGCACAGCTGTGACCACGGCGAGCAACGCCCCGTCTGTCGCGCCGAGTTCAGCGTTCAACGCTTCCTCCAGCGAAAGATGGGGCACCATCTCGCCGCCGATCTTTGAGAACCGGCTCTGGCGACCTGTGATTGTGAGAAAACCATCCGCATCCAGCTTGGCAATGTCGCCCGTGCAATACCAACCATCGTGCACTACGTTCGCGGTCAGATCGGGCCGATTGAGATAGCCTTGCATCACGTTGGGCCCGCTGATCCACAGCATTCCTTCCTGCCCAATGGGTTGCTCTTGCAGCGTTTCGAGGTGGGTGATTCTGGCGATGCAGCCTAGGATCGGCTTGCCGACAGTGCCCTCACGAGCACTGGGCGCCTGCCCGGGCACATGCCGCGAGGGCGGCACATTGACCGCCACAAGCGGTGACATTTCCGTTGAGCCATAGGCCTCCCACGGCCGCACTCCGAACTGTTTTTCAAACGCATCCGAAAGATCCTTTGGGAGTTTTTCGGCCGACCCAAAGACCACCTCCAGCGTCGAAAAATCCTCGGCGGGCGTGCGGCGGAGGTAGGTGCGAAGAAACGTAGGGGTGGCCATCAGAATCGTGGCATGGAATTCGCGGGCCAGTTTGCCGACGGCCTGCGCGTCCAGCGGGTTGGTGTGATACACCACTGCGGGCTCAAGCGTCAGCGGCGTCCAGAGCGTCGTGGTGTAGCCGTAGGAGTGAAAGAACGGCAGCACTCCAAGTGCCACGTCGCCGCTGGAAAGATGAAGAAAGTGATTGATGGCCCGCACGTTGGAGCCGACGTTCTCCACCGACAGCACGACCCCCTTGGGATCGCCCGTAGATCCAGACGTAAAGATCACCGTCAGCACATCGCTGGGGCGAATCGCATCGAGGTGAAGGAGTTTTTCCAAGAGCGGGATGGGGGTGATGGTGGCGTGCACAAAAGCCATCATCTTGTCGAAGGCCGTGAGCTGCTTTCGCATATCACCGGCGTCGAGCAAGCGTGAGCCAACATCCAACTTCACCCGAGCCAGAAACACGGGGCTTGAGATCACGTGCCGCAGTCCTGCCCGCTCGATGCACGTGTCGAGGATCGCTTGGCTACTGGTGTAGTTGAGGTTCACGGCAACGCGACCGGAGATCGCCAGCGCTGCATTCACGATCACGCCACCCACCGTCGGCGGCAACATCACGCCCACCATTTTTTCGTCGGGCGCAAGCACTCGCTGAAGCACGCTGCGTGCGGCCATAATCCGCGTGAGCAATTCGCGGCCCGTCAAGCGAGTGCCCAGAGAGTCGGCAACCTTCAGCCGACTGGCGGCGTTGCGGCAGGCTCGGAGCATCTGCCGCTGCAACACCATGCCGGTGCTGGATGGTGTTTCCCCTGTGTCGGGTGGCACTGTCATAGGTTTGTACGCTCGCTGCGGGGGTTGAACGAGGGCTCGTTGCTCGTTGGCGACCACGGATTAGAATCATCGCTTCAATCCACCAGCGGCATCCAGACCAAAATAGCATAGAAGCCCACACAGAATCAGATGCCCCGATACCAGCCCTCGAGAATTGAACCGAAGTGGCAGGCGTGGTGGGAATCGCACAGCACATTTGCCACGCCCAGGCTGCCCGGGGCTCGCAAGGCCTATGTGCTCGACATGTTCCCCTACCCCAGCGGCGACGGCCTACACGTTGGCCATCCGGAGGGCTACACCGCCACCGATATCGTGTCGCGATTTGAGCGGATGCAGGGCACCAGTGTGATGCACCCGATGGGGTTTGATGCCTTCGGCCTGCCGGCAGAGGAACATGCGATTCGCACCGGAACGCCACCCCGCGAAAGCACCCAGCGAAATATCGACACCTTCCGGCGGCAGCTCAAAATGCTCGGCTTCAGCTACGACTGGAGCCGCGAACTGGCCACAACCGACCCAGAATACGTCCGGTGGACGCAATGGATTTTCCTAGTGCTCTTCGACACCTGGTTTGACGCGGCGGCGCAGCGAGGCCGTCCGATTGCCGAGCTTCCGATTCCAGATGACTGCTTGCAACAGGGCGAAGCGGCAGTGGCGAGCTACCGCGATTCTCATCGTTTGGCCTACCAGTCGGAAGCCCCTGTGAACTGGTGCCCGGCCCTAGGCACCGTGCTGGCCAATGAGGAAGTGATCGGCGGCGTGAGCGAACGCGGCAGCCATCCAGTGGTGCGCATCCCGCTGCGGCAGTGGATGCTGCGGATCACCGCCTATGCCGATCGGCTGGAGCGAGAACTCGACGGCCTCAACTGGCCGGCCAGCATCAAGAAACTGCAGTGCGATTGGATCGGCAGAAGCACGGGCGCGGAAGTTGATTTTTATATTGTCGGACACGGCCATGCAAAGGATGGCACATCCCTCGCAGACGCATTTGCAGCGTGGCAATCGGCGCGATTGGTTGGTGGCTTGCCTGCCGAATCGCCCACCGATAGCCTGCGGATCTACACGACACGGCCCGACACGCTCTACGGAGTGACCTATCTCGTTGTCGCCCCGGAACACCCGCTTCTGGAGCAACTCACAGCCCCTGCGCAGGCAGAAGCGATCCGCGTGTACTGCGAGGCCGCCTCGCGAAAGAGCGATCTGGATCGCACCGATCTGGCCCCCGAAAAAACGGGGGTGTTCACTGGCTCGTCCTGTATCCATCCCCTGACAGGCAAGCCGATTCCTGTGTGGGTGGCCGACTATGTACTAGCCACCTACGGCACAGGTGCGATCATGGCCGTGCCAGCCCACGACCAGCGGGATGCTGAATTTGCTGAGGCCTTTGGGCTTGAAACGCTCACGGTTGTGGAGCCTCTTGAGCCGCATACGGCCGTAACACAGGCTCCACGCCAACCACAAAAACTTTTTACAGGCCACGGCCGCAGCATTGCCTCGGGCCCCTATACAGGCCTCGAAACGCCTCTATTTATCGAGCAGGTGTCGCACGATCTTGGGGCCGCAGGCCTGGGTTGCTCCGCAGTCAACTACAAACTGCGAGACTGGCTCTTCAGCCGGCAGCGGTTTTGGGGCGAGCCGTTTCCAATCCTTCACGAACTGGATTCCAATGGCCAGCCCACCGGAGCGATTCGCGCCGTCGAGGCAAGCGAACTCCCGGTCAAACTGCCCGAACTCACCGACTTTCGTCCCGGAGGCACGTTTGAGCCGCCGCTCTGCCGCGCTGGCGATGACTGGCTGTTGGTCACCCGCGACGGCAAACGCTACCGACGCGAAACAAACACGATGCCGCAGTGGGCAGGATCGTGCTGGTATTTCCTCCGATTCCTAGATCCCACGAACACGCAACGCTTGGTCGATCCGGAGGTGGAGCGGGCGTGGATGCCCGTGGATCTCTACGTCGGCGGCGCTGAACACGCTGTACTCCACCTGCTCTATAGCCGCTTCTGGCACAAGGTGCTCTTCGATCGCGGGCATGTATCGCAGCCAGAGCCGTTTGGCAAACTCGTGAATCAGGGCATGATCCTCGGGGAAGTGGAGTTCACCGGCTACCGCCAGGCCTCGGGTGGCTGGGTGTCGGCCGAACAGCGCAGCGACACCAGCACGCCTGTGCGACTGCCAGCCGATCAAGTGGAGAAACAGGCCGAGCACTTTGTGTTGCGAGATGCCCCTCGCATTCGGGTCGAGAGCCGGGCGCACAAGATGTCAAAAAGCCGCGGAAACGTTGTCAACCCCGACCAGATCGTTCAGGAATTCGGCGCCGACTCCCTGCGACTCTACGAGATGTTCATGGGGCCGCTGGAAGCAACGAAGCCCTGGAGCACAACCGGCGTAGGAGGCGTACGAGGGTTTTTAGATCGCGCGTGGCGGCTCGTTGTGGATGATCGCGCCGATGCAATCACGCTGGCTGACAGCGTGGTCGATGATGCTCCGACAGACGAGCAAATGCGAGAACTGCATCGCATGATCGCCAAAGTGACAAGCGATATCAGAGAACTTTCATTCAATACGGCGATCGCAAGGATGATGGAGTTTGTCAACTTTTGCACGCCGCTGGAACGCCGCCCCCGAGCCATCCTCGAGCCATTTGTCACCGTGCTTTCCCCCTTTGCCCCACATCTGGCCGAGGAACTCTGGGAAATTCTGGGGCGGCCGGCACCTGTGTCGCTGGCAGCGTGGCCTGCCGTGGACGAACAATGGCTACGGGACGACACCCTCGAAATCCCCGTACAAGTTCAGGGAAAGTTGCGGGGCCGCGTGACGGTAGCCGCCGATGCGGATGCCCGCACGCTGGAAGCCGCTGCCGCCGCCGATCCGAAGGTAGCCGAATTCTTGGCTGGTAAACAAATCGTCAAGATCATTACAGTGCCAGGCCGACTCGTGAATTTTGTGGTCAAGGGTTAGTCGGGATACAATCCGCACCCACAAGTCGACCTTGGAGAATTCCCTATGAGCGTGCAGCGTGTTCTGGCTCTCGTACTTGGCGGCGGCCGAGGCTCACGGCTTTACCCACTCACCCGCGATCGCTCGAAGCCAGCCGTACCTCTTGCTGGCAAATATCGAATCATCGATGTGCCGCTCTCCAACTGCATCAACAGCGGCGTGCAGCGAATCTACGTTCTCACGCAGTTCAACTCGGTGAGCCTGCATCGCCACATTCGACGCACCTACACGTTCGACCCTTTTAGCGGTGGCTTTGTGGAGATCCTGGCCGCCCAGCAAACCCTCGACAACGCCGGGTGGTATCAAGGTACAGCCGACGCTGTGCGGCAAAATATCCGCTCCCTCCAACACGCCGACATCCGGCACGTGCTCATCCTTTCGGGCGATCAACTCTACCGAATGAACTATGCCGATATGCTGGCCACTCACATGAACCGTAAGGCCGATGTGACAATCGCAGGGATTCCTGTACACGAGGAGGCGGCCTCAGCACTCGGTGTGATGCGAGTGGACGGCGAGGGACGCGTAGAAGGCTTCCTTGAAAAGCCTCAGACAAAAGCGGAACTGGATCTGGTGCGCACCGATCCAGCTTGGATCCAACGGCAGGGCATCGATGCCAAGGGCCGCGACCTGATGGCCAGCATGGGAATCTATCTCTTCGACCGGGATTGCCTGCTCGATCTGCTCGCAAAGACCGACTACCAAGACTTTGGCCGCGAAGTATTTCCCGCGGCAATCCGGGCAAAAAAAGTGTATCTCCATCCGTTCGACGGCTACTGGGAAGACATCGGTACGATCCGTTCTTACTTTCAGTGCAACCTCGACCTTGCCAGCCACTCGCCGCCTTTTGAACTAGCCAACGCGGAGGCACCGATCTATTCGCGAGGCCGATTCCTACCGCCATCCCGGATTGACGGGGCGAGCATCCGTTCGAGCCTCCTGTCGGACGGGTGTCTGGTGGAGCATGGGGCCGTGATCGAAAACAGCGTGATTGGTTTGCGGTGTCGCATTGGCCGCAATGTCGTGATTCGCAATTCGGTCATCCTAGGCAACGACTTCTACGAAACGACCGAGGACATGGCCACCAATGCTGCCCGTGGCATTCCGGCCATGGGCATCGGCGAGGGCACGATCGTGGAGGGGGCCATCGTTGATAAAAATGTGCGGATCGGCCGACGCGCACGGATCGTGAATGACCACGGCTGGGAGGATACAGGCGACAGCGATCGCTTCACGGTACGAGACAGGATCGCCGTTGTGCCCAAGGATGCCGTCGTGCCAGACGGATGGATTCCCGAACCCAGCGATCATTCTGCCTGAGCCGATTAAACGATTGCTCGCGTGCTTACTGCAACACGTTTTGGTCTGCGGCTGGCGACTGGGAAGCCATCTCGGGAGACGCTTCAGCCGGGGCTTTTGCATCCGAAATTATTTCTTCGTCTGCGGGCGTTGGCACACCCTTGGGAACTGCCTGCACAATCGGCGGCCACGGCTGGGGCGAAGCCCGGAGTGGCAGAATGCCGTTGCTGCGAGCGGCAAAATCGTTGTGCGGCGCCGAACCGTTTGGCACAGGCCCTGAGTAATCAAATGGATTGGGGCACATCGTGCAACCCGAGCCAGCACCGCACAGCAGGCCAGCGGCCAGCACGAGCGTCCATCGTGGAACTGCTGTGCTACTTATTCGACGCGCCATCCTCTCACCCTTCGATCCTGTCGCCCCTTCGACGCGGGCCCCAATCCCGCGTCGAATCCGACGGTATTCATCAACTAGAGCAGCGGCTGCTCCCCTCCCCCACGACCCACACATGTTTTCGGATCGTTACAACCGTTTCCTTGAGAAAATCCGTGCCGCACACAGATGAGGTTCTTTTTCAGGGTGGGTTGCCAGCTGCAAGGGGGATGCCCATCCGCGCTAGCAGGAGTTTCATGTCGTCCCACACGTGCCGCTTGGCGGACGGATTGCGGAGCAGGTACGACGGGTGATACGTACATAATACCTGCGCAGAGCCGTGCGAAAACCACCGTCCTCGCAGCAGACCAATCGTCTCCGTTGTTTGAAGCAATGCCTGCGATGCGGTTGTACCAAGGCAACAGATAAATTCTGGCGAGATGATCTCAAGCTGCTGTTCGAAATAGCTTCGGCAGTTTGCCACCTCCTCGGGGAGCGGCGGGCGGTTCTCCGGTGGCCGGCACTTGAGGACGTTGAGAATGTAAATCTCGTCTCGGGAGAGCGTGCAGGCTTCGATGATTTTTGTGAGCAACTGCCCGGCACGGCCCACAAACGGAATGCCACAGGCGTCTTCGTCAGCCCCGGGCGCCTCCCCTAGCAAACAGAGCCTAGCATTGGTCGGTCCCACTCCAAACACCGTCTGCGTACGACTGCACGCAAGCGATTCACAGCGACGGCAGGTGGCTACTTCCTCCTGAAGTACTTCGAGCGTCTGCCCGGAAACTTTGCCTGATGCGCCGGCCTTGCTTGCGGGCTGCGGCCGCCTGACTGAGGCTGACTGCTTTTTCTTGGAGCGTGGCAGATCCAAGACACCCGCCTCCAAAAGGCTTTCGAGTTGCTGTTTGAGCCGTTTCGCCGAGGCCCTTTCCGTGGGCTCGGGCACAGCTTGCCTTTGGTGTTCGGTGTCTTTCATGATGGCATCGCCAGCGGGAGGTGTCGCGGCTGGTTTTCACCGTTTGTGTTCACCACTCTGGTACGTAGCTGAGTGTCACAGCGAGAGGGCGATTCTAGAGGGCGCGTCGAAATCGCTTGGGAGTGCGGCCCTTTCCCAAAAGCGATGCCGAGGATGGTGGCTTCGGCGGCGCAGGCTCTGCTGCTGCGGCATCCTGTCCTGCCTCTCCACCGCTGGTGCTGCCATCCAAGCCGATCTTGACCTGAAGTGGCCCGGGCTTTGGACGGCGGTCGAATGCCTCAAATCCGGGAATCTCGTCCCGCTTTAAAAGCCGTTCGATTCGCATCTCGATGCGCGTCAATTGCGGCCCTTCGTCGGGTGCCACAAACGTGTATGCCACTCCCTCCCGCCCCATGCGTCCGGTGCGGCCCACGCGATGAACGTAGTCGTCGCAGAACTCCGGGATATCGTAGTTGATGATGTGCGACACGCTTGACACGTCGATGCCACGCCCGACCACATCGGTAGCAACAAGGGTTTTGACAGTGCCTTCGCGAAACTGCCGCATCACGCGATCGCGAATGTTCTGCGACAAATCGCCATGGATGCAGGCCACTTCTTCGCTCGACTGTTCAGAACGCTTCCGCGACAGACGCTCGTAGATCTTGTCGGTGCCACGTTTTGTGCGGCAGAACACGATCACTTGCCTCGGCTGCTCACGCTGCAAAAGCCGCTCGAGCAGCTCAAACTTGCGAGTCGGATCGACTGTGAAATAAAACTGCACGATTGTCTCGACGGCCAGTTCGTGCGTTGAAAAGTCGAGAATTTCAGGGTCCCGCATGTAGCGAGTGGCCAACTTCGCCACGGGAGGCGGCACTGTTGCGGAAAGCAGAAGCGTCTGTCGGCTTTCGGGGCAGCGTCGTAGAATTTTTTCGATATCTGGGCGAAAGCCGATGTCGAGCATGCGATCGGCCTCATCGAGCGTCAGCATCTCGACTTCGCCAAATGAAATCGTGCCACGGCTCATGTGATCCAAAACACGGCCTGGCGTTCCAACCACAACGGCCGGGTGCTTGGCGAGTTTATCGATCTGCCCCTTGATGGGCTTGCCACCGTAGACCGCGACGCAATGCACCCGCGAGCCGTGCGCAAGCTTTTCGAATTCGTCTCGCACCTGCACGGCCAACTCACGCGTAGGCACAAGCACCAAGGCCCGCGGGCCACCGCCGCGGTGCGACTGTGTCATGCGCTCTAAGATTGGCAATACAAAAGCTGCGGTTTTACCTGTGCCCGTGCGGGCTTGCCCCAGCACGTCGATGCCAGCCAACGCTCGCGGAATCAACCCCGCTTGCACAGGGGTTGGAATCGTATAGCCAGCCCGTTCACAAGCGGCCAGCGTTTCGGCGGAGAGCCCTAGCTCTCGGAAGCTGCCGGCTGGTTCTGGGAAGCTGCCGGCTGGTTGATCGAGTTGGTCGCCAGTCGCGTGGGCTACTGGCTGCGAGGCAGCGTGTACCGCCGCCTCCGAATTCAATGCGGCCAATTGCCCCGACTCCGTCGGGGGCCCGCCGCTTTGTTCCACAAACACTCTTGGTCCTCGTTTTTCCTCGTCCCCTTCCGTCTGGTTTCGCGTCATCTCGCGAGCATCCTGTTGCCCGTCGCGTGGCGAAACACCTGCGGTGAAACGTGCGTACATAATCTGCCTCCAAATTACCACGCCCAGCAGTTCACGGCAAACGCCGTCCTCATCCAGAGCCATCCAGTCTGCTTTTTGCCGAATCCGTGCGGTCGCTACCCCGTTGCAGCAGCCATGATCCTGGCTTCGGTGGCTTCGCTTCTAGAAAACTCCGCAGTCAGCCGTCCCTCGGCCAGCACAATGATTCTGTCGGCCAGTGAGAGGAGTTCCGGCAATTCGCTCGACGTCAGAATCACGCCCATTCCGTTTCGGCAGAGCTGATCGATGAGCGTGTACAGCTCCGCCTTTGCGCCGACATCAATGCCGCGAGTGGGATCATCCAGGAGCAGAATATCTGGCCGCGTGAGGAGCCACCGTCCGATGATGCACTTCTGCTGGTTGCCACCCGACAGTCCCATAATGGGGGCATGCAGGCTGGGAGTTTTGACGCCCGTCTCGCGCACAGAACCTGCCACGAGCGCGTCTTCGCCAGAACGGCTGAGAAGGCCACCGTACAAGGCCTCGTGCAGCGAACACACGCTCACGTTGCCCGCCACATCCAGATCGGGAAAGAGCCCCAGTCGCTTGCGGTCTTCGGACACCATCGCGATGCGCCGATCGCAGGCTTCACGAGGGTGTAAAAATCGCACCCGCCGCCCCTCCAGCAGAATGTCGCCCGTCCAATTGGATTGGCCAGCACCAAAAAGCGTTTCTAAGAGTTCGGTGCGGCCCGCCCCCATCAGCCCTGCCACGCCAAGAATCTCGCCGGCACACAGAGAGAGCGAAATATCCGACAGCCGATAGCCCCTAGGATGTTCGGGCCACGGCAGACAGAGGTTGCGCACCTCCAGCAGTTGTTTTCCGCGCACTCGCGGCGCACTCGCAGGACGATCAGCGATCTTTCGGCCCACCATCCAGCCGGTGATCTCCTCCGGAGATGTGTCGGCGCGGTTCACTGTGCGCACGTGACGGCCATCCCGCAGCACAGTGATCCGATCGGCCAGCCTGAAAACTTCTCCCATCTTGTGCGAGATGTAGAGAATCGTAGTGCCGCGAGCCAATAACTTTGCAATCGTACGCTCCAGCCGAGCCGATTCAGACTCCGTCAGAGCACTCGTCGGCTCATCCATCACCACAATTGACGCATGCAGCGAGAGGGCTTTGGCAATTTCGACCAACTGCTGGTCGCCCACTCGCAGATTACCTGTGCGGACATCAGGGGCGATGCGGCATTCCAGCGATTCAAGCAACTGGGCACACTCGGCGGCCATCGCGCGGTCATCGACCAAACCCAAGGCTGTTCTTTTTTCGCGGCCTAAAAATACATTGGCCGCCACAGACAACTCTTCCACCAACGCCAGTTCTTGATGGATGATCGCCACACCGGCATGTTCGGCATCGCGGGTGCAGACAAAGCGAACCATCTCACCGCCGATCTCAAGTGTGCCTCCATCGGGCTGATACACGCCGGAGAGAATTTTCACGAGCGTGCTCTTGCCTGCGCCGTTCTCGCCGCAGATGGCGTGCAACTCCCCGGGACGCACGTCCAGCGACATATCCTCCAACGCCACAACGCCCGGAAACCGCTTGGTGATGCCTCGCATGCAAACGGCGTGCGGGGCTGCGTCTTTCTTCACTTCATGATTGTCATGATTCATGATGCGTGATTCACATCGAACTTGCTGGCGTGCGAGAATTCTCCCACGCTCGTAGCAGCCAGAGCAGCACCACGGATGCTCCAGCGACGCTGGCGCCGGCCCGCGGACCAGCCGTCATGGCGACGATTGCGCCGGAGAGGATCGCCAGCGTGGGGATCGCGCAAAGTCCGAGCGATCCCGGCAACAACTTTCGCCCGCCTTTGGCCATCTGCCCAACCTGCCCCAACGTGACGGCCATCACGACCACAATTCCCACAATCAGCCCTTCGTAAACATCAGCACCGGTCTTGATGATTTTGGAAACCGCATCGATCACCACTCGCAAGAAGATCGCACCCAGCACCGTCCCCGGCACTGTGCCAACGCCGCCGGCCAGCGAGCAGCCCCCCACCACCGCAGCAGCAATCGCGTTGAGCTCATGGCCGCGGCCTTGGTTGACCGGTGCGGACACCGACTCGTTGGCCACATAAAAGAGTCCTGCTAGAGCCGCTGTCATTGCACCAAAACAATAGGCAAACCACTTCACATTATCGGTGCGGATGCCCGCCAGTCGCGCGGCCTGCTCATTGCCACCCAATGCCCCAATGTGCCGGCCAAGTACGGTGCGTGTGAGAATCAGCCACGTGATACACGCCAGCACACCAAACATAGCCACCGGAATCCACACGTTGTCGCGGACGGTTTTAAAGAGCGGATCGGCCACATTGACCAGCGCGCTTTTGGTGGGCGTGAGGGCCGATGTAGCGCTTTCGCAGAGGGCGCGGGCAAAGCTCCGCAAGCCCACCAGCGTGGCGAGGGTTGCAATGAATGGGGGCAGACGAATGGCTGTGATGAGCCACGAGTGGAGCGTGCCGACCAGAAATCCCGCGAGCAAACTGGCGGCACAGGCCACAGCCACCACCGCTGGCCCGACCGGCTTGAAACCCATCATCTCCACCGGCGCAAGCGCCAGCATTGTTGTCGCACAGACCGTTCCCGAGAGCGCGATCATGGATCCGGCCGATAGATCGATGCCACCTGCGATGATGACAACCGTGGCCCCTAACGCAAAGATGCCCAGCAGCGCCGTATTGCGAGCGATGTCGCGGAGGCTTTCCAGCGGCCGGGTGGCGTAGCTGTGGTTGGCGTCCAGCAGTGCCGTCAGTCCGACGGCCACCACAATTGCCAACACGAGTGCCCATTCACTTCTGCGGAGCAGAAAAGGCTGGCGAAAAGAGTCCTGATGTGGGGGCATTCGACTGGCTCTCGGCACAACGGTGCATGCGATCACATTGGGATGTGCACGGGATCACGAAACTGAAGCGTTTAGGAACTCGACAGGCGATAGCGGGCCAGCCATTCACGGAAAGCCGCGAGCGTCATGAACTCGATGCCTTTTTCATCCACATCTTGCGGCGTAAGGGAAGACCCTTTGTCGGGCACGATTAAACGCAGGCCGGTGATAAAGATGTCGCCTTCTGGTGTGCTCGCCAGAGGAAACATCTCTCCAACCGTTGCGTCGTCTCCAGAGTGCATGGCCCAGAGCAGTCGCACCGTTTGAATCCCCATTTCAAAAGGATTTTGCACAACCATCGCATCGATCCTGCCGCCTGCCATGTGCTCAATCGCTGCGGCCTGCGCATCGAATGTGACGACCGTCATGCGGTCACCGACGCCCCGCTCCTGCACCACTTCAGCAATAGCCGGTGCATCGTAGGCCCAGATGCCCACTAGGGCGACCACCGAGGGATGATTCACAAGCGCACTGCGAACATTATCGCGGGCTTTTGAAAGATCCATCTCGTCGCTCATGCGATCGATTTCCTTGTAGTCTGCGCCAACCGCCTCCTTAAATCCATTCATTCTGGCCCGCGCATTATCGTTGTCTGTAAATCCGGCAAACTGCACATAGCCCCCAACAGCCTGCCCACGGTTCTTGAGGATCTTGCCAGCAGCCTCGCCCAACAGTCGGCCGGCGACGATGTTGTCGGTGCCGATATACCAGGCGCGGGCATCCCGAAACTTTTCGCGATTGACGTCGCCATCGACCGTGATCACCTTCACGCCCTTGCTGGCCAGATTTTTCATCTCTTCGACGATGGCGCTGTTCTCGGCTTGGATCACGGAGATGGCCACGCCAGCCACGTCCGACTGACTGGCAAACTGCCGGAGTTTTTCGATCTGTCCCTGCGCGGTGCCGTTATTTTTTTCCATCACAACGCGCATGCCCTTTGCATCGAGCCCCTGCTGCTTCGCGCCTTCAATGAGGCCCGCGTTGCATGCATCCCAGAATGGATCGTCGCCGTTGGTGAGAAAGATGAATCGCTTGCCAGCGGCCTGAAAGCCAACCTGGGAGCCACTCGGGGGCGACTGTTTAGCACAGCCCACAAGGCATGCCATCACACAACACGTTGAGACAAGAACCCACCACCCAGATGTGCGGGTAACTGTTGGCGTGCGATCGCGAATCATACAAAGCCCTCTGTGTCGTGTGTGTGTATGGAACGTAGTCTGCGGGCTTCCACGGGTGCTGTCCCCTTGGCTCAATACCGTAGCCCATTGCGACGCAGGTGTACCAGAGGCGGCTCTTGAGAACCTCGGTGGCCCGCCAGAACCTCTGCCAGCACAACGGCGTGGTCGCCCCCGGCGACTGCCACAACACCGTGTGTCGGCATCCCGCTTGCTGCCTCGCACCTGCGGCATTCGAGCCAGCCGGTGGCAGCCGTAATGGCCGCTGCACCGCAGTCGGTTCGGGTGATTGCAAGACCCACAAATGGATCCTCCCCAACTGCCGGCGGACGACCAAACCGTGCCAGGAGCGAACGCTGCGATTCACCCAGCACGTTCACGACAAAGCTCTTGCCTTCTGCGATTGTGGAAAGCAGATCGCGCGACGTAGCCACAGCAATCGTAATCAAGGGTGGATCAAAGCCGGCCTGCATCACCCAGCTGGCGAGCATGCCGCGGTCGCGGGTGTCGTCTCGCCATGTAATCACGAACAAGCCGCTAGGAATTCTGCCGAGTACTGCCGCGATGCCCTCTTCTTGTTGCACGTCGTTCGAGCGGGGCATGGGGGGTGTTGCACGAGGCTCGGGCGTTGGCTGAGTCTGCGTCATAAAGGCTAATGAGCGAGGCTGGTGAGTGTGGGAAAAACACAATTTCGCGAGATTACCCCGCTTGCCGCGGCGCGATTGGAATCTGAAAAATCCAGCAGACGGGCTTTTGAAAGTAGTCGAAGTGAGCCGATCTCTCTGGGGTTACGCAGTCGCATGTTTCTAGAGTGTTGCAGCCAGAACCTGCGCACGCAACTCGTGCAGCATTGTGTGGCATGCTGGTTCCTGACTCAAGAGCGTCTACGCAGCAGGCGTGCCGCCACACGCGTCTCCTAGATGGATTTCATGCCCCACCCGCCAGCCCCAGCCACCGTTGAATCGGCCATACCGATTGGGTTCTTCACAGGCGATCGGCCTGCGAAGATCGGCCTATCGCGGCTGTTTATGCGAGCGATCGCAGCGATGTGCTGCGTGGCCTTGGCCGTGTGCTCTAGGCCCGGCCGTGCTGATGACATGCCGCAACCACTCCAGATTCCATCGCCGATTCGAGAGAAAACAGAAGGTGTTGAAGGCGACTTCCTTTATGAATCGCCTGCCTGTAATCTGCCGCCAACCCGACCGCAGGGGCCTGTCATGTTCGACGTGCCTTGCGAAGAATTGCCGTCGTGCCCGGATGATTGCGTCGTGCCGGGCGCAGGTTTTCCTGCGTGCTTTGACGACATCTGGATGCCGAGGCCATGGTTCTGGCAACTCCTACCGGACAATCTGATTTACACGAGCTACCTAGCCGGGCCGAAGGAACCTCGTCTCGGCACCGTCTGGTACGACGATACTGCGACGGATCCGTTCAACTCATCGATAAAGAACGGCTGGATGTGGGACATGACGGCTGGAGCACGCGTGTCACTGGCCCGCTATGGCTCCAACACCGTTGTCCATCCACAGGGATTCGAAGTGCAGGTCGAGGGAGCGGCATTCGTAAGACTCGATCCGCAGGACGAGACCGATCTGCGGTCATCCGACTACCGCTTTGGTGTGCCGCTCGTCTACGGCGTCGGCCGCTGGCAAACAAAACTGGCTTATTATCACCTCAGTGCCCACCTTGGCGACGAAGCGATACCGAAACATCCAAGCTTTCTCCGCGTCAACTACCTACGCGATGCCATCGTGTGGGGCAATTCCTACTATCTTTTCGATTGGATGCGAATCTATGGTGAAATGGACTACTCCTTTCACAACAGCGGCGGGTCAGAGCCCTGGGCATTTCAGTTTGGCACGGAGTTGATTCAAGCTCGGCCCACGGGCATCCACGGCGCGCCCTTCTTTGCAATCAACGGCTTGTCACGCCAGGAACTCGACTGGGGCGGGAACGTCTGCATGCAGACAGGCTGGGCCTGGCGTGGGAGACGCAGCGAAAAGCTCCTTCGCATCGGATTTGAGTATCTCTATGGCTCGGATCCGCAGTATCAGTTTGTCTACAATAATCAGAATCGCTGTGGCATTGGAATGTGGTACGACTTCTGATGAACACCTGATGGGCCGACGGCCGTGCATGCTCTGGTGCATGTACGGCGGTGCAGCCTGTGCTCGGGAGTCTGTGCGTGCCTCTGCTCACAATCGAAACCACCTGCGATGAGACCGCCGCCGCTGTGATAACCCGCTCGCGCGACGTGCTTTCCAGCGTGGTCGCCAGCCAAGATGAGTTGCATGCCCGCTGGCGGGGCGTAGTGCCGGAAGTGGCATCGCGGGCTCATCTGGAACGAATCATTCCCGTGATCGACGAAGCGATGTCAAAGGCCGGCGTTTCGAAAGCATCACTGGAGGCCGTGGCCGTGGCCGTGAGGCCTGGCCTTGTTGGTTCGCTGCTGGTGGGGCTTTCGGCAGCCAAGGGCATTGCTGCTGCACTCAACATTCCAATCGTGGGCTACGACCACATCGCAGCGCACCTCTACGCCTGCCGACTGGCTTACGGCGAAGCCATGATCTATCCCTGCGTGGGCCTTGTGGCCAGCGGAGGCCACACATCGCTCTTCCACGTGCGGTCGCCGCTGGAGCTTGAACGATTGGGTGGCACGATTGACGACGCCGCCGGAGAAGCGTTTGACAAAGCGGCCAGCCTCTTGGGCTTGGGCTATCCGGGAGGCCCGCAGATCGAAAAGGCTGCCGTGGGCGGCAACCCCAAGGCCTACAGGCTGCCTCGGCCGCTGGCCAAAGAACGCGACCGAATGGACATGAGCTTTAGCGGCTTGAAGACGGCGCTTCGCTACCTTGTGCGGCCACCGAATGCGCTGTCAGACACACCGCCCCCGGTGGGGCAGCGGCTAGCCGATCTGGCCGCATCGTTTCAGCAGGCCGCTATCGATTCAATCCTGACCAAGGTGGAACTGGCACTCGCTCGCACCGGCTGCCGGGCCCTGGCGATTGGCGGCGGGGTAGCCGCCAACACGCTCTTGCGGGAATCCATCGAGCGGCTCGGCCAGAAGCATGGCGTGAAAGTGTTTGTGCCGCCACGATCGCTCTGCACCGACAACGCGGCGATGGGAGCCATTGCGTGGGAGCGGCTGGAACGCGGCCAGAACGACGGCCTCGAACTGGATGTATTTCCCGGCACCGATCGCAGCGCTGCCCATCGCAAGTAAGCGTATTCTCGCCTCGAAGCGAAGCCTTTGGAAGCCCACGGAAGCTTTCTGCCGCTCTCGACAAGAAGGATACGATTCTAGAACCCTGCGAATCTAGAACCCTGAGAACTGCTCGAATTCGTCGTGAGGCCGGTGTTCCAGATTGCAAAATCGGGTGTAGTCGTGCTGCCAGAGGAGCTTGATGTCGCCGATGGGGCCGTTGCGCTGTTTGGCAATAATGATTTCGGCCTGTCCCTTCACGCGTTCGCGGTCTTCGTCGTTGGTTTGGTAGTACTCCTCGCGATGCACAAACATCACAACGTCGGCATCCTGCTCGATAGCACCTGATTCGCGGAGGTGGTTGAGACGCGGACGGTTGTCTCGCGAGGCCTCTGCCTGCCGGTTGAGCTGAGCCAGACACAGCACGGGGATATCAAGCTCCCGCGACATCGTTTTCAAACGCCGTGCAATCCGGGCCACCTGCTCCTGTCGCGGATCGCGAGGGTTGTCGGGCTCGATGAGCTGCAGGTAGTCGATCACAATTAACGCGAGGCCCTGCTTGCGCTTGAGCCTCCGAGCCACCGCCGCAATCTCCACCAGCGTGCGACCCGGTGTGTCGTCGATAAAGAGCGGGGCGGAACTGATCTCAGTCGATTTCTGAACCAGACGCCGCCGGTCTTCCTGCGAAATCGTACCGTTGCGGAGCCGGTGGCCGTTGACCTGCGCAGCCGAACAGAGCAGGCGGTCGGCCAACTCCAGACAGGCCATTTCAAGGCTCACAAAGAGCACCGGTTGCTTCACCACGATGGCAATGTGCTCGGCCATATTCATGGCCATGGCCGTCTTTCCCATACTGGGACGGGCAGCCAAGATGATCAACTCGGAGTTGTGCAGCCCGCCGCAGAGGCTGTCCAAATCGGTGAAGCCTGTTTCCACTCCACCCAACGTGTGTTCGTGCTTCATTCGCGCATCCATGCGCACCATCACATCTTCCAGCACCGATTGGATCGGCCTGGCCTCGGCGGAACTGCGATGCTCAAGGATCGCAAAAATCTTCGTTTCTGCCCGTGCCACTAACTCCCGAGGTTCATCGGGCGAATCGTAGGCGTCTCGCAGAATGTCGGTGCCTGCGTCGATGAGCGAACGCAGCATCGCCTTGTCTCGCACAATCTGACCGTAGTAGGAAGCATGCGCCGCATGGGGAACTGCTTCAACAATTTCTGCCAGCGCCGCGGCACCGCCGATTCGCTCCAGATCCCCCTTCGTGCGAAGGCGGTCCAACACAATCGTGATATCAATTCGCTTGCCGGAATCGTGCAATTCCAACAGATGGCGGTAGAGCAACTGATGCGATTCGTCGTGAAAGTCTTCGGCCCGAACGATGAGCGCAATGTCGTCGCACACATCGGGCTTGAGTAGAATGCTCCCCAGCACGGCCCGTTCGGCATCAATATTGGCAGGACGGTCGCGGGCTTCTAGGGCGGTGCCGCTTCGACTCGAAGCACTGCCGCTAGGCGAGCGAGCGGCGCCCGACTCGTACGACCGCTGCGACTTCTGGCGGGAAGAATCCTTCGTGCCCGCGTCTTTGAAGATAGCCATTGATTTCGGGCCTCCCTGCAGCCAGCCATACCCAACCAGCCATGCCAGCCATGCC
>Ga0114978_10000983_pt1 | contig 23920 bp, 24 predicted proteins | sample S_140212_EF_Meta_FD_87027 | JGI IMG/M metagenome (GOLD analysis project Ga0114978, IMG submission 87027) | Freshwater microbial communities from Lake Simoncouche, Canada to study carbon cycling - S_140212_EF_MetaG | ecosystem: Environmental > Aquatic > Freshwater > Lake | place: Lake...
ATCTGGATATGACAACACCTAGCGTTGAGCCGCTCAACGTTGGTGTCATCCGTGAGGGACATGTCCCTAGGGCGAATGAGCGCCTTGCGCTAGTGCATTAAATATCTGGGCGCGGAAACAACCGAAGCAGACCCAGGTATCTATTGGCGAATCAAGTAGTCAAATGAGCTCAAAGCTGCAGTGGCTCCAGCTCCAAGGGCAATGACGATCTGCTTGTACGGCACCGTAGTTCCATCGCCTGCGGCAAACACTCCCGGAAGATTTGTTGCACCGGAAGCATCAATCATGACTTCACCTCGTGCCGATAGTTCAACGCTATCTTTCAACCATTCGGTATTTGGGAGCAGCCCAATTTGAACAAAGATGCCATCGAGCACTAATTCATGAACAGAGTCATCTTTGCGCGACTGGTAGAGCATGCCAGTAACTTTCGACCCATCACCGATAACTTCAGTTGTCATTGCTTCAAGCACTACATCAATATTTGTTAGCGACTTGAGTTTGCGAACGAGAACCTCGTCAGCGCGCAGTTTATTGTCAAACTCAAGCACGGTGACATGACTTGCCAGACCTGCAAGATCAATGGCTGCTTCAATTCCTGAGTTGCCTCCGCCGATCACTGCAATTCGTTTGCCTTTGAAGAGCGGGCCATCGCAGTGCGGGCAAAATGTGACACCCTTATTGCGATATTGCTCTTCGCCAGGAACACTCATCGTGCGCCATCGTGCACCCGTAGTCAAAATGACACTCTTGGCCTTAAGCGCGGCACCGCTTTCAAGTTCAACAGTAATAAGCCCGTGATCGTCTGCCGGAATCAGCTTGGTCCCTTTTTGCGCATTCATGATGTCAACGTCATATTCCTTGACATGTGCTTCTAATGAATTTGCCAGTTGCGGACCTTCGGTATGACTTATAGAAACGAAGTTTTCAATCCCCATTGTGTCGAGAACTTGCCCGCCAAATCGTTCAGAAACAACGCCCGTGCGAATTCCCTTTCGTGCCGCGTAAACGGCAGCAGCAGCACCGGCAGGACCACCACCGACAACGAGTACATCAAAGGCTTCTTTTGCGTTCAGAGTCTCGGCAACTTTTGCACCGGCATTAACATCCAGCTTTGCAATGATCTGTTCAATGCTCATTCGGCCTTGACCGAAAACTTCACCATTCATATAGACCGTAGGTACGGCAAGAATTTCACGCTGCTCAATTTCACCGGGGAAAAGCCCACCGTCGATTGCCACGTTGGTGATACCCGGATTGAGAATGCTCAGCAGGTTCAAGGCCTGCACAACATCGGGACAGTTCTGGCAACTCAACGACATATACGTCTCGAAGTGAAAATCACCTTCAAGGTTTTGAATCTGTTCAATGACTTCGGGGTCCAACGTGGATGGGTGCCCACCGACCCAAAGCAATGCCAGAACCAGTGAAGTGAATTCGTGTCCCATCGGGATACCTGCGAAGCGCACTTCAACATCAGTATCTGTGCGCCGAATAGCAAAGGATGGGGTGCGCGCATTGTGTTCTTCTACAACGGTGATGAGTGTCGATAGCGCTGCAATTTCGTTCAGAAGGCTACGCAGCTCAGCTGAACTTGCATTCGCGTCAAGTGAGGCTGCGAGCACTATTGGCAAAGTGACTCGCTCTAGATGCCCACTGAGCTGTTGGGTGATTGCGGCGTCGAGCATTTTTCCTCCAAGAATTCACCACCGGATCTCGATGCTGAGGTTCAGGGGCACGTAATTTCAGTTTTGCGACGCGTGTCGTGTTGGTGGGGGCTCCGAGATTATCGGCTCCCCCACCCAAACACTGGACTACTTAAATCTTGCCTACGAGATCAAGGGATGGAGCCAAGGTCGCTTCGCCTTCGGTCCACTTTGCCGGGCAAACTTCACCTGGGTGAGCTGCAACGTACTGAGCAGCCTTGATCTTGCGCAGAAGTTCTGCCGCATTACGTCCGACGCCTTCTGATGTGACCTCAACGAGCTGAATGATGCCCTGTGGGTCAATGACGAATGTGCCGCGATCTGCAAGGCCAACACCTTCACGCATGTTGTCGAAGTTACGAGTCAGATCGCCATTTGGATCGCCGATCATTGGGTAAGTGATCTTTCCGATCGTGTCTGACGAATCGTGCCATGCCTTGTGAGTGAAGTGAGTGTCTGTTGAAACGGAGTACACCTCAACACCGAGCTTCTTCAATTCTGAGTAGTGATCTTCAAGATCGCCTAATTCGGTCGGGCAAACAAAAGTGAAGTCTGCTGGGTAGAAGAACATGACTGACCATTTACCGCGAAGGTCAGCATCGGTGACTGGCACAAAGGAGCCATTGTGAAAAGCGGTTGATGAGAAGGGCTTGATCTCAGTGTTAATGACAGACATACATTTCCATCCTTGTAGGTGAATCTGATTGCGACGAATCGCAGAGTAGATAATTCAATTGCATAGTGCAAATCAAATGATTTTTACCTTTCGATAGGTTTTATCTATCTATGGCTTGCTAGGGCTTTGGTCCTGCTGGTTTGGCCCCATCATCGAACCGGGCCCGTTTTGCTGTTGGCCCTGAGCCGGGCCTTGACCTTGGGCTTGCCCGCCCTGCGGATCAAGACCATCCATCATTTGATTGTGGTGGCGCTCAAAATTCTGCGCAAACTGACCGAGATTTTCTGAGCCAAATCCAGGTCGATTATTTGAGTGATGTGAGCCAATCGCGAAACCGACGACTCCAGCCAAAGCAATGACCGCCACTGCGATTGCACCGCCAACTGCCGCCATAATCACTTTCCCGTTAGAGGTCTTTGCTGCTCCAACCACCGGTTGCTGCATTTTCTCTGGCTGAACTGCCTCAAATTGCGTCGTTTCCGCGTTGGGGTTCTCGGGCTGATCGGACATTGCTCCTCCTTCATCTGGCCCGCACCTCGCGAGTCACTGGGAATAGATTGCCTGCTCCATGTTTGGAATCCATAGTGTGAATGTTTGGGTTTCATCAGAGTGCGAACGATTTTCATGCCTAGGCTCGGGCACATGTCAACACACATCACCAAGGTGAACTCATCAGGAATGCAAGCAAGCGTGAGTCCCACAGGCCGACGCTTCTTTGGGCTCAATGCTCTAGCTGCATGGTTTGGACTAGCCACTGCATTTGTTTTATCAATTTTTGGCGTCTACCCCAACACCAACCTCGACCCGACCTTGTTGGGTTTCAATGCCGAAGGAGCGGATGGGCTTATCGGTCGAGTCAGTGACTCCCTTAGCTACTTCACCCACTGGAGCAATCTCGTAGTCGCAATTGTTATGACGATGTTGTGTCGAAACAGCGACAGAACTTCAAAGGTTTTCGCAGTCTTCCGCTTTGACGCCCTGATCATGATCACCATCACAGGCTTGGTCTACGCACTCATTCTCGCGCCAGTCGACAAATTGCAGGGTTGGCAATTTGTTTCCAACGCCCTCGAGCATTACATCACTCCGCTCTTGACCATCGCGGTGTTCATTTTCTTTGGACCCCGTGGCCAGGTGCGACTTCGTTTGATTCCTCTTGCTTTGATCTTGCCGCTGATCTGGGTCGCTGTCACACTTATCCGAGGGTCGATCATCGGGGCTTACCCCTACGGGTTTATCAATGTTGCTACCTGGGGTTACGGAACGGTCGCAATCAATTTACTGGGAATAGTTATTTTCGGTGCCGGACTTGGAGCCCTCTACTGCGGGATCGAGAGTTGGATGACTCAGCGCACGACAAGAAAGTAGGAACCACAACAACTACGGTGTAGATGTGAAGGCCCAGCTGGGTGAAGATCTAGGCTGAAGCGGGATGCACTGCGGCTAGCGGTCCTTGTGCCTCCAGAAGTGACTGCACTTCTGTTGCCCGGTAGCGACGATGGCCACCCAAGGTGCGAATGCTGGTGAGTTTGCCGGCCTTAGCCCAGCGAGTCACAGTTTTTGGATCAACTCGGAAAAGAGCTGCCACTTCCGATGGAGTGAGCAATTGCTCGATATCTGCCCCGCGACCTGTCACGAGATCCTCCTATCGGCCCGGCAATTTGCCTGACGTTGGTCGTACTGTGACATTCGCCACGGGTCTGTGCAAGGACTTTGTCCATATTTGTTCGATTAAAATTCACAAAAGGGACTTTTTTTCACAATCTATGAGGAAATCCCAAATAATTGCCAACCCGTTGCGTATGCCAATAAGGGGAAGCAGATAGGCTGATGATCACAGGTTGGGCCTAGCTCCCTGCAAAATTAACTGTCCAAACGAGCCGGGGCGTTCCCGGATGAGGGGGTCGAGCCATGGGGCGCGGCCGTGCAAAGGCAAAGCAGACAAAAGTAGCCCGTGAGTTGAAATACGGGGGTCCACAGACTGACTTTGATCGACTCCAAGCAGAGCTGGCGAACAGCGAAGTTCCCGTGCGCTCATTTGCTGCGGAAGAAGTCGCAGAAGATGCGGGCGATGAAGACCCTTATGCCAAGTATTACGAAGACGATGAAGAGGAAGAAAGCGAGCGCTAACTAGCGCTGGTAGTCACCAACCAGTGTGACCGCTCCGCCTTGACCGCCCTTAGCTTCTGCATCACCTATCTCGCCATCGTGACGTACACGAACTTCACCGCACGCCCACGCAGGAATACCCCGAGCCTGTAAAAATGAGATAGCTGCATCTGCATCTGCAGGACTTACAAGTGCAACCATGCCAACACCCATGTTGAAGGTGCGCTCACTTTCCAGCCGTGCAACATTTCCCGTTCTGGTGATGAGATCAAAAATTGGTAGTGGCTGCCAACTTGAACGATTGATTTGCGCAGCTAACGTGGGTGGCAGCACTCGAGCGATGTTTGCTGCAAGTCCACCACCGGTGACATGGCTGTAGGCGTGAACCGCAACCGCTTTAGCTAAAGCCAAGCAATCAAGTGAGTACACCCGAGTAGGTTCAAGCATTTCTTCGCCAACAGTGCGGCCAAGATCTGCAATGTTCGCATGAAGCCCTGGACCAGATTCACCCAGCAACACATAGCGAGCAAGGGAATACCCGTTGGAATGAAGGCCCGATGCGCCCATAGCAATGACTACATCCCCGGCTAGCACTCGATCAGGTCCTAATAATTCATCAGCTTCGACAACACCAGTTCCAGCCCCAGCAACGTCGTATTCATCAGGCGCCATCAAACCCGGATGCTCTGCAGTTTCGCCGCCTAGAAGCGCGCATCCTGCGAGCTGGCAGCCCTTTGCAATGCCTGACACAACGGCAGCGATCCGCTCTGGATTCACTGAGCCAGTTGCGATGTAGTCGGTCATAAATAGTGGCTCAGCACCAACCACAACCAAATCGTCAACAACCATCGCTACAAGGTCAATGCCAATGGTGTCGTGAATATCCATTGCGCGAGCTACCGCGATCTTGGTGCCAACCCCATCGGTCGACGTCGCAAGAAGTGGCCGGCGGTATTTGAGCAAAGCACTCGCATCAAACAATCCAGCAAATCCGCCAAAGTCGCCGACTGTTTCTTTACGCTGCGCGGCTTTCACCGATGCCCGCATTAACTCGACTGCACGCTCGCCGGCTTCAACATCGACACCGGCAGCCGCGTAAGAAGCTCCGGTCATGAACGTTCGTCCTGATTCTTATGAAGCACCTGCGCCTCATTGCTGGCCACAACCCGACGCTCTATCCCGTCGAGTACTTGAGTGCTCATTACCTGCGGATCGGGAATCTGCACAGGGTAGACGCCGTCAAAACAGGCGCGGCATAGGCGTTCGGCAGGGATCGTCGTGGCTTCAACAAGTTCTTCTAGAGACACATAACCAAGTGAATCGGCACCTATTGAGTTGCAGATTTCATCTATCGTGAGTCCATTAGCAATGAGTTCGGCGCGCGTTGCGAAGTCAATTCCGTAAAAGCATGGCCACTTCACCGGCGGGCTAGAAATGCGCACATGAATTTCTAGGGCACCAGCTTCACGCAGCATCCGCACCAGAGCCCGTTGCGTGTTGCCTCGCACAATAGAGTCATCAACGACCACAAGCTTCTTGCCTGCGATCACATCTCGCAATGGATTCAGCTTGAGCCGAATACCTAACTGACGAATTGTTTGTGACGGTTCAATAAAGGTTCGACCAACGTAGGCATTTTTTACGAGACCTTCGGCAAATGGAATTCCCGATTCTTGAGCATAACCGATTGCACCGTAGCGGCCTGACTCTGGAACTGGGATGACAAGATCCGCATCAACTGGATGTTCGATAGCCAACCGGCGGCCAATTTCAACGCGAGATGCTTGCACTCCTCGCCCGGCGATAGTGGTGTCTGGGCGAGCTAAATAGACATATTCAAAGAGACAACCCTTGGGGTCAGCATCCGCGAAACGCTGTGAGCGCAGCCCTTGTTCATCAATCGTGATGAGTTCACCCGGCTCAACTTCACGTACAAATGCAGCACCAACAATGTCGAGTGCTGCAGTTTCGCTTGCTAGTACCCACCCGGTTTCTAGGCGACCAAGCACAAGTGGCCTGATCCCTTGTGGGTCTCGGGCACCGTAAAGGGCATCATCATCCATAAAGACCAGCGAAAATGCGCCGCGAACTTGCGGTAATTCAAGTTTTGCAGCTTCTTCAATACTCAAATCCGGATGCGCCGCAATCAAACTTGTGAGCACGTCAGTGTCGCTAGACATCTGAATGTGATCGCCTAATTGCAATTCGCCAGAGGCCTCTGAAAGTTCACGAAGGCGTACCCGAAGTTCAGGTGTATTCGTGATGTTGCCATTGTGGCCAAGCGCAATGTGCCCAGTCGCTGTTGATCTAAACGTCGGTTGAGCGTTTTCCCACACGCTTGCACCCGTTGTCGAATAACGCGTGTGACCGATAGCGACGTGCCCGCGTAAGGATTCCAAACTGGCTTCATTGAACACCTGAGAAACTAGGCCCATGTCTTTATAGACCGTGATATTGCCGCCGTCACTTACCGCGATGCCGGCTGACTCCTGGCCGCGGTGCTGCAGGGCGTACAAACCGAAGTAGGTCAGTTTTGAAACTTGTTCGCCAGGTGCCCAGACCCCAAAGACGCCGCAAGCATCTTGCGGGCCTTTCTCGCCTGGCAGTAAGTCATGGTTTAGTAGACCGTCACCTCGCACGGCCATAGCCTACGCGACTTTTAGCGGTAACCAGTGCGACAGGTCAGAGCGTTCACCACTTGCGTGGACCTTTCCCGAATTTCGTGCTTCTTGCCAACTCAATCGACCCGAACACAGCAGTAACCAGGTGACTGGGTCAGTCTCAACCACTGCAGGCGGGGTGCCCCGACGGTGAGTTCCCCCCGGAATCGCCTGCACTGCAGCAAAGGGTGGAATACGAACTTCAACGCTGCGCCCCGGTGCAAGTGCAACTAGTGCGGCTAGCGAGTCTTTCACCGCTTCTTTCATGATTTCCCGATCTGCAATTTCCCCAGCATCATGAGCTGCCAAGAATCTGTCAATCGCGGTCGGCATTACGCGAACAACGCCGGCAATGTCTTGGTATGGGCTTCGTACAACTCAGCAAAGGTCAAGGTGAACATATCCGCGATCTTGACAACCTGGGTTTGCGATGCGAATCCAGCTGTTGAATCCACGATGCCAATTTGGGTAACTGGTAACTCTTTCGCTGCACACAAGGCAAAGAAGCGCTGCACCTCATTCGGCGAAACAGCTACAACTGCGCGACCTGCCGACTCGCTAAACAAGAAAGTAAACCGATCCATGCCTTCTGGAATGGTGATGATTGCACCGATACCCGAATTCAGGGCCATTTCCACAATTACTTGCACGATCCCACCATCGGACACATCGTGCGCAGCACTCAAGATGCCTTCGCGTGATCCGGTGACCAGTACTTCACCAAGACTGCGCTCTCGCTCAAGATCAACCTTTGGCGGCAATCCACCAAGATGTTGATGCATATGGTTTGCCCATTCACTGCCTGCAAATTCGTCACGAGTGTCACCTAGAACAAAGATCAACTCACCATCATTCTTCCAAGCAATCGGCGTGCGCAGTTCTACGTTTTGGATAACTCCAAGGACACCGACAACTGGCGTAGGAAGAATCGCTGTGGTTCCTGTTTGGTTATAGAACGAAACGTTTCCACCCGTGACCGGAATGCCAAGTTGTAGACATCCGTCTGCCAAACCTCGCGTTGCTTCGGCAAACTGCCACATGACGTCAGGATCTTCAGGTGATCCGAAATTCAAGCAGTTCGTGACTGCCAACGGCTCCGCACCGGATGCGCACACATTGCGGTAGGACTCAGCTAGCGCCAATTGCGTTCCGGTGTATGGATCAAGTTTGGTGAAGCGGCCATTGCAGTCAGTTGATATGGCAACGCCCAGACCTGACTCTTCATCGATGCGAACCATCCCAGCATCTTCAGGTTGCGCAAGCACCGTATTACCAAGAACATAGCGGTCGAATTGGTCAGTGACCCAAGACTTCGATGCAAGGTTTGGCGACGCCAACATTTTGAGCAGCGTCATCCGCATTTGCGAAGCGTTAACCGGACGCGCAAGCCGCTCTGGAGTTGGCACATCCGCCTGCAACGCATCCTGCCAATCGGGCCTGGCATATGGGCGCTCATAAATTGGACCTTCGTGCGCAACGGTGCGTGGTGGCACATCAACGATGCGTTCGCCGTGCCAATCAACGGTGAGTCGACCAGAGTTCGTCACTTCACCAATGACAACAGCTTCCACATCCCATTTCTGAATGATTTTCATGAACGCATCAATGTTTCCTGGTGCAACTACAGCGCACATGCGTTCTTGGGACTCACTCATCAGAATTTCTTCTGGCGTCAATGTGGCATCGCGCAACAGCACGCGATCAAGCCACACGTGCATTCCGCCATCACCATTTGATGCGAGCTCACTGGTTGCACATGAAATTCCAGCGCCACCAAGATCTTGGATACCTTCGACTAAACCACCGTGCAAAACCTCAAGGGTTGCTTCAATCAGCAACTTCTCCATGAATGGGTCGCCAACCTGAACGCTTGGCCGCTTTGCTGGGCTGTCTGCATCAAAGGTTTCTGAAGCAAGTACTGAGACGCCACCGATGCCGTCGCCGCCGGTTCGTGCGCCGTACAGCACAACAAGATTACCGACACCCTTTGCGCTGGCTAAGTGAATTTCGTTATGTCGCATGGCGCCAATGCACAGAGCATTAACCAGTGGGTTGCCTGCGTAGCTCTCATCAAAAATAATTTCGCCGCCGATGTTTGGCAAACCCAAACAGTTTCCGTAGCCGCCGATGCCCGAAACAATTCCGGGAAGTACCCGCAAGGTGTCTGCTGCATCAGCTGGGCCAAAGCGAAGTGGGTCCATAATCGCAAGCGGTCGCGCACCCATCGCAATGATGTCGCGCACGATCCCACCTATTCCCGTAGCTGCACCTTGATATGGCTCAACATAGGAAGGGTGGTTATGGCTTTCGACCTTGAAGGTCACGGCCCAGCCTTGACCGATATCTACAACGCCAGCATTTTCACCGATACCAACAAGAAGTTTGTCGGTCTTAGGCGCCTTATCGCCAAATTGCTTGAGGTGAACTTTGCTCGACTTATACGAGCAATGCTCACTCCACATAACTGAATACATTGCGAGTTCGCTACTCGTGGGACGGCGTTCAAGAATCTCACGAATGCGCTCATACTCGTCAGCCTTCAAGCCAAGTTCAGCAAATGGCTGTGACCGATCAGGCGTTTGTTCCGCTTGGGAAACGGTATCAATGCTCACGAGTTCACCATCGATGTCAGGATGCTTGTGAAGAAACCCAGACCATCAGTTGTTGGCCCGGTGAGTTGTTCCACAGCGTGCTCTGGGTGCGGCATTAAGCCCACAACATTTCCGCGAGAATTTCGAATCCCCGCGATATCTCTAAGGCTGCCATTTGGATTCACATCAAGGTAGCGGGCAATAACTCGCCCTTCACCCTCAAGTTGGTCAAGGGTCTTTTCGTCAGCTACGAAGCAGCCTTCGCCGTTCTTTAGTGGCACGATGATTTCTTGACCGCTCGTGTAACTGCTGGTCCAGGAAGAATTTGTGTCTTCGATGCGCAACTTTTGATCGCGACAGATGAAGTGCAAATTTTCATTTCTTGTTAATGCGCCAGGAAGAAGGTGCGATTCACAAAGAATCTGGAATCCGTTGCAAATGCCAAGCACTGGTAGTCCGCCATTGGCAGCTGCAACCACTTCACTCATGACAGGTGCGAATCGCGAGATGGCCCCGCAGCGCAGATAGTCACCATATGAAAAACCACCAGGCAGGATGACTGCGTCAACTTTTTTCAGATCTGCATCGCCGTGCCAGAGTGCTACAGCTTCACCGCCAGCGAGCCGGACAGCGCGCGCAGCATCACGATCATCAAGTGAGCCAGGAAAAGTAACAACGCCAATGCGCATGGGTTACTGGTCCTCTTCAACCACGAGAATGAAATCTTCTATGACCGGATTACACAAGAGTTCAGCTGCTAGAGCGTGCAATTGCTCGCGGCGTTCAGGGGTGATCTCACCGTCGACCTGAATCACAAACTGTTTTCCCTGGCGCACATCCGTCACACCGGTAATGCCAAGGCGACCTAATGCCCCTTGAACGGCGCGACCTTGTGGGTCGAGAATTTCCGGCTTGAGCATGACGTCAACGACGACACGGGCCACGGGCACTCCTGAGTTTTGAGGACGAAGAGCCAAGTCTATCGGCCTTTCCCTCGGCCAAATATCTGCCTAATTATTTCGAATCCTGCTGCCAGGCCGACCAAGCCGAACTCACCATTTCACGCAAATCGCGCTTGGCCTGCCAGCCCAAAACTTGCGAAATCCGCTGCGTTGCTGCGGTGGATGCTGGCGGATCTCCCACCCGGCGGCCAACGACTTCTGGATTTACCTGTGTGCCAATGACCTCAGAGACCATATCCATGACTTCTCGAACAGAGGATCCAACGCCGCGACCCACATTGAAGGCTTCTGCTGCCCGCTGATTTTCACAGAATTGAGCTGCGACCACGTGCGCGTCCGCCAAATCGGACACGTGGATGTAGTCACGAATACAGGTGCCGTCTGGTGTTGGGTAATCGTCACCGAAAATCTGTGGCTGTTTGCCTTGCTCTAAGGCCTTAAAGACCATCGGGATGAGATTGTTCGCGCTGGTATCTCCGAGGTCATCGCTGCCTGCGCCAGCAACATTGAAATACCGCAGTGCGACCCAAGAAACATCATGAGCAACACCCTGCGCCTTCGTCATCCATTCACCCACGACTTTGGTTTCTCCATAGGGAGATTCAGGTGCCAGCGCTGCAGATTCTGAAATCGGATTCACCAATGGCGTTCCGTAGACAGCGGCCGATGATGAATACACAAATCTCTTGACACCTGCTTCTTGCATGGCTTCAAGTACAGACAACATTCCGGCGACATTTTCACGGTAGTAATACAGCGGAACATCCAATGACTCCCCTGCGGCTTTCTTTGCAGCAAGGTGAATGACTCCATCCACCTTGTGTTCAGTCAACGCAGCGACCAAGGCACGTCGATCCGTCACATCAGCCTGAATGAAAACAACATTCTTCGGAATTCGATTCGCCACCCCTGATGAGAGATTATCCAGCACCACGACTTGACGACCACTTTCCAACAAAGCGCGAGTAACGTGGTTGCCGATATATCCGGCTCCACCTGTCACTAGCCACGTTGTCATTTAAAGGTCTTTCCCGTCAGGAGTTCATACGCTTCGATGTACTTGGCGCGAGTTTTGTCAATGATGTCCTGTGGAAGTGGGGGTGGGGCTTGCCCACTGTTCTTATCCCAACCCGACGCGGGCGAAGTCAACCAGTCCCGCACAAACTGCTTGTCATATGAAGGCTGCGGGCCGCCCGGCGCCCACGTCTCAATATTCCAAAAACGCGAAGAGTCTGGAGTCAAGACTTCGTCAGCCAACATGATTTTGCCTGCAAAGCGACCTTGCTGAGCAATCCCGAATTCAAATTTTGTGTCAGCGAGAATCAACCCACATTCCGCCGAAATCTCAGTTGCGCGTTCATATACCAACAACGAGAGTCGCTTAAGTTCCTGCGCTTCCTCTTGACCGATCATGATCATCACTTCATCAAAATTGATGTTCTCATCATGGTCACCGACAGCTGCTTTTGTTGCCGGAGTGAAAATCACCTTAGGCAGAAGCGATCCATCTTTTAAACCTGGCGGAAGATTGACTCCGCTGATTGAACGTTTTTCCTGATACTCAATGAGGCCCGAACCTGTGATGTAACCGCGCACAACGCATTCCACCGGAAGCATCTCAAGCTCAGCACACACCATTGCTCGACCAGCAACTTGGTCGGGCACTCGACCTGGAGTGATGTGGTTAGGAACGATGTCTTCAAGCTGGCGAAACCACCACAGTGAAAGAGCGGTGAGGATTCGTCCTTTATCCGGGATGAGCGAAGGCAACACATAGTCGAACGCCGAGATTCGATCACTGGCAACGAACAGCAGGCGCCCTTCAGGTGTGCGATATAGATCTCGCACTTTTCCTGAATACACATGCACATATTCAGGAGGCAATCCGTAGTCAGTTGCGTCAACTGTCGTCACAGAATGTCTCCTGGCGTGTAAGCAGCTGCCGCTGGATACGCTGCCGTGATAACCGAAACTCGATCAGCAATAGCTTTGACCTGAGCTCCCGCTGCGCCAGTGAATGTCAGCGGTTCAGCGATCAATGCCTGCAACTCTTCGATGGACAGCTGCAAACGTGCGTCTGCTGCAAGTCGAGCAATGAGATCATTTTCACCGGCCGCCAATTCGCGCATGCTTAAGGCGACTGAAACTGCGTGCTCCTTGATCGCCTCATGTGCAACTTCACGACCGACACCCTTGCGTACCGCAGCCATTAAGACTTTAGTTGTAGACAAGAACGGCAAATAGCGCTCAAGTTCACGATCAATCACTGCAGGAAAAGCACCGAAGTCATCAAGCACCGTTAAAAAGGTTTCAAATAAGCCATCAAGTGCAAAACTTGCATCAGGCAAGGCAACGCGGCGCACGACAGAACAGGCAACATCGCCTTCATTCCATTGATTGCCAGCGAGCTCTGAAGCCATCGTCATATAGCCACGCAGCAGCACAGTGAATCCATTAACCCGTTCACAAGATCGAGAATTCATTTTGTGTGGCATGGCCGATGAGCCAACCTGCCCTGGCCGAAAGCCCTCGGTGACAAGATCGAGACCAGCCATCAAGCGGATAGTTGTCGCGAGACTAGATGGCCCGGCGGCAACTTCGACAAAGGCTGAGAGTACATCGAAGTCAAGGGTTCGAGGGTATACCTGACCAACGCTATTGAGTACGCGCGAAAAACCAAGATGCGCGGCAACGCGTGATTCAAGTTGCTCAAGTTTTGCAGAATCACCATCAAGTAGATCGAGCATGTCTTGCGCTGTACCTACTGGTCCTTTCATTCCCCGAAGCGGGTATCGGCTAATGAGATTGTCGATACGTTCAAACGCAATGAGCATTTCATCTGCTGCAGAAGCGAATCGCTTACCTAATGTGGTGGTTTGTGCAGGAACATTATGAGAACGGCCAGTAAGCGCAGTCTCTGAATATTGAACAGACAATGTGGCAAGGCGTTGAAGGGCAGCAACCGTCTTATCGCGGACGAGAAGCATCGAACTCAATACCTGCAACTGCTCAACATTTTCGGTGAGATCGCGTGAGGTCATTCCAAGATGAATGAGCTCGTGCCCCGCGAGGTCGTTGAACTCCTCGATGCGAGCTTTCACGTCATGCTTGGTTACCCGCTCACGAGCAGCGATCGACTCTAAATCTACGGAATCAATGACGGCTTCATACGAGGCGATCGCCTCGGCTGGCACGTTGAGTCCGAGTTCGGACTGAGCCTTCATAACGGCAATCCACAACTGGCGTTCCATAACAATCTTGGCCTCCGGCGACCAGATCTGATTCATGGTTGCAGATGCGTACCTACCAGCCAGGACATTGGGAATTGAGGCTTTCACTGGAACATTCTTTCATGTCTATGAATCATCATGAGCCACCTACATGCCGGGTTGCCAATGACCTGAATCTCGACTTTTCCCCTCACAACATGCCAGTTTTCGCCGCCGCAGCGTGAGCGAGTGAGCTTTTACTGCGCAGCATGCTGAGCGATATCTCGCCGGTGATGCGACCCGGCTAAAGAAATGAGGTCCACGCCCGCATACGCACGCTCGCGTGCTTGCGCCAGAGTTTGCCCCACCGCTGTCACGGAAAGCACTCTTCCACCGGCCGAAACCACATCCCCTTCATCAGAAATACGTGTACCCGCGTGAAGTACATCTACATCGAGAAGCGCATTAGCCTCTTCGAGCCCACGAATAATGTCACCCGTTACCGGCGCATCAGGGTAGTTCTTCGAGGCAACCACCACAGTCACAGCTGCACCTTCCCGCCATTGCAGAGGTGGAAGTTCTGCGACTTTTCCGGTGGCAGCAGCCAGCAAGATTTGGCCAAGAGGTGACTTCAGTCGCGCCAGCACTACTTGCGTTTCAGGATCGCCAAAGCGAGCATTGAATTCGATAATTCGGACGCCCTGACTCGTAAGCGCCAAACCTGCGTAAAGCAGGCCAGCAAAAGGGGTACCGCGGCGGCGCATTGCGTCAACCATCGGTTGAAGTACTGAAGCCGTTACTTCTTCGACTAATCCAGGCGGTGCCCAAGGCAATGGTGAGTAGGCACCCATGCCACCCGTGTTTGGACCCTCGTCACCATCGCGGGCACGTTTGAAATCTTGCGCCGGCTGCAAAGCCACAATCGTTACACCATCAGTGATTCCAAATAATGAAACTTCTGGTCCGTCGAGGTACTCCTCAACGAGAACGCTTGGCGCACCTTTGGCAAAGCAATTGTCAGCATGCTCAATTGCGTGATGACGATCAGAAGTGACAATAACGCCTTTACCTGCAGCCAACCCGTCATCTTTCACGACGTAAGGCTCACCTAATACATCAAGCGCTCTTGCAACTTCATCAACTGAAGTGCAGACAAACGCTCGAGCGGTTGAAACATTAGCTTCGGCCATGATCTGCTTCGCGAACGTTTTGCTGCCTTCAAGTTGCGCCGCCTCTTTCGATGGACCAAAGCAGGCGATACCTCGCTCGCGAACCGCATCCGCAGCGCCGGCAACTAAAGGAACCTCGGGTCCTATAACAACGAGATCCGCTGTGACTTTGACTGCTAGATCGGCGACTTCTTCGGGATTGCCTGCATCCAAAGGCGCGACATCAACTTCCGCAGAAATTCCGGCGTTGCCCGGAGCACAGATAACGTAACTTACCGAATCATCTGCCAAAAGTGCGTGCACGAGTGCATGCTCACGAGCACCGGAACCAATAACAAGAACACGCATGTTGAAAACCCTCGTCTGTCAGCTAAGCGCCGACGTAATGCTTACTCGTAACAGCCAGTGCACTATCAAGTCGCACCAATGCTTCCTTTGCTTCATCCACCGTGATGGTGCATGGAGGAACAACGTGAAGTCGGTTGTAGTTCGCGAATGGGAGTAATCCATGCTTCTTGCAGGCTGCGATGAATTCAGTCATCGCAGGCGAGGACCCTCCGTATGGGGCCAACGGCTCTTTGGTCGAACGATCCGTCACAAGCTCAAGTGCCCAGAAGACTCCAAGGCCGCGTACCTCGCCAATTACTTTGTGCTTTTCTTGAAGGTCTCGTAACCCTGGCCCCAGAACATCCGTGCCGATCATGCGGGCGTTCTCCACTATGCCTTCATCTTTCATCGCATCAAGAGTTGCCACGATCGATGCAGCCGCAAGCGGGTGCCCTGAATACGTTAATCCTCCTGGAAAAACCTGAGTATCAAAAGTTGCGGCGATTTCGTCGGAGATCACAACACCGCCAACAGGAACATAACCGGAGTTCACGCCCTTAGCGAAGGTAATGAGATCAGGCTCGGCTGCAAAATGATCAAAAGCAAACCAGGCACCTGTACGACCAAAACCGCACATCACTTCATCAGCAATCCAAATGATGCCGTAGCGATTGCATATTTCACGAACCCCTTCGAGATAGCCCGGTGGTGGAATAAGAATTCCAGCAGTACCAACAACAGTTTCTAATAACAATGCGGCAATAGTTCCGGGGCCTTCGAACACAATGACTTGTTCAAGATGTGCGAGAGCACGCTCACACTCTTGTTCAGGTGAAGTAGCCCAAAAACTGGAGCGGTACAAGTGGGGACCAAAAAAATGCACATGTCCATCGGCATACTCGTTAGGCCAACGCCGCGGATCACCAGTTGAAGCAATCGCTGCACCGGTGTTTCCGTGGTACGAACGGTAAAACGAGAGAACCTTACGTTTTCCGGTGTGAATGCGCGCCATACGGATTGCATTTTCAACTGCATCCGCTCCACCGTTGGTAAAAAACACTTTGTTGAGATGAGCAGGGGCGAGAGACGTGATGCGTTGCGCTGCTTCTCCGCGCTTGTCATTGGCGTGATTTGGGCTGATTGTGGCAAGCACGCCAGCTTGGTCGGCGATTGCTTGTATAACGCGTGGGTGTTGGTGACCAATATTGACGTTGACCAGTTGGGAAGAAATATCCAGAAATCGATTACCTTCGTAATCCCAGACCCAGCTGCCTTCGGCTCCGGCCACGGTCATCGGGGCTAGTGCACCTTGCGCACTCCAAGAATGAAACACATGCGCGCGATCAAGGTCGTAAACTCGTTTGCCCTCTTCTGCAGTCACGCTGGTTCGACTCCTTCTTGCTTGCGCCGCGGTGTGGCTCAGGCGATGAGGTCGTGCAGGGAAATGGTCGCATCCCGATCCGGCCCTACGCCAATCGCGCTGATACGGGTGCCCGAAATATCTTCGAGGAACTGCACATAAGACCGTGCATTAGCTGGCAGATCTCCAATGACTCGAGCGTGTGAAATGTCTTCAGTCCAACCCGGAAGGTTTTCATAGATTGGCTTCGCATGATGGAAGCCCGTCTGCGTCATAGGCAGCTCTTCCATCCGAGTGCCGTCAACGTCATAGGCAACACACACAGGGATGCGATCAAAACCTGACAGCACGTCAAGTTTGGTTAAGAAAGTGTCCGTTAATCCATTGATGCGCGTGGCGAATTTTGCAATTGGGCCATCGAACCAACCACAGCGACGAGGCCGACCAGTTGTCGTACCAACTTCGCCACCAATAGTGCGCAAAGCTTCACCATCCGCGTCGAAGAGCTCAGTAGGGAATGGGCCCGAGCCCACCCGCGTTGTGTAGGCCTTCAAGATACCGATCGTGCGATCAATGCGTGTCGGTCCGATTCCGCTTCCGGTACAAGCTCCACCCGCAGTTGGATTGCTCGACGTGACAAAGGGATACGTGCCGTGATCGACATCCAGCAATGTGCCCTGGCCACCTTCAAGAAGAACAACCTTGTTCGCATCCAGCGCCTTGTTCAGCACCAATGCAGTATCAGCCACATACGGTGCAAGTGCTTGTGCGTATTCAAGAAGTGACTCAACTATGGCATCAACTTCAAGAGCGCGACGGTTATAGACCTTGACTAACACCTGATTCTTGCTGAGTAGCGCACCTTCAACTTTTTGACGCAGAATTGATTCGTCAAATAAATCTTGAATGCGAATACCAATACGCGAAATCTTATCGGCATATGTCGGTCCGATTCCTCGGCCCGTCGTACCAATCTTTGAGTTACCAAGAAAACGCTCAGAGACTTTATCCAGAGTGACGTGGTACGGCGTGATCAAGTGCGCATTCGCACTGATCAGAAGTTTTGAAGTGTCGACATTGCGCTCGTTGAGCCCACGCATTTCTTGCAACAGAACCGCAGGATCAATCACCACGCCATTTCCGATGACTGGAATGACCTCTGGGGTCAAAATTCCACTCGGCAGTAGGTGAAGGGCGAACTTTTGATCACCAATAACTACGGTGTGACCCGCGTTATTGCCGCCTTGATATCGCACGACGTAGTCAACGCGACCTCCGAGGAGATCCGTCGCTTTTCCTTTACCTTCGTCTCCCCATTGGGATCCGAGCAAAATGATCGCAGGCACGTTGGGAAAGATTACCCGAGTCCATGGATTTCCCCTATTCGCACGGTTATAGGGCCAAAATAGGGGTAACCCAACCCAGACTTGGAGATGCTCACCATGCGAATTGAACATGTAGCCCTCTGGTCTGCGGATATCACGATTCTCCGAGATTTCTATGTTCGTTGGTTTGCAGCTCAGCCATCACCTATCTATCGGAATGCAGCGACGGGCTTTGAATCCTTCTTCCTTTCAATCGGATCTGGATCCCGACTGGAGCTCATGCAGCGTCCTGATTCGGACGAAATACACCTTGTGATCGCGCAACGCTAACTAGCTCGGTTTACTTTTGCCACCACTGAGTTATCTGCTGTCCGAGGGCATGACCAGAAAGCCACGCTGCCTCCACCTTCGGGCCACCCGCCCATGAATCGCCAGCCAGACCCAGCCCAGATTCTTCATCGAAAAAGCAAAGGTCAGTCCGAGCCGAGGTGGGTTTGGCATAGGTCCAACGCATGGCCGAGGACCACTGCGGATGTTTAGTGAGTCCAAGCAGTGGCAACAGGGCGTCGATGACTGCAGGGATGACGGCCGCTGGCTCTCGAAGATGGACCGCCGCGAGGTCAGGGTGAACATGGGCAACGACGACAGGATCGTTGTTGCCGCGACGATGTCCATCGTTGGCAATCCAGGTGAGTACCGGATGCTCATTGACGAAGACACCATCAAACTGCGGTAATTGCTCTGTTTCGAAAACTGAGGTGACAGCGATAACCGCATCCCAGGAGATTTCATCAAGTGTGCTGTGAATGTCTGTCAGACTCTCATGAACGAACGTTTTTGCTTGCGGTTCAGGTAAGCACAATGCAGCTGCGCTAAATTTCGCATCATTAACAAGCACCACGCCATCAGTGACTGATACTGAAGTCACTTCGGTGGACGGCTTTACAGAATGTTCTGGGAGTCCTTGAACTTGGTGTTCAAGGATGGAACGCAGTCCTTGAGTTGCTGAATAGCGCATGGTGCCCGCTCTCACACCTGAGATTCCTGTTGGAGTTGCAACATGAAAGGTGTCGGTCCATGCGCGGGCAACACCAGATTCAATCCAGGAATTCACGATCAAGCCAAATTGCGGATCTTGAACCGTAAAGTACGAAGCACCGATATCCGTGATGTGGCCGTCGAAGGCTGTCCCTGAATCACGAATTGTGCGACTAGCCATTCGGCCACCGACCACGCGACCACGATCGATAATCTGAAACGGAATTTGGTGGTGATGTAATACCCGTGCGCACGCGATGCCGCTCATTCCAGCGCCAATAACAGCAACAGGTAAACGATCAGTCACGAGGCATATTCGGATCGCAATCAGTTAAGAAAGCAGAAATACGTTCGGCTTCCTCTTGTTCATTTATTGCTGCTGCTGCTCGTCCTAGAGACTTCAGGCAGCGCAAGAAGCCTTGGTTGCCTTCATGGCTCCACGGCACTGGGCCGTGACCCTTCCAACCATTGCGGCGCAATGCATCAAGTCCACGGTGATATCCCACTCGAGCAAATGCGTAGGACTCAATCTCTCGGCTCTCATTCCAGGCTTGATCACTCAAGGTTGCCCAAGCAAGTGAACTCGATGGATAGCGTGCTGCAACAGCACTGGGGTTTTCGCCCGCTTTTAATGCTTGATACGGACCTTCCTCCTGCGGCAATAGCGTTGGAGGAGGACCTGCCATGAGGTTGTCAAGCATTATTTGATTGCCGTCCCTGTTGAACGAAGGTCTTCGCACCCGCGAGTTACGCGTGCTGCCATGCCAGCTTCTGCCGCCTTACCGTACGCCCGAGGGTCATACTGCTTCTTGTTTCCGACTTCGCCGTCAATTTTCAAGACGCCGTCGTAGTTCTTCAAAATGTGATCGGCAATCGGGCGAGTGAATGCGTACTGAGTATCCGTGTCTATGTTCATTTTCACGACACCGTAATCAAGCGCTTCACGGATTTCACTAATCAAAGAACCTGAGCCGCCATGGAAGACAAGATCGAAAGGCTTCTCAACGCTGTATTTTGCACCAACTGCTTTTTGAATGTCATCAAGAATATGTGGAGTGAGTACAACGTTACCTGGCTTGTAGACACCGTGAACGTTGCCGAAGGTCGCTGCGACCATGTAACGACCGCGCTCGCCCAAGCCAAGGGCTGCTGCAATTGCTAAACCATCTTCTTCAGTGGAAAAGAGCTTTGCATCATGGCTGGCTTCAATGCCATCTTCTTCGCCACCAACAACACCGATTTCGATTTCAAGAATGATATTGGCCTTATTACACGCATCAAGAAGACGCTGTGAAATTTCCATGTTCTGTTTCAACGGAACAGCTGAGCCATCCCACATATGCGACTGGAACAAAGGCTGCAGACCTTTGCTCACGCGGTCTTGCGAAATTGCAATAAGTGGCTCCATGAACCCGTCGAGCTTGTCGACTGGACAGTGATCTGTGTGCAGCGCAAAGTTGACGTTGTAACTCTTTGCGATGGAGTGTGCGAACTCTGCAAGGGCAGCTGCGCCTGCAACCATGTCTTTCACGCCTTGGCCTGATGCGAATTCTGCGCCACCCCAGGAAACCTGAATAATGCCATCGCTCTCGGCTTCAGCGAAACCACGCATTGCGGCAACGATGGTCTGCGACGAGGTGCAGTTGATCGCGGGGTACGCAAATTTTCCGGCCTTAGCTCGGGTGAGCATTTCGGCGTAAACCTCTGGGGATGCGATTGGCATAACTCACTCCTAGGTTGGTGGTGGTGGCAACATCCTTCCATTGCCTGCAAACGTTTTCAAGATTGGGACCCCCGACAGGCGATCTGTCCGTTTCCTCCCGATCGACAACTCCTGACAGGGACGATGGCGGAATGGGTTACTTCTGCGGCCACCGGTGTTGAACGATCCAGGTATGCATCGCTATCGAAGCTGCCGCACCCACGTTGATTGATCGAGTAGATCCATATTGGCTAATTTCGAAGAGCTGATCGCAAGCCCGCCTTGCATCAGGGGACAGGCCTGATCCTTCTTGGCCGAACAGCAAAATACATTCTTTCGGCAGCATTGCCGTCTCCAGCGGAACCGCTCCTTGGATGTTGTCGAGCCCAAAGATCGGCAAGTTCTCAGCTATTGCCCACGCATGGAATTGCGCTGCAGTTTCATGATGGCGAATGTGTTGATAGCGGTCTGTCACCATCGCACCTCGTCGATTCCAACGCTTCTTGCCCACAATATGAATTTCCTTAGCGAGAAAAGCGTTCGCCGTTCGAACAATCGAACCAATATTAAAATCGTGTTCAAGGTTTTCAATAGCCACATGAAAGCCGTGCCGGCGCTTATCGAGTTCTTCCACGATTGCCTCGAGGCGCCAATACCGAAATTCGTCGATCACGTTTCGGCGGTCGCCCTCTTCAAGGAGTGCCAAATCAAGCCGGTCATCCTTGGGCCAAGGCAAAGGATGTGGGCCAACTCCTACTGAGATGTCATGGGGATCCACACGGGCGACGATAGCCTGAACAAGTGAATCTCGTATTGGCAGCCGCAACGTCCGTGCAAGCCCTAGGCCCTAGCTGGATGGACCCTCAGCAACTCATCAACAACCTTGGGGATGTCGCCTTCTGGGTGGTCTTGGGAATTATTTTTGCTGAGTGCGGGATTCTTTTGGGATTCTTTCTGCCCGGTGATTCCCTGTTATTCATCACTGGACTATGCATTGCCAGCGGCATCATCAGCATGAACATCTGGGTGGCCGCGCTTTTGCTGATCCTCGTGGCGATCGCCGGAAACCTCACGGGCTACTGGATTGGTTTTAAAGCCGGCCCGACCCTGTTTAAAAAAGAGGATTCGAAACTCTTTCGCAAAGAATATGTCGACAAGACCCATGGCTTCTTTGAAAAGTATGGTGCCCGAGCGATCATCTTGGCTCGCTTCGTACCTATCGTTCGCACGTTCATCACCGCAGTTGCAGGCATCGGCCGAATGAACTTTCGCCAATATTTCATTTACAGTTCAATCGGGGCAGTTCTTTGGGCTGGACTCATCACATTAGCCGGCTACTTCCTCGGCGACATTGACATCATTAAGAACAACATTGAAAAAGTGTTGATACTCATCGTCGTGCTCAGTGTTATCCCGATCGTGATCGAGTACATCCGGCACCGAAATGCCAAGCACATCTAGACATTAGGCAACTGATGACGCCACCTGGTTTAAGAAACTTACTTAAGCCAGACCTAGATCGGCAAGTGAATACGCCGCGCGGTATTCGTAACCCGCCGCAATAACCTTTGGGCCCGCACCACGGTCAACGATCACTGCTACCGCGATTGTCTTGGCACCAACATCATCGAGTGCTTCCACTGCGGTAAGTACAGACCCACCAGTTGTTGAAGTGTCTTCAACTGCGAGCACATTTTTGCCCGTGACGTCAGGGCCCTCAATGCGGCGTTGAAGTCCATGTGCCTTGCCCTCCTTGCGCACCACAAAAGCATCAAGGAGCTGGCCATTGTGCGCTGCGTCATGAATCATGGCGGCGGCTACGGGGTCAGCGCCAAGCGTGAGCCCGCCAACAGCCTGGTAATCAAGATCCTTGGTCAGTTCACGCATGACCGACCCCACCAGCGGAGCGGCCTCACCATCAAGGGTCACCCGGCGCAGGTCGACGTAATACTGCGCCTCTTTGCCACTCGAAAGGATCACCTTTCCTTGCACCACGGCACGCTCGATGATTAATTGACGTAATTTTTCCCAAGATTCTGAAGGCACAGATGAATCCTAGGGGAACAAACGTGCGTCCAAAGCCTGTGTCGACATACGGTATGGGAGTGCGCAGACTCTTCCCCCTTTTCGTGGCACTCGCTATCGGCATAGGTATTGCTGCGCCCGCTGGTGCCATCGTGAATGGTTCCCCTTCCACGCCGGGCACCTTCGGGTTCCTGGTGGCTTTGTTGGATACCCAGCGTTTGAGCACGATGACCAGCTTCCAGTCCCAATTCTGTGGGGGTTCCTTAACCACTTCCACAACTGTTGTGACGGCAGCTCACTGCGTGGTCGATCAACAAGATGGCACGCGAGATTTACCCTCAAGTGTGGTAGTTGCGTTTGGCAGGTCGCTGAAGGATCCAGAGTTGCGCACCGTCGCGGTTTCGGCCATCACTGTTCATCCCAAATATTCGATCACCACCGGCGAGAACGACATTGCAGTTCTCACCCTTGCTACGCCACAAGCAGACATCCAAACCATCGCCCCACTGAAAGACTCCGAGATCACCAGCGGTCTTGATGTTGCAGGTACGAGAGCGATGGTTGCCGGTTGGGGATCAATCAACTCTTTCAGAAATTCGTTTCCTGACACTTTCCGCACCGGCGAACTTCTTCTACTTCCATCCGGAACATGTGGGCAAGGCCAGAACTATCTCTTCAATGGCGTCACTTTTCTGGGTTACCAACCCGGTGAAGCAAACTCAACGAGCATGCTGTGTGCCATCGGGCTCACTGCAAATAGGCAAATCATCGATAGTTGTCAGGGTGACTCAGGTGGTCCGCTCGTAGCGGGTTCCGGTGTAGATGCGCGACTTGTAGGAGTAGTGAGTTGGGGCCTGAATTGCGCCAGCCGCCATCCGGGCGTGTACACGAAGTTATCAGCGATGACAGAATTTCTTAATTCCACCGGAGCTTTTGGGGCCCCTGCGCCTCCAGCGATCTCCGTCACGGCGCTAAATCAACGAGCCCGCGTTACCTTCACTTCTGCGGGTGCCAGTTTCACTACCTTCACAGCAGCAATTGCTGGCACACCCACCCAACAA
>Ga0114978_10000984_pt1 | contig 23907 bp, 42 predicted proteins | sample S_140212_EF_Meta_FD_87027 | JGI IMG/M metagenome (GOLD analysis project Ga0114978, IMG submission 87027) | Freshwater microbial communities from Lake Simoncouche, Canada to study carbon cycling - S_140212_EF_MetaG | ecosystem: Environmental > Aquatic > Freshwater > Lake | place: Lake...
AAAAGGCGTAACAAGAGAAACTGACAAAACAACTGGTCACGGTCCATACAAGCCACGTGCAACAAAAGGCCCCGGGGCTGGATGTAGTACAACCGTTTTTGCTAATAACCTAGGCGTTAATCGAACAGGGGACGGTTGGAATGCTCACGGGTCAAGTCCTGCATATAACGGAGATCCGCATCCTGGACAAACTAGTCATGTAACGGGTCCGGGATCTAGCACAGTATTTGCTGATGGATTGGCAGTTGCAAGAATTGGCGATTCCGTTGAGTCTGATAAAATAGCTGGTGGTAGCGGAACTGTATTTGCAGGAGACTAATATGTTTTGGTTTATAATTGGTGTATTTGGATGTGTATTAGTTTATTATATTGGTAAATTAAAAGATCACGAAAATGATGATAAGTAAGTTTATCCAAAGAGGTAAACTTACGTAGTAAGTTGCTAGGGTGCGAGGCCCTAAGGTTCGACGCAGACCGTTCATGCTCGTTGGGTGCGTCAAGGTTGACAACATGCCTAAATTGTTGTATACTATAAAAACTTAGAAAGGGATCATCATGGCATATCGCGCAAAAACTAAAACTCAAGCCGCTGTTCGTAGACAACTACGTAAGCGTAAGTAATTAAAGAATTGTTGTAATCCCTTCAAAGTGAAGGCATTCTGGACGCGGGGGCAGTACCCGCCAGGTCCACCAAAAGGATATTTATGAAGTACACCGCATTGTGCCCAACTTGTTTTAATAAATTTAGTTGGGTAATGGGGAAAGGCTTAACAAAACATAAGTGTTTTTCTGATGGGCCTGCCAAAGTTTCGACAGGGTGAGATAATAGAGACGGCAACACGGTAGGCGATGACCGTTAATCAAGCAAAACTATAGACGCAAACGATTCAGTTTACGCATTGGCCGCCTAACAGCCGCCTAGGGTAGGAAATACCTCGTAACAGAAACTCCAGAAAGCACCTTCGGGTGCTTTTCTTTTGAATACGTGTAAACTTTCTGCAGGGCTACGGCGTTGTATATGTATATGCTAATAGGAGGCATTATGTATGAAACTGCTACACGCAATAGCTCTTGTGAGTCTAGCACTGACAAGTGGGATAAGCCAAGCAAATCCGAATCATTGGAACCATCATCGTGGTTACTACAATCGATACGATTGGGTTGCGCCGCTTGTGATCGGAGGCGTAGTCACGTATGCCATCACCCGTCCACAACAACCAGTGGTGATACAAAATCCACCTAATGTATATTATCAACCACAACCTGTTCCGTACGGTTATCACTATGAGAATATCTTAGATGCTAATTGTAATTGTTACAGACTGGTATTAGTTCAAAATCAACCTTAAAGGAAATAACATGAACAAAATTATCGCAACTTTAATCGCAACAATGTTTGCCGCTACCGTATTCGCGGCTGAGCCAGCTAAGGCTCCAGCAACACCGGCTTCAGCCCCAGCTAAGGCAGAAGTTAAGAAGGACGAAAAGAAGCCTGCAAAAAGTGAGCCTGCAAAGAAAGACGCACCTAAAGCAGACGCAAAAGCCGCTACTCCAGCAAAGTAATTTTGAATTAGAAGATAGTGACCTCATAATAGACGATGAGGTTACTTTTGGTCGTAATCGAAAAGCTGGCGAGTTTGGTAAGATAGTTCATGAAGATGATCTATCAGATCATGTAAAATTTAGATTATGGCTAGCTAGACAATTGGCTTTAGCAAAATATAAGGAAAAGTGGGCATAATGACCCACTTTTTCTTGACCTCAGTGTTAATCAGGATATATAATATACTATGACTGAAAAGTCATTTTTATTAATAAAAGGAAGTTAACAATGAAAAAGCTATTTTTAGCATTATTGATGGCAGTAGGTTTTGCCACAGCACAAGCCCAGGTTTCTGGCAATTTAGGTTTGACAAGCGACTATCGTTTCCGCGGTATTAGCCAAAGTCAAAATGCTCCAGCAGTACAGGGCGGCATCGACTATGCTCACAAAAGCGGTTGGTATGTTGGTAACTGGAACAGTTCAGTAAGCTCACAAGTTTACACAAATGGTTCTGGTGTAGAGTCAGACTTGTATGCAGGTTGGAAGAAAGAATTCAACGGTGTTACTGTTGATGTTGGTTCATACAACTATTTCTACCCACGTGCTACTACTACAGCTGGTACAGGTTCAAACTTTGACACATACGAAGGTTATGTTGGTCTAGGTTATGGTCCAGTTACAGTTAAGTATAGCCAAACATTAGGCAATGGTTACTTTGGTACCGCAAATGCTCGTGGTACACAATACTACGAAGCAAATTTTGCATATCCAATTGCTAAATCGAAGATCAGTTTACTTGCTCACGCAGGTAAGACTAATGTTGCTAACAATTCTTCATTAGACTATAGTGACTACAACTTTGGTGTAGGTTACGATCTACAAGGTTGGAACTTGGCCGCTAAGTATTACACTAACGGCGATAAGTCGTCAACATTCAATACAGCTAACACCGTAAATGGTCAAAAGTTGTATCGCAATGCCGCAGTTGTTTCTGTAAGCAAGTCATTCTAATCCAAAATTAGAAATGCAATTAAGGGCCTTCGGGTCCTTTTTTGTTATTGATTTTTTCTATAAGCGTTATTAAAATAATTATTGAAAAAATCTATAAAAACACTTGATCTTATTATTAAATACTATTACAATAACATATCAGTACAAACACTGAGTTATTAGTTTTTATCACACACAAGGAGATATTATGAAAACAGTTGGACACAAATTAGAAAAATTCGCAATTACTGGCGTCAAGCCAGGACAACCAGAAGATGCTTTCTTTGAAATCACAGACGAGTCATTTGCTGGCAAGTGGAAAGTAATCGTTTACTATCCAAAGGACTTCACATTCGTTTGTCCTACAGAGATTGTAGCCTATGACAAGTTGACAAGTGACTTCGCCGACCGTGACGCAGTATTGCTCACAGGTTCAACAGACAATGAGTTCTGTAAAGTTAGCTGGCAAAATGCTCACGCAGACTTGAAGAAGATTACACACAATCAATTTGCTGATACACAGCGTGGTGAGTTGAGCTTGATTGAACAACTAGGCGTGTTCTATGCTCCAGCAGGTGCCGCACTTCGTGCTACATTCATCGTTGACCCAGAGAACGTTATCCAACACGTGACTGTTAACAACTTGAATGTTGGTCGTAGCCCAGAAGAAACACTTCGTGTATTGGATGCGCTACAAACTGGCGAGCTATGTGCTTGTAACCGTACAGTAGGCGGAGAAACTCTATAATGGCATTCAATGACGCTATCAAAGAAGCGTTGCCAGACTACGCTAAGGACACCAAGTTAAATCTTGATGCTGTTTTATTGCGTAGTACATTAGATGCAGATGTGGCTATGGGCTGTGCTGTAGCCGCACTGGCCGCAACTGGCAACGGTAAAGTACTTGCTGTATTGTTAGCTGATGCTCCTGTTCACGCAGATAGCGCAATGACAGCCGCAAGCATTATGGCCCAAAACAACGTTTGGTATCCCTATGTTGAAATGGCTGATGATCCTGCATTAAAAGGATTACCAGCCGGCCTACGTATGAACGCTATCGCAAGTCATGGTGGTACAACTAAGTCCAATTTTGAAGCATTTAGTTTGGCCGCCAGCATTGTTGGAAAATGCCATTTTTGCGTAAAAGCTCATTATGAAACACTCAAACAAGAGGGTTATACAGTTGAGCAGTTACGTGATATTGGACGAATTGCCAGCGTTATGAACTCAGTAGCCAAAGTGTTAAACAGTTGATTTAATACAGTTAATCCAAAAGCCCGCTTCGGCGGGTTTTTCTTTTGGTAAAATTAATGGTTGCACCTTTTCAGGTTTTGTCATATACTATAGTTGTTGTAACTTTTATTAACACACAGGAGAAGTATATGGACGCTAACGCAACCATTGAGGCAGTAAAGGTATTTTGTAAAGCTAATTCTGGCGATACACAAATTTGGAGTGGCAATAAAGCCACATACCATTGGAATATTGGCAAAGTAACAGGTGCTGGTATTGTAAATGGCGTTGTTCGTAAACTAGCAGGTATTGATAGTGGTAGCGGACAGCAAATTTGGGTAGTTGCTGGTTCTTTTAAAATTATGCCAGACGGTACTATTGCTCGATTCACAGGCTTGCCAAATAAATTGCAAAGCCAGATGAACATTGCAAAACCAGCCGCAGTGACTACTGTTGCTGAAACCGTAACGGTGTAATACATGAGTATGCATTTGGAAGGCCCGTGGCTTAGTACAACTGGCAAGAAGAAATCCAAACGTAAGTTTGCTTCTGCTGAACACGCTAAGAAAGCTCGTGAATTGGACGAAAGTTGGAAAGACCTGCTCAAACGGCAAGGAATTGAACTTGAGGAAAAGAAACGAAAACGGGCGATGAGTGCAGGCAATTTAAGTTCTACTGGTTATAGTTTGACTATTCCAGAAGGTCGTAATACTACAGCCCATATTCCTAGTAGAGATTCCGGTGGTGGAAACGCAACACTTCCTCCTCCAAAAGTCTACACAGGAACTAAGGTTTTGGGTATTGCTACTATGCACAAGTCAAATGCTGTTCCGGTTTTTTCGGACGAACAAGCAGTTGATATTTCCAAAATGCGTCGATAATGGTTGACACACAGGTAAAACCGTGTTATACTATTAACATATTAACACACACAGGAGTTAGGTTATGAAGAAGTTTTTAATTATCCCAGTAGTAGCAGTTCTTACTGCCTGCGGTTCGATGAAAGAAATTGAAGACCGCAAAACGTATGCACAGCCAAGTTGGTATCAGGATTGTGCCCAAGAAGGTGTTAAAGGTTGGTTCTGGTGGAAAGAAGACTATGTCTATGCTTGTGGTGCAGGCGAGTCAGCTCACTTCCAAGCCGCTGAAGAACAGATGGATGCTATTGCAATGAACAACTTTGCAAAACGTATCAATGGTACTGTTAATTCAGAAACTGTAATTGACATCAAGGATGACAAGAAAACTACCCGTACTACGATTTCGTACAAGGTTAGTAATACTGCTATCCGCCGTCATGTAAAATCCGAAAAAGGTCATTTTACAATGAACGGTCGCCATTACACTTATGTTCGTCTAGAGATGAAGAAAGCCACATTCGAACAGTTAATGGCAGAATCAAAGGTTCAGTAATGAATGCCTACAGGGTTAAGGAGATAATGTGGGTGTTCATCTGCCTAGTCATTCTCCTACTTGCATTATCGGGGTGCTCTACAACTGCTCCTACAGGTTCGGCTAGACAGTATTGTTATACTAGTCAAGAGATTCGAACTAAGAACAAAGAGCAAGTTTCAAGCGAAACCCTTGTTAAGTGTAGCGATGACCACGTTGATCGCATCACCATTAAGAAAGCCGGTGTTGCGAAGAACTGTGGAGACTACACATATTATGTAACACTAAACGGACGTTCAGTTGAACAGAGAGGATTGGCTTGTGAAAAATTTAACGGTACTTGGGAAATTATTCCTAACGCTGGCTATCGCTAGTAGCGGTGTAGCTCACGCACAACATAGTTCTGGTGATAGCGTAACAGGTCCGTTCAATGCTGGAAACAATTATGTTTCATTTATTGTTAACTGGATGAATTATAACGGTGGAGTTTTGGACAAGCAAGACAAACGTATCTATCAGCAGTCATTAATGATCATGTTAGATAACGTTCCGCTTGGACAAACCGTTGAGTGGTACAGTGATACTAACCCGTCAGTCCGTGGACAAATGCGAGTCGTCTACGGTTATCAAACTACAAACGGATATTGTAGGGTTTATCAAAGCGAAATCTTTAAAGATGGTAACGCTAAGAGTTGGCAAGAATATGCATGTCGTAGTCTTGACAAACCCCAGTGGACGTTTTATAATAAATAGAACTCTATATGTTAATGGCCTATCTAACCCTCTTCTCCGGACTACTAATCAGTGGTGTGGCAATTTTTTATTCAGTCGCTGGATTGACTTCGATCTTCTCAGCGGCAGTTTGGCCTATCATTATTATGGGCGTCAGTTTAGAACTTGCTAAACTTGTTGCTACAGTCTGGGTAAAACAAAATTGGGCCATTGCCCCTCGCCTACTTAAAGGTTATCTTGTAGGCGCAGTAATTGTACTAATGGTTATTACATCATTAGGAATATTTGGCTTCTTATCAAAAGCACATAGTGACCAAACACTGGTTAGTGGCGATGTTGGCGCTAAGATTGCTGTATATGATGAAAAGATAAAAATTGCAAAGGAAAATATCGATGCGAACCGGAAGGCGCTTAAACAGATGGATGAAGCTGTGGACCAAGTTATGGGTCGAAGCAGTGATGAAAAAGGTGCCGACAAAGCTGTTGCTATTAGACGCTCCCAACAAAAGGAACGCCAACGCCTTCAATCCGAGATCGCGGCCGAACAGAAAACTATTGCCGCCATTAGCGAAGAAAGAGCACCCATTGCAGCCGAGGTTCGTAAAGTTGAAGCAGAAGTAGGACCAATCAAATATATTGCGGCATTTGTTTATGGTGAAAACCCAGATGCTAGTATTTTAGAAAAGGCAGTTACATGGGTTATTATTTTAATTGTTGTAGTATTTGACCCACTGGCTGTTATGCTATTGTTAGCAAGTCAGTATAGTTTTGCGCTACTTAAAAAAGAGGATAATGATCAGACGGAAGATCTAACCGAAGCTGTTGATTCTGCAGAAGATGCACCACAAGAAACAAGTATGACATGGCCTCCTTTTAGTAGCTTATGGCCATTTCCAAGAATTGAAAAAGAAGAAGTATCTCCAGAATCTAAAAAAGATTTTGAAGGTGTCCGAGATCCAAAAACAGGTGAATGGATTCAAACGGGCCCTAGTTTTGATTACGTTGAACCCAACGAGGATGATTTAACTGACGAACAGTTAGAAAAAATTAACTCAATGCTACAAGATTATTCAGAAGCTACTAAAGTAGAACCTGAGATCAAATATCAAATTTTAGAAGATGTTGACGATGAAGAGTTTGTAATCGAAACTCCACATTATACAAACACAGACAATCCTATTGATTTTCCAAAATCCAATGTGCAAATAACACATACTGCGGAAGGTATGTTGATTGAAGATTCTGCAGGTATGCAGGAGATTCCAGTAGAACCAGCTAAACCGGTAATGTTCTCTATCGGTGATGACTACGTATCAGTTAATGGACAAATATATCATCACAAAGCATATGATTCGCATTCTACTAATGCAGATCATATTCTTGAGAAAAATGTTGAACCAGAAAAAACTTACGTTCAAAATGAAGAACAAAATGAAAGTAATGTCTGGACACAGATTGCCAATAAGACTATAACCGAAGAAGAATATTTGAAAGCAATACAACAAAAACAGAAAGGCGAGTAATGAGCAGTAAAATAACACTGATCACTCCGCCCGACATCTACGAAAATTCTAATACTAGCCTAATGTTAATTGGTCTATCTGATAAGGATCAAGACCAAGCAAGTTTATGGTTAGGCAACAATGCTAAAGATATAGATTTAAATCTTTATTTTTATCAAGGCGAGTCTAATATGCCTTGGTTACTGTATGCACTAAATCGTGCAAATGCCACGTTTATCAATCTCAATAATGATAACGCGATAATTACTATTATGGGTAGTTATATTTTAGGTAAGCCCGGAATATATTATACAACACAAGATTCTAATATGAAAGCTCTAATGAGTCATATTAATAATAATTTTGTCCCTGACGTAGAAACATTCTTAAAAAAGGTTCTAAATGAGCAAGAACAATGAAGACCACGCATGTAGTTTCTGTGGTAAAAATAAGCAAGACGTAGAAAAACTTATTGTTGGGGGCGATGCCGCAATATGTAATGAGTGTGTTGAGTTATGCGATAATATTCTTTCAGAAGAAAAAGTTAGCGAGTTTCCGGATAACGAAAACAAACAAAATTTTAATCCTACCAAAATTAAGGAATTCCTTGACCAATACGTAATTGGACAAGAGCAAGCCAAGATAGCACTAAGCGTTGGAGTAGCACAGCATTTTAAACGCATCCATAATCCGTCAAAAGATATTAAGTTAGAAAAGACTAACGTACTAATGCTTGGACCCACCGGTTGTGGTAAAACTATGTTGGCTAAAAAAGTTGCGGAATTCCTAGATATTCCGTTTGCTATTTGTGATGCTACTGGATTAACTGAAGCAGGTTATGTTGGCGATGACGTAGAAAGTATTCTCACTCGCCTGTTAAATGTAGCAGACGGTGATATTAAAAAAGCAGAACGCGGAATTGTCTACATTGACGAAATTGATAAGATTGCTAAAAAGGGCGAAAACGTCAGTATTACTCGAGATGTATCAGGTGAAGGCGTACAACAGGCACTCTTGAAAATTATTGAAGGTAGTGTTGTTCGTATTCCGGCCGGTGACAAACGCAAGCATCCAAAAGGTGATATGATCGAAATTGATACTAGTCAAATTTTGTTTATAGCAGGTGGTGCATTCGTGGGCATTGATAAGATTATTGATCGCAATAAAACTCCCACTTCGATTGGATTTAACAGCATAACTCGTAGTAAAGCTGACCTATCTAAAATGTATGAATATTGTACTCCAAAAGATCTAATGACTTTCGGTCTTATCCCAGAATTCATTGGACGATTTGGACTAACAGTACACGTTGAAGAACTTGATGTTGATCAGTTGGTAAAGATTCTTAAAGAACCTAAAAATAGCATTATTCAGCAATACGAATATATTTTTAAACTCGACGGAGTTAATATCAGCTTTGAGGATGATGCGTTATCTATTATTGCTAAACAGGCAAAAGAACTTAAAACCAATGCTCGTGGATTAAAGCAAATTATTGAAAAAATGCTACTTCAATACCAATTTGAAGCCATGGATATGGCAGAGCGTGGTTTAACACAAATTGTGATAAGTAAAGATACGGCTCTTGGAGGCAAGGCTGTGCTAATATTTGACAAAGAGAATGGCAAAAAATCAAAACAATCATAAGTTGGTAAGAGGGTTATCAGTTGAAGTTGGAGAGAACTTTAACTCTGCACTTCGTAAATTCAAAAAGAAAGTAGACGACTCTGGACTCTTAATGGAAGTTCTAAAACGCCAATCGTATGAAAAACCAACAACTGAGCGTAAGCGTAAAAAAGGTGCGGCTAAAGCACGTCTACGCAAAAGACTACGTGATCAGTCACTTCCACCAAAACTCTATTAATTTCTCAAAAACGATGCTATAATTTTAGCATCAACTTTAATGAAAGCAGTATTATGACCATGGATCAATCAGCCATTTTCCTAGCCGGCAGTATTTTAACAGCATTAGGTTTTGTTGTAGTAATTTTAGCGATTGTTGTCGTTAACAATGTTCTACACAAATACTGGAAACCGGTACGTATTTTTACATCAGACAGTTGGGCACCATTTAGCGTTCATTCTCGATATGCAACAGAAGAAGAACTAGCTCGAATTACACCACACCTAGCCGAAGAAAATGTCCAAAAAGAAACAAGCAAAAAAGTTTAACTATGCCGTAGGTTTCTACTGGGAAGGCGATAGCGGCTCAGTGGGGTGTTACTATTCAGGCAGTGAAGTGCATTACGGTACATTAGAGGAAGCTAAAAACTTCTTAACTTATGTAAACAATAAGCAGAAGGTTAGGCCCAAGGCTGAACGTAATGAATACAAGATTTTTCAACTAGTAGAAGTTCCAGTATGAACACACTAGCTCGAACACTTGCTAAAAATATTCGAGAAGGTTCGGGCAATCACGGTCTCACAGAAGATCAACTGTATGATATTTTTGTACATTGTTCTAATATCGATCAACTAGCATATACTTTAAAAAAATGTGTTGAGCATGGTGGAAAAGAAGCGTTTAGTACACAATCTTCTACGATTGTAAAACCCAATCTTCAATCATTTACCAAATGGCACCACATAGATTCTAAGTGGGATGCTAGCTGGGGATTTCATAAACAACAACCTGGTTGTTATGTTTATGGACTATACGAAAATGGTGCTCCGGCATTAGCAGACTTTTTAGACGAGGGTGTTATCTATATTGGCGAGTCTAGAGCTATTACTCGTAATTGTATGCTAGGGCGTAGAACTGATTTTAAAGGTACAATTCGCAATTTTAGACTGCAAGGCTATTCTTGCGGAACAGTATTTAAAGAACAGTTTGGTAAAGACAAAGTTGATTTCACCTATCAGGCATATTTGCCAATGCATCCTAGTTTATGCAAAGATGTGGAATTAGAATTGTTAACTCAATACTATCAAAAATATAATCGTGTTCCTATTTGTAATCCAGACACCGACTTAGCTCGGGTCATAAATCATCTTTAATAATTATGGGCAATCAAACTGACTATTTTAACAGGATAGGTTATAAACATACCTATGACATCGGCGATAGAGTTTTTGGTAAATGGAACAAGATTCCGTTTATTGGTACTGTCGGTAACGATCGCAAAATCAACGACATTGATGGTCCTGAAATTACTATTCACTTAGACCTGCCGCTTAAATTCAAAAACACAATACACAATTTTATTATTGTGAAACACAAAGACGTTAAGAAATTAACGGAGCATTAATTCATCAACAAAATCTAACAATAGGTTATGATGCCTATAGTTATGAAAGTGAGTCTTTAACCAACTATAAGACTCGTACCAGTAAGGTGTGCTTTCTGGATGACACCCGATTAACCCTATACGATTTTGTATAATTGCCATAGGGTCGCCGTTGGCATAAGTTGCAACAGTTTCAAATTTTGAGTTATCCCCAATTAAAGCACAACCGTCATAAAAATACATTTTATCCGGAACACCTTTCCAGGTTATATCAATATTTTTAGCATGAGGCCTGTGCGTATCCGTTCCTGGGCGAGTAATGTATTGAACAACATCTACACTATCTAACATATCAAAGTAATATTTTCCAGCCCAATATGCGCCCATACAAATCCCAAGATATCGTCCTCCAGTTTGAACAAAGTTACGTATAGTATCTCCATTGTCTCGGAACAACCAATCGTAACTATCAGCATCTCCAAATCCTCCAGGAAATGCTATGATATCTACGTCATTAAAAAACCCGTCTTCTATTTCAAAGCGGGTGAAAATTTTAACACGGTATTTTGGACTCAATGCTTGAATTATGCCGTTAGCACTTTCAATTGAGCACTTTGGCTGATGAATGAATATTGCGATTGTAGGCATTCTATACGTATTTATCGTTTGACCTTTTCCAAATGCGATGCTATAATATAACATAATATACACAGAAACGGACAAAAAAATGGCAAAAAAACACCTAATGGTTGACCTAGAAACAATGGCAGTAACTCCACGTACTGTAGTGCTCACTTTGGGGGCGGTTACGTTTGATCCGTTTACTGATGAGATTTTTGATGAACTATATTTGAAGATTGATATTGATGACCAAGATAAACTAGGGCGTGATGTTGACCCTAATACATTAGACTGGTGGGCCAAGCAAGATCCTAAAGTTATGGAAGAAGCATTTAGTTCAGACGGTCGTATTGGATTTGAAGATGCAGTTTCAGCGTTCCATAAGTTTGCTTGGGGTTGCGATAAGTTTTGGAGTCACGGTGCAGTATTTGACTTAATGATTCTTGAAGATATGTATCGTCAAATTAATCGTACACCGCCTTGGGAGTTTTGGCGTTGCCGAGATACACGTACCTTGTTTGACCTAGCTGATCCAGAGATGGAAAAAAGCGTCGAACAACATAATGCGCTATTCGACGCTATTCGTCAAGCTAAGGGTGTACAAACAGTTTACCGCAAGTTGGGTAAAACTAGTTAAGTTACTTTAACCAACCAATCTTTTCACCAGCGGCCTTTCTACGGTCGCTTTCTTCTTTTGTACTTGGGTAACGACTAGCCCATAATAGAACTAGAGCAAAGAACACGCCCATGCCTAAGACAGCTTTCCAGTTCTGTGTTGCAAACCACATGATAACCAAACTGGCATCCATACAGATAAACATAATCCATTTTACTTTATTAGGATACACTCGTCCGTCATTCCAGTTCTTAATGAATGGCCCAAATAGTTTATGATTAAGCATATAGTCATGGAATCGTTTTGAACTACGTGCAAAACAATATGCCGCAATTAAGCTAGGAGTTGACCAAGGGATCCCTGGAACAATAACACCAATGTATGCTATTACTAAGAATAGAATACCTGCTGTAAACCACAAATACTTTTTAATTTTTGTAAACATCAAATGCCTCTTTAAGTGAACGAGCTAGATAATCAATATCTGCTTCAGTATGATTAGGGGTTGGAGTAAACCGCAATCTTTCAGCACCCCACGGAACTGTTGGATAGTTAATAGGCTGTACGTATAAAGCCTTTTCTTCTAAAAGCCAATCTGAGATTGCCTTAGTTTTCTTAGCATCACGTATCATAACAGGAACAATGTGCCCATTTTCTGATAACGGATTTATTTCTAATCCTGTGGCACGTAGGTGCTCTCTAGTATTGTGTGCTACTTCGAATATCTTAGAACGAAGTTCTGGATGATCTTGAACATACTTAACTGAAGCAAGAGCACCTGCACACAGCACAGGACTCATTGATGTTGAAAAAATAAAACCATCTGCGTAACTGCGTACCATGTCAACTAGATCTCGGCTTCCGGCAATGTATCCGCCTTGCACACCAAATGCTTTGGCTAGCGTACCTTGTATAATATCTACACCATCTACACAGAATTGTTCTTCAGCAACTCCGGCGCCACGAGCTCCGTACAAGCCAACGGCATGCACTTCATCTACATAAACCATAGCACCATGCATACGGGCAATTTCGCAAACATCGCTGACCAGCCCTTTATCACCGTCCATAGAGTAAACTCCTTCTAGAGCAATGATAGGCTGTGCATCAGTAGGCAAACCTTGTAGTATTTCACATAGGTGATCTAAGTCGTTATGGCGCCAAACTGTACGATCTACTTTAGTGCTCTTAATTCCAACAATCATTGAGTTATGATTGTGCTTGTCACTTATGTAATGTACATTGGGTATCATGCGACCCAATACACTTAGAGTTGCTTGGTTAGCAACGTATCCTGATGTAAATGTAAGGGCAGTTGTTTTGTCATGTAGTTTGGCAAGTTCTTGTTCTAAGGCAACATGATAGTGTGTTGTTCCGCTGATGTTGCGAGTGCCGCCGGCACCTGCTCCTGCGGTATCTAATGCGGTGTGCATAGCATCGATTACTATTTTATGCTGACCCATGCCCAAATAGTCGTTTGAACACCAATTAGTAATTTGTTTAATGTTATAACGTCCGTACCAAATTGCTCGAGGAAAATCGCCCTTTTGGCGAAGGATGTCCGTAAATACTCTATAGTTGCCTTCAGTTTTGAGTTTTTCTAAACTTTTGGCTATTGCATCTTGTGTTTTAGGTTTAATCATTATGTGTATATTTAACCACATTGTACTTGACACTTTACCATTTTTGATGCTATAATTAGTTATATACCTGAGAAAGTTTACTATGAAAATCAATTTAATTAGTGATTGCCACATCAATTTTGAAGACCTTGCCCTGCCCGGTGGTGATGTACTCATTATGGCTGGTGATATTATGGAAGCCGGGCATCTTCGTCGTGCAGATAATGCTAAAAAAGACACATTCCTTGCAGATCGCTATCGCAGGTTTATCAACGAAGAATTAGTCAAATATCGTCACGTTATCTATATTGCCGGAAATCACGAGCATTATAACAATAGTTATGATGACACCTTTGCACGGCTTCGTCGCGAGTTGCCTGCTAATACTCATTTCTTAGAAGCAGAAAGTATCACTATTGATGATGTCCACTTCTTTGCAGGAACATTTTGGACCGACATGAATAAACGTGATCCTCTCACTATGAATGTTGTTAAGAACGGCATGGCTGATTTTAGCGTTATCAAACACGGTGATAGTATTAAAGTAGATACTATGTACGGTGATGCGTATTACACAAACAAGTTCACTCCTTCTTTTGCGGCTGGTATATTTTCTGATACTATAGACAAGTTGAAAGTCTTCCTTGATGAACATAAAGACGACAAAGTGGTTGTAGTCAGTCATCATGCACCTAGTCCGTTAAGCGTCAACGAAAAGTACAAAGATGATTTCCATATGAATTTTGGTTACCACAGTAACTTAACAGAGTTTATTATGGATCATCCGCAGATCAAAGTTTGGGTACACGGTCACATGCACGATCCTGTTGATTATATGATAGAAGGTACTCGTATTCTTAGTAACCCACGCGGCTATAAAGGTTACGAGGAACAAGCCGAAGTATTTGATCCAGGCTTTAGTTTTGAAGTATGATTGTAAAGCCGTATGATGAAACTACAATTCGGATCTCTTGGGAAACGAATGATGATAACCATCGCTGGGATAAGGCTTGTATCTACGCTGTAGAAACATTTGGCCTTCCTGGTGATAGGTTTGAAACACACTCCAACGAAGAGTGGATGGACTTTGAATTTAAAAATTCAAAAGATGCATTGGTATTCTTAATAGGAGTTTCTTCCACATGAGCGAGTCTGTAAAAAGTCAATTTAGTGCTCAAGCATTTAAACGTCTCTGGGACGATCTTCATCAGCGTCCTGTTGAAAAGTTAGTATTGAGCGAAGGTACTGTCTACGGTAGTCGGTATTATACTGTAGAGCCTGTTGGTGGTAGTTGGATGGACATGGAAATGTGGGCAATACAAACATACGGTGAAACAGGAAGCCTTTGGCGTGAAACTAAGAATCTTACTCCAGAACCTTTACAGCGTTGGTATATGAATAATCGCAAGTTTTGGTTTCGCGATGAAAAAGATCGTACAATGTTTATATTGAAGTGGCGATGATTGATTTAATTAAAATTGACCGCAGGATGAAGGGATATGATAACTTTAAGTATGTTGTTGATTATCGTTTTGGTAAAAACAACGATTATTCATTCTTACAAGTTCGCCGTTGGTGTACAGAAACATTTGGCGCGAGTGTAGAATTAGACGCTTGGGAAGAATATCCAGATTTGCGGAATCAATTCTGGAGTTGGGAACGTGGCACGTATGTTAAAAGTTATCGATGCCGTATTTTTCTTAAAGACGACAAAGCCGCAAGTATTTTTAGTTTGAAATGGTCATGAATTCACTGACATTTAACAACACTCGATACCATCTAAATGATGATATGCAAAATTGGTGCTCTAAACATTTTGGACCCGGTAACTGGATCAGTGAGCGTGAAGTAAAAGATTGGACAGGGATGCAGGTAAACTGGACCATACACAGTATGTTCGGGAACACCACGTTTTCTTTCAAAGAAAATAGAGCTTACACACTATTTTTGTTGAGGTGGTCATGAATATAGAAAAAGAAATGCTAGATCAAGCAGGAAAAGAATTAGCTCGAGAAATTGACCGTGAAGTACTATGGGGTATGCTTGTAGGCATAGGATGGACTCGTGTTATGCTTGATCGTCTACAAGATAATAATCACGCTATTGATATTACATATTGGTTAGAAGAAAACATTAAAAATCCATTTGAACGCAATGGTAGAGATTTTTTATTTGAAGATGAAAAAGATGCAACTATGTTTATTTTAAGGTGGATATGATTATTCCTAATATTTTTAACGGAATTGATCTTGATCTAGAGATCAAAGATATGCAAACAGGAAAAGCCAAAGGTTGGCTAGGTGAATATCATTGGGTGTCGTTACCAGTAACTGAAAAGAACAAAGATATTGATACTGTTACACCTGCTATAGAATGGTGTCGAGAGCAATATGGCAAAAGCGGATCTCGTTGGTTTGAAAAAGATAAAAAGTTTTATTTCAAAGATGAAAAAGATATGACTATGTTTATCCTAAGGTGGGTATGATTATAGCTCATCTAGAATACTCTATCATAGAGTTAGCCCCATACGGCATGCCCACTGAAGTTTATGATTGGATGTGTGAGCAATATGGTCTTCCAAACGAAAGTCGATGGTTCTATAGGCATCCGAGCATTTATTTTGCAAATCCAAAAGATCATTTAATGTTTACGTTAAGGTGGTCATGAAAGAGTTTGTTTTAAAACACAAAAAGTCAAATGAGATTCTAGACATTGTTCATAGTATGCGTGAAGCTGGAATGGTCCAAGGTAAGGACTTTGATTTTGCGTACAATCAAACTGTTTATAATAGCATGGATTACGAAACTATTGCTCCAGAACATACTGTGTTTAAATTTTACGATGAAAAATGGGTAACGTGGTTTGCCCTAAGATGGGCCTCATGAAACAGTTTGTTGGATGGCCTCCGCCCGAGTGGACAGAAATTGTTATAACTTGGGATAAGATGTTAACTAGTGATGAACACGATGTTAACGACATACAAGAGTGGGTAAACACAATGCCTGGAAATGGGCGTTTTCATTTACACGGGTGGAAGTCTACAGAAGGATTTGCCTATAGATTTGAAGACCCAAAAGATGCTATAATATTTGCAATGAAATGGAGTTAAAGTGATTATATATTTAGATATGGATGATGTAGTAGCGGACTGGCACACCGCCGCACAAGAGTTTTTGCGTATGCGCTGGCATAAAGAAAATGAAAGAATTCCGCAAGAAGATTGGGACAAGATTAAAATGAACAGTCATTTCTACAGAGAATTGCCCCTTAAAGAAAATGCCAATGATCTAGCAGACTACTGCCGTAATGCTGTGGCAACGGGCAAAGCAGACGAACTACGATTCTTATCTGCCCTACCACGCAACAACGACATGACATGGGCTGTTTGGGATAAGGTATTATGGGCTCAAGAACACTTTCCAGGCATTCCTGTTTTCCTTGGCCCTTATAGTTATGACAAGTGGCGTCATTGTAAACCCGGCGATATATTAATTGACGATCGCACTAGTAATTGTTTAGAGTGGACTAATGCTGGCGGAAATGCACACATTTACAAAACATGGGAACCCTGTAAAGAATGGTTAGATAAACTTTTAATCAGTAAACATCAGGGATAAATAAATTTGTAGGACGCCGTTAGGGTTCTATAAAACGGGCAGTTGCCCAAAACAATCTTGCTTAACAAAGGAGAAAATTATGAGCAAAGTCATCGGTATCGATTTAGGTACAACAAACAGTTGCGTGGCCGTTATTGAAAACGGTAACTCTAAAGTTATAGAGAATTCAGAAGGCGCAAGAACAACACCCTCAATTATTGCTTACACTAACGATGAAATTCTAGTTGGTGCTACAGCAAAACGTCAAGCGGTTACAAACCCTAAGAAAACAATCTACGCGGCTAAGCGTTTGATTGGACGTAAATTTCAAGAGAAAGAAGTACAAAAGGACATTGACTTAATGCCCTACGAAATCATTGCCGCAAATAACGGTGATGCTTGGGTTAAGGTTGATGATAAGGAGTTAGCCCCTCCACAGATTAGTGCTGAGGTTCTTCGTAAGATGAAGAAAACAGCCGAGGATTATTTAGGACATGAAGTTACTCAAGCAGTTATCACAGTTCCTGCGTACTTTAACGACAGCCAAAGACAGGCAACTAAAGATGCTGGCAAAATCGCCGGCTTGGAAGTACTCCGTATTATTAACGAGCCTACTGCGGCAGCTCTTGCTTATGGCGTTGATAAAGCTGATAAGCGTGATCGCAAAATTGCTGTTTACGACCTTGGTGGCGGTACATTCGACGTATCAATCATTGAAATCGCGAATGTGGACGGGGACAAACAGATCGAAGTACTAAGCACCAACGGAGATACATTCCTAGGTGGTGAAGACTTTGACCAAGCTATTATGGATTTCTTAGTTGATGAGTTTAAGAAAGAACAAGGTGTTGATCTTAAGAAAGACATGCTTGCTCTACAACGTTTGAAAGAGTCAGCTGAGAAAGCAAAGATTGAATTGTCTAGCTCTGCAAGCACAGATGTTAACTTGCCATACATCACAGCAGACGCAAGCGGTCCTAAGCATTTGAACGTTAAAATTACTCGTGCTAAATTTGAAGCAATGGTAGAAGATCTAATTCAACGTTCGATTAAGCCTTGCGAAATTGCAATGAAGGATGCAGGCGTTACAGCCGCTGACATTGACGAAGTTATTCTAGTTGGTGGACAGACACGTATGCCTAAAGTGCAAGAAGCAGTTGAGAAACTGTTTGGCAAGGCTCCACGTAAAGATGTTAACCCAGATGAAGCAGTTGCAGTTGGTGCCGCTATTCAAGGCGCTGTTCTAGCATGTGATCGCAATGACGTTCTATTGTTAGACGTTACTCCGTTGTCATTAGGTATCGAAACAATGGGCGGTGTGTTTACCAAACTAATTCAAAAGAACACAACTATCCCAACTAAAGCATCACAAGTATTTTCAACAGCAGAAGACAACCAACCAGCAGTTGATATCAAAGTTGGACAAGGTGAACGTGAACTGTTCCAGTACAACAAGATGTTAGGCAATTTCAAGTTAGACGGTATTGCTCCAGCTCGCCGCGGTACACCGCAGATTGAAGTTACCTTTGATATTGATGCTAACGGCATCATGCATATCGGTGCTAAAGACAAGGGCACAGGTAAGGAAAACAAAATCACCATTAAGAGTGATAGTGGACTTACTGAAGCAGAAATCCAACGTATGGTACAAGAAGCCGCAGATAATGCAGAAGCTGACAAAACCGCACGTGAAATGATCGAAGCTAAGAACACGGCAGAAAGCCAAGTATCTTATGTTCGCTCTGAGGCTAAGGAAGCTACTCTAACTGAAGAAGATAAAACTAAAATTGAAGAAGCCTGTGTTGCTGTAGAAGAAGCAATTAAAGGTAACGACAAAGAAGTTATTACACAGAAAGTTTCGGACCTAGCGGCCGCAAGCCAAATCATCCAACAAGCCAAAGCAAAACAAGCCGCGGCAAAACCAAGCGATGATCCAAATGTAGTAGATGCTGAATTTACTACTGAATCCAAGTAATTGACACAGACACAGAATTGTAGTATAATAAATTATGCGGTGCTCGGGTGAGGCCGCAATAATTCTTGCTTAATTTAAGGAGAAATTAAAATGACACAATTAGTAAGATTTGACACCAATGCTCTTAACAGAGCTCTAGTAGGGTTTGACAGTTTATTCGATAATTTCGAACATCGGTTTGCCCACCAACTTAGTAACAACTATCCTCCGTACAACGTAGTTAAACGTGATGAAAACACATACGAGATTCAAATCGCAGTGGCCGGATTCCGTAAAGACGAAATTGAACTTACGACAGAAAATAACGAACTGTTGATTAAAGGTACAAAGTTTGAAGAAGCAGACACAGCAGAATATCTGCATCGTGGACTAGCGGCTCGTAACTTTGAAAGAGCATTTACTCTAGGACAATATCTAGAAATTGACTCTGCCGAAATTAAAGATGGCTTGTTAGTAATTAAACTTGAGCGTCATGTGCCCGAGGCTATGAAGCCAAAGACTATTGATATCAAGTAATCAGTTCCGTGGGGGCTAGTCCCCCACATTGTTAAATATTTGCACCAATAGGACACCAAATGGCAGAAACATTAACCAAAGTCAAAGAATCAATCGATACTGTGATTTTGGAACCCAGCAAGTACAAAGTTGTTTTGTATAATGACAATCATACACCTGTAGAGTTTGTAATTGCTCTTTTGATGAAAGTTTTTCGCCATAGCAAAACATCCGCAGTTGATATCACTTTAAAAGTTCATAATGAAGGTAGTGGCGTTGCCGGAATTTACAGTTACGAAGTTGCCGAACAAAAAGGCATCGAAGGTACAAACATGGCACGTGAACAAGGATATCCGTTGGTCATTAAAGTGGAACCAGAATAATGAGTTTAAAAGAACTAACTTGGGATAATCACCAAGCCGCTGAATCAACAAAATTTATGAAGGCAGTTTTTAAAAAGAACATGCCTATTGAAGTTTGGGCAGAGTACACTTACCATAAAATGTTATGGTACGGTGCTATCGAAACCAAGGCTCGAGCCGAAGGTTATACAGATGATCTTCCAGGAATTGATCGAGCATACTTTCTTTATCAAGATGCTAAAGAATTGCTCGACGGCAACTTTCCAAAGTTTAGCCAAGAAGCAATTGACTATCATCGCTACATTTTAGATTTACCTGCGGGCAAAGTACTAGGTCATCTTTATACTTGGCACATGGGCGATTTGTTCGGCGGACAGATGATTAAGAAAATCCTTCCACCACCGCATCGTAATTTAGATTTTAAAAATGTTGATGAGCTTAAAGCCACAATGCGTACTAAACTAGACGACAGTTTAGGTGAAGAAGCTAACAAGGCCTTTGAATGGGCTATTAAAATCATGAATAGCTATAACGATCGATTGCCTGACAATGAGTGAAGTGTGGAAACGTATTGAAGCTCTAGCCAAGCATTTCGAAGCACAATTCGATGCTACTGGCGAGCGTATTGGAGACGAACTAAACTCTGAATACGAGTGGCATAATCAGCTTTGGTCTAGTTCAGCTTACCGTAGAGCCCATTTAGAAATTGTAGATCACAGAGAATCGCATAAACTGTATATTGTTCACTGTACGGTTTTCCCGCACTTTAACGATCCGAGCCCTATTTTTGGATTCGATGCAGTATGCGGCCCAAACAAGATCACAGGAGCATTCCACGATTTTAGTATTTCGGGTGACCCAAGGAGCCCTATGTACTTGTGGTTCAACGCAAAAGTTACTGGATTAGAGTGGAACAAACCTAGAGAACTACCTGAGTGGGCTCGTATGATTTTTAGTCCGTCTATGGTGGCCGCAGGCAACTTACAAGATCCTACAGAAATAGATCAACTGTGCGATACTGCTAAAACAACGCTGGATTTTTATCTTAAAACTGTAGGAATAGACCAGCAAGATGTAGCAGATTTCCATATGGCACAGAACAAATACTGCTATTGGCAAAAACAAAATCCGCATGTTGTCCGTAGTATGGTCAGTATGGGCATAAACGAGACAAAAATGAAACAATTTGTCGACAAAGTTTTGTTCCCAGAAGTTGGCTAAATATTAAACTATGCGATTTCGTGAATTTTTATCAGAAAAAACTTTAGAACCAGCTTCATTTTATCAGTTACCTAACCTTCAGGCGTTTATCAAACGATTAACAACAACTGGAGAATTCATTGACGATAAGACACATAAGACTGTTAAAGTAACCCCATCTAGAAAAGAACTACAGCAATTAAAACAAGCCGCGGCTAGTTTCCCCCCAGAAGGTGTAATGCTAAAGTCTAGAATGAAGGCTTTGATTCCTACCACAGTTGGCGGTGTAAAACTTAACACAATTTTTAGAGAACCCGACTTTGGGGGCAAAGGCGGATTTAAGGGGCAAGAAGCAGACACATCAAATCCTGTAAAATTAGGAAACGTTGGTCCTGCTGTAGAAGCGTGGAAAGCGATTGGATTGTTTGCCCGTTTAACAGATCGCACAGAAAATCCTATTACTATTGAAACTTTAATGGCAATTAAAGAGCAATTAAATCAGAGCATGTCTCTTGGTATTAAAAAGGATTCTAAATCAAAGACAGAAACAGTTGTTAGTAAACAGCTAGTTTCAGTACCAGAAGCTGACGGTGCTACAAAAGATACAATAAGTGTTAAAATAAATGTAGCATTAGGGTCTTGGCAACGGGCAGTGGCCGCAAGTCCACAGGACAAAGAGCTATGGGGTCGTATTCAAGGTATTTTAACTTTTGTAAACGAAAACAACGCTTTGAAAAGATATAATAAAGTATTTTCACACAATCATCGAATTGACCCTGTTAAAATATCAGTAGTAGGCGGCGAAGGCGAAAAGACAGACATCAAAACAAGCTATCTAGATCCTGAAAAGAATTATAAAGATAAAAAAGTAATTTCTGGACTAAGTTTCAGTCTTAAAGCAACTAGTCCAAAGATTGGTCAAAGTTCTGGAACTACTGTAGAAGGCATTAAATCCATGTTTGCAACATTAGGACTAGATGATTCAGCCGCAATAGAAGCGATTCAATCTGCGGTATATGCTGGTAAAACACGTGGCTCTGATGAAACAGATCAAGATATAAGTGCAAGATATAAAGCAATTAAAGAAATATTCAACATAGCAGGACAAAAACTAGAACAAAAGTTATCTGCGGTAACCGATCAAGGCGAAGTTAATTTCTTAGAACACTTTTTTGGAACTCTACAGAAAACCATGACAGGCGGAGCCAATATGACCTTTGTTGATTTTAATGTCAACGGAACATATAAAAAATTAAATCCAAAAACCATTAGAAATCTTGCAAAACTAGTGGACCTCGAAGCCAAAGTAACAATAGGCAAAGGTGCTAAAGGTCATCCTTATTTGTTTGTGTATGATAAAAATAGCAATAGAAATATTATGCACGTTCGCTTAGAAGTACAAACAGGTGGACGATTAACTCTGCACTACGAGCTAGATGATTTAATAAACTTAGCCATTGAAGCAAACGAAGCGGCACGTGGCGATGTTGTCAACCCTGCTGATAAACAAGTACAAGCCAAACCAACTCCCGGTGGTTTAGGTGGAGCCAAAAAACCAGTAGTTCCTGTTAAAAAACCCTTAGGACAGCCACAAGGTCAACCAATGGGCCAACCACCTGTAGACTATACCGACTATTCAATGAGCGGCGAATAACCGCGTACTAAATTCTCTCCCTCCCTGCTGTAAATACTAGCAAGGAATGCCGGGAGCGAACCAATGTCCAAAACAAGAGTAACAGCGTTACTAGCACTACTGCCACTAGTATTTTTGGTACCAATGCCAGCGGCTTCCGCTGAGCTTATACACAACTTTCAAAGTCCGGCCTTTATACCAGGCAACGGATTTAGCCAACACGTTCTCACTATCCATCAGTTGGAAGAAGCCAAGAAAAAAGAAATCAAAGCAGAAGAACTTGCGGCCATTGCCAAGGCAGAAACTGCGGCAAAAGCACAAACTTAGCCAAGTTCTTAGTCAATGTGGAAGCACGTATCTACGCACAATTATCCAAACAGTTAGCAGATCAAATGTTCACCGAAGGTAGTGCTACCAATGGTACTATGAACTTTCAAGGTAGCACTATCAGTTGGGTTAAAACTGGAACTGACGTTACATTGACCATTCTTGATGCCAACGGTGGTCGAACTGAGATCACTGTACCTATAGCGAGTTTTGCATTCTAATGAAAAGAATTTTATTATCATTATTCATAGCTACAGCATTATCTGGCTGCGCCCATATCCATATGGAAACAGGCAGGGAAGAACCAGTGGCTTTGTTGCCAAGAGAAAGTTTAATTACCAAGATACCAGAATTAGACGGGCCAGCTATTACTATTGCTGTGTATGGTTTCCAGGACAAAACAGGACAAATGAAACCCAACGACAAGTTGGCAGTATTTTCAAAAGCAGTAACACAGGGTGCTGAAGTGTTCCTAATCAAAAGTCTACAGGATTCAAAGAATTGGTTTAAAGTAGTCGAACGTGTAGGTCTAGACAATCTAATTAAAGAACGTCAATTGATACGCAACCAACGAGAAGTATACGAAGGCAAGGATGCCCGTCCACTTAAACCGATGACAGTGGCAGGAGTAATGATAGAAGGCGGTATTATAGGCTATGACAGCAACATAAGATCGGGCGGTAATGGTGCTAGATTTTTGGGCATTGGCGGGAGTCAACAGTATCGTGTAGATGAGATAGTGATCTCTATGAGATTGATCAGTGTTAATTCAGGCGAAGTATTATTGACCACAGCAGTAAGCAAGACTATTTTTAGTACACAACATAACATAGGTATGTTG
>Ga0114978_10000988_pt1 | contig 23827 bp, 16 predicted proteins | sample S_140212_EF_Meta_FD_87027 | JGI IMG/M metagenome (GOLD analysis project Ga0114978, IMG submission 87027) | Freshwater microbial communities from Lake Simoncouche, Canada to study carbon cycling - S_140212_EF_MetaG | ecosystem: Environmental > Aquatic > Freshwater > Lake | place: Lake...
CGATGTTCTTGGCGTTCGCAATGGCTTGCTTGCGAGCATCATCATCGACCAAAGTGCTGCCTGACAATTGTTGTTCAACCACATCGATTTCTTCTGCGTCTTTGAGGCGTGGCGTCCATTCACCCGTTTTAATACAAACGACACAACGAATGATTTCTGCAACGCCTTGAATCAGCACAATCAATCCCGCAAATGGAATCACCGCTTTAAATGGATACAAAGGCAATGGGTCTGCATTGAACGTGTGTTCTTTGATGGCCCAAGAGTCGCCTGCGTAATTCCATCCCGCCCATGTGAGTGCAATCACACCAGGGATAAAAAATAAAAAATACAAAACTAAATCAAGCCACGCCTGTGTTGTGTACTTGGCGCTGCCATAAATAAAGTCGCCGCGCACGTGTCCGTCTTGACACAAGGTGTATGCGCCGCCCATCATAAAAAGTGTGCCGTACAGCATATTGCTGGCATCAAAGATCCAAGCAGTGGGTGCGTTCAGTGCGTATCGTTTAAAGACCTCAACGACCACCATGAGCATAAGCCCAATGATCAACCATGCGAAGGCTTTGCCCACCAATGTGCTGATGTGGTCTGCGGTATGAAGCAGAGTTTGAATTTTCATGTGACAGAATTAAAAAGAAAAACACCCACCCAACTAAAGTTGGATGGGTTGAGGATAAGCAATTAAATATTATGTTTTTTTAGCGGGTGCTTTTTTGTTGAAGTAGCGGTTGTAGGCCATTTTGAAATCGACCATGTAGTCGTTTTGCCATTGACCAGCGCGCGCCGCAAACGCTTGTTGTGATTCCATCACACGTTTGAAGTATGGGTTTTCTGCCGACTTCTTGGCCACTACACGATCCCATGCGTCCAACTGTGCTTGCAAAATCGAGTCAGGTGTCTTGTAAAACTTGATGCCTTGCTTTTTCATATCCGCATAGTCTTTGGAGTTGCGATCGATGGCTTTCCAGCTCATCTCGGCAGAGCTGGCCTGCACAGAATATTCAATGATGGATTTGAGCTCAGTTGATAACGCATCAAGCTTAGGCTTGTTAAACAAAATCTCAAACTGCTCGCCACTTTGATGGAAACTTTGCAACATGCAGTTTTTAACCACATCGGGGAAACCCAGCACGCGGTCTGATGATGCGTTGTTGAATTCTGCGGCATCGATCAAACCACGATCGAGTGCAGGAACAATTTCACCACCAGGCAACGGGTTCACTGCTACACCCAAGTCGGTGAAGATATCAACAGCTAAGCCAACAGTGCGGTATTTGAGGCCTTTGAGGTCAGCCACTTTAGCGATTGGCTTTTTGAACCATCCGAGCGGTTGTGTGGGCATAGGGCCATACACATAAGACACGACATCGATATTGAGTGATTTGTAAATTTCTTCGAGAAGTTGTTTACCACCGCCGTATTGGTGCCATGACAACACCATGTTGGGGTCCATGCCAAAAGCGGGGCCAGAACCCCACAAGGCCAAAGCCGTGCTTTTGCCATAGTGATAGGCCAACACGCCGTGTCCACCGTCTAATGTGCCTTTATTGACGGCGTCGAGCAATTGAAATGCGGGCACTACTGCGCCAGAGGGCAATACCTCAATCTTGAGACGACCTCCAGCCATGTCATTGACCTTTTTGGCAAAGTCGTTGGCGTATTCATGGAAAATATCTTTCGCAGGCCATGTGCTTTGAAAGCGCAATGACGTGGTTTGTGCACGCGATACCATGGGTGCTGACATTGCGCCTGCTGCAACGGCAACGCCCTTGAGCAGATTGCGACGTGCGGTTGGTTTTTTTTGTATCTCTGACATATTGTGATCCTTCAATTAAAAAAACATTGTTGTGAAAACCAAATACGGGAACGGGTATTCTTCTACTTTACAACTTAAAAGATAGAGGGTTTCTACCAATAAGCATTACTTCGGCCCAATCAATGTCTCAATCGTGACGAAATGAGGCGGTTTGAATGACAATATCAGCGTCGATGGGTATGATTGACGTTTACGTAAACGTCAAATAAATGGGTGTTTTTCGCACCTGCCTCTGGAGCTTTTTATGACTGATTTATCCGCTGAATTCAAAGCTTTGGCCGAATACCGTCCAACACACAAGGTGCGCTTTGTCACTGCTGCGAGTTTGTTTGACGGGCACGACGCGGCCATCAACATCATGCGTCGCATTTTGCAAGGCATGGGCGCAGAGGTGATTCACTTGGGTCACAACCGTTCGGTTGAAGAAGTGGTGACGGCCGCTTTGCAAGAAGACGTGCAAGGCATTGCAGTGAGTTCCTATCAAGGCGGTCATGTTGAGTATTTCAAATACATGGTTGACTCGCTCAAGTCGCGCGGTGGTGCGCATATTCAAGTGTTTGGCGGGGGCGGGGGGGTAATCGTGCCCGATGAAATCAGCGAATTACACAACTATGGTGTAACACGCATCTACAGTCCAGAAGACGGTCAACGCATGGGTTTGCAAGGCATGATTGGCGAGATGATCATGCGTTGCGACAAAGATTTAAGCTCTTATGCGCCAACCACTTTAAAAACTTTGCACGGTCACACCGATATGGCGTGGCGCAGTTTGGCGCAACTCATCACTGCTTTAGAAAACAATACGGCATCTTCACAACTCGTTGAAGAGATTCGCACACAATCCAAAAAAGTCAAAGTGCCTGTGGTGGGTATCACAGGAACAGGCGGCGCAGGTAAATCTTCTCTCACTGATGAATTGGTGCGTCGCTTGCGTTTGGATCAAGACGATGCATTGCGCGTTGCTGTGATTTCAATTGATCCATCGCGTCGCAAAAGTGGAGGTGCATTGCTCGGTGACCGCATTCGCATGAATGCCATCAACCCATGGCGCAACGGGCCGCGTGTTTACATGCGCTCGTTGGCCACACGAGAATTCGGTTCAGAAATTTCTGCAGCATTGCCCGATGTGATTGCAGCAGCACAATGTGCAGGCTTTGATTTGGTGGTGGTTGAAACGTCTGGCATTGGTCAAGGGGACGCGGCCATCGTGCCGCATGTGGATGTTCCTATTTATGTGATGACGCCTGAGTTTGGAGCTGCGAGTCAATTAGAAAAAATTGATATGCTCGATTTTGCAGAGTTTGTAGCCATCAATAAATTTGATCGCAAAGGCTCGCAAGACGCACTGCGCGATGTGGCCAAGCAAGTGCAACGCAACAAGGAAGCATGGCATACACCCACCGAACAAATGCCCGTGTTTGGCACAATGGCCGCGCGCTTTAACGACGATGGCGTTACAGCGATGTATCAAGCCATGTTGCCGTGCTTGCAACAACTCGGACTTCAAACATCTGCATCCAAACTCGCACAGGTGAGTGTGCGACACAGCACCAATCAAACGCCGATTCTTCCTGCTGCACGTTCACGCTATTTGGCAGAGATCAGCGACAGTATTCGCGCATACAAAAAACGTGCGCGTTCACAAGCGCAATTGGCAAGAGAGATTCAACAACTGCGCGCAGCGGCTGCTATGTTGGAAATTGATAAGCCAGGCAAAGCCAAAGCCGCAGAAGCGGCCAATGATTTGGCAATGAAGCGCGAGTTGATGCTCGATGGCGATGCGCGTCAATTACTGACTCAATGGCCCGAGATGCAAAAATCATATTCGGGTGATGAATTGGTTGTGCGTGTGCGTGACAAAGAAATTCGCACGCAATTGGTGACGCGATCTTTAAGCGGCACACCAGTGCGCAAAGTGTCTTTGCCGACTTACGAAGACCACGGCGAAATTTTGAAATGGTTGATGCTAGAAAACGTTCCCGGACACTTTCCGTATGCGGCAGGCACGTTTACTTTTAAACGCGAAGGCGAAGATCCCACGCGCATGTTTGCTGGTGAAGGCGACGCGTTTAGAACCAATCGTCGTTTCAAATTGTTATCCGAAGGCATGCCTGCCAAACGCTTATCGACAGCATTTGATTCGGTTACTTTGTATGGCAACGATCCCGATTTGCGCCCTGATATTTTTGGCAAAGTAGGCAACTCAGGCGTGAGCATTGCCACATTAGAAGACATGAAAGTGTTATACGGCGGTTTTGATTTGTGCTCGCCCACCACCAGTGTGTCGATGACCATCAATGGACCTGCACCTACCATCCTTGCGATGTTCATGAACACGGCAATCGATCAACAAATCGAAAATTTTGTGAATGATAAAGGTCGAAACCCCAACTCTGATGAAGGAAAAGCTTTGCGCGCCTGGGTTTTACAAAATGTGCGCGGCACGGTTCAAGCAGACATCTTAAAAGAAGATCAAGGACAAAACACGTGCCTCTTTAGTACGGAGTTCAGTCTCAAAGTAATGGGCGACATCGCCCAATATTTTGTTGATCACCAAGTGCGTAATTTTTATAGCGTATCGATCAGCGGCTATCACATTGCTGAAGCAGGCGCCAATCCGATTTCGCAATTGGCATTCACACTTTCAAATGGCTTCACGTTTGTTGAAGCGTATTTGGCGCGCGGTATGCACATCGATGACTTTGCGCCCAACTTGAGTTTCTTCTTCAGTAACGGTATGGACCCCGAGTACACGGTGATGGGGCGCGTGGCGCGCCGCATTTGGGCGGTCACATTGCGTGATAAATATGGCGCGAACGATCGCAGTCAAAAACTCAAATACCACATTCAAACGTCGGGGCGCAGTTTGCACGCACAAGAAATTCAATTCAACGACATTCGCACCACTTTGCAAGCCTTGATTGCCATCTACGACAACTGCAACAGTTTGCACACTAACGCATTTGATGAAGCAATCACCACGCCCACCGAAGAATCTGTGCGTCGTGCCATGGCGATTCAACTCGTCATCAATCGCGAATGGGGTCTGGCTAAAAATGAAAACCCCAGCCAAGGCGCATTCATCATCGATGAACTCACCGAATTGGTGGAAGAAGCCGTGCTCGCAGAGTTTGAACGTATAGCTGAGCGTGGTGGTGTTTTAGGTGCGATGGAAACGGGCTATCAGCGCGGCAAGATTCAAGATGAATCGATGAATTATGAAATGCTCAAGCACACGGGCGAGTTGCCCATCATTGGCGTTAACACCTTTCGCAATCCCAAAGGCGAAGAGGTGATGGCCAAACTTGAGCTCGCTCGCTCAACCGAAGACGAAAAACAATCGCAACTCAAACGATTGCAAGATTTTCAGCAGCTACACAGCAAAGAGTCGCAAATGCAAATTTCGCGCTTGCAACAAGCGGTGATGAACAACGACAATATTTTTACCGTGCTGATGGATGCGGTGCGTTGTTGCTCGCTTGGGCAAATCACTCACGCCTTGTTTGAGGTGGGCGGTCAATACAGAAGAAACATGTAACTCTTTCTGCGACAATTGATCACATATGAAGCCACACCTAATCATTAAAAACATTATTTTGTTGGTTGTATTTTCCACCTTGTTTGCACTGATGCATGGTTTTAATATTTGGATTAGCGAAAATTTCAGCTTAAGCGATAATGTCAGTTAGATTTATCTGCCAGCATTTTTCAGACTACTCAATGTTTTGGTACTGGGCATGACTTTAGGTACAACGACAACAGCCTGCGGCAGAATTATTTTGTTTATCCCTACTTATGGTTTTAGCCCCTCCGAGCTAATCCATGTAGCCGCATCTTGTTCAGGTGCTTTGTTTGCGTTGCTCATGTTTCAATTCATCAAAGAACGCCCTGTTCACATCACGCAAATTTATGACTTGGCTACTCTTGCAGGTATTTATGCATTGTTTAATGCTTTGTTTCATGACATGGCTTGGGCTAATACAGACCCCAATCAATTGATTGCAGTTTCTCAACTGCCCATTATGGTGGTTGGTGATTTTGTTGGCACCATATTCGGTATTTTTTTATTTGTACGAATAGCCAATCTAACGGGCTTAACAAAGTTTGCAAAAAATCAAACTAAAAAATTAATTAGAACCTCTTTTACCGCGCGTCAGGTCAACACCTAATTGCTTGAGCTTGCGATACAGATGCGTGCGCTCAAGCCCTGTTTTTTCTGCAACACGAGTCATCGAGCCGCCTTCATGTGCCAAGTGGTATTCGAAATAGGCCTTCTCGAAGGCGTCACGCGCTTCGCGTAAAGGCTGGCTCAAATCAAATGTTTGTTGACTAGACCAAGCATGCACTTCGCGATGGTTCATCGATGCGTACTCGGTATGTGGTTGTACGTTGTTTGAAGGCGATTGAGAAGATGGCGTTGAATGCGCAACGGGGCTTGATACAACAGGTTTAAGAATAGGCTTTCTGGCAAGACCCGTTTCAACGGCCTTTAAAAGCTTTTGCATGGTGATGGGTTTTTCTAAAAACGCCAATGCCCCAATGCGCGTAGCCTCTACTGCCGTGTCAATGGTGGCATGACCACTCATCATAATAACGGGCATATTTAGCAATCCTGCTGTTGACCACTCTTTGAGCAAAGTCACGCCATCAGTGTCGGGCATCCATATATCAAGTAAAACCAAGTCGGGGCGAAATTGCAAGCGCGCAGCTCTGGCTTGTGCGGCGTTTTCGGCCAACTCAACCTGATGTCCTTCGTCATTCAGAATTTCGAATAACAAATCGCGAATACCTAACTCATCATCCACCACTAATATCGTTGCCATTTTTTTATTTCATGCCTTGAATGTTGCTATTGTGCCACCTGAAAGGATAAGGATACCTGCGCCCCCACCACTTGTCCATCCTCCAACCGATTTTTTAAATCGATGCGAGCGCCATGATCGTCCGCAATCTTTTTGACCACTGCCAAACCCAAACCCGTCCCTTTGGATTTGGTCGTGACGTAGGGCTCAAAAGCTCGCTTGAGCACCGCGTCAGGAAACCCAGTACCGCCATCAATCACACTCAGTCGAACACTGTGCGATGCATCGCGCCAATCGGTTCGCAAAACCACATGGGCGTCTTGTTCAATGGGGGTAGCATCCTGTGCATTTTGCAACAAGTTGTGAATGACTTGACGAATTTGCTGATAATCGCCCAAAATTTTTGGCAAGTCAGGCGCCAAATCGATTTGAATACGAGACTGCAATGTATCATTTTCTGCTTCATACAAATACAAAACATCGCTCACCAATTGATTCAAATCAATCGGTTGCAATTGTGCTTGGGGCAAACGCGCGTAATCGCGAAATTCATTGACCAAGCGCTTCATGGCATCGACCTGATCGACGATTGTTTTGACCGATTTATCCAGTATCAACATTTCGGGCTGTTGTAACTTGCCCTCCAACTTCATGGCTAAACGCTCAGCAGAGAGTTGAATCGGTGTGAGTGGATTTTTAATTTCATGCGCTAGACGCCGCGCCACCTCACCCCATGCTTGCGCACGCTGTGCAGAAACGATTTCGGAAATATCATCAAACACCAACAACCACTCACCGCTAGGCAGCACCGCACCGCGCGCAACCAAGGTTACGCCTTTGCCCATGGTTTGTTGAATTGACGTGACGGCCTCGCTGTCGTCGGCCTCCAGATCAAACGATTGCTGCCAATGATCAAACACGTGCTGAAACTGTTCACCCACGAATTGATCAAACTGAGTTAATACTTGTTGGCCAAATGTTTCCATCCCCGTTATTTTCAAAAATGATTGATGCTCATAAACGGCCATCGGTACACGCAAAATTCGAGTGGCCGCAGGATTAGAAGACAGCACAACGCCTTCGTTGGATAACAAAATGACGCCCGCCGTCATGTTATCCAAAATAGTTTGAAGGTGAGCGCGTGATAGATCAACCTGCATCATGCTTTGCTCAACACTCACCCGCGCTTCTAATAACTGTTGCGTCATGCGTGCAAATGAACGCGTCAATCCATCGAGTTCATCGCGCCCATGCAATACCGCTTTGGGACTCAGATCACCTTCGGCCACTTCGCGCACACCTTCGGCCAATAACAACAATGGACGCGCCAATTGATTACCTAATAAAACAGCCAACAAGACCGCACCCAACACAGCTAAAAATAGAGTGAGCGTGAGCGTGCCCACATACATTCGCTTGAGCCCCTCGCGCGCCAAAGATTTTTCTTGATATTCGCGACTGGCTTCTAAAACAGACTGCGCATTCGACACCAGTGCTGCGGGGATGTTTTGAATGACTTGTAGAACACGACTTTCTGATCGCAAATCAAGTTTGGGTTGATTGACTTGCACCAACACTTGAATGCGGGGTTTTAAATTTTGATTTTTTAAACCTTCATCCAAACCCTCAATCTGCCAAGCAATTCCACTGCTTTTTACGCGTCGCAAATCGATGCTGTTGGGTTTTTCTGGATTTAATTGATAGCGACTTGCACCCGCACTGGCGATGGGCGTTGTGTTGGATGACCAAAGCACCATGTCTGTGAAGTCGGTTTGCTGCACCCATTTTTCTAAAACAACAGATACATTTTCATCTTTGATCGATGACATCTCGGTCGCCACCAATTTAGATTTGGTGGTTAACTCTTGCGCCATCGAATCTAAGCTGGTGCGGGTGAGATTAAGCCCTGCTTCTAATGCACCCTCTACCTTGTCATCAAACCAAGCTTCAATCGATCGCGTGACGAATTGATAAGAAACGCCGTAAATCAAAATGCCAGGAACAATTCCAACCAATGCAAAAATCGCTGCCAATTTGACCAATAATTGACTGCCAAATTTTCCTTGCTTGACGCGCTTGGCTAAGCGCCATGCAAACCATCCAATCAGTAAAAATAAAAAAGCTGCGACGACGCTATTGATAATAAAAAGACTGGTGTAATACTGCTCATAGAGATCCCAATTTTGCGTGGCTTGCGTGAGCAAAAAAAGCAAAATCAGTGTGAGGGCCACCACAATCGCAACACCAGCGATCAAGGACCACCGTTGTTGCGATTGAAGCGCGACTGGGGGCTCTTTGAATTCGCTCACTTGATAGGCTCCAACGCCCACACATGTTGATGATTGAGGTTGAGCGTCCAATCACTGGCTCCTAATGCGCCAATTTGTAGTGGGCGAGGCAATTGCGTTAAATCTAATTTGAAATTCACTTCCAATTGATATTTGGTATCGCCTTCTATTTGATTGGCGTCTGCAATGCGCCAGCGATTAAAACGACGCAATGCGGCCAAGGCTTCGAGTTGGCTATCAAAGCTTTGACCAAACACAACGCCTAAACCTGTTTGTTTGATGGGTTCACCCGAAATATGTACACGCCATCTTCTGGACAAAGGCTGGAAGCTCAAACGCATATAACGTTCAACTTGCACAATTTTTTTGTTCGTCCAATACCAACGCTCTTTGACGATGTCACAACGCAATACAAAATTAAGTGGAACGCCTTTGGCCAAGGCCTCTTCTGCGCTGGGTGGTAATTCAAAATTGAGGCTAGCGCCCATATAAAAGCCATCTTCTTGGCGTTCAAGTTTGAGGTCTTGAAGTGCTTGCGTCTGCGCATAAACGCATGGAACAATTAATAAAGTGCTTAATAAAACCGCAACCCACACCCACATTGCACGAACCACCTTGGCATGTCGGTGCCAAAGCTCAATCGGTTTTTTGAAGAAGCGCGTAGAAAAATCCATCATGATCACTGATTGCATTGTCTTGCACCTCGCCCCTTGCGCCTGCAATATTGGGAATTAAATGACCGGGTGAGGGCAAGATAGCCGCTTGGGTGTTGTGTGTAAGAAACGCTTGTACGACGTCTTGCCCCTCGGCATGGAAAACCGAGCAGGTACAAAATAATAGCAAGCCACCAGGCGAAAGAAGTGGCCATAAACTTTCGAGCATTCTCAACTGCTGCAGGGCCAAAGCGGCGATATCGCTCTCTCGCCTCAGCCATCGAATATCGGGGTGCCTGCGCACAATGCCGGACGCCGAACAGGGTGCGTCTAATAAGATCGCGTCAAAAAGCTTTCGATCCCACCACGCTTCCGTCTTTTGAGCGTCAGCGGCAAGCACTGTGGCTTGCAAGCCCAGACGATCAAGGTTTTCATTGATTTTGAGACAACGCCTGTCATCAATATCCAATGCAATCACTTCACAGTCCATTACTTCAAGCAGATGCGCGGTTTTGCCACCTGGTGCTGCGCACGCATCCAAAATGCGCCATTTTTTAATTGGCTTTTGATGGAGTTGTTCTTTTAACAGTGTTGCAGCTTTTTGCGCACCCCAGTCTTGTACCGAACACAATCCATCCAAAAATCCAGGAATGAGATGCACGGCAAGTGGTTGCTTCAATACCAAACCCGCATCGCCCACGAGTGTGGCTGTCATACCGGCATCCATCCAGTTTTTTTGTAAGTCCATCACCGAGATGCGTTTTGTATTAACACGCATTGTCATCGGTGCAGGCGAATTGTTGGCAAGCAAAATGTCTGGCCATTGCGTAGGGTAATCTTTTTTAAGTTGATGAATCCACCATTGCGGGTGATTCCATTGAGCCAACTCTGAAGTTTGCACGTCTTTTAACAATGAGTCTTGCTCTCGCAAAAATCTTCGCAAACACGCATTGATAAACGGCGCACTGTTTTTTAGAAGACGAGTTTTTTTAGCGGCATCCACGGCTTGACTCACCAAAGTATGTGGCGGATACATCAGCGCGTTTTGATCACACGCCAAAGCCAAGGCTGTACACAACAAGGCTTCAACTGGTTTTTGAGGTGATTGTTTAGCGAGTTTTTTTAATAGCGTTTGTGCAAGCCCTAATCTTCTCAATACATGAAACAACAAAGACTGCACACCTGGGCGCGATGGTGATGATATTTTTTCTAAAACTTGAGTGGCCGATTGACCCCTTTGAACATCTGCTAGCGCTTGCGCCGTTAACAATAATTGCTGCCACAGTGGCGCATTTTTTTTAGAGTTCATTGCAAAATATGTGCGGGCTCAAATTGAAAAGTTTTGGCTAAGAAATTGGCAGGCACTTGTGAAATGGCTGCGTTGTAATCAACAATGGCTTGATTGAATCGCTCCATATCGGGCTGCGTCAATATGCCAAGTTCTTGCCATCTTTGCTTTAGCTCGTCGGGCACGGATACGTAATACACATCGGGGTGAGTGAGTTCTTGCCACGCTGACTTTAATTCTGACTCACACGCAATGAGCTCTAGCGCAGATGAAACCAACAAAGGATGCTCGTGCATGCGCGCAACGGCCATTGCGCAATGACTGGCCGCAACTTGTAAGCGCGTCCAATGCGACGCACCCATTTCGGGAGTGACCGCTGAACGCCACCCATACGGTGCTGTTGCTGCAGCAGTAATGGCTTCTTGAACCAAGTCTTGATATTTCATTAATAAAGTCTCAAGCGTGAAATAACTCTGGCACGCCAATGCACGCAGTTTCACCATTCGGTTGTAGGCGCCTAAAAACCAAAACAATATCAGAGCAAGAAATAGCCAAAACCACCAAGCGTATAAAAGCATGCTTAGCTACCTTTTATTGTGTTTGTGCAGTTGCCGCCTCAGTAAACAAAGGCCCTTGCGGGCCCTTGTTTACTCTGCTGCGGGTTCTTGATCAACCACTTCGCTCGACGCCTCGTTGGCTTGCGCCAACTCTTCGGCTTCTGAGACTGCAATCGCTCGTCTTTCCGCTTCGTCCATCGCGTCTTTGACTTTGCGTGCGCGGTGGTAGGCCATACCACTGCCTGCAGGAATCAATCGACCTACGATAACGTTTTCTTTGAGTCCACGCAACTCGTCGCGCTTGCCCATGATGGCAGCCTCGGTGAGTACACGTGTGGTCTCCTGGAAAGATGCCGCACTGATGAAGCTGTCGGTAGACAATGATGCCTTGGTAATACCAAGCAACAAGTTGCTAAACGTTGCAGGAATTTTTCCTTCTTTCAACAAGGCTTCGTTGGTGTTGAGAATTTCGGAACGCTCCACTTGTTCGCCAACAATGTAGTTTGCGTCGCCTGCATTTTCAACAACCACACGACGCAACATCTGACGAACAATCACTTCAATGTGTTTGTCGTTGATCTTCACGCCTTGCAAACGATAAACGTCTTGCACTTCGTCGACGATGTAACGCGCCAACTCTTCCATGCCAAGCAAACGCAAGATGTCTTGTGGATCGGCTGGGCCGTCAACAATATTTTCACCTTTGTTAACCACTTGGCCTTCGTGCACCATGATGTTTTTCTCTTTGGGAATGAGTTCTTCCCAAACTTCACCATCAGGATCTGTGATTTGCAAACGAATCTTTCCTTTGGTTTCTTTACCGAAGGAAACAGTGCCTGTGAGTTCTGCCAAAACGCCCTTGTCTTTGGGTGAACGCGCTTCGAACAACTCGGCCACACGCGGCAAACCACCGGTGATGTCGCGAGTTTTTTGACCTTCAACAGGAATACGTGCCAACACTTCGCCAGGTCCCACTTCTTGACCGTCGCGAACTTGAATCAACGCGCCCACTTGGAAGCCAATGGTCACTGAGTGATCGGTGCCAGGGATTTTGACTTCTTTGCCTGCTGCATCAATCAACTTCACTTGTGGTCTGACCACTTTGGTGGAGCCACGACGCTTGGGATCGATCACGACCAAGGTTGATAGGCCTGTGACTTCGTCCAATTGCTTGGCAACTGTGAGTCCTTCTTCGAGATTTTCAAAACGCGTTTGACCTGCAAACTCGGTGATAACGGGTCGTGTTAACGGATCCCAATTGGCCAAAATAGTTCCGGCTTTGATCGATTGATCGGGCTTGATCGCCAAAATTGCACCGTAAGGTACTTTGTGACGCTCGCGCTCGCGACCCGTTTCATCTTGAATCAAGATTTCGCCTGAACGAGAAATAACGACCAACTCACCTTTGCTATTAGTAACGTAACGCATGGTGGAATTGAATCCGATCACACCATTGGATTTGGCATCAACGCTTGAAGCAACGGCTGCACGCGAAGCTGCACCACCGATGTGGAATGTGCGCATCGTCAACTGTGTGCCTGGCTCACCAATCGATTGAGCAGCAATCACACCGACTGCTTCGCCCACGTTGATCAAACCACCACGGCCCAAGTCGCGTCCATAACACTTGGCACACAAACCAAATCGTGTATCGCAATTGAGTGCTGTGCGAACTTTGATTTCGTCAACGCCCAAGGCTTCTAATATATCGATGCTGTCTTCGTCGAGCATGTCGCCAGCGTGTACCAACACTTTTTGTGTTTCTGGGTTGAGGATATCTTCAGCTGCTGTACGACCCAAAATACGATCGCGCAACGATTCAATCACTTCACCGCCTTCAACAATGGCGCGCATGATCTGACCATTACTTGTGAAGCAATCGTCTTCAATGACCACCAAGTCTTGTGTCACATCAACCAAGCGACGTGTGAGGTAACCTGAGTTAGCTGTTTTAAGAGCGGTATCGGCCAAACCTTTACGTGCACCGTGTGTTGAGATGAAGTACTGCAACACATTGAGACCTTCACGGAAGTTAGCCGTGATTGGTGTTTCTATGATGGAGCCATCAGGCTTGGCCATCAAACCACGCATACCTGCCAATTGACGAATCTGAGCAGCAGAACCACGCGCGCCTGAGTCGGCCATCATGTAAATCGAATTGAACGATTCTTGCTCAACTTCATTACCGTGACGGTCGATGGTTTTTTCTTTGCGCAATTGGTCCATCATCACTTTAGACACCGCGTCACCCGCTTTGCCCCAAATGTCAACGACCTTGTTGTAACGCTCGCCAGATGTGACCAAGCCAGAAACATATTGCTGTTCAATGTCTTTGACTTCTTTTTCCGATGCGGCAATGATGGCGTGCTTTTCGTGAGGCACCAACATGTCATCAATGGCAATGGAGATTCCTGCACGTGTGGCCAAACGGAAACCGTATTGCAACAACTTGTCTGCAAACACAACGGTTTCTTTGAGACCGCACTTGCGAAATGATGTGTTGATGAGTCGAGAAATTTCTTTCTTTTTAAGTGCTTTGTTGAGGTTGTCAAATGCCAAACCTTTGGGCAATATTTCTGATAACAACCCACGACCCACGGTGGTCTCACGCATCACTTGCGAAGGAACAAACTCATTGCTATCTTTGTCTTTGTTCCACTCGGTGAGTCGAACGCTGATTTTCGCTGTAAGTTCGACAACGCCGGCTTCTAAAGCACGTTCCATTTCGGCCAAGTCAGCAAACACCATGCCTTCGCCTTTGCCATTGGTGCGCTCGCGGGTTGTGTAATACAAACCAAGCACAACGTCTTGCGAAGGAACGATGGAGGGCTCGCCACTGGCTGGGAATAACACGTTGTTGGATGCGAGCATAAGTGTGCGCGCTTCCATTTGTGCTTCCACTGACAATGGAATGTGAACGGCCATTTGGTCACCGTCAAAGTCGGCGTTAAAAGCAGAACACACCAAGGGGTGTAACTGAATCGCTTTGCCTTCAATCAAAATCGGTTCAAACGCTTGAATGCCTAAACGATGCAATGTGGGCGCACGATTGAGCAACACAGGATGCTCTTTGATAACCTCTTCCAAAATATCCCACACCACTGCGGTACCGGCTTCGACTTCTTTTTTGGCAGCCTTAATTGTGGTTGCAATACCCATCGCTTCTAAACGCGAAAAGATAAAAGGCTTGAACAATTCCAAAGCCATTAACTTGGGCAATCCACACTGATGCAATTTAAGTGTAGGGCCAACTGTAATGACTGAGCGACCTGAGTAATCAACGCGCTTGCCCAACAAGTTTTGACGGAAACGACCGCTCTTACCTTTGATCATGTCTGCCAAAGATTTGAGTGCGCGTTTGTTTGCACCCGTCATGGCTTTACCGCGACGTCCGTTATCGAGCAATGAGTCAACAGACTCTTGCAACATACGCTTTTCATTGCGTGCAATGATTTCTGGTGCTTTGAGTTCGAGTAAACGACGCAAACGGCTGTTGCGGTTGATCACGCGACGATACAAATCATTGAGATCAGATGTTGCAAAACGTCCGCCATCTAATGGCACCAAGGGGCGCAAATCGGGCGGCAACACTGGCAACACCGACAACACCATCCACTCGGGTTTAATGCCAGACTTTTTGAAAGCTTCCAACACTTTGAGTCGCTTGGAATTTTTCTTAACCTTGACTTCAGATCCGGTGAGGTCGCCACGCAAGCGTTCAATCTCTAAATCGATTTCGATGCTCTCGAGCAAATCGCGTATGCCTTCAGCGCCCATCTTTGCGGTGAATTCATCACCCAGCTCACGTTTTTGTGTGTCGTACTCATCTTCGGTGAGAATGCCGTATTTTTTGAGTGTTGACATGCCAGGATCGGTAACCACATATGCTTCAAAATAAAGTACACGCTCAATGTCACGCAATGTCATGTCCAACACCAAACCTAGACGGCTTGGCAAAGACTTTAAAAACCAAATGTGTGCACAAGGTGCTGCCAAGTCGATGTGACCCATGCGATCGCGACGCACTTTGGTTTGCGTGACTTCAACACCGCACTTTTCGCAAATCACGCCACGGTGCTTGAGGCGCTTGTATTTGCCACACAAACATTCGTAGTCTTTGATAGGGCCAAAAATTTTGGCGCAAAACAAACCGTCGCGCTCGGGTTTGAACGTGCGGTAGTTGATGGTTTCAGGTTTTTTGACTTCGCCAAAAGACCATGAACGGATCTTCTCTGGAGAAGCCATGCCGATTTTGATGGCATCAAAATGCTCATCTGGGGTGAACTGTTTGAACAGGTCGAGTAATGATTTCATGATTTCAATCCTTAGGAACGCTCAAGTTCAATATCGATGCCGAGTGAACGGATTTCCTTGACCAACACGTTGAAAGATTCGGGCATGCCCGCTTCGATCGCGTGTTCGCCTTTGACAATGCTTTCGTACACCTTGGTACGACCCTGCACGTCGTCGGATTTGACAGTCAGCATTTCTTGCAATGTGTAGGAGGCGCCATACGCTTCGAGCGCCCACACCTCCATCTCGCCAAAACGTTGACCACCAAACTGCGCCTTGCCACCCAGCGGTTGCTGAGTAACCAAGCTGTAAGGCCCTGTTGAACGGGCATGCATCTTGTCGTCCACCAAATGGTGAAGTTTGAGTACGTGCATATAACCGACGGTGACAGGACGCTCGAATGCGTCACCCGTGCGTCCATCATACAGTTGTGCTTGTGTGCGAGTGCTTGTGAGGCCCTTGGCCTTTGCCACATCTTCGGGATAACCCAAGCGCAACATCTCGCGAATTTCTTCTTCGGATGCGCCATCAAACACAGGCGTTGCAAATGGAATACCACCTGATAGGTTTTGTGCCATTTCAACAATTTCTGCGTCTTTCATTTTTGCAAGTTCTTCCTTGCGACCCGACTTGTTGTAAATGTTTTCCATGAACGCGCGCAACTCGGTTGCCTTGGCTTGTTCTTGCAACATATCGCCCAAACGTTGACCGATGCCTTTGGCAGCCCAGCCCAAATGCACTTCAAGCACTTGGCCCACGTTCATGCGCGAAGGCACGCCCAATGGATTAAGCACGATATCGCACGGTGTTCCATCTGACATGTAAGGCATGTCTTCAACGGGAACAATTTTGGAGACCACACCTTTGTTACCGTGACGGCCGGCCATCTTGTCACCAGGTTGCAAGCGACGCTTAACTGCCAAATAAACTTTGACCATTTTGAGTACACCTGCAGGCAACTCATCGCCTTGTGTTAATTTTTTGCGCTTTTCTTCAAACGCCAAATCAAAGCTGTGACGCGTTTGTGCGAGCGCATTTTTGATGCTCTCGAGTTGCATCGCCACATCTTCATCTGCAGGACGAATATCAAACCAATGGAATTTTTCGACAGACTCTAAATAAGCTTTTTCGATGGTACTGCCTTTGGCGAGTTTTTGAGGGCCACCGTTGGCTGCTTTGCCATCGAGTAGTTTTTCAATACGGTCAAATGCATCGGCTTCCACAATTCTCAATTGATCATTGAGATCAAGACGGAACCGCTTGAGTTCGTCGTCAATAATTTGTTGTGCACGTTTGTCGCGAACAATACCTTCGCGCGTAAACACTTGCACGTCAATCACGGTGCCTTGCGAGCCTTGATCCACACGCAATGATGTGTCTTTGACGTCAGATGCTTTTTCACCAAAGATGGCGCGCAATAACTTTTCTTCTGGAGTGAGTGTGGTTTCACCTTTGGGTGTGACCTTACCCACCAACACGTCGCCAGGCTGGACTTCTGCTCCAACATAAATAATGCCAGAGTCATCCAAACGATTGAGTTGTGTTTCTGCCAAGTTAGGAATGTCTCGGCTGATTTCTTCTGCGCCCAATTTGGTGTCACGCGCCATCACCACCAACTCTTCAATGTGAATCGATGTGTAGCGATCTTCGGCAACCACGCGCTCACTGATGAGAATCGAGTCTTCGAAGTTGTAACCGTTCCATGGCATAAACGCGATCAACATGTTTTGACCTAAAGCCAATTCACCCAAATCGGTTGATGCGCCATCTGCCACGACATCGCCTTTGGCTAACTTATCGCCACGCTTGACGATAGGTCGCTGATGGATGTTGGTATTTTGATTGGATCGTTGGTATTTGATGAGGTTATAAATATCAACACCGACTTCACCAGCTTGTGTTTCGGAATCATTGACACGAACCACAATGCGAGTTGCGTCGACATAATCAACCACACCACCACGATGCGCAGTCACGACTGTGCCCGAGTCAATCGCAGCAACGCGCTCGATACCTGTTCCCACAAACGCTTTTTCTGGACGCAACACAGGCACGGCTTGACGCTGCATGTTGGCACCCATCAACGCGCGATTGGCGTCATCGTGCTCAAGGAACGGCACCAAGGATGCGGCCACTGAAACAATTTGAGCTGGCGACACATCCATGTACTGAATGCGATCGGCGGAACACAAAATCGATTCGCCTTTTTCACGTGCAGAAACCAAGTCGCCCGTTAAACGATCTTCTTTGTCAAGTAATGCATTGGCCTGCGCAATCACATACTTGCCTTCTTCAATCGCAGACAAATAATCGATTTGCATGGTGACCTTGCCTTCACTCACGCGGCGATAAGGTGTTTCGATAAAACCATACTCATTCAAACGCGCGTAAAGCGCCAATGAGTTAATCAAACCGATATTTGGACCTTCGGGTGTTTCGATAGGACACACACGACCGTAGTGGGTCACGTGCACATCTCGCACTTCAAAGCCTGCACGCTCTCGCGTTAAACCACCCGGGCCTAAGGCAGAAACGCGACGCTTGTGCGTGATCTCTGACAAAGGATTGGTTTGATCCATAAACTGGCTCAACTGTGACGCGCCAAAGAATTCTTTAAGCGAAGCTGAAATCGGTTTGGAGTTGATGAGGTCATGCGGCATAAGTGGCTCTTGTTCGGCTTGACCCAAACGCTCTTTCACCGCTTTTTCGATACGTGCAAGACCTGTTCTGAATTGGTTTTCTGCCAACTCGCCCACACAACGAACGCGACGATTGCCTAAGTGATCGATGTCATCTACTTCACCACGGCCATTGCGCAAATCAACCAAAATTTTGACAACAGCCAAAATATCTTCATTGCTGAGAACCATTGAGCCTTCGCTGTTGTCGCGGCCAACGCGTGCGTTGAACTTCATGCGACCTACGCGCGACAAATCATAGGTGTCGGGGTTGTAGAACAAACGCTGAAACAACGCTTGCACTGCGTCTTCAGTCGGCGGCTCGCCAGGACGCATCATGCGATAGATAGCAACGCGCGCATTGAATTCGTCAACGGTTTCATCACTGCGCAATGTTTGCGAAATGTACGCGCCTTGATCGAGTTCGTTGGTGTAAATACATTGCAAATCTTGAATGCCACTGCTGCGCAATTTTTTGAGTAACACTTCAGTGAGCTCGTCATTGCTTTTGGCGATGATCTCACCTGTTTCTGCGTCAACGATGTCACGCGCAACAACGCGTCCGACCAAAAAGTCTTCGGGTACGCTGATGTGTGTGGTGCTGCTTATTTCGAGTTCGCGTGTATGGCGTGCGGTGATGCGCTTGTCTTTTGCAACAATCACTTTGCCAGACTTGTCGGTGATGTCAAAACGTGCCACTTCGCCGCGTAAACGCTCGGCTACAAATTCCATTTGTGCGCCGCTGTCCATCAAACGGAAATTATCATTTACAAAGAAGTTAGCAAGAATCGCCTCGGTCGTTAGGCCAATGGCTTTGAGCAAAATCGTAACAGGCATCTTTCGACGACGGTCAACGCGGAAATACAAAATATCTTTGGGATCGAATTCAAAATCAAGCCATGAACCGCGATAAGGAATGATACGAGCGCTAAACAATAATTTGCCAGAGCTGTGTGTTTTACCTTTGTCGTGTTCAAAGAACACGCCAGGTGAGCGGTGCAACTGAGACACGATCACGCGCTCTGTTCCGTTGATGATGAATGATCCTTTGTCGGTCATGAGCGGTACTTCGCCCATATAAACTTCTTGCTCTTTGACTTCTTTCACCACCTTGGATTGCGGTGTCGATGAATCGCGGTCATAAATAATGAGCTGAACACGTGCGCGCACAGCGGAACCAAATGTGAGTCCTCGCGTTTGGCATTCACGCACATCAAATGCGGGCTTGGCCAAGTTGTATTCCAAAAACTTCATCTCCACAAAACCGTTGTGCGAGACGATCGGGAAAGCCGCTTCAAAAGCCGCTTGTAAACCTTCAGGTGTGCGTTTTTTGGGCGCTACATCTGCTTGTAAAAATGCGGTGTACGCATCTTTTTGCATTTGTAACAAATAAGGGACTTCTAATACGCTGTCGCGATTTCCGAAACTTTTGCGGATTCGCTTGCGTTCAGTGAATGTGTAGGCCATGAGTTCTCCGGGCATGATTCTCTCGGCGACTGAAACCTTGCAAATTGCAACAACTTGAAAGGGGTTCTTGGCGGCTGGCCACTACCAGCGTTGGCTGACGATTGCGCATTGCACGCAACCCGAACCAAGGTTCTTCTGCAGTCAGATCAGAAGACACTCGAAAATAAAAAATATTTATTTTCGGCTGTGCTCTGAACACACAAAAGGGTATTGAAGCCCTTTTGTGTTTCAAAGAAAACCCAATTACTTGAGTTCGGCCTTCGCACCAGCTTCTTCGAGTTTCTTTTTAGCGGCTTCGGCGTCAGCTTTTGCAACGCCTTCCTTGACCGCTTTAGGAGCACCATCGACCAAGTCTTTGGCTTCCTTGAGGCCCAAACCTGTGATTTCACGAACGGCTTTAATAACAGACACTTTATTCGCGCCTGCTTCAAGCAACATCACGTTGAATTCGGTTTTCTCTTCAACTGCTGCGGCTGCGCCACCACCGGCTGCCGCAGGAGCTGCCATTGCGGCGGCGCTCACGCCAAATTTCTCTTCGATGGCTTTCACCAATTCGTTGAGTTCCATAACCGTCATGCTATCAAGCGCGGTTAAAAATGAGTCTTTATCGAATGCCATTTTGATTTCCTAACAATTACTGAGCCATAAAATATATGGCGAATTTGAACAATGTGTTGCACGCCCATTAGGCGGCAACCGCTTCACCTTTTTTTGCAGCCAATGCACCCAACACCACGGCGGTGCGAGAAATAGGCGACATCAGCAAGCCACAAAGTTGAGCCAACAACACCGGTTTAGTGGGGATGCTAGCCAACTGTTTAACGCCATTGACATCTAACGCTTTGCCAGCCAATGCACCACCGCGAATCACCAATTTGTCATTGGTTTTAGCGAAGTCTGCCACTACTTTGGCAGCAGCAACTGCATCAACAGAAAAGCCATAGATGAGCGGGCCGGTCATCTGGTCAGCAACAATTTCAAATGCGCTACCTGCAACAGCACGGCGAGCCAATGTGTTTTTCAACACACTGAGCGATACACCGTTGTTGCGAGCGTTAGCGCGCAGTTTGATCATGTCAGCGACCGTGATGCCGCGGTATTCCGCCATCACCAGCGTTTGAGCTTGCGCGGCAAGACCAGTTACCTCAGAGATAACGGCTTCTTTCTCACTGCGATTCAGACTCAAGTTCTTCTCCTTTTACAAGTGCCTTGGGATGAATCCCTTGGCACACTTGGTTTCAGCGACCTAACTGTTGAGGGATTTGTATCCTTTAGCAGAGGGATCGCCATCTGCGTTGGCTGATGGATTAAGTGCAATTGAATTGCACGCCAACGGTCTTGGATGGCTCGCTTTGGTGTTTTGCAACACTTGGCGACCCACCGCTTTGAACAACACCGAAATGTCATTCAAAAATTTTTGATGCGCGCAGACATTTACGCTTCAAACCAAACGCTTAAGCGTTCAGTGTTTGTGTATCCACACGCACGCCCACACCCATGGTGGAAGACAGTGCCAATTTGCGCAAAAACACGCCTTTGCTGGTTGGTGGTTTTGCTTTGTTAAGCGCATCAATCAATGCAGCCAAGTTGCCTTTGAGTTTGTCGGTGTCGAACGAGCGACGGCCAATGGTGGCGTGAACAATACCGGCTTTGTCGACGCGGAATTGAACTTGACCTGCTTTGGCGTTTTTAACTGCGGTTGCAACGTCGGGGGTCACGGTTCCGACTTTGGGGTTTGGCATCAAACCACGTGGACCCAAAATTTGACCCAGTGTTCCAACAACGCGCATCGCGTCTGGAGCAGCGATGATGACGTCGAATGGCATGTCACCCGCTTTAACGCGAGCAGCCAAATCGTCCATACCGACCACGTCGGCACCAGCGGCTTTTGCTTCTTCAGCTTTTGCACCTTGTGCAAACACGGCAACACGTGCTGTTTTGCCTGTGCCGTTTGGCATTACAACTGCGCCGCGAACCACTTGGTCTGATTTTTTTGCATCAATACCGAGTTGAACAGCAACGTCGATGGATTCATCAAATTTGGCTGTTGCACATTCTTTAACAATCGCTAAGGCATCGGTGACGGCATACAACTTATTGCTATCTACTTTACCAGCGTATGTTTTTTCTCTTTTAGTGAGCTTGGTCATTTACACGCCCTCCACAGTCACGCCCATGGAGCGAGCAGAACCAGCAATGGTGCGAACAGCAGCGTCCAAATCAGCAGCCGTCATATCGGGCATTTTTACTTTGGCGATGTCTTCGAGTTGAGCGCGAGTGATCTTGCCAACCTTGTCCACATGGGGCTTTGAAGAGCCTTTGGCTAATTTGATGGCTTTCTTAATCAAGGTTGTCGCTGGAGGCGTCTTGATAATGAAAGTGAACGACTTATCTGCAAATGCGGTAATCACCACAGGCAGAGGAAGTCCAGGTTCTACACTTTGGGTCTGTGCATTAAATGCTTTACAGAACTCCATGATGTTGAGCCCACGTTGACCCAATGCAGGACCAATCGGAGGCGATGGATTGGCTTTACCAGCTGGCACTTGCAGCTTGATGAAGCCGACGATTTTTTTCGCCATGCTTTTCTCCATACGGGTACAAACGCTGTTTGACGAGCTCCCCGGGGTTAACGACTCTGACCTCGCAATTCAGCACCGAGTCGGTAAGCGCTGAAAATGTTTTTGTGAATCAAGAATCAGGTTTTTTCGACTTGTCCAAATTCGAGCTCGACTGGAGTTGAACGACCAAAAATAGTGACCGATACACGAACTTTGTTTTTTTCGTAATTGACCTCTTCAACTGTTCCATTGAAATCGGTGAATGGACCGTCTTTGACGCGAACAAACTCGCCAGCCATGAATTCGACTTTGTGGCGAGGCTTCGCTGTTCCCTCTTGCATTTGACTCACAATTTTGATCACATCTTGTTCTGAAATGGGAGATGGACGGTTTTTTGCGCCACCCACAAAACCTGTGACCTTGTTGGTGTGCTTGACCAAGTGCCATGACTCGTCATCCATGATCATTTCGACCAACACGTAACCTGGGAAAAAACGACGCTCTGTTGTTTTGCGTTGTCCGTTTTTCATCTCCACCACTTCCTCGGTGGGAACTAAAAAACGACCAAATTTGCTTTGCATGCCCGCGCGTTGAATACGCTCTACGATATTGCGCTCAACTGCTTTTTCCATACCCGAATAAGCATGTACGACATACCACCGCATATCGGGGTGCGCAGGCGCGGCCGAAACGATGGAAGAAGCCGATGTATCAGGAATTTGTGGCGTTTCAGTCATTATTTTTTCCATCCTAAGATGAGGTCGTAGAACACCCACTCTAAAGTTTTATCGGTGAACCACAAAAAGATGGCCATGATGACCACAAAGCCAAAAACATAAGCGGTCATTTGAGTGGCCTCTTTGCGAGTTGGCCATACAACTTTTTGAACTTCACGCCACGCATCGCGTCCAAATGCAACAAATTGTTGGCCTGGAGTTGAGTACAAAAAAATGATAACAGCAAATACCAAACAAGCGATGAGTGCAGCCCACTGCGCAATCACTCCTTGTTGACCCAGCAAATAAAACGCGGCAACAGCGCCCAGCACCAACAACACAGACGCGGCCAGTTTGGTCTTGTCAGCTGTTGTATTGACTGTTTCGATGTTTGCAGAAGACATTTTTGATTTTTTGGTTAAGTTAGAAAATGATTCACTTGAGACACTGAAGCCCATCAACAAGTTGACGGGCTTTGAATGCCACCTCAGCTATTTGGCTTAGGTGGCAGGGGCAGAGGGAATCGAACCCCCAACCTTCGGTTTTGGAGACCGACGCTCTGCCAATTGAGCTATACCCCTTCGGTTACTCCATGATCTTTGCAACGACGCCGGCGCCGACGGTTTTGCCGCCTTCGCGAATGGCAAAGCGCAAACCTTCTTCCATCGCAATGGGGTGGATCAGCTTGACCGTGATCGACACGTTATC
>Ga0114978_10000989_pt1 | contig 23823 bp, 25 predicted proteins | sample S_140212_EF_Meta_FD_87027 | JGI IMG/M metagenome (GOLD analysis project Ga0114978, IMG submission 87027) | Freshwater microbial communities from Lake Simoncouche, Canada to study carbon cycling - S_140212_EF_MetaG | ecosystem: Environmental > Aquatic > Freshwater > Lake | place: Lake...
AGCTGTGTCTGCTAGAGCCTCGCGCACGTGTTCTAGAGTAGTTACGAACGCCACTCCGTACTTGGCCTTGATGATGTTCGCGACCTTCATTTTTGTCTGGCCAAGCTTCATCGCATTCTCCTTCGGATTATCTTGCTTTAGAAGCATATAAACCTTATTCTGGAGCGTCTGCCAGGCATCTGCGACATCCACTGTATCGAGGATCACACTGGCTCCAGGCGCCTCACCGAGCCAGTAGTCGCCGTCTAGAAGTTCAAAGAAATCGGAAACACGCTCCTTGTCTGCACGGAAGAAGTGACGGCTTGTGTGCAACCTCTCGCTGTACTTATCCAGTAGCTTATGAATAGACTTTTCCTTCTCCTGAGGCAGCTTAACCTTCTTGGCGATCTCAATCTGAAATGGCATCGGTACGCCTGCAGAGAAGAGCTCAGCGGCCTTCTCATTGGGAGAATTTAAGGAGTGGCTTACCAGGAGTAATCCGGGCATAATTGGATTTGACATACAAACGAGATACCCTACATCCGGTAGGAGGGGATTACGATCAGACATTCTATGATTCTTGCTATAAAAAAGAATCATTCAATATTTTGACCTAGTTTACTTAGTGCGTCTGGTTTTGCGAGCCCGTTTAGTTCGCTTTCGTAGCCTTCGTCCACCTTCCATATTATTTCCATTTTCATTGTCGTTATTTACTGGATTATTGACTGCGCAAATCTGTTCTACAGCATTCATTATCCCTGCAAAAGCGGTATCAAGCTGATTCTCAAGAGCATCTGCGGCAGCATTATTGAATTCTGCAGCGCCTCCAGGAACTGGGTTATTTTCACGAACTGCAGCATTTCTTACATCTTCATATTGTCCGTAAAGTAGCGTATATTCAGGCAATACTTCTCTAAGTCTAGCCTCAAGTAATGCAGATCTAGCAAGAAATTCTGGCGTTTCAAGAGTAGCCATCTACTTGGAAAACTGTTTTCTCAATTTGGTATATCGTTCACATACGAGAAAATCTTCTACAATTATCTTGATTTCCTCACCGTGTTCCATTCGCCAAAGAATATCAAGAACTTCATCTTTTGCTTTAATCTCTGACTTGTAAAAAGTTATCCAGTCGTAAATCATTGAATAAAGATCACCATAACTTGTATCTTTTGCCCACGCTATCATAATATCGTGGAATCCGTTATCCATATCTATTCCTTCTTCTTAAACTTCTTAAACCCACCCTTTCCACCCTTACCACCTGCAGCCTTGGCTTTCAGGCCCGCCTCGAATATCTCTCCGGCTTGCTGGGCTGTTAGAGAGTCCAGATCAGTTCCGGCAGGGATATTGACAAACTGAGGCTTGGCTTTCCCTCCATCTGCCTTCATCAAGTAGGGCCCGTATTGCCCAGTACGAATCTGAAAGGGACCGAGTAGTCGAACAGGAGGAGCTGTCGCTTTTTCCTGGAGTTTCTTAATTGCAATTTCCAGAGAATCTCCCGGCGCGGCAGAAACTCGAATGCCTTTCCATTCAAAGTAAGATCCAAACTTCCCAGACTTTTGGAGAATCGGTTCACCTTCCAATTCTCCGAACGCCTCTCCAACTTTTTGCTTTCCAGCATTTTCAATAAAAGCCAGAGCTTCCGATTCCGTGAGAGACTGAAAGGACTTTGACCCAGGCCAGCCGTAGAAGACAGTTTGTTCCTTGGTCTCACCTTCCCGAAGAAGGAGAGGTCCCTTTGCGGAGAGAACGGCCTTGAGGCCATTTCCGAATTCCCGAATCTTTGGATTTGCTTTTCCACCTGATCCGGCTGCCGCCGAAGGAGCCTTCTTCAAAGTGGTTAGCCGATCCTTGTAGGAATTCCAGGTATCTCCCAAAACTTGTTTCCAGGGTTCCTTGCCTTCGGCAATTTGATCGAGTCGCTTTTCCATTGTCGCGGTAAACTCGTAGGCGAAGAGATCTGGAAAGTTCTGGGTAGCAAAGTCGAGAAGAGATCTGCCGAGGGCAGTCGGTACCATTCGGAGTTTCTCGCCTCCCTTTTTCAGCTGGAAAGGCGAGAGTATCGGAGGCCATTGACCTAGAGTTGTCAGACTGTAGGTTTTGGATTCCTTGATTTCTTGAACGATATCTTTCGTTTCAACGTATGCCTTCTCAAGAAGGGTGGAGATCAGAGATGCAAAGGTAGACGGTCTTCCGATCCCCTTCTTTTCCAGCTCGCGAACCAGGCTGGCTTCGGTGTATCGTCCGGGGGGCTTTGATTCCTGGGGTTTGGCCAGAAGTAGTTGCCAATAGACTCTTTGAGTTGGAGCCAGCGCTCCTCCAATTCTCCAAGCCAATTCACTAGCATCTGCATCATTTACTTCGCTATCCTGCGCTTCAGAAATCTTGGCCTCTTTTTCATCAGCGGCCTTCCAGCCGGGGAAGAGAGTGCGTCGCCACTTGGCTAGCCACTCAAAGTCTCCATCGTCTCCTTCTGCCTCAAAGGTTACCAGACGATTCTCACCATTTGCGGAAGCCATAACAGACTGAATGGCTCTGAGCCAGATGAGGTGATAGATCTTCTTGTCTTGTAGTCCCCAGTCCTCGCCTTCCGGGAGTTGGGAATTCTCAAAGTGAGTGGGTCGAATGGCTTCGTGGGCTTCCTGGGCCTTTGGCAACTCTGCAGCTGCAGCTGCAGCCTTCTTGGTCTTTGCTACAGTCGCTGCCGGGGCAGTCTTGATATACGTCGGCCCCCATTTGGCAAGGATCACCTTCTTAGCATTTTCAACTGCTTCTTCGCTCATTGTCTCTTGGTCCGTTCGCATATACGTTATGTGTCCAGCTTCATAGAGTTTCTGAGCAATTTGCATTGTCTTCTTTGGATTGCAGTGATACAGATTGCTTGCTTGCTGCTGAAGTGTGCTCGTCATTAGTGCAAGAGGTGCAGATTCAGTCCAGGGCTTTGTTTCAGCCTTCTTGACAATTCCGACCTTACTGTCCTTGTGATTTTCCAGATAGTTTTGAGCAGATTCTTCGTCGCTAAGCGACTCTGTCATTACGGCTGGCCATTTTTGACCAGAGGTAGCTTTCTCGTTGGTGGACCACTCTCCACTAATGATCCAAGATCCTTCGCTCTTGAAGGTCTCAATGACACGTTCACGCTCAACAACTAGTCGGAGAGCAGGGGTTTGACACCTACCGGCGGAAAGCGCAGGTCCTACATACGACCAGAGCAGAGGTGAAATTGTGAATCCGACCATCATATCAAGCATTGCGCGAGCCTGCTGTGAATTTACTCGATTCATATCGATTGTCCTGGGATTTGATACAGCGTCTAGAACAGCGTTCCGAGTGATCTCACGAAAGGCAGCACGAGGATTCGTTGCGATATTTAGTTTCAGTAGGACTGCGACTGAGTATGCAATGGCTTCACCTTCACGGTCATCGTCTGCACATAGAACAACCGAGGTTGCACCCTTGGCAGCATCGGTAAGCTGCTTAATGGCCTTGGCCTTCTCCTTGATAAACTCATAGGTTGGCTCAAAGTTATTGTTAATTCCTACAGCATCAATATCGTGAGCCAGTGCTCGGATGTGTCCCATCGATGCGATAACAGTATTACCGGGTCCTAAGAACCCTTGAATCTTCTGGCATTTTGCAGGAGATTCAACTATAATGAGCCGCATTAGTGTACGGATATAATGTGCAAGCTGCCATTCATTTTTTGGACAATTTCGCAGCATACGGTAGAGTAGAAAGATGAATTTCTTTCTTGTCTATTTAGTGTGTACAGTAGTCATAATTCTCTTTTTATTCAAAACGTATCGTGTGAATAATGATATTTGCATACTGCTAACGACTACGGTATCTGTCAAGAAAGATATGAGGTTTATTGCGCAAAGTGATAAGGATGAACGAGTTCAGACCTATTTGAAATCCATTCGTCAATGGCTAGAGAAAACAGACTATAAAGTGGTTGTAGTTGAAAACTCGGGTTATGTGTTTGAAGAGTTAAGAAAAGAAAAGATTCAGTACAAGGATCGCTTTGAAATAATCACCTTCAATGAAGAGACATTAAAAGGAGCAGAATATCTCAAGGAAATAAAAAACAAAGGTGATCACGAAGTCTTTGCAATTCAGTATGCGTACGAAAACAGTAAACTTTTACACGACTCTGATTTCATTATTAAAATCACAGGAAGATACTATGTTCCTGGTTTGCAGCCCTATTTACAACGCACATATCTGAAGCAGTATCACGCGATCAGCCAGTATGATTCAGATCGCTGTGAGCTTATTGGCTGCAGTAATGAAGCATTTCCGATGATGTTTGATTTGAATATGGAAGATGAAAAAGGATACAATCCGCAGGCTGAAAGTGTGTACAAGTACCGTATGACGAAAAAAATAGAGTCAAAGGAACTCTTAGTGCTTCCTGCATTTGTAATTGAGCCGACAAAGAGGGGAGGTGTTGCAGAAGTTTTTACAGTACTCTAATCTTGCGGAACCGCCTTGTTTTCTTACTAGTTTTACGATGTTTACTGTGTTTACGGTGTTTACTGTGTTTACGGTGTTTACTGTGTTTACGACTCTTTCTGCGACCCCCTGGCATAGGTGTACTAGGAACATCATCATTAAAACTAAATCCAGCAAATTCTTTTCCTAGTTTGCTTTGTTCTTCCATATCTTGCGCAAGGGCTTGCTGCTGTTTCCCTTGTCTTTCCATTTGTTCAAATATTTCTTTCATATTTTGTTTGTATGAATCATTTTCTGATTGTGCAGTAGCTACTTGTTCTGGTTGGCCTTTTAGTTGTCTTTCAAATTCAGCAGCAATTTCTTTAGCATTCACTTCATTGCGCGCTGCTTGATTTAATGCTTTTCTAACTGATTCGGGCACATTAACAAAATTTTTATCTTTAGAATTTTCTTTTACGATTAAAGAACTTTTAAGAGGACGTGATCCACTCATCTAAAATTGACTTAGATTATTTACTATTGGCCATTACAATGACTAATAGCAAACAATATTGTGAGTACTGCAATCAGCGGTGGAACCCTACAGATCATAAGGACTGTCGTATGATGCACAGACCAACACGGATAAATACATACTTGAGAATGTTCGTTGGGTCAACCCGAATCTCTACAGTTCGTATTGAGTCAGACAATACTCTTAGGGAAATAGCTCCGCTCGGCGACTTGTACAAAAATGAGGAAGAATGGAGGAAGAAGTATGAGGATAAGGGAGTTGTAGAGATTAAGAAAGAAACTCGAACGATGCCTTAAACTGCTTAATCAGATTTACCCTAGACTAGACTAGATGGAGCGACCGAATACGTCATCTGAAGGATCTCTTTATGAGCTTGTCGCTAGAGGTCAAAAAGATGTCTTTTTTTTAAATAAAAAGGAGGATGCACTCGTGCCGTTTTCCTATACAATGGGTACGTGGCCGGCGACGATTAATGAGACTCGTCAGACACAGGCTCTAAATGCAGTGGACTTTGGCAGATCAGTCGAGTGGGAATTTGAGGTCTTCGGAGATGTTCTGAAATCGGTTGCCTTGACGGTCGAACTTCCTACGTGGCTGCCGATCTATTATGCAAATCTGAATAGGACTACGACGATTCGGGATGCAAGTGGCGCTTCGTATGGGTACTGCCAAGGTGTCGGTGCATTTCTGTTTGAGTCAATACAGTTCTATCAAGATCAGCTACTTCTTCAGGAGTTTTCAGGAGACTTCTTGTATGCGTGGACACACTTGCAGGGAACACTAAATCAAGAGGCTCTGGCTCTAAAAGAGTTCGGTGCTCACAACGGAACTGTTTTAGATATACAACACAATGCAACTCCGAATACACTCTATTTGAGGCTTCCTTTTATCGGTGCATCACATCCTGACGATGGAGGATTGCCTTTTGTTGCACTTCCGGCTCAGAAGTACAGAGTTCGTTGCAAGCTCCGTAAACTTGAAGATTTAGTTGAGAGTTCAGATTCGCAGGTTAAACCAACTCCTTGGACGCGAACTGACTTAGTCTGTAGGGATGTCAATAACAATGCGTTTTCTGTAGTACCTTTATCTCGTCAGATAATTGGTAAGCCTGTTATCACACTTGAGACAATACAGCAGTATGTACGTCAAGATTTACAGAATGAATTAAAAAAGAAAGAGATTCAAATTCCTTTTATAAGACCATTTGAAAATGTACTGACACTCGATCCGAATGATTATGTGTCTGTTGGAAATGGAGGGACTTCTTACGTCACCAAGCGTATCGATGGACGTCATCCATCAGAAGGTCTACTAGTATTCTTTCAGTCGCAATATGATGTCGATAGAAATCGCCTGTGGTCTCTAAAGAATCCTTTCAATCAGGGTCCTTTTTACAATTCAATGAAGCTTATTATTGCAGGTAAGGATCGCGAGACAGAATGGCCAGCAGATGTCTGGGAGAATATTTCGCCTGGAACAAAATGTGAAAAGACTTCAGGTCTAAATCTTTCTTGGCTTTCAGTTTCGTACGGTCCTTGCTTTGGCTATAGAGCACCTGAAATAAGGCAACCCTCTGGAACGATTAACTTTACGAAGGCTGATCGACCGACTCTGTATATGGATATCATTGATACACTGCCTTCTTCAGTATCTGGTCAAAAAAGGACCTATGTTCGCGCGATAACAATTGGTTGGGGTCTTTATATTGTTTCAGAGGGTCGTGGATCTTTACGATTTGCTAATTAATCCTGACGGCGGCGACGACGAGCCTTAGGCTTTACTTCATCAATCTTGGAAACAGAAACAGTTTCTACAACTAGATCCTCAGTAGGCTCAATCTCCTCGGTATCTACATCATCTGCTAGCTCGTTAACAACTTCCATAGGGACGTTTCCCTCATCATCAGCAAGCTCACCATTTGTAGCGACATCCTGAGCGTCTTCCTGTTCCTCTTCCTGTTCCTCACACTCACATCCACCAGCTTCACACTCACCTTCCTCGCACTCACACTCCTCCTCTTCCTGCTCCTCTTCCTGCTCCTCCTGCTCCTCCTGCTCCTCCTCAAGCTCCTCCTCAAGCTCCTCTTCCTCGTCATCTACAATGGCACGAAGGGCAAAGTGATCATTAATAAGTACGATACAGCGCCAGATCTGGTAGGAGACCATATACAAGCAGAATATGATATTGAGGGCTACAAATGGCTGATTGGCAAGAACGGCAACAAGCTGGAAACTCGTTAGAAGTACAAAGATCTTAGTATGAAACTTGATCATATGATGAGCCTCCTCAACATTCTTGGGAGGATCATCCTCAGTAGGGATCAGATACTCCATTGAACTCATCTTATCCTGAATGCCTGAAAAAAAGCGGCTACTTGCATTCAAATTTAGCCCCACTCAAAAAATTGAGCGTTAGCCTTGGTCTACTCGACAGTATGGCTTCTGATCCGACATACCGTTTGGAGATCGTCGTACTTCCTGAAGGTGCAGAGTTTTATCCTGCGATTGGAACAGTTGAGAATCTGCTCGCTGATAATGCAGGATATGATGTCCGGATTGTTGCTAAGCAGTCCCCAACACCTGTAGCACTACTAGCACCTCTTGGAATTAAGGCCCGAATGATCAAGCGTACCCTTCTTCCTAATGGTGATACCTTTGAGGAGGGGTCTCACTATACTCTGGAACCCCGGTCATCCATCTTCAAGACTGGATTTATGATGGCAAATAGTCGTGGAATTATTGACAAGAGTTATCGGGGTGAACTCAAGGCGCCGATTGTATCAGTAGGATCGCATCTAATGAGTGTAGATGCTGGGACTCGACTCTTTCAGATTCTTGCACCTAATCTGGGTTGGATTCGGCAGGTGGTCTACGTAGATAGCCTGGATGAGACTGAGCGCGGATCTGGCGGATTTGGAAGCACGGGTACCAAGTAGATGGACATCAGTTCCAAAGATAGTTATGGAACAAAGATACCAAGAGGACAAGCAACAACACTACTAGATTTAGTGAGTCGTGATGATCAAGACGGGCTTTTTTTTCCATTAACGACAAGTATCACTCGGTTTTATCGTGGAGAGTTGAAGCAAACCATTCCGTTTTCTTCAGTCTTGCGTGAATTCACATTTCTTGGGCCTGCTGAGCTTGGTCAGAGATTTACGTTTGAAATCAATAGTTTGGATTGTGGAGATTTACTACAGGGTCTCTTTATTCAAGTACAGATGCCATCTTGGTTTACTGGACTTGAGCAACTGTTGATATCAAGCAATCGGTATCAGTATACGAATCCTTCAGATGTGTGGACGTATATTAATTCATTAGGAACCTCATTACTTGAAGAAGCAACTCTCGAGGTAGATGATCAGGTTCTTGAGCGCATTACAGGTGATGCGTGCGCAGTGGTCTCAGTCTTATTTCCAGAATTGAATACGCAAGTTGGAGGCGCATCTGCAGAAGGTCGTTATTCAATTGCAGATATCAAAGCTATGCCTCCAACACGTATCTTTACTACGGAAGATGGATGGATTACGCTTCCTCTTGCCTTTTCATTAATGCGTGAACGTCTTCAGGAGACTTTTCCACTTCTTGCGTGTCGTGATGGAACTATTCGGGTGAGGGTTACTCTTAAGAGATTTGATCAGATTGTACGGATTGCGTCAGGTGCAAGAGCCTCGTGTACTGATACGCCTATGAATAAGACATTTAGATTTTTTGATACAGGAATTATTGGTCGTCCAATAAGAGAAGTTATAACTGCCCAGTATCCTCCAGATTTACGGAATATCCAACTTCTAACCTATGGTGTTCTGGTAGATGGACCGTATCGTGATAGCTTGTTGCATAAGCCATTTGAGCGTGGATACAGAGAAATTCAGCAATTTGACTTTACTGAGCCGATGAAATATGTTCTAAATAAGACGGGTAGTGATACAATTACCATTCAGCTTCCGCTTGAAGCTAATTCACCTGTTGAAGAGATCCTCTGGGTCTTGAGACGAAAGGCGGCCATTATACTCAACAATGACTGGACGAACTTTAGTGCAACTCTCGAAAAAGATTATAATCCGACCTTTGCTCCACTTGTTCCTCTACTGTCGAAAGCAAAGATACAGGCGAATGGAATCGATATTATTAGCAAGGATGAAGAGTGGTTTCGGTCTCATATTAGCCGTGCACACAAAGGGGGCAAGGTATCCTATGATGCATTTGTGTATGGCTACTCATTTGCTGCTCGCCCATCAGAGCATAATCCGAGTGGTTCAATGAATGCAAGTCGTCTTAGTTCTTTACGGTTAACACTGGAAGTAAAGCCGCCTGGAGGTGTAGATGATACGGAGTGGTCAGTTCACGTGTTTGTCTTTGGATTCCAGTGGCTTCGCTTTGAAAATGGAATCTGCAATAAGATGTTTATTGACTAACCTTCAACCAAGGGTACTTTAATAAATAATCGGTTATTTCGAAAATGTTCTTCAATAGCCGTTTGTGGTAGCCATACCTTCTTTTTATTAACAATCGCACAATACATACTTCTATCTTCCATATCGCTTAATTCGCCTAATATACGATTTCCAGCAGAAATTCCTCCATCAATTCCTACTGCTCTACAGGAACAATATTTGAAATCGTGTACATGTTTACTTTCGATTGTTTCTAAGCATTTCTTACAGAAGATTGCGTGTCTTGTTTGTGTATATCGTAGGCCGCCATAGACTATGGAAGGCATATACCTATCAATAAGATATATTTTTTGATTTTTACCGCTGATCTAATGCTTAATGGTCTAAAAAATTGAATATCATACACTATTTCAATCAAGTATACTTTACTAAAGATGGCAGCAGGCAACTCGGAGTTTACTGCTGATTTCTTCAATGAGTCATCCAAGGCGTGGCTCTTAAATAAGGTCAAGGTGGGAGAGCAGTACCGCTACAAGTGTGAGGGAACCTGCTTATCTGGCAAAAAGTGTAGACACAATGCTGCACAGAACAGTTCTAGGCCTCTACCTTCGATTCATACGTGCAAGCAGCATATGAAGCAGGCAACGTTTTACAAGCCCTATCAGATCATAACTCGATCTAGAGCGGTTAGCCCGGCCGTCTAAATCCTGTGCGGCAAGTAAGGAGAAATGGTCGCGAGCCTATTGAAAGTGATTTCTACAGGCATTCAGGATGAACGGCTTCAACCGCCAAAGGATCAGCCAAGTTTAGACTCTTTTCAGACGGTCTTTATCAAGGCGGGGCGTTATGGAACACAGTGGGTTAAAATAGATTTTGACACATTGCCAAACTTTGGAACGACTGCAGTTGCGCGACTTCCAGTTTATGGCGAGTTGGTTGCTAGAGTCTACTTGGTGACTCAGATGCCAGATATCTCAACACCACAGCTGACGGCAAAGGCTGCAGCAGTCAGAGCAGGTAGAGCGTTTGCAGGACCTTACTTTAGCTGGACGAATAGTCTGGGGCACGCACTTATCAACGAAGCAAGTCTTTTTATTGGTGGCTCATTGATTGATGCAATTCCAGGGAATCTGATGGAAGTCTTAGATGAGTTTCAGACGCCGCTCGAAAAGACAGTGGAGGCAAACAGACAGCTTTGCCGAGCAGATAATGGATTTAATCAGCAAAGTTTCGGTGTCAATACAGTATCTCAGAAAGTGGTGACGCCGTTGCCTTTCTGGTTTACGAAAGATGATCCTGCATTAGCCTTGCCGATTGATGCATTGAACGTAGATGAAGTTCGAATCAATATCTCGTACAACCCAGTCTCGGCACTCTATTATACAAATTCTCGCATTCAGAATCTGAATTCAACCTATAATAATACTGTTATCCCTGCGATCGTTACAAATGGTGTTAATCCTCAGGCAAATACAGCAATTGCAGGAGGAAATCTGTGGCCTCTTGAAGCTGCTAAATTCTATCAGGCCAATCCGAGTGGCTACTTACTCAATGGACTTGATCCGTTGAGCAACAATCCACCTCTTGTTTCCGAAATTCCTGGCATCTCGATACCGTCTCCGTTAAGCATAACAGATGCATATTTACTTGTTGAATACATCAATTTGGATAAGCCTGAGGCAAATCGATTCCGTATTGCTGACATTCAGACACCGATTGTGCAGCATTATGCTTTTGATCCGGCTGATAATCAATCCAATACATTCTTGAGAACCTATTTATTTGTTCCGAATCCTACACGAGATCTCTTTTTTTACTGCAATCGCTATGAAGCACCATCCTATAATGCACCCTTTTTGGCAACACGCGATCTGAGTAATTCACTGTTTCCGAATGGGCCTTGGTGGCCTGATGCGAGCGGTTTGGGTGAGAGATTCTATGGATCTTCTGTGAGATCTGGATTTTCAACGAGAGATTCAGAGCCAATTCGCTGGCTAGCACTAACCTATGAGGAAACTTTGACAAGATATAGTACTGAAAATGTAGCACTCTTTCGATCTATGATACCTGCCATTGAGCAGCGAAAGGCGCCGTGGGTCAATCGCTATTATTATCATTTGCCATTTAGCTTGCAGAGTGGAATGCGCCCGATTTCATTACCTGCAGGCGAGGCGAATCTGGACAAGATTCAGCACGCTCAGCTAAGTCTAGGCTTTCACGGTCAGACACAGAATATCAATGATGACTTTACGAATCGCTTTATAACGTATATCTTTGCCCAGACGTACAATATATTGCGTATTTACGGAGGTCGTGCAACTACACTCTTCGCATATTAATCCAAATAAAATTGAAGTATTTATACAGTGTCAGTACAGCATACTCAATCCAAAATGTCTGAGACGATTATTCGTGCAGAGACTTTGGAGCGCCTCTTTCTGCGAGAGATCAAGTCGCGCCCTGGCTACAAGCAGAGCGATCTGGCAATCTACAAGACACTAAAGCCAGACTGGAATGAGCTTTGTGGCAATGATCTCAAGTACTGGGCTAATCTTGCGATCAAGACTTACAATCTCAAGGTGCAACACGGTGATATTCTTTGGTGGCTACACGCTCAAACCTACAGGAATGAAGGTCTTCTGTTCTGGCACGAGGATCAGGGTGTGGTGTTTCCTTATACTGAAATCGATGATTATGGATCGGTTCCTCCTTGCTTTCGTGTGGGGTCTGAGTTTCTTCCTGAGTTCTGGTTTCCTAGTAATTACGGATGCAAGGTAGATCATAACTCGATTGTCTTTCTGGAGGAGTCTCTTGTTCAAGAGATTAAGGATAAACTGCAGGAGTCAAAGAAGGGTAAACCCTGTACGTGTAAGATTGAGATTCAAGGTAAGACATACAAGGTTTCAGTCCAAGATAAGGATAGGATTAATGAGTTCTTTACATATGACAACGGATGCTTCTACCAGGACTGGTAAACTTAATAAAAAAAGTGAACAAAAATTGAACGGCTTTATCCACTAGTTTTTCAGTATACCCAGAATGTCGTCTACTTATTCTCCTTGCTCGCTTGAACTTGTTATGATTAAGGATACTAAGAACAAGAAGGAGGATGACAGTGTTAAGGTTCGTTTGAATCTTGACCTCAATGAGTATGAGATTACGCTGCGCGACCAGAATGCCGGCAGCGAGATTGCTCATCGTATTGAGATGTCCACAAAGGAGAAGGTGATGGACTATCTCTATCTCGTTCTCAAGAGCATTTGCCTAGATGAGGATGGATATGAGAATATCCAGGTCAATACTCCGCTGATGCCGCGTGTCTTCTTCTCAGTTAAGTCCCTCAAGGATCTCTATTACCGCGAGCACGTGCATGAAATTCTTCGCACAGGCCTTGATCTACTGGAGGACACTATCCGTCTTCCTTCGAAGGTATCTGCTGACTCCTATGCGACTCCTCAGCGCTCTGCGTCTGCAGCGGTTGCAGCGCCAGCACCGCCAGCAGGTCCGCGCCGCTCGACTCGCCTTTCCAACACGGAAATGGATGAGACAAATGATCAGAATGATCGGTACTTTAGCCATATGATCAACAACCAGCGACACGGCTTCTTCGATCACAATGCGTAGAGATTCTCCAACCTACAAACAATTAAAAAATTATTCATCTTTTTTACTGTTTTCAGAATCACCATCGTGTGCTCCTAATAATGTTATTCCTGCAAGTGAAAGAGCAAGGCCTATGCATTGCATTGTATTCAGAGATTCACCAAAGAAATAGACACCAATGAGAGAAACAAGAATATCACTGATAACATCCCATAGAACATTTAGAACAGTCATTGAACCGAAGCTTAGGCCAATGTAGAACATTACAGATTGAAATCCATACGCAATAAAGGCAAAAGGAAAAACCCAAATTCCTTCTAGCATTCCAATTTTTTTTGATTTGAGTAGTGTAAATACAATTGCGTCAATCACCGACATATAGAGAGCAAATCCGTATTTAACTAAATTCATTTTCTGTCTAAAGACTAATAAGATAAAAAAGGAATAGAAAAACCGGTATGTTAATTCCCTTTTCGAATTGCTGCGTTGCAATGTTACATTATGGAAAGATTCCTAGGGGGATTCTTCACATTGGTGCTCACGAGTGTGAGGAGCTAGAGGCTTATGAAAATGAAGGTATTGAGAGATCAAAGGTATACTGGGTGGATGCAATTCAGGAGAAGGTTGATCAGATGAATACAAAGGGCATTCCAAATGTAGTCTGCGCTGCTCTAGATAAGGAAGAAAAAGAAGTGGAGTTTCATATTACGAACAATGGACAGTCATCTAGTCTTCTGCCTCTCGGCACTCACAAATCACATTACCCTCATATTTACGTAAGTGAAAACAGGAAGGTAATGACACAAACAGGTAGGAATTATATTGAGAAAAATCAAGTTCCGATTCAGGAGTGTAATTTTTGGAACCTTGATATACAGGGAAAGGAATTAGATGTTTTAAAAAGTATGGGGGAATATATTAATTATGCAGATGCGATCTATACGGAAGTTAACACGGCACAGGTGTATCAGGGATGCAGTGAGTTATCTGAGGTGGACTTGTTTTTACAAAATCACGGACTAAGTCGCGTTCAGATATCGATGACGGGTGCAAATTGGGGTGATGCACTTTATATCCGCGAGAATTAGATCTGAGTATTGTAGAACGTAAATAAAATGGTAGCCGTAATGCACTAAGAATGGAACATAGACTATAAATTCTATTTTTCATTTTAAACGTTATTTCTTACTATCTACTAGTATTTAGACGCAAAAATTGATCGCAATCAAAGCCTTTCAAAAAGTATGATAACGTACAATGCCTTCCAAGAATTTAAAAGACAAATACCTTCCTATAATTTCATCAAAGTGGGTAAACAATGAAAGTTATGATTCCTTAATGTCTGTAATTTGGCAATACGTGGATGAAGTTCTTGAGAGTAAGGATCTTATTCCCAATAAGAATCCTCACTTTGGACTAAAGCTTGCAAATGATTTTGAGCAGGAAGTCTATGATTATCTTTACTTGCTTAAGAAGGGTAATTGGACTAGAAGGCGTGCTGCAGATGAGAACTATAAACTCCATTGGTTAGAGTATGAGGTGCAGTTTCTTGCATTCTATGAGGTTCGTAAGAGACTCTATGGCCTCATCGATCTTTGGATTACAGAGGAATTTGAGAATAAAAAGGTGCTCAAGAAAGACGGACTTGCAGGCCTTGCTCACGATGGTCAGAATGTCCACACACAGGCCGTTGTAAATCAGACAAATGATGGCATTACAATTATTCGCAAAACACTTATCCCAAAGGGTCAGAAGACTCTAGATGAGATCTTTAATGCCTGGATAAGTCAATTTCCTGAGTGCATTGAGCTTATTTCACCGGTCTTTGAAGATATGCAAAAGTGGGGTAATTGCCGAACGGTTATTAAGAAGGGAGACTTTGAGTATCAAAAGACTTTACGAGGAATCTGGGCAAAGATCAAGACGTATGAGGGACACATTCGTCTTGAGCTTACAAAGCGACTATGGGAGGAGTGTTATGAGTCTGTTGGAATGTGCGCACAGGGCCATCTGAGCCGTCTGGCCAATGTACTCGTTGGATTTGATGAGACGATTAAGCCACCGTCATCGACAAAGCAGTACTTTCAGGAGAAGATTGCGAGCTTGTCCATTAAGAATTTACCAACTGAAGAAAAAATCAGGCTTGCAACGGAATTGATGGATGAGGTTGAGTTGCCGCAGGATGAGAGGGCGCCTTGGCTTGAGGCGTTTTAATCATAAAGTAAAAGCTACAGGATACTCAGGCATCGATACCAAATGCATCGCAGATTCTCTTAAAGCAAACATCATCAGAAAGTGTTTCAGAAACAAACTCCCAGGGCTTATACTGGTTCAGATTTTCAATAAACCCATCAAACTCACGACAGAATTCTTCTTGAGATGAAACAATGTGGCCACACCGTGCATCCCAATAGGAAGCCGTTATTGCATTTAATGGCTGTGAATATCCGTCATAACACCACTGACCCTTAGCAAATTCTTCCTTCATAGTCTTTACTGAATAGATATAGACAGGAGTGTTGGATGCCATACACTCCTGAAGAGCAAATCCTTGTGATTCGTGAGTGCCAATCCAAACAACGAATCTACACGTAGTAAGAGCTCTACAATAGTCATCTAACTTATAGGATCCATATGCAAAGATTTGAAAACGAAGGCCTTTCATCTGCAGAAATTCAGTTGCAAACTGTAAGAGTGCAGGGTCGCGATTCTTAAAATATACAATGCAGTCAAGTTCATACTTGCTCTTTTCTAGACGAGGTGGTATATTGACACCAAAGGGTAAAGGGACAAAAGGTATGGCAGATGCCGAAATATCCATAAACTCGTGATACAATGTCTGAACCCAAGGCGATAAACAAGTAAAGATACAGCGATTTCCGTGCTCAGGGCGCGCCTCAGAAAACATAGGATGGCTAGGAGTTGGAAACACCCAGAACTGCGGTCCATATAAAATTTTTGAGTTTGGAAATCGATCAGGATTGAACCAGTGTCCAGGCGACCAGACAAGGTCAAACCCTCTATCAGGGCAATTTTGATCTCCTGCACGAAGATATTCATATCCTCGTTTAGCACAGAGTCTCTGAAAAAATTCTTCATTCCGTGGATGAGAAGATCCAATCTGTAAAATCTTCATTCTATTCTATGCTACTACGTACTACTTAGGTAGATACTCATTAAAAATATTCATAACATAAGAAGGTGTATACTTCTTATAACCATTATTACTTACATCCTTGTTATGCTTTGGCCACTGAGTAACAATTTCATACAGCTCATCGTAGTTCGTATGCTTAATCATATCATCTCCGAGAATCATCAGATGCGCTCTGCTATGTTCTTCAGCACGACCAATAATTGGTTTATCGCAGAGTGAGAATTCGGCACACGCAAGGCCAAATGTCTCACCTCCATTTCGACCATAAAGCATAGCATTACAAGTGTTAATGAATTTTCTCTTGTAGATCAAATCACTTGTTCCAGGAAGAAACTTGATATGATCGGATGAAGGACCAAATGGATCAATATACATAAAAATAAAATAGACATTAGAAAATGCAGGATCTGAACCAACAGTCTCAACTACCTTTCGTACATAGTCAATATCAAAGCATTCCTTTCCTGAATAAGTTCCAAATACGATTGCATCTTTAGGGATACCTAGGGATTCACGTAAATCGCCTTCAGCCTCTTCAATCGTGGCCATATACGGGATAACAGGTACATTTGTTTCGCATATATCATTTAAAAATTCGTGTAGTGCACAATAGACATTACCGTGTGGCTGTAATGTGGTAAATACACAATGAATAATATTATAACAATTACGAGGCATAATGTTGTCCCAGCTTCCTGCTTTTTCAATAAAAGTTGCTTGAACATTCTCATTGGCTATGATCCTTTCAATATCAGATTCCTGTTCGTAGTAAAAAATCTTGAAGCGTTTGTTGAACTTCGTGTAAGCATCAGGATGAATAAAGAGTGAATTTTGTGCAAAAAGGTAGTCATAACTACGAGTAATAATAATAGATTCATTATTCAGATATTTTTCATTATAATCTGCATAATTGTAGAGTGCAATTTCAGTTCCTCTAAGTGTTAATTTATTAGAAATAAAAGCAACCTTCATTCTACTTAAACTTTATCTATAGCTTTTAAGCAGAATGCGCATATACTTTAATGCATTTTGGTCAGGATTCTTTGAAAAAACTAATGGGAATCACGTTGATTTCTTTTTGGATCTTTGCACTAAGATTTTTAAGACAGAGTGTACAATTGGTACTCTAGAAGATAGTGAGATTCTACTTGAAACTATTTATAGAGATTCAGTTCTTAAAGCAAAAAAATGGCAGTTCAGTATCTTATACTCAGGTGAGTCTCGTATTCACCCTAATACAGATGAATATACGATTGTACTTCACGGAATGAGAAATCATAAGAATATTGTAAACTGTCCTCTCTTTGTTTCATATCTGTATTGTAATAACTATACAGATCGGCTCAAGCAGCCTTTACCTGATACGGTAGCAATGCCTCGTAATGAAGTCCTTGCGATTATTTCAAATCCAAATGGTGAAATAAGAAATAAATTCTTACAAATGGTTGAATCAACAGGAATTAAGGTGACTTATGCAGGCCACTACAGAAATAATATTGGTGGAACTTTGCAGCACGAATACAAGACAAAAGAGTTTCTTGAGTATGTATCTCAGTTCAAGTTTATTGTATCAATGGAAAACTCACGCGAGGATACTTACATAACTGAAAAGATTTGCCACGGGCTTCTTGCAAATACGGTTCCTGTTTATTGGGGTAGCCCTCGCGTTACTGATTATTTTAATAAAGATCGATTTTTTAATTTGGAATCTGATTCAATAGAAGAAATGGGATCAATTATTAATATTATGCTTGAATGCATTATGGATGATACTAAATATAATCATATTCGATCTCAGCCAGTGTATGCTAATAATGAGCACTGGAGAACAATCGATGAAATTGCAAAGGATTGTCGTGTACTGCTTGAAAATAAAGATATGTTTTCACCTATAAATAAGATACATTTTATCTGCTCACCTGAATTTGAGCCTGCTCGGTATCAGTTTTTAAATAATTGGATCACTCAACTTAATATAAATCGCGACAAAGTAAAATTCTTCTGTCCAACCTATAAGCATACAATAACTGATGAAATGATGAGGAAGTATGTGCATACTCCTTATACTATGATATTTCCTGGCACTAGTAGAAGTGTTTTAAGAAAAGCTGACTTATCATTAACACTCAATTACATTGAAACTCTAAAAGATATTGAAAAGAATTTTCTTGATGGAATGTTTTGCATATTTGAAAGTGATGTTGACTTACTTCCTAATCATTTAGATGTGGGTGATCTATTTACTAAATTAAAAGAAAACTGGGGTTCTTGGGATTTGGTACATTATGGCAGTACTGGAGAAGATGCAGTCCAAATGTGGAATCTTGGATATACAGAAGATTTTACGCAACCTGGTGATAAGGTGAGACTTGAAAGACAGTGGAGCACTCGTTCAACGGATACGCTTGTTATTTCAATTGAAGGCCTTATTAAGCAATTACACTGGTTCAATACAAATGTAGATTATTGCACACCAATTGACTACTTATTTTGTCATATGTTTAAAACATTTCCAAGTTTTAAATTTTATTGGTCAGATCCAGCATACTTCTTTCAAAGGAGTAATAAGTTATTAGAAAAGTCAAATATAAAAGAAGATAATGAGCAATTTGTTCAATTTAATTGAGCAAGTGTAAATTCTGTATTTGGTTTGTATCTAAATCCATAGTATTTAGATTCAGGATTTGTTAGAATCTCCTCCAATGGACACTCATAAAAGTAATGCCCAGGATTTGTTGTAAAATGCCTTATATTTCTGTAAAATGGATACGATGTATTAATATGAACTAAAGGATAAATACGATGGCACGGGACTCCGTTGCTTATCAGAACTTTTTGTAGCTCGTGTGTAATCTTTCCTTCGCTTTTCATTTTAGAAAGTGTTAATACAAAGGTATCTACAAAATTCCCAGGAAAATAATGAAAATTGTCGTCTTGATGTGTCAATGTGCAGAGTGTTTCTGGCAAATATAGTTCTGTTATGTTTTGCAGCATATATTCATCAAAGCGAGTAAGCATAATACGATCATATACAAAACCATGTTCATTCTGATATTCACTTACAAGAACTGCTGAATTAATAATGATATCGAAGATATTTGTCCAATTTCCAGGCATTATATTTGAATTATAAAGTGTTTGCTTGACAGAAACGGGCTTCATTAATTCTACAAATTCATTTAATTTACTTGAGGAATATGTATTAAAAAAGATATCAACAGTATGTCCTTGTTCTCTTAGAGGGTTAATAATATTCTTATAAAATGAGTCAATTGTGTGTGAAAAATCAATCGTGTATCCGCTCATATTACCACGATTATCAAAGGTATAATCTTCTAAAAAGCTAATTCCACGCAAACAGAGAGCATACCTCATTGTATACTAGTTTATAGTTAATAGCCTTTAAAGCGTAAAAAAAGGTAATATCTAAGATAGCCACTTGTAGAATGCGATTTTTTCTTGGACCGATGAGCCAAAATATAGTTGACGTTGTTCTTGAGATTGCGGAAGGGTCAGATAAGGAGTGGACATTTATTCCGAGTCGTCGCCAGATTGAGTATACCGGCGGGTATGTGAATAATTGGACTACCAAGGAATTTACAGAGTATATTCACTCTAAAAACTTTACCAACGTTTTGATTGAACGTGATCATGGCGGGCCAGGACAGGGTCTAGAGGATGACGATGGATTTCAATCATTATCTGAAGATTTGAAGTACTTTAATCTAATTCACATTGACCCTTGGAAGAAATATCCGTTATATGAAGACGCGCTTGCCTGGACTATTAAGATGATACAATTCTGCTGTGCTGAAAATAATACTGTGCTCTTTGAAGTTGGAACTGAAGAGGGAATCCGTCCAATTTCAACAACTGAGCTTGAAAGATTTCTAATAGATCTTGAATCTAGACTTACATCTGAGCAATTTAGACGTATCAAGTATGTTGTTATTCAATGTGGAACAAAGCTATTAGAAAAGACTAACACCGGCGACTTTGATGCAGATAAACTAACTGAAATGCTAGCGATTGTAAAGAGATTTGGTTTTATTGCAAAGGAACATAATGGAGACTGGGTTTCAAAACAGACTATTGTAGAAAAAGAGGCACTAGGTCTACAGAATCTGAATATTGCACCACAACTCGGTGAGATTGAGACTCGCGTCTGCCTGAATGCATTTAAGGAAAACCCTGATCATTATGACAAATTCTTTCAGATTTGTCATTCTTCAGGAAAGTGGAAGAAGTGGGTTTCTTCTAATTTTGATCCATATGAAGATAAAGATCTATTAATCTTAATTTGTGGACATTATGTATTTAGTAACTCAGAGTTTATTGAAATTAAGAAAGAATATCCAAATTTAGATACTATAGTCAAATCAACTCTTAGACAATTCATAGAAAACTTATAATATCTAAAGATCCAAATGGATACTTGAGTATATGTCAGCACCCAAAACAGTCTTTTGTGATATCGATGGTACACTAGTACCTCATACAGGAGATATAACAAAGAACTTCTCAGATTTGAGTGGACCTTTACCTAGCGTTTTAAATACTATTCGTAGTTGGGATCGTGCAAATTACCGTATCATTCTGACAACAGGTCGCAAAGAGTCAACTAGAGCAGCAACAGAAGCACAATTGAAGAATTATGGAATTGTATACGATGATCTCTTAATGGGACTTCCTAATGGTGATCGTGTAGTACTAAATGATAGGAAGACCAAAGGTACTAGGAATACTGCCTATGCTGTGAATCTTGTTAGAAACCAGGGTCTAGAAAATGTTGATCTTGCATCAAAGAGTATAACAATTCCTGATCGCTTTCTCTTTACAAAGAATGAGAAGCCGTGGGGATATGAAGAACTTGTAGAATGCAATGATAAGTATGTAGTAAAGAAGCTCTTTATGAAGAAGGGACACAAGTGCAGCATTCAGTATCACGAGCTCAAGAAGGAAACTATTGTCGTACTGACTGGCAGTCTACTTATTTCTATTGGAACAAGTCTTGAGGATCTAACAAGCAAGGTCTATGTTCCTGGGGAGACAATCACAATCGAACCTTACACCGTTCACAGAATGGAAGCGGTGGAAGATTGTTTATATATGGAGACATCTACAAACGAGTTATGGGATGTAGTACGTCTTGAAGATGCATATGGAAGGGCAACTAAGAATGTATAAATAAATTAAACTTACCAAAGTAATATAAGAACTTGCTTAGTGGCTCTTCATATAATGATGACATATTGAGCCAAATAAGAGACATTAAAATATCAATCTTTTTAGAATCAAACGAATTCTTCTTAATAAACTCGTTATAATCATCCAGCTGCTTTATTAGAAAGTAGTTGCATTTCAGATCAACAACAATACCGTTTCCGTGTTCTTCAACTGTAAATAATTTATTCGTTATATTCTTATGATTAAAGATTATATTATGTTTTAGCTTTGCTAGATCGTAATACATATCTCCGTACTGAACTTCTGAACCAAATTCGTGGCGCCAATCGATAAGGCTATAGGATCCATCTGGTTTCTTTATGATATTTTCCAGAATAAAATCTCCGTGAAATTGTGAAAATTCAGTTGTGCATAATGAATTAAAGTCAACACGAGCCAATAAATCTTGAATTGATCCTGTATTTATACCATTAATAGTTCTTACTTCAGTTGAAAGAAAAGGTAGATTATTGATACGATCAATTGTTTTTGTGTAATAAAATAAGGAACAAACTGATCTATACCTATAATCTATAACATTATTTGTCCACAGATTCTTTTTGGCCCAATCAAGTAGCTTTAATATTTCACCATATGAGTAATATTCAGATAAAACTGTTCCCTGTATTAGCTCCATACTGAAAAAATTATTCTTTGAATCGAGAATCTTAGGGCACAAAGGGTAGAGCGATTTTCCTCGCTGTACACGCTTTGTATTTACATCCGAGTCGTGAAAGAATTTAATAACACGATCATTAAAGAAACAAAGAGATTCATTATCTTTTTCAAGAATATCATAGCTTGATTTAAAATAGTTGCGTGCTTCACTGTACCTCTTCATATTACCAGTATCAAAATGCGTCGAGACAACTGAATATTTAAAATGATAAGAGTCTTGTACCATTTTTTGAATTGAATGAATATCACTTAGCGAACTATCAGATGGATTAGATAAGTAGATTACCTCAAGCTTGCTCCAGAAAATATCAAAATCTTTGAAGTATGCAATGCCAATGTAGATATAATCATTCTTTGGCTCTCCTTTTTTGTTCAAGCAGATTACATTATCTCCAGATGTGATAATTGTTGCATAGGATTGATAGTCGTTATTCTTTGCAACAAAAACGATGTTAGATGAAGTAAATGCAATCTTTTCTTGTAGAATTGTATCACAGCAGTGAAATACAAATGGCTTCTGAAGATAATCCTTAGCTTTTAGCATTGAATACCCCAGGCTTGAGCCAGGGCCTTCAAACTTGTCTACCTCTACAAAGATAAATGTACGCGTTGGGTACGCTAGAAGTAAAAAATCTTTAACAAGATTCCCTTTATGACCAAGTGTTATGATATATTCTGTGTCTTCATCATATTGTTCAATAATATAGCATATTGCAAGTTTATCTCCTAATTTTACTAAAGACTTATTAGTGTATTTAGTAAAATGATTTAGTCGAGACCCTGTTCCACTTGTGGTAATAAGAACGGTTAACATAAATAAGTGGCTACAGACTTAGTTTAAATACGCAACAAGAATAAATTATGTTATAAGTTTATCTGTAATTTTCAACCAATCAGGATCATTAGAACAGACTTGTAAATATCCTCCTTGTCTATGTGTTGCCATAGTAAACTCGCTCCGGTTATAATTAATTACATAATTTATAAGATTACTATGTACGAGTATAGCTCTATACACGTCTTCCCCGTACATTTTTGCTTGTTTATTAAATAGCGACTCAAAAGAATCAACCGCATTATAAAATCTTGATGCAAGTTGTGGAGGAATGATAGTAAATAAATCATTATATACAGATCTATTTTCATCCTGTAATACAGCGTGTATTTTTAGTTTGTTAAACTTAGATAGGTCAGGTACTCGAAGGAAAACGGAATCTGATCTCATATTTATTATGAAATCATACTGATTAATGTCAGATATTAGATTAAATGCTTTTTGTTTTGAAGTATACAATGATTTCATTATATACCATTCATTAGTAGATGATTCATCTTTAGTCATTGTATGTTCATATTCAACTTTTACAGGCTTGTATAATTCACGAAACTTAGTAATAGTATCTTTTGGAAATACATTTTTTGGTATCCAATGCGATACTATATAATTGTCCTCTTCATTTTCATTAAACCAAAAATGAGCATATATATCACAGTCGTATTTATCCAAGAAATGCTCTTTTATTGTATTGTATGTATGACTATCAAAAAATCTGGGCAACCCAGCCATAACAAGAGCAATCTTCATCTACCTTCTTTTTAAAATTATCTTTATATGCAAGGAAAAAGATAGAGCAGCAAGGAAATCGATTAAGTTGCAAAGAATCAGTAAGGAATCTGCAAGGAATCTATAATGAATCTGATTGAGCAGCAAGGAAATTCTAAGGAATCTGATTGAGCAGCAAGGAAATTCTAAGGAATCTGATTGAGCAGCAAGGAAATTCTAAGGAATCTGATTGAGCAGCAAGGAAATTCTAA
>Ga0114978_10000990_pt1 | contig 23818 bp, 19 predicted proteins | sample S_140212_EF_Meta_FD_87027 | JGI IMG/M metagenome (GOLD analysis project Ga0114978, IMG submission 87027) | Freshwater microbial communities from Lake Simoncouche, Canada to study carbon cycling - S_140212_EF_MetaG | ecosystem: Environmental > Aquatic > Freshwater > Lake | place: Lake...
AATTCCAGTTGACTGGGGCCCCCCGCCATGAACAGGAAGATCACGGACTTGGCTTTGGCGGGCCACTGTAACCCCCGGCTGCCGGGAATAAATCCGGCCGGTTGTACTTCTGCAGCCAAGGATTTTTCCGCAGCGAGCAGCGAACCGAGCGCCATGCTTCCCAGTCCGACGCGACAGTCACGAAAGAAATGCCGTCGAGTGATCTCACGCAACCGCTGTTCTTCATTGAAGTCCATCATGAATTACCACTCCCGTTACAGATACTTCAGCGAGGATTCCTGATATAATAAGCCACCGGGACAGAAAAGCACGAGAGATTCACGGAAAAAACAGAGAGAATTCCATGAGCGCCCAAAGTGTCGAACAATTACAAGCCATGCGGTGCCTTCCCTGTGAGGGGGGCGTGTCGAAGTTAACGGTTGCAGAAGCGGAATCTCAGCTGGCCAAATTGACCGGTTGGAGCATCACCCATCAGGGGGAGCGGATCCACAAAGAATGGACGGTCAAACACTTTATGGCGGGGATGCGGTTCTTTAATGAAGTCGCGAAAGTCGCAGAAGCCGAAGGGCATCACCCCGATTTACACATTGTGGGATATCGGAATGTTTCGATCGACATTTGGACGCACGCGATTGGCGGGCTTTCGGAAAACGATTTCATCTTGGCGGCAAAAATTGATGCGATTCCGGTCGAGTTGAAAAGCGCAATTCAGGTTCATCCGTAAGCTGCAGCAACTCCCTTAGCTTGTTCCGTGATGAATGGCTGAATCGATCCCCATCTGTGCGTGGACAGTCTGAGGAACTCCACTCGATCAGCCATTGTTTGGTCAAAACTGCACTGCTCAATCAAATTCCGTGATGACTGCACGCGAACCAGCTTGGCCGCTCATGCCGCTCTCGGACCTCAGTTACTTGGAATCTTCACCGGTTAGACACCCCATTCGGCTTCACATCCGCAACAGCGAAAGCCGATTAAGGTCGCCGTTCCAGGGATGGCAAGTCCATTCCGATTGGTCACGGCATCTGCAAGTTCAATCGGCTCAACAACCGGATAGCTGCAGCCTCGGCACTTCCGGTTGGAAAATAGCAATCGAGCCCGCGTGATGATATCCATCGGCTGATGGGGCAAATCTGGATCTGTCGCCGCCAACGGAAAGGGGAGAATCTGTCGTTCATCAGTCGAATGATCGTCAAAATCATTGACAATCGAGTACGTCTCTTCTGGCCAGTAAACGCTGAGTCTGCTCATCCGTGAGCTCCTTGGCGAGGTTTTGGATTGACTGAGAAAAAAGTCGTAACGATATCATGTCAACGAAACAACAAAGCGCATCTTGCACTGAATTGATCCGTTGACGAGCAGTGTAGAACTTGCAGGATGTCATACGAGGGTGTTTGCTGAAAATTTAACGATGGTGAGGCTTGTGGGCAAGCCCTCTTGCTAAAGTCGGGTTCAGATTGTTTTCACAGGATTACGCCAGAGGTTCCATGGCTCAGAGCCGGGTTTCGGTGCGAGGGGATGCGGTGGTTCCTCAGATGATTAGGAAATCCTAGCCCCGACAACGGAAAATTGCCCGTCAATCTCGAAACAAAGTGAACGGCTCGGTCAGAAAGAAGAAAGCGAAAAAAACTCGTAAAAAATATCTCTGGGCCCAAATCCGGGTGTTCAAAGTCTTGTACAGTCCCTAGGATTTTGTCAGGATCGTCCATACGGGGCTGATTATTTTGTCTGACTTCGAAAAATCACGTGTGGCCCGACTGAAGGAACACGTTCACGGACGTTTTTTTGTGTTTTCAGCAGCTCATTTGGGGGGACAACAGAATGGCGGCCTTCCTGATTCCCACTGACCTTTCAGATTCCCCCATTCCGCTGGAAAAGCCAATTATCCTGATCGGGCGGCAGTCGGAGTGTGATTTCCACTTGACTCAGAGTCGTAAGGTTTCGCGCAGGCATTGTTGTGTGGCCCAAGTGAACAATCATTATGTCATCAGGGACTTGGGTAGCACCAACGGCGTTTACCTGAATGGTGTCCGAATTCGCAGAGAAGCGATGCTTTCGTTCGGTGATGAGCTCACTATTGGTGATCTCCATTTCCATCTGCAAAAAGATCTTCCTCCCTCTTCAGCGGTGCCAAAACGGATTCCTACAGAGTTTAAAATCGACGAAGAACTCAATTCCTTCAAGGATCCGTTGCTCAGTCTGGATCTTCCGATACAAATCTCCGAAGATTCAGGATTCAAACGTGCTTCCACCATGGCTCCTGATTGTGGGCCGAGACGAAGAGATGATGTGATCCCGCTCAACGAGAATTCTGAAGATAAAGACGAAATGATGCGACTCGCTTCAGACCCCCAGTGAAAAGCCTTGCAGGTCTTTTCGTTATCGAAAACTATTACAACGGAAAACCGATTTCTTGTTCTCGTTCCCACGCCCCACCCTGAGAATCGCCACACGAGCCAGTCAGTTGGCTCTTTGGCAATCCAATTATATCGCCGATCTGATTCGTCAGGCGGCGCCCGAAGTTCACGTTGAGCTGATCCATGTCTCGACGACTGGTGATCGTGACCAGGTAGAGACCTTACGAACATTGGGAAGTTTTGGTGTCTTCACCCGTGAAGTGCAGCTCGCCGTGCTTGATGGTCGAGCCGACTTGGCTGTGCACAGCTTGAAAGACCTGCCGACGGATGGGCCACCGCAGCTGGTGCTGGCCGCAACCCCTGTCCGGGCTGTGACTCACGATGCGTTGATTCTGCCGGCGCACGTCACCCACCGATCAACACTCGCCGATCTTCCCCCCGCAGCACGGGTCGGGACGGGAAGTCCTCGAAGACAAGCCCAGCTTCGGTATCTCCGGCCAGATCTCAAGTTGCTGGAAGTGCGGGGAAATGTCGATACGCGTTTGAGGAAAGTCGATTCGGGCGAATACGAGGCCTTGATTCTGGCCTCGGCAGGACTGACACGCCTGGGATTGGCAAATCGAATTCACTCCGAAATTGCCCCGCCCGAGATGTATCCCGCTGTGGGACAGGGAGCGGTCGGTGTCGAGTGTCGGACGGACGATGCGGATCTACGCGAACTCTTGTCATCCATCACTGATCCCGCGACGTTGTCTGCTGTGACGGCTGAACGAAGCCTGCTTTCGACCTTGCGTGCTGGGTGTCATGCCCCGCTCGGTGTGCGCACCCTCATTCGCCATCACACGATCCAACTGGAAGCGGTCGTGCTTCCCGTGGATGGTCATTGTCGGTGGATGGCGAGTGCGACCGCCCCGGTCTCGGCTGCGGTCGAGGTTGGCAGGCAGGTGGCTGCGCTGCTGCAGGATCAGGGCGTTGACCGCGTACTCCGGAGTGGGCTCGTCTGAATTCCGCATGAAATTGCCGCAGGACTGTGATCGGTTTCTCCGGCAATTCATCGGACGATTTCCCGAAGAATCGCTGCAATATCATGGTTTTCATCACCAGAGCCAGGCTGTAAAAACCGTGGACGAGAAATCGTTCGCGGTTTTTCTCTCAAAGGCGAGATTGCTGAAAATAGGGAATTTCGGTAATGATATCGTGATAAAAATCGTGATATCATGTGATTTGATCCGACTGTCCGTATCTCGCCCGTGAACAGGTCTGTGATTATGTCAGAGCTCATCATTCAGTCCGGAAAACTTTTGGGGAAGCGGTTGGTGCTTCCGGTCAAAGAAATGGTTATTGGCCGCGACGACAAATGTGATCTGCGGATTGGATCTGCACTTGTCAGCCGAACCCATTGTACGTTGAAGCGAACCGATCAGGGAATTGTCGTGACCGATCTGCAAAGTCAAAACGGGACGTACGTCAATGACCTGCCGATCAAAAGCCCCACGCTGTTGCATGAGGGAGATGTGCTGCGGATTGGCTCCACATTGTTCTCGGTTCCCGTCACGCACAAACCAAAACCGGTGGTTGAAGCCCCTTCTGATGACGACATTTCCCAATGGCTGACGAATTCTGGATCCAATAACTCGGGAGCGGATACGGCGGTGATCCCGACCTACCAAGCGACAGCCGAGACGCCTCGGCCCCCCACAATCGCAACGGATCAGCAAGGTGCTAACCCGGCGGCGAGTGCCGCGACAGCCAAACGGAATGCCTTTGCTGATCAAGCCGCCGAATTGATTCGCCAGCACTGGGCAGAGATCAAAGCTAAGAAAAATCAAGCTTCATCAGCCCCCAAGTCACGATAAAATGGGGCCGGACGAGACCGTGAATTTAGCGGAACGGATACACGTCACGCCAGTGCTTCTGCAAGAACTTTTCGCGGTCTTCTGACTCTTACGGCAGGGATTTCGCCTGACGCCTCTTCATGCTCGATTCTTATTCGCCTTACATAATTTCGGTGATCGGCGAGACGTGTTCGACTCCGACGAGTTTCTGATCAAGTCCACCGTAAAAATACGAAAATGCGTTGGGGTCGAGTCCCATCTGGGAAAGGACGGTGGCATGCAGTCGCTTGACGTGGAAGGGAGAATCGACCGCAGCAGCACCCAATTCGTCCGTCGTACCGACGCTCACGCCTCCTTTGATCCCACCCCCCGCCATCCACATCGTAAACCCGTAAGCATTGTGATCGCGTCCCGTGCCCATCGCATACTCGGCGGTTGGCTGACGGCCAAATTCACCACCCCACACGACCAGCGTATCTTTCAGTAATCCACGTTGCTTCAAATCTTTTAACAACGCGGCGATGGGCTGGTCGGTGTTTCCGGCGTGGTAATTATGGTTTTTTTCCAGGTCTCCATGCGCGTCCCAGTTCGAGTCGTTATGGTTTCCGCCCGAATAGAGCTGAATAAACCGGACTCCCCTCTCGACCAGTCGTCGTGCCAGCAGGCATCGCTTGCCAAAATCCTGAGTCCGGGGCTGGTCCAGTCCATAAAGTTTTTGCGTCTCGGCTGTTTCTTGAGATAAATCGACTGCCTCGGGGGCATGTTGCTGCATCTTGAAGGCCAGCTCGTAGCTGTTGATGCGGGCAGCCAGTTCCGAGTTATCTTTCCGCGAGGCGGCATGCGAAGAATTGACCTCGTTTAATGCATCCAGCAGTTCACGCTGCATCGCGCGACTCGTTCCTTCTGGCGAGTTCAGGTCGATGATCGGTGCCCCTTTGGACCGCAGGATCGTCCCCTGATAGGTGGCCGGCATATAGCCGCTGGACCAGTTCTTGGCTCCACTGATCGGCCCCCCAGTCGGATCCAGCATCACGACAAATCCGGGCAAGTTCTCGTTGACACTGCCGAGCCCGTAATTCACCCAGGAACCGAGACAAGGGCTACCCGAGGTGACTTTTCCCGAATTCATCATCAGCATCGCCGAACCATGAATCGGAGAGTCGGCGGTCATCGAGTGCAGGAACGAAATGTCATCAACGCAAGTGGCCAGATGAGGAAACAGGTCGCTGACCCATTTTCCACATTCGCCGTATTGCTGGAAATTCCAGCGGGGCTCGACGATCCGTCCCTGATTCTTATGACCTCCCCGGCCAAATGTTTTCACATCGATGGACTGATTGTCGCGTCCCTTCATTGCGGGCTTATAATCGAACGTGTCGATATGACTGGGACCGCCATACATAAACAGGAAAATCACGTTTTTGGCTTTGGGTGCGAAGTGGGGGTCCTTGGGAGCCAGCGGATTTTGATGTCCCGCTGAATCTTCCGCCAAAGTCCGAAGGCCACCCGAAAAACCATCTTGAGACAGCAGGCCTGAAAGTGCCGTTCCAGCGAATCCCGCACCCGATTGCCAGAGAAACTCGCGACGGGTTCGGCCGCAGAAGTTGGGAATTGTCATGGGAATACTCAATCTAGGTAAATAAATTCGTTGAGGTTTAAAGTCATCAGGCAGAACTGTTCCAGTCCTTTTTCCGATGACAATCCATGTTTTGATTTCAGTGTTTCGATCAACGACAAGCCGCGCCGGATCATTTGCTCATCCGGTTCGCGATTCAACGCCAGACGATAGGCGAGTGTGACTTGCTGGCGAACATCATCTCCAGCTTCCTGACGAAGTCGTTTCGCCAGATGAATCGCTTCCTCATTCAAAAACGCTCCGTTAAGCATTCCCAACGCCTGAGTCGGTTGCGTGGTGGTAAATCGAGCGGCGCAGCTGCTATCCGAGTCTGCCACATCGAAGTCCGAGAGCAGCGGCAGGACAAGCGATCGTTTTACGTGGATATAGACACTACGACGGGCTTGTTCCTCGGGGGACGACTGGCCCCATCCCGCACCTGGATTCGACTGACCTGCTTTGATTTCGTCACTGATTTTGGGATAAATTCCAGGGCCATACATCTTCCGGTTTAAATCACCACCGACCGCAAGAATCGAGTCTCTCACTTCTTCCGCACCCATTCGGCGCATGTCGTGCCGCCAAAGTAGATTGTTCAGCGGGTCGGTCTTCAGGGGATTCAGGCGGGCCTCGCCTGTCCCATCGGTCACATCAGTCCCATTCGAGTCCAGGGCTTTGGATGACATTTGATAGGTGCTCGAAGTGACCATGAGCTTCAGCATTCGCTTCATCGACCAGGCTTGAACGGGAACTGGTGAAGGTTGTTGCGGATCGGGATTCTCCCCGCGTACAAACTCGATGGCCAGCCAATCCAACAGCTCTGGATGAGTCGGGCGATCCCCCAGTAATCCAAAGTTGTTCGGTGACCGAACGATCCCCCGTCCAAACAGGTGCTGCCATAGGCGATTGACCATAACGCGGGAACTCAGGCGGTTGTGAGGAGCGGCGATCCAGTTGGCCAAGGCCAGTCGACGTCCAGAAGTGGTCGCACCGGGGGCGGGAGCGGGAATGTTGGCCACGCCACCACCGAGCGACGAAAGGAATGCCGGGACCACTTTCTCGCCAGGAGACTGTGGATTTCCTCGCTTTAACAACATTGTTTCGGGTGGGTTTGGTCCGACTTCGGTTACGCATAACGCGGAAGGGGCGTCAATTCGTTGGCGCTTCAATTCCCCGATCCGCTGCAAGAGCTGCGTATACTCGCCGTGTCGTTCCGGGCCAAGCAGCGCTGTCCCCTGTGCCGCGATCATCGCGGCAAAGTCCTTACGCTTCCCTTTTCCGTCAGCGACATTCGCATCCATGTCAGGATTCACAGAGAGATATCTCTGGACAACAGTCGGACCAGACCATTTGACAATCAGTCCCTTATCCCCCGTCGGCCCCTGGAAGTAGTCAACGCGAAGCGGGATTCGTCCTCGTTTTAAAGTGATTTTTCCCAGGCGTGGCTCGCCGGTTCCATGGATCCCATCATGGACTGCGACCTGTTCGCCGTTAATTATCAGACGTGATCCATCATCCGAATCGAGACTGAAGGTGTACTCGCCATCCTCGGGAACCTTTAAGATCCCAGTAAAGACGAATCCGAACGAGTACTCCCGAGTTGCCAGGGAAATATCCAGGAATCCCTGTTTTAACTTGCCGACGGTTTCGGGCTTGAGGTTGTTGAAGTCGGGAAGTTTTTCCCAAGTATCGCGGTAAAAACGGTATTCCAACTCGTCGAGGTCCGGAGGCAGCAACTGTGGTCCCTGCTTGCTCAGTTTTTCTCGGAATTCCTTTTCAATCGTGGTCATCGCCAACTGCACTTGATCGAGCTGTTCCTGATGGGCTTTCACGGCAACCGCGTAGGCAACCTTGGCTTCTTCATTTTCAAAAACCGGCCGTTCGACATTCGGGTTCGGATTTCCATTGGGGGTCACACCCTGGAAAAAGGCGAGCAAACTGTAGTAATCCTGATGCGGGACCGGATCGATTTTGTGATCATGGCAGCGGGCACAGTTAACGGTCAGACCCAGGAAACCCTGGGTGGTGGTGGTGATGATATCGTCTAAGCCATCGTAGAGGGCCAGCAATCGATCGGCGGGTTCGTCGTCCCATTGTCCCAGTCGATAAAAGCCCGTCGCGATGATGCCGTCAGCCCCTCCGTCAGGCAATTCATCCCCCGCCAGTTGTTCGCGGATAAACCGATCGTACGGCTTGTCCGCATTGAAGGCGCGGATCACATAATCGCGATATCGCCAGGCATTCGGCTTCGGACCATCTCGCTCGAAACTATTGGTGTCAGCGTAGCGGACAACATCCAGCCAATGGCGAGCCCAGTGCTCGCCGAAGTGCTGAGATTGCAACAGCCGATCGACCACCCGCTCAAAAGCCCCGGGGGCGTCGTCAGCCAGAAACGAGTCGATTTCGGTCGTGGTGGGGGGTAATCCTGTCAGGTCGAACGTGACTCGCCGAAGCAGTGCCACTTTTTCCAATGGCGGAGCGGGAGACAAGCCTTCATGTTCGAGTTTGCTCAGCACAAACGCGTCAATCGGGTTCCGGATCCATTGCGAATTCTTCACGGCGGGGGGCTGTTGAGGCTGTGGTGCAACAAACGCCCAGTGCTCTTTCCATTCCGCCCCTTGCTCGATCCATTGTTTGATCAGCTCAACCTGGGGGCCGGTGAGTGGTGGTCCTTCGGGTGGCATCCGGTCGCTGTCATCGGTCGAGCTGATTCGCTGGAATAACTCGCTCTGTTCCAGTTGTTTTGGAACAATTGCCGACTTGTTCGAGGCAAGCTTGACCTGAACGGAGTCTTTCTGATTCAGTCGCAACCCCGCTTCGGCTTTATCGGGCCCGTGACAGGAAAAGCACCGCTTCGCCAGAAGGGGCTGGATCTGTCGTCCAAAGTCGATCGGATCGGCAGTCTGGGCCGAGGCGATCGAGCTGGTGAAAACCAGTGCCAGAACCAGCAGCGCCTTCGCTTTGTTCATCGGGATTATCGTCATCATTTCTCGATCGTCCGAATGTGTCAGTGGTTTTCGAGGAAGCGGCGAATCAACCTGTCCATGTTTCACGAAAATCGCCAGCATTAAGGGGTTCAGATCGCCACGCGGGGCAACGGATTGCATCGGTTTCTGATTCCATCCTGATGGCGGTTTCCATTGTAGCATTCCTTGCCACTAGCAAAAGCCAATCTCCCAGAACTGCGGATTTCACCTTACTCGGCCAGCGATTCCAGTAGCTCCCAGCGTGCGAATCCGTGATTCAATTCCTGTTCAATTTCTGCCAGGCGTTTGGTCGATTTGGCAATCACCTGTTTGTCCTGCTGGTAGAACCCGGTTGATCCCATCAGCGTGTGCAATTCTCGTTGTTCGATCTCCAGCAACTCGATCCGTTTTGGCAATTGAGTTAACTCTTGTTGCTCCTTGAACGTCCTGCGACGGGCTCCCTCGGCAGGTGTTTGCGCAATCGGACGCGATGGGGGAACGGAAGGGAGGCGATCTGAGGCCGTTTCGGCAACGGCCCGTCGTTGGTCGAGCCAATCATCGTAACCGCCAGAAAAGTCGCGAACGTGACCATCCCCTTCAAACACCAGTGTATTTGTTGCCACATTGTTGAGGAACGCCCGGTCGTGACTAACCAATAGCACCGTCCCAGGATACCCCACAATCAACTCTTCCAGCAGGTCCAGCGTCTCCGCATCCAGGTCGTTGGTCGGTTCATCCAGCACCAGCACATTCGAGGGCTTGGAAAACAACCGCGCCAGCAGCAACCGGTTCTGCTCGCCCCCCGACAGGTATCGGGCGGGACTGCGTGTCCTTTCGGGGGTAAACAGAAAATCTTCCAGATATCCAATGATGTGCCGCTGTTGTCCATTGATCATCAGCATATCTTTGCCAGCAGAAACATTTTCCGCGACCGTTTTTTCTTCGTCGAGCTGGGCACGTAATTGGTCGAAGTAGGCGACTTCGCGATTCGTCCCTAATTTGATGGTCCCCGATGTGGCTGTCAGTTCCCCCAGCAGCAACCGCAGTAGAGTCGTCTTTCCCGAACCGTTCGAGCCGATGATTCCAACCTTGTCACCCCGCATGATGGTGGTGGTCAAGTCGCGAATAATCGACCGCCCCCCAATCTCGTACGAGAGTCCCTTCACATCGACGACCAGCGCACCGGACCGTTCTGCCTCTTGAATTTCGACTTTGACATTCCCAATCTTGTCCCGGCGGGCTTTGCGTTCTTCCCGCAGTTTTTTCAGGGCGCGAACGCGACCTTCGTTGCGGACGCGACGGGCCTTGACTCCTTTGCGAACCCAAATCTCTTCCAGGGCCAGTTTCTTATCGAACAGTGCCTGCTGCTGTTCTTCGGCTGCGAGTGCCGCTTCTTTTCGTTCCAGAAAGGTCGTGTAGTTACAGGGCCAGTCGAAGATGCGACCCCGGTCTAACTCGACGATCCGTGTGGCCAGTCGCTGGAGAAAGACGCGATCATGCGTGACGAAGATCAACGTGCCGCTGTAGCGCTGCAGAAAATCTTCCAGCCAGCGAATGGCGTCGATATCCAGATGGTTGGTCGGTTCGTCCAAGAGCAAGATGTCTGGCTCGGAAACCAGAGATTGACCCAGCAGGACGCGTCGTTTCATCCCCGAAGAAAGTCGCTCGAAAGGCGTCAGCGGATCGAGCTGCATCCGTTCGAGCATCTGTTCAATCTGATGTTCGAGCTGCCAGCCGATATCATGATTCAGCGATTCCGCGCGGCGTTCAAGTTCAACCCGTTCGAGGTCACTGAGCGCCGCATCCGGATGATGCAGGTGAAACTGGGCCGCGACTGCAATCCCTTCTGGACCCAAGCCTGCAGCCACTTCATCAAAAATGGTCCCCGCACGACCAACAGGAACATCTTGCACCAGCCGGGCAATCCGAGCCCCCTGTTGCTGCTCAATCAAGCCCTGGTCGGGAGGAAGTTCACCCACCATCAGCTTCATCAACGTCGATTTCCCGGTCCCGTTTCGGCCGAGTAACCCAACCCGTTCGCCTCGTTCAATCTGAAGGTCGACATGCGAAAGCAACGGCGGCGAACCGAAGCCAAAACTGACATCTCGTAAACTCAATAACGCCATCCCAATCACCGTCCTGCTGAAACAAGCCGCCACTCGCCAATCATCCTGCTGCGATCTTGTATGAGACCTGACCTCAGAACAAAAGGCGTAGCAAGCAAAACAATTTTTACACCCGTGTTGTTTTCGGGACCACAAACCGCCGTTTTCCACGTTTTTTCCGTATGGAATCGCTCATAAAGTTCGCTCACAAAGACCAAGAATCCCGTGAAAAACGAGCGTATCGTCCCAGCGATTCACCAGCGTCGAAACGAGATCCTCCCGATTTTGCCCCCGTCCACAATTGAAAAACAGGCTGGTTTCCGTACGATGCATAAGCCCCTCGGACGTTCGGCGGAAATTCACTCGTCAATTTTTGCGGCGACTTTGAACCTTGCCTGGCGGTGGATTTGCCGCTGCAATCGGTTCCCGGCTGCCGCGCCTCGTATTGAAAGTCCCCGTGTTGGTTGAAAATCCCTTTGTGGGATTCAAAATCTCCTCAGATCGTGTTTCCCCATTTTTTTCCTGACAGGAATCGTAATGAAATCGCATCGACTTCGTTCGCTGATGGTCGCCTTGCTGACGACGAGTGTTCTCTTGGGAGTTTCTGGATTTGCGCTCGGACTGCTCGTGCCAACCGAAACCACCGTGACCGAACTGGCTCCAGGGGTCTTCTTCCGCAAAGCTCAGTGGAAACCCGATTTTATCGGCTGTAATCAAGGCTGGATCATTTTTGAAGATTTCGTGCTCGTGATTGAAGCGAGTTTTCCGAATCAGGCGGAAGCGTTGATCAAGGAAATTCGCAAAACGACCGACAAACCGATCAAATACGTGTTCGATACCCACTGGCATGGTGACCACGCCGATGGAAATCCTGTCTTCGTCAGCGAAGGAGCCAGCGCGATTGCGTCCGAGTCGAGTCGTGAACAGTTCCTCAACAAGGGAATCGCCTCGTTCGATAAGCAAAAACAGGAAAAGCCGGCCGAATATGGCAAACTGAAGTACGGCGTCCCTGCGGTCTATTTCCCCAAAAAAATGATCCTCGAAGATGCGACCCAACGAGTCGAATTGATTCATCTCGGCCACGGACACACTCCAGGAGATGCGGTTGCCTGGCTGCCGAAACAGGGGATCTTGTTCACGGGTGATAGCTGCGTGAATGGTGCATTCAACTATACCGGAGAAAGCAATACTTCCAGTTGGATTTCGGTGCTGACCGAAATGGCCAAAATGCCCCTCAAGATCGTTTGCCCCGGCCACGGTGAACGGAGCGATGCCAAGTTGGTCGAAACGCAACGACGCTATTTTGTCGAATTGCGCCAAGCGATTCAGGAAGCCATCGCGGCGGGGAAATCGCTCGATGAAATCAAAAAGACAATCGATCTCCCGTGGTATAAAGCGTGGGCAGGAGTCACCGTGCGGGAACGAGCCGAGAACATCGAACACGTCTATAAAGAACTGACCTCCAAGACCTGATTCCCCGTTTCCTCTCGGGTTTTTGTGCATGCATGGCAGCGGTCGTACTCCCTCCCCGCTGTCATGCATCAATATCCGTCAAGCCCACCGGGGCAATTGCGCCACAAGCACACACGCTTGGCCACGAGTGATCAGTTTGCGGGGGGGGTGGGGAACTGTCGTAATCGCTCACCAACGATGGTCGGATTGGGCCGAAGCGAACCGATGACACTGGCCAGTGCTGATTTGACAATGGGACTTTGCGTCTGCTTCCACCCCGAATGCAGATCGATCACTTCATCCTTCGTCAGCGACAGACCATACCGCTGAATATGATAGGCGAGCTGACTGGCCGCCGTTTGACGGATCCCCTCGTTCGTCTGTGGGTTGAGTGCCACATCCGATAACCGCCGTTGAGCGGATCCCGAGGCAATCCCTGCGATCGCAATCAGGGCGTTTTTCGCAATCGCGGGATCTTCCGCTGCGTTGGAGAGTTCTTTTTCCGCTTGTGAGACATCAAAAATCCGCCCGAGGGATCCACTGCTGACGTTCGCCAGCCAATAGGCCGCAGCACTTTTCTGCTGGTCCCGTTCCAAGGGGGACATGGCTGGTGTTCGCAACGTCTTCATGAAGGGTAGCATCTGGTCAAGAAAGTCACTCGAAGTCGCTGATTCGGTCACGTAGACGGCGGGGGTCGAGCGTGTCACCAGGCGGGACACACTTTCACGAACCCCCGCGGGACCATAAACCACGATCGGAATCGCTGAGGTTCGCGCATCCGCTCGCAAATTGGACAACGTCTGGGTCAAATCCCATCGCTGACAATTGACGTGAACACAGATCACTTCCACCCCTGCGGAGGTTGTGGCCTGCTCAAACCCGTCCCGCCCGGCTACCGCGAGGAAACCTTCGAAGCCCCCCTCTGACAACACGCCCGTCATGAAACTGCCGCGGCGATTATCCGCATCAATCACAATCGCTCGGGAATTATGAGAATCGGTCAAAGCTCGCGCCAGAATCGAAACCACGCGGTTGGATCCTGAAAATCCATGTTTTGGTTCCAGCTTCAAAATCGTGGTGGCGGCCGCAAACTGAACGCGGGGATCGGGAGAATTGATCGCCGCAATCACCGGTGACTTCAAGCCTGACTGAGACAAAACCTGCTCACGCGTGCCGATTTGACTGAGCACTTCCAGGGCCGCGACTGCAGTTGACGGACGCCCCGCCTCCAAGGCCTCCTTCAGCACTTGTGCCATCGTTTCTTCACCCGCTGTCAGCCCCAGATACATCGCCGAACCAGGATCGGCCATGCGAGGCTTCTCCCAACCGTGTCGCAAGACTTCGAGCCCCAGCAGCGATGCGAGATATTGCCGTTGTGGTTCGGCCTGCTCGGGTGACAGTGCCAAAGATTGGCGAGCAAATCGCGTCGAAAGGAATAACGCCGCAATGTCGGGTGATACGTTTTTTTCGGTGACGGTCCCTTGTTGTGAATCCCACGACCAGAGGTTCACCCCCCCCTGCTCGCCTACCGGAAGGATATCCGTGTTCCGATAAAGCATCTTGGCCAGCCGTTTCAGTTCATTCGAGGCCACTACCGAGGACAATTGGTCGCCCCGATCTGCCGAGCCCTTGGACAGTTTCAGGATTGTTCTTCGCGCCGCATCACGCACACCCATGGGTTGCAGTTCGTCAAACGCTGGAAACCAGAGATAAGGAATCGCCTCGGCCGCATCGAGCCACCCCAGCGTATCGATCACCGCCGCACGGATTCGTTCGTTCGGTGAATCCAAGGCACCAATCAGCGGGGGAATCACCTGATTTCCCATCCGTGTCAGGGCCACCACAAAGGTGTCCTGATACTCGATCATCGCAGGTTCAGACATTTTTCTCAACATTTCAGGAACCACCGCTGCACCGGCGTTCCGCAATTCTGTGATCGCCAGGTCACGCTCGGGTGGCCCCTGAATCAGTCGCTGGATCATGGCATCAACGATGGCTGGATCTTCAGCCTGCCTCCGAGCCGCTGCATTCAATTGCTCAAGCAACGTCTTCGCACCCGGCTGCAGTTCTTTCGTCGCCGCCAGTTTCAGGAATTCTGCCGTTCCATGCGTGTCGCGTAGCCGAATCAAGAGCGAATCATCGGGCTCAGACTCTTGAAATTGATCAAGATACTTCGCGGCGAGGTCGAGCCGAGCCAGATCGACCATAAGTACCGTGGCCGCAAACACCTCTTCCGGAGTGGTTGGCTCCTTCAGCAGCGGAGATCGTTCGACGACCGGCTTTTTGGTCGATGGCTGAGCCCCTGCAGGAGAAACCCCCACAGGAGAAACCCCCACAGTGACCAAGCATGCCAGACAAAGAATATTGCACCAAACGATTCGATTCCGGGCCATATCGCAGACTCCGCTTGAACGCTCTGGCTGGTACCCAATCCGTTGAGTAGCAATCACGAGCGCACCCACTCGACACACCATCCCGACCCACCAGGCACATCATCGTACGAACGCAGTCAAGCCGCGCACAACGACAAAATCTGCGGCAACGTCAAACAGAACGGCTGTCGAATCGAATCGACCACCCAGTGGCTTCGGCATCGAACTTTAAGGAATCTGGAGAAGGCAAAAACCGATTGGACCGCCAGTCGTAACGCAAGTGCCTTGTATTCCGGTTGTAACGACAACTCGTGAGGATCTGTTTCGGCAAGCAATGCGGGTTGACCACCGATGCACAGAAAAAAAGTGCCAGAATGTTGGTTTTCTGGTTTGCCAGACACTCGTCTCCACGACATTTCAGTGCCTGCCAAGCAGGGATTATCGGATCTTTGCGGGCCTCGCTCAACTTGTCACTCAAAATCGGTTGAGCGAGGCTCCCGTGATAGCAAGGCTCTCGTTACGGCGATTCCACGGCGGCAACGCCACTGAAATAATCGGGTTCATGGCCCGGTTTCCACTTGATGTTACAACCGATACTGGCTCGCTGCTGGACCAGCGGCGCCGTTCCCGCCAACATGTGTGTAACCGCCTGACGCAAATCGCTTCCCGTGACCGCCTTGCCATTGGCCGGGCGACTGTCGTCGAACTGGCCACGGTAAACGAGTGACAAGTTATGGTCAAACAGAAAGAAGTCCGGGGTACAGGCCGCTCGATAGGCTTGGGCCACTTTCTGGGTTTCGTCGTAGAGGTAAGCAAAGGTGTAACCCGCCGAACGATGTTCTTCGACCATCTTTTCCGGGCTGTCATCCGGATGTGACGTGATGTCATTGGAACTGATCCCGACGACGGCCACCCCCTGGTTCTGGCAATCCCGAGTGAATTGGGTCAAACCCGATTGCAGATGTTTGACGAACGGGCAATGGTTGCACAGAAAAATCACAACCAATCCTTTTCCTCCCCGAAATTGTTCGAGAGAGACCTGCTTACCATCGACATTCGGAAGCGAAAAATGAGGCGCAGCGGTCCCGAGCGGGAGCATCGTCGAAGCGGTTTTTACCATGGCAAAAATTCCAAAAAATGGGGAGAAAAATCGAGAAGTATCGAAAATAACTTAAGAGTAAATCGGGAAATCCCAATTCAAAACGTCGGATCAACCGCAGTCGGATCTCGCGTATCATTCAGTTCGGCGTTCGAGGGGGCTGCGAGGGGCTGGCAACGCGGTCTATTCGTAATCGTTTCAGGACTCGAGCGTCTGCATTCAAAATGGAAAATTGCAGATTACGCCAGAAAAATGTTTCGCCGGGGGATGGCATACTCCCTTTTTCAGCAAAGACGAATCCGCCGATCGTGTCGAAGTCTTCATTTTCTGGCAGGCCGAACTGAAAGCGACGATTCAGTTCGTCCAGTCGGACCCGCGCGGAAACTTCCACAGCCTGTTCGTCGATTTCAAGAATCTCATTGTCGAGTTGCTCGTCATCATATTCGTCCGCGATTTCCCCGACGATCTCTTCCAGGATGTCCTCCATCGTCACCAATCCTGCAACGCCACCATATTCATCATGGACGATCGCGATATGCACTTTTTTCCGTTTCATCAATTCCAGCAGGCTGGGAATGGCGGTCGTAATCGGTACAAAAACCGGTTTACGAATGAAATTTCGCAAGACGGGTGTCCGCTCTCCTACCTTGGTCGGGGCGAGTGCCTTCAGCAGGTCTTTGGCATAGAGGATCCCCAGCACCTCGTCGGTCGAGTCGCCAATTACGGGAATACGGCTGTGTCCCGATTCGATCAGCTGCTTTCGCGCCTCTTCCAAGGTCAAATCCACACTGACACAATCCATTTCCGTGCGGGGGGTTAAAATCGCACCGACATCTTCGTCCTGAAGCTGCATCACCCGCTGGATCATTGAGGTTGTGCCTGAATCCAGTGCCCCTTCCCGTTCCCCCTCTTCGGCGACCGATCGGATCTCTTCTTCAATTTTTGAAGTATCGTCCGTCTCGACTTCCTGGCGACCGGTCACTTGATGTGCATAACGATCGAGTTGCCTGGCAATCCAGAGCAGTGGAGACAAGAGCGTTTGTAACCCCTGAATCATCGGCCAGAACTGGCAAAGAAAATTTTCCGAAGCGACGCGGGCAATCGTCCATGGCAGCAAGTCTGCCGCAATAAAAACCAAAATCGCAAACAACGCGTAGCGGACAATAAATTGTGCAGGAGTCGTCAACGCGGCAGGATCCGAGACGGGCAATGGCCAACCGACCCAGCCGATCCAGCAGCAAAGAATCGCGGCCAGTCCTAATGTTGCCATCGTCAACAAAAACTCGAGCGCCAGCAACGCTTCGCCCTGTTGTTTCAAGATCTCGCCAAACCGATCCGCTCCCCCTCGTTTTGAACAGAGATCTTTGAGGCGACTGTAAGAAAATTCTCGCAGCGCATCGCAGCCGAGTGCACTCCAACAGGCGATCGCCATCAGCACGAACACCAAAATCGGCAACATGACCTCTGTTGCCAATGATCGAGGTGATTGCAACTCACCATCCATCAAAACGAATGCCAAAACCGACAGCATGATCACGTCACGTTTCCAATCCAGTCGGAAAATATCCCCAAATCGCGAGTACCTCGCGTTCTCGAGCCCGCATGGTGGGCCTTGCCTCGTCCGTCAAATCATCATAACCACACAAATGCAGCAATCCATGCACCACATACAGTAACAATTCCGCGCGGGGACTCCATCCCTGCTGAGGAGCCTCACGCAATGCCGTTTCCACGCTGACGATTAATTCTCCCTCCAGCATGGCCGATGCGTCTGTTTGGGCATCATCCGCTGTGGCCGCATCATCCGCGATGACACAGGGCCGTGCCGAAGACTCGTCAGGTTCCCCAACCCATGGGCCAGACTCGCCTTCCGCATCGTCCAGCCGAAAGCTGATCACGTCGGTCGGATAGTCATGCCCGAGAAACTCGCGATTGATCGCGTGGATTTCCGCATCGCTCACGATGGCCAGACTGATTTTCGCCGTCGTAAACCCCTCGTCCTGCAGAACTCGACAAATGACCCGTTCCAGGAAATCGGGTTCGACGAGTGACGAGGGTTGCCTGACGGTGATCTCAACAACGAGTTCAGGAGTGCGTTCAGTCATAACAATCAGTGATGCCGCAGATCAAAAGCAGAACAAATCGTCGGCGTTGCGAGTACAATTTCCCTCCGACTGATGCCCAAGTCTAACAAGTTTGACGGGAAATCGCTCTTCAACGACCTCTCATGGAAGCAGAATCTTCCTCGTCTCACCAAAACCAAAACCCGAATCAAACCTCCTGTCCCCTCATGAACATCCTCGGAAATGACGGCAGGAATGTGCTGATCCTGCTGGCTTGTTTGGTCACAAACCGGCAGTTCTTGCTGCTGAGCCTGGTTTTTTCGAGTTCCCTCATTTCGAATTTCATCGAGCAAAAGACAGCCTAACGCATCAAATGATTGACAGCTGTTTGAAAACGACAGTATAACCCATAGGTACACAGTGGTTGAAGCCGATGTATTTGTCTGTGAGATCGTTCCTGACCCTGCTGTGATCGAACCAAATTTTTATCGATTTCCATTGGGAGTGACCCGCATGTTTGTGATCCCCGGCCAATACGGTAAAGACAACTGCGATGGCTTCAATCGACGGGAACTGATTCGCGTTGGGGGTGCCTCCCTGCTGGGCCTTTCACTCCCCGCACTGCTGCAAAACGAAAAAGCCCGCGCCGCTGAAGACGTCCGCTATGGGGGGCTCGGTTTCGGCAAGGCCAAGCACGTTATTCTTGTCTATCTCCAGGGGGGGCCCAGCCATCTGGACCTGTGGGATCCCAAGACCGATGTTCCCGATAACGTCAAAAGTGTGTTCAAGCCGATTGACACCAAGCTCCCAGGGGTGCAGTTCACCGAATTGATGCCGAAACTGGCTCAGGAAATCGACAAAACCACACTGCTGCGAGCGGTTAGCTACGCCCCCAATGGCCTGTTCAATCATACCGCCGCCATTTACCAGATGATGACAGGCTACACCGCGGACAAAGTGAGTCCCTCCGGTCAGTTAGAGCCCCCGAGTCCCAAAGATTTTCCAAACTGGGGTTGCCACATCATCAAGGCACGCCCACCGGAAGTACCAATGCTCCCCTATGTCATGATGCCACGCCCCTTGCAGGAAAGTGGTGTCATCGGCAAAGGGGGAAACGCCGGTTTCATGGGTCGCGCGTTTGATCCCTACACCCTCTATCCGGTCGGTGACGACATGGATATGGCGAAGATGGAACGGATTCGCGTCGACGACCTGCAACTTCGTCCCGAAGTCCCCCAAGACCGAATGGCTCGCCGCGCCAGCTTGCGAGACACGGTCAATGCCAGCCTGAACGACCTCGACAAGGCGGTCAGCAAATACGCACTCGATGAGTACTACGGTAAGGCGTTGTCATTGGTCCTTTCAGGACAAGCACGGGAAGCGTTCAATCTGTCTGCGGAATCGAAGGAATTGCGTGAAAAATACGGCAACAACACCTTCGGCCAAAGCTGTTTGCTGGCTCGCCGCCTGATCGAAGCGGGGACACGAGTGGTCCAGGTCAACTGGCCCAAGGTGGCCAACTCGGACAACCATTCGTTCGACGTTCACGCTGGCCTTTCCACGCGAATGAAGAACCAATCCGCTCCGATGCTCGACGCCGGGCTTTCCTCCTTGATTGCCGATCTCGACGACCGGGGAATGCTCAAGGACACCCTGGTGCTCGCCATCGGGGAATTCGGCCGCAGCCCCAAACGAGGGGTCAGTACCTCGGGTAACGGCAACACCGATGACGGACGTGATCACTGGCCATATTGCTACACCGGCCTGATGGCAGGAGCGGGAATCAAACGAGGTTTCGTCTGGGGCAAGTCCGACCAGACCGCGTCGGCACCCGTCGAGAACCCCGTTCATCCGATTGAACTACTCGCCACGATTTACCACAGCGTCGGGATGAATCCTCGCCGAATGGTTTACAATCATCTGAATCAACCACGAGAAATGGTCGGTGCAGACGCGGTCGCCGGCATCCTTTCGTAAGGATTTGCCGAAAACCGAGATTTATCTGCGATTCTCGTCAGCGTTTCTGTTTAAACGTTATCAAACGGGCTTTCCCTGAGCAGGGAAAGCCCGTTTTTCGTATCTTACCGTTTCACCGCGCCTCGAAGAGAAGCGAGTCCACGGGCGTCCATGACAAACCCGAGGCGTCAACCCTCGTGTGATCCATAACGCAAGGGGGATGAGATTGCAGTACATCGTCAGCGTAATAATGTCGTATTGGCAGGCAAAACAGTAACGATGAAGAGTCCCGTTTCGTTGTTCAGGAAAGATCGGGTTTACCACAGAGACACAAAGGGACAGAGAAAACGATAAGAGAGAATTTTTCAATAGTGAAAATTTAAAAAAAATTTAAAATTCAATGATAAATCAGGTTCGCTGATCTCAAGTCAACATCTTCCGTGGTCTCTCAAAATTTGTTTTTCTCCGTGCCTCCGTGCCTCCGTGCCTCTGTGTCTCTGTGGTGAATCTCTTCGTCTTCCCAACACATCGGCCCTCCACCGAACCCGCGTCGTTTGCAGAAAGCGAATGTCAGCTAACCCCACGCCCGCCAAGTTACGGGTTCTTTGTCTGCATGCCACTGCTTGTTCGCTCTGGGACAAACTCTCTCACACCCCCTGCCAATTTCGCTTCGAGAAATTGGATTGCAATGACTTGGATTGGAACAACCTTTCCAAGTGGCCTGCGATCTCGCCATAAGGTCGAGCAGGCATTGAAACAAGAAACTCTGTCAGACTCGCGAAGCCGAGAGATTGAATTGCACCAGCAATTCGATCAGCCCAATCGGGGGGCCAATTTTTTTGAGTTTCGATCATTGTCATTCCTTCAACGGACTCGTACACGTCTGAACTCGAGATAAAAAAGATGTTCGGTTGTTATGGACCGTCAACTTAAAAAACAAGGTTCGAAAAGGACACATCGGGACCCAAGATAATTGAGGTTTCTATTTCGCCCCCTTTTCGTCATCGCTTTGTCGGTGTTCATGAAGGGACAAGATGAACGACTTCGAAGTTCATTCCGCTGAGCTTTTGCTGAATCACGCTCTCCCAGAGCCGAGGGGAAATCAATAACATTGGTTCTGGTCTCAAAAGGCCCCGGCGAACTCCTACATGTTGTTTTGTCAACGCGATGTCGCAGCCGTCAAATCCAACTTCTTCTACTGACAGTTCAGAAAGCAGGTTTAGGCCAATCGTATGTCCGAGAGGACAGCGGTACTCGCCTTGTGTATCGCACCACGATCCCTTGATGCTCAAGTGTTCGAGAATTTCTTTTTGATTTTGCTGCCGCTCGGCCCCGTCATCAAAGGGAGTGACCCCCGCTCGAGTAGGTGCCACAATTGCCAACGGCGTGGAGACGACGATGAATTGATACCAGTCTTTTGCCGCCATGGTTGAACCATTGCGTTGCTGAACTTTTCGAAACTCAGCGCCCTGAAAATCGTTTGCCTGAAACATTTCGACGAAGCTTTCTGAAACCACGATTTCCCCGCCGGTGGTTTTTGCAATATCAAGCTTACCCAACTTTTGCAGGCTCCGGGGCTCTAAAATAAGGTCAGACACTTGTCGCCCGCCTGAACCGCAATACTGGCAAGCCGTCGACTCATCATAAAGCGTTCCGAATTGCTCTCCTGTCGGTTCGAAAACTCGTTTGACGAGCAACTGCAGGGACTTGGCTGCCCGTAATTCGCTTGCCGTATATCGGCGGCGAACAGACCAAGCTGTGAAAAATGCCTTCCCGTTGCGTTGAAAGGCACGATCAAGATCACCGATGCGTGAAAAACGAGGATCCGCCAAATGAACTTCCACCTTACGAACACTTCCACCAAGGCAGACACCATCCGTTGCGTCAAGGAATTCCTTGGCGTACACCTCAGGAATTCTCAACTCGATTTTTTCCAGCATGTTTGCCTAACGGTTTTGTAGGTCAGGGGAATTTGGAATACACCCGTTGCATAATTTTCGTAGGGTTAGTCACTGCATATCCGGTCTGGGACAAGTTGCAGCGACTGTCGCGATTCACGTCACCACTGTCGCCCCCTGAGCCGACAGAGAAATCCAAGAGTTCAGCAATCGTTTTCATCGATCGACTGAAAAAGTCACTGGGCGACAGCAAATCTCCATTTATTGGACGTTTCCCCTTTTATTTTACCCATTGTCTGCACACTTTGGGCGTAAACTTATTGATACGAGTGTCCCGTTGGTTTGTAGTGAGATCCGGCAGCGAATTTGTCAACGTAGCCATCATCGCTCCGCGTGATGAGGCTCGCTCACGAGACTATGATCGTTTCAATCTCGCGTCCAACAAATTTGGAACATCATTCTTGTAAAGGATTGAACAGAAAATGAACCTGGAAAAGCTGGCTTTATGAGAACCGGAACGGTCTCGTTTTGCCAGGATGCTCGCGTTGATTTACGATCAATCGAGAAATCAAAGGGGCAGGAGTCATTTACGTCGATCGAGGGGGGATTTCTGACGCGTGGTCGTCCTCTGGATTGCAAGGTGGACTGTAAACCCAATTGTTTGACGGTCGATTCCACCCATTCAAAATCGCCGAATGGACCTCCGCGTTTGACGCAGTCGCGGACCGCAGGCAGTTCCTTTTCGGTTAGCGGTCGATTGACTCGTTCGGTCCAACTGCGGAGTCGAGGAGTCGGCCAGGAGGACAACAGGGCTGGTTTCGGCTCCGGATGTTCAGTCTAGCGCCAAAGCGATCCTCAACGCCACTGTTCCGCTCGGGAAACCAATTCGGCTCGCAGCGCGTTGCGCTCGACGTACCGGCAGACCGTCAGAAAGTGCTCATCGCCTTCGATCGGAAAACTTTTGAAACGCCCTTGATACAAGCGGCGCTCCCCGGGTGTGTGGTCATGAGCGTGATGGCCCATCGTGTGTGTGGCAGTCACCCAGCATAGAAATCGACTCATTTCCCCGTCGACATTCGGACGCCATACCAGATGCCAATGAATTAGCATCAAAGGAAACGAGAAAACCGACACATCGTATTCCGCCAACCCTTCCGCCAGGATTCGTTCAAACACGGAATCATCGTCGTCGGTCAAAAAGATCTGCGACCAGCAATTACCACGATTGAGCTTAGGATAAAATCCGCCCGCTTCATTGACTCGTCGTGGTCGTGGCATCAAATCAGTTCAAGAATTCGTTAATTGACTGTCATTCAGTCCTGACCCCGTTGAATTCTCTCCGTTGCATTCTCTCCACCCCCCTTTTGTGAGGGCTCTTTGTCAGGCATCTGATTCGCTGACCATTCAATTCACTGTTTCCATGCCACCCTTTTCCTTGTCAGTGATGATGTCGCTACCAAAGCTCCAGAACCAGTCGAGACCTGTGCTGCCCGTCAGCTTGTCGAGCGAAGTACCATCTGTGACAACGGTCGAGTTATTCAGCAAGAAGCTGCCATTCAATCCTCCGCCGATGCGCAGGTCAGTGATTCGACTGTTGTAATCGATGTCCGTACGGGTCCACTCTGCCATTACGGCAAATAGCGCTGCCCAGTTAGCGAACTTTGTCCCCTCATTGTAATAGCTGAATGTGCCTGAGATCAGGATATCGTCACCGGTACCTCCCGTCAGATTGTCACTTCCGCTACCGCCAACGATCAAGTTGGTGCCACCCATCCCTGTGATCGTATCATTTCCCGCGCCACCGATAATGACGTTGTTCAGCGAGTTTCCCGTCAGGACATCGTTGAGGGATCCACCGATCACATTCTCGATGACACTTCCATCCGACAGCATCAGAGTCAGGTTCGCGTTGACGACCTGGGGCATAGTGCTCGACAAATCGACCGTGATGTTTTGAGTGGTCGTCGCCGAGAAGTCTAGCAAATCGGTGCCGCCACCGGCGAGTTCGACGAGGGTGTCGCTCCCCAGGACCGTATTCGTCGCGAACGAATAGCTGTCGTTGCCATTACCGCCAGTCAGGCTGTCGTTGCCCGCACCACCGAT
>Ga0114978_10000993_pt1 | contig 23747 bp, 24 predicted proteins | sample S_140212_EF_Meta_FD_87027 | JGI IMG/M metagenome (GOLD analysis project Ga0114978, IMG submission 87027) | Freshwater microbial communities from Lake Simoncouche, Canada to study carbon cycling - S_140212_EF_MetaG | ecosystem: Environmental > Aquatic > Freshwater > Lake | place: Lake...
AAAAATTTATTTGTTAAACCTTGAGCCATTGCATTGAGAACTTCTTGTGGGTCATCGCCACGCATCAGGCGCTTCATAGCACGCTCTAATTCAAGCTGTCTTAAGCGCTCACCTTTTTGTTGAATATCCTGAATCAAAGGAACAGCATTGCGACCCTGCATCCAGTGCATAAAGTTGCCAACACGATCTTCAATAATGGCCTCTGCTTGACTCACAGCTGCTTGACGCAAACTAGCACCTGTTTGAATCATCACACCTAAATCATCAACGGTATAAAGATAAACATCATCTAGCCTAGAGATCTCTGGCTCAAAGTCGCGGGGCACAGCCAAGTCAATCATCACCATAGGCTTGCGGCGACGTTGTTTTAGGGCGCTCTCTACCATCCCCAAACCAATGATGGGTAAGGTGGATGCGGTGCTAGAAACGATGATGTCGAACTCGTGCAGGCGACTAGGAAGTTCAGATAACTTAAACGATTCTGCCTGTGTATCTTGTGCGGCAATAGAGTCCGCCAATTCTTGTCCACGTTCAATCGTACGATTAGCAATAGCTACATTTTTTGGTCTACGGGCAACAAAGTGGGTGGCACATAAGGTGATCATTTCACCGGCGCCAATAAACAAGATTTTCTGATTAGCAATCTTTTCAAAGATCCGCTCTGAAAGTCTGACAGATGCTGCGGCCATAGAAATTGAGTGGGCACCAATTTCTGTAGAGCCACGCACTTCTTTTGCAACAGCAAACGTTTTTTGAAACAATTGATTGAGGTAAGTTCCTAATACGCCAGCATCATTTGCAGTACGAACAGCATCTTTCATTTGGCCCAAAATTTGGGTCTCACCAATCACCATTGAATCTAGACCACAAGCCACTCTGAATGCATGACGAACAGCATCGGATTGTGGGAGTGAGTAGATATGAGGCTCAAGACTGCTTGGCGCAAGCTGTTGAGTTTTAGCTAGCCAATCAAAAGTAGCTTCATGAAGAATGCCAGCCGCATTGGCATCATTAGCGGCGCAATAGACTTCTGTGCGATTGCAGGTCGATAAGATTGTGGCTTCAGGCAGGCCTGATTGATTCGCCCCAAGCAAATGTTGGCGTAGATCATGCAACGCTTCTTGAAGAAATTCAGGGTCAAAGGCGACCTTTTCCCGAATGGCGACCGGCGCTGTGTGATGATTGATGCCGAGTGTCAACAACTTCATAATGGTGATTATAGATTTGATGACGTCATGAATGGGGGTAAGAATGGGGTTTTTGGCTTTTCTGCTAATTGGAGGCGCATCCGGGGCTTCAGCCTGGATTTTTTACCCTAGGCGGTCCAAAGGCTCAAATGCCCAAGGATTATTGATGGCAGGATTTCTGGGCTTTCTCGCGGCAGCTGCTAGCTCATATTTAGGGCAATACACAGGTTTTTTCCAATCAGGCCAAATGCTGGAATGGGCCAGCGCTATTTTAGCTGCCTGCTTGACCGCCTCTCTTTATACGGTCTGGATGAAGAGATAGAGTTTAGGCGAGCCCAAGCCACAAAGCCAATGCCCTATTGACCCTGACAAGGATCGCATCATCAAGCTCGCCAATGACCACCCCAATTTTTTCTTTACGAATAGACATAATTTTGTCGATTTGAATTTGACATTCTTTGGTCAATCGGTTTTTTTCATCTGGGCTTACGTTAAGGCGAAATATCGGCGCCTTAACGATTGTGCTTGTTAACGGAGCAACGGTAATCGTTTCGTGGATATCACTAAATACGTCAGATTGAAGGATGAGTGCGGGACGTGGTTTACCAAAATCTCCCTGCATTGCAATGGTAACTAGATCACCTCGTCTCATAAATCACTTAAATCATTTAAAGCTTGGTCCATAAAAGACATTAACTCTTGATCTGCTCGATCAGCAATGGCAACCAATCTTGATTGTCGTCGGCACTCCTCCTCAAATCCTGGGGCGCGAGTATCTAGTACCCAAATTTGTAGTGGTCTTAATCCCGAGCTTCTTAATGAAGTTCGGTGTTTTTGGACCCTGGGGGCTGAATTTGAAGGCATGAATCACTTTCTTTTTAAGTTACATGTAACATTTTAAGCTAAAACGCTTGTTACATGTAACTTAAAAAGAATCCCTCAGATGATGGGGTCTAATTGTGCTGGGTGTTTATTGTCACTTACCCAGCGGATGGGCTTTTGCAGATGCTCTATAAGCCATTCATTGGTTTTGGTGAAGTGCTTACAACTGGCTAAGCCGCCAGGCTCTAAAAAAGGCCTATCCGTTTTATAGACTCCTAGTCCTGAAGGATGTGAGGATTGCAAAATCAACGGATTATTTCCTACCTCAATCAGAGCAAACTTAGATTGGGCATGTCCACCCCATAGCATCCAGACTAAGGATGACTTTTTCAGGGCTAGCGCGGAAATTAAGTCATCAATCAGATGCTGCCAGCCGAGCTTGGTATGGCTACCAGCCTCACCCAATTTAACGCTTAGTGCTGTGTTGAGTAGAAGGACGCCTTGTTTGGCCCAATCCTGTAGGTCACCATTTGGTAGCGTACCAAAACCCTCAAGCGCTAGCGCTTTGCTGATATTTCTTAGTGAACTTGGAAACTCGCGTGAATTGATTGGAATATTGTGAGGGATAGAAAATGCAAGCCCTTGTGCAAGCCCGGGTGAGTGATAGGGATCCTGTCCAATAATGACTACCTTTACTGAAGCTACTGGCGTTAATGCCAACGCTTTAAAAAAATTCTGTGGCTCAGGGCGAATACTGAAGAAGTCAGTATCTAGGGCTGCCTGAATATTATTTTCTAATTGTTTCCATTTAGGGGAATCAAAATAGTCCCCCAAAAGATTGCGCCAGTCTTCTGGGATATCGTCTTTAGAAAAAGATGGCATGCACTTTATCTAGTACTATTGTTCGCTGGAATGAGCTCATATTGGGCAGGGATCTGAGATGGAGCCAGGGTCAGAATACGTTCATGCTCCAGGTCATCGCGATAAAACGAAAGACTAATACTTTGGTTTTCTGAAAGACCATTTAGCACCTTGTCCCAACGGGCATTGGTGATGCGTTGACCATTGATACTTGCTAGTAAATCATCCGGCGCTAGGCCAGCTAACTGGGCCGCCCCGCCATCTAAAACATGAGTAACTTTAAGCCAGCCATTGGCATCTATGTGGCGCATACCCCATTGCAATTTTATCTTCTCGAGCTTACTTTGGGTTTTTAGCTTTACTGCAATGATTTTTGAAGTAAGCCACTTCTCAAGAGGAATATCTTCAGTACCAAAAATATAACGTGATTTAAGATCGTTCCATATTTTCTTAAAACTATCCCCAAGCAGATCGTGCATCAAATCATCTAAGCCATCCTCAGAAATTCCAGCTAGTGTGACACCATGCTTTTGCCAAATCAGACGCATGAGATCATCTAAGGACTTTTTATTTTTTGAGAATGCTCGAATTTGTAAATCTAATCCTAGGGCTAGCAAGGCACCTTTGCCGTAATAGCTCACAACTGCATTAGGAGTATTCTCATCCGCTTGGTAGTACTTGGTCCAAGCATCAAATGAGCTATCAGCTAGGCTTTGCTTAAGTCTACCTGGCCCACGCAAAACCCCGTTCCAGTTATCGCTAACCAGTTTTAAGTAAGCGCTCAGATCAATCCGCTTACTACGAAACAGTTGCAAGTCGTCGTAGTAGCTTGTAAAGCCTTCAAATAGCCAAAGTAGGCGCGTGTGATTTCGCTCACTTAGCGCGTAGGGTTGGAAAGCTTTTGGCTGGATCCGCTTTACTAGCCATGCATGAAAATATTCATGACTGCATAAGCCTAAGAATTCACGGTAGCTGGCTTCATCAAGCGGAATATTTTTCTGCGGTAATTGATCTCGTCGACAGAGTAGGGCAGTACTATTGCGATGCTCAAGGCCGCCGCAACCATTTAAGACGGCATTCACCAAAAAAAGATAGTTTGTAAACGGCGCCCGTTTTGTTATGGGCTCAAAAAGATTGATAGTGGAAGAGCAAATTGCCTGTAAGTCACCAGAAAGGCGTGAAATATCTACGGGATGGATGCATCCCTGAATGGCCATACTGTGGGGCATGTTGTTTGACTTCCAGCGCACCATCTGAAACTCACCCATCGCTACTGGATGATCAATCAGGTCGTCGTAATTTGGAGCAAGATAAAACCCAAAACCACGTTCATCAGTCTTTGCTGATCTTAAGGTCGTTTGTACTGTCCAGTGATCAGCAAACGCACCTTCAGGTGAAATGATTGCGAGAGAGCAAGGAATACTTTCTTGACCTTTTACAGTCAGGCAAAGACTAGTTGCATTAAAGAACGCACGTTCTGTATCCAGATAGGCTGCACGGACTGAGTTATCAAAAGCGTAAATTGTTGTCAGGATATCTACAGCACCATCAACTGCTGGCAAAAGCCATTGATTGTTGTCAATACGCTCGAGAGTAATTTTTCTCTTTTTTGAACCTGCACTAAATGCCTCAATAGTTTCAATATGTTTGGAGAAGTCCCGAATCAAATAGCTACCAGGAATCCATGCGGGCATCTGCACAATTTGTCCGCCAGGATCCGGGTTGGCAATATGCAACTTTACTTGAAAGCGGTGACCATGAGGGTCTGCAGGCCATATGGTGTATTGGATTTTAGGCAGATCAGTTTTATTCATGATAATTTAAGGGCTTATTTCAGGGATGCAAATTTCTTTTCAATATCGGTAATTTGAACTGCGCCAGGGAAGCGACTGCCATCAGTAAAGAAGAGTGTTGGAGTCCCGGTAACACCATAGGTTTTCGCAAAGGTTAAATTTTTATCCAAGGGATTACTGCAATCGGTTTTGCCGCTAGGGGCAACGCCATTGACCATCCAATCGATATAAGCCTTATTGGTATCAGCTGAGCACCATATCTGCTTGGATTTTTGTGTAGAGTCTGCCGAGAGAATGGGTATGAGATAGGTGTAAATGGTGACATTATCCAATTGCTGTAGAGACTTCTCAAGGCGTTTGCAATAGCCACAATTTGGATCTGAAAAAACAGCCAGTTGGCGAGTGCCGTTACCCCGTACTGTTTTGAAAGCGTTGGCTTGATTGAGATCGGTCCACTTAATCCGATTAAGATCGGCTTGCCTTTGTTCTGTAATATTTTTGCCAGAGGCGAGTTCAATGATCTCACCTTGAATCAGATATTTTCCAGAGCTGTCGGTATAGAAAATCTCATTACCTACTAGGACTTCATATAGTCCAGATACTGGCGCTGGAGTAACGCTACGCACTTTAGCGTTGGAGCCTAATTTCTTTTGTATCTCTGCTTTAATCAGTTGATCAGATTGGGCTTGAGCTGATTCATAAAAAAGCATGCTAGTACATGTGAATGCAAGCATCGACAAAACTACGGATAAAAATTTATTCAAAATCAATTTCTCCTAATGCACGCTCGATGAGGCGTTGTTTAATGAAGCGACTTTTATTCACCAAGCCAAGACCCCAGTTGCGCAATTGCTTTTCTGTGCTACTACTACCTGAAAATAATTTTTTAAGCTTATCGGTTACCCATAAGAGTGCCCTTGTGTCACCTTGGCGTTGGCGTTCATAGCGACGCAGTAAGGTCAGATCACTTAATGAGCGAAAAGATTCACGTTTACCAAAGATATTGAGTAATACGGCAACATCTCTTAATCCCAAGTTTAAGCCCTGGCCCGCTAAGGGGTGCATGACATGAGCGGCATCGCCAATCAGAACTACTTTAGGGTCTTCTGCGGGACCAATGAAACGTGCTGCTCGAATTTTTCTTAATGGAAATGCGGTAGGAGTAGAGTTCAGAGTCAGCTCACCAAGTTGTTTTGTAATCGCGCCATTAGCAATGGATGAGAAATGCTCACGCCATTCAGAGGAATTCAGTTGTAATAGTTCTTGGGCATGCTCTGGTGAAGTTGACCACACCATTGAGACTTGTTTATTGGGCAATGGGAGCATAGCAACAATATCTCCGCCCGGTAGAAACCACTGGAAAGCAGTTTCAAGATGAGAATAAGTACATGCCCAGTTCGCTACAACAGCGCTTTGTGAATAGCTTTCTTCGCTGGCATTGATGCCAATCTCGGATCGTATCGGTGAGTTCGCACCATCGGCTGCAATGACGAGTTGTGCCTGAATGATGCCGCCCTTTTTTAAATGTAGCGACGTGCTATTTGTATCAACCACTATTTTTTCCACAGCATCGTCAATGCGCTCCAACTTATTTTGAAAACGCGCTGCTTGATCAAGTGTGTGTTCGATCAAATCGGATTCACCAATCCATGCCAGTTGGGGCGTACCAGCTTCGAATGCTGATAAATGTAGTTGATCATTTTTCTCGCCGCGATCCCCATAAATCCGCATATCCCGAACAGTTTGCAAGCGGCTATGATCGAGCGCATCCCAAACCTGGAGATGGGAGAGGAGCTTTTGCGTACTAGGTGAAAAGGCATAAATTCTTTGGCCCCACTGAGAGCCTTGAGGGCTGGGGACTGTTTGCCCTAAATCTGGGGCAATTTCTAGGGTTTGCAGCCCGAGCTGGGCCATCCCTAGGGCGCAAGCCTTACCGGCAATGCCTCCGCCCACCACGACTACATCAACAGGGCGAATTTTTGAGCCATTTACGGGCTTTTGGGATAAATCATTTTGACGTGCTTCTGACATAACTCGATGATATCGAAACCAGCCCCTTTACAATGTCCCTATGTCTTTGAAATGTGGCATCGTCGGCCTGCCTAACGTCGGCAAATCTACCCTCTTTAATGCGCTTACCAAGGCTGGAATCGCAGCAGAAAACTATCCTTTCTGCACGATTGAGCCTAATGTGGGTGTAGTAGAGGTTCCTGACTATCGTTTGGCTGCCTTAGCCCAGATCGTGAGCCCTGAGCGCATCTTGCCGGCCGCAGTGGAATTTGTTGATATTGCAGGTCTAGTGGCTGGCGCCTCAAAAGGTGAAGGCCTTGGGAATCAATTTTTAGCCAATATTCGCGAAACAGACGCCATTACCCATGTAGTGCGCTGTTTTGAAGATCCCAATGTGATTCACGTTGCAGGAAAAATTGACCCTATTTCTGATATCGGCGTGATTGATACAGAGCTGGCCCTTTCGGACCTGGCAACAGTTGAAAAAACACTCAATCGCTCTACTAAGGCTGCTAAGTCAGGTAATGATAAAGAGGCGGCGGCATTAGTAGCAGTATTAACCAAGGTTCAAACGCATCTAGATTCTGCTCTACCGGTGCGTAGCATGAATTTAAGTGATGATGAAAAACTCTTAATTAAGCCCCTGTGCTTAATTACTGCAAAGCCTGCGATGTATGTGGCTAATGTCAAAGAGGATGGTTTTGAAAATAATCCTCATCTTGAGGCTGTTAAACAGCATGCAGCTAAAGAGCAGGCTCCTGTAGTCGCTGTATGTGCAGCGATAGAAGCAGAGATTGCAGATTTAGATGACGCTGACAAGACTGAGTTCTTAGCAGACCTTGGAATGAATGAGCCTGGACTGGATCGCGTCATTCGCGCTGGTTATGCCTTGTTAGGGTTACATACTTATTTCACTGCTGGAGTTAAAGAGGTGCGTGCCTGGACTATTCATCAAGGCGATACTGCCCCACAAGCTGCTGGTGTGATTCATACAGATTTTGAGCGTGGCTTTATTCGTGCGCAAACCATCGCATATGATGACTTCATTCAATATAAAGGTGAGTCAGGCGCTAAAGAAGCTGGCAAGATGCGCGCCGAAGGTAAAGAATATGTGGTTAAAGATGGAGATGTGTTGAATTTCTTGTTTAACGTTTAATGCATAAGTACTGTTTAGTCAAAATAAAAAAGCCCTGATTTCAGGGCTTTTTTATTAACTGTTTTACTCCAGCAGAAAGCAAAATACTTAAGCAGATCTAGCAGCTTTCTCTAAGCATTTAGAAATCTCTTCATAGCGCTTAAGCGCTAGCTTGGTTGGCACTACTTCTTTTTTACGACCATCTTCATTTGCTGCCATCTTGATGTAGCCCATTGCATTGAGATTTTTCAAGCGCCCATGTAAGGTCGCTTGTGATCCTAAATTAGCAAGTGAAATGAGATCGCCAACAAGGACTGACTGCTTGAAATAGGCTGAACTGATAATTTTGTCCAAAAGACTTTCTTCAATGGCGTCTAGCTTCTTGCCAGGGTTGATTCGATCGAGGGCATCGATCAGATTTAAAAACCGTAAATAAGGAGATTGCTTGGAGGTAGGCATGATGACAGTGATAAATATTGTTGTATCCCATTAGCTCTAGGGTTAACACTAACTTTATTCTATATTTCCTTAGCAAGCAATATTTTTCAATCATCAATAAGCCATACTCTTAGTAATGTCGAAATTGCTCTCACTTATGCGCATAGGAATAGCTGGTTTTGTAATTAGTTCACTAACGTACTCAGCACTTTTTTATTTCAATTCATGGCTCACTAGTTCATTGATATTTGGCTCGGGTGTGAATTGGATTTATTTGCCTGCAGGCTTACGTCTTTTTCTGACGTTGATCTTTGGATTGCCAGCAGCTCTTGGCATTGCTTTCACTTCATTTTTGATTAGTTACTGTGGTGGACTTTCGAACGATTTAACGATTTGTATCGGGACCGGCCTAATCTCAGGTTTTGCACCTTATCTTGCTAGGATTTTAGTTTTCAGCAATATGAAACTTGAGTCAGATTTGAGTAATCTCAGCCTATCAAAGCTGTTGATTTGTATTTTGATATACGCGCTATTGAGTTCCGGTCTGCATCAATTCTGGTATGCCACTGTTGAGCTTGATGATGCCGGCAGCCTCAATCACTTTCTAGTGATGTTTATTGGTGATGTACTGGGTTCCTTGCTACTGATCTCTTTAATCAAGAGTAGCCTAGATTCTCTAAAACGATTTAGGAGAACAGTTCACTGAGTGCAGCACCAGGATCAACGGAGCGCATAAATGCTTCACCAACCAAAAAGGCATTTACCTGGTTATCACGCATTAATTGAACGTCAGAGCGATTCAATATTCCAGATTCAGTCACTAAAGTTTTATTGCTTGGGACAGAAGACAGTAATGATAATGTGGTTTGCAGCGTGACCTCAAATGTTTTGAGATTTCGATTATTGATTCCGAGTAGTGGGGTCTTAAGTTCTAGCGCTTGATCAAGTTCGGCAGCATTATGCACCTCTACCAATACATCAAGACCTAATTCATGGGCGCAAGCTTCAAGCTCTTTCATCTGATTGAGCTCAAGGCAGGCCACGATGAGCAAAATGGCATCGGCACCAATTGCCCGTGCCTCATAAATTTGATAAGGGTCGATGGTGAAGTCTTTACGGAGAACCGGAATACTACAGGCTGAACGCGCCTCCTGCAGATAGGCGTTACATCCTTGAAAGTAATCAATATCGGTTAGGACGGATAAGCAGGCAGCGCCATGTTTTTCATAAGACTGAGCAATTTCAGCTGGAAAAAAATTCTCACGCAGAACGCCTTTACTTGGACTAGCTTTCTTGATTTCAGTGATCACGCCTGCTTTGCCCGAGGCAATCTTTTGCTCAATTGAGCGAATAAAGCCTCTAGGCTTTAGTGCCACAACTTGGTTGTTTGCCTGTGCTTTTTCACGTTGATTAGTAAGAGAGAATTGTTTTAAGCTGCGAGCAATCTCAATCTTTTTAGTTGCAACAATTTTTTCGAGAATATCGCTCATGAACAGTCATTTATTTTGATTGAGTTGCCGCAATGAAAGCATCTAATTTTTGACGGGCAGCACCTGATGCGATAGCTGCTTTAGCCATAGCGATACCACTAGCAATATCAGTTGCTACGCCAGCTACATAAAGAGTAGCGCCAGCATTTAAGCAAACAATGTCACTCGCTGCACCAGGCTTCTTGTCGATAACATCGAGAACCATTTTCTTAGATTCTTCAGCATTAGCCACCTTGAAGCTACTACTTAGCGCTGTATTTAAACCAAAGTCCTTTGGATGAATTTCATATTCCCGAACGGTGCCATCTTTGAGTTCACCAACGAGGGTAGGGCCTTCAAGGGAAATTTCATCAAGACCATCGCGTCCATAAACTACCAGGGCGTGCTCCATCCCCAGGGCTTTTAATACACGAACTTGAATGCCAACCAGATCGGGATGAAATACGCCCATCAAAATACGTTTAGCATCGGCTGGGTTAGTGAGTGGCCCCAAGATATTGAATATGGTGCGTACACCCAGCTGTTTGCGAATTGGCACAACGTTTTTCATGGCCGGGTGATGATTAGGTGCAAACATGAAGCCAGTACCCACTTTAGAAATACATTCGGAAACTTGCTTGGCAGAAAGCGCTAAGTTGACGCCTAGGGCCTCTAATACGTCAGCACTACCGGACTTGCTACTCACGCTACGATTACCATGCTTTGCAATTTTTGCACCAGCCGCTGCAGCTACAAACATAGCAGCAGTGGAGATATTGAATGTATGAGCGCCATCACCACCAGTGCCTACGACATCAACTAAGCAAGAGCGGTCCTCTACATGAACGGCAGTAGCAAACTCACGCATGACTTGGGCTGCTGCAGCGATTTCGCCAATAGTCTCTTTTTTAGTGCGTAAGGCAACTAAAAGTCCGGCCACTAACTCGGGCGACATTTCACCACTCATAATGAGGCGCATCATGGCAGTCATTTCATCATGAGATAGTTCACAATGTTCAATGCAGCGTTGTAGGGCTTCCTGGGGAGTAATAGACATAATGCTTTTATCTGTTTATTAGATTACTTATTTTGTAGAAAATTCTTAAGCAGGGCATGACCATGCTCAGAGAGAATTGATTCTGGATGGAACTGAACACCTTCAACTGCTAATTCTTGATGACGTACACCCATGATTTCTCCATCAGAGGAAGTTGCCGTAACTTCCAAACATGCTGGCAAAGAACTCTTCTCAATTGCCAAAGAGTGATAGCGGGTTACCTTGAATGGGTCGGGCAAGTTTTTAAATACACCAACGCCCGTGTGATGAATGCTATCAGTTTTGCCATGCATCACTTTCTGGGCGCGAATGACTTTACCCCCAAAGGCCTCACCAATAGCTTGATGGCCAAGGCACACACCCAGAATAGGAATCTTTCCAGCATATTGCTTGATGGTCTCCACAGAAATACCTGCTTCTGCTGGGCTGCATGGTCCGGGAGAGATGCAAATGCGCGCAGGATTGAGTTTTGCAATTTCCCCAACAGCAATTTCATCATTGCGAAATACTTTAACTTCTTCACCTAGCTCAGCAAAGTACTGCACGAGGTTATAGGTAAAAGAATCATAGTTATCAATCATTAGGAGCATCAAGTCCTCCTTGTACTAAATCAGCCGCGCTTAATACAGCGCGTGCCTTCGCTTCAGTCTCTTTCCATTCGGCTGTTGGGTCTGAGTCTGCCACAACGCCAGCGCCTGCTTGCGAATGGAGCATACCATCCCGAATGACGCCAGTGCGAATCGCAATTGCCACATCCATATCGCCTGAGAAAGAGAGGTAACCGACTGCACCACCATAAACACCACGCTTCACCATTTCCATCTCATCAATGATTTCCATCGCCCGAATTTTTGGGGCACCAGATAAGGTACCTGCGGGGAAGGTTGCACGTAAGACATCCATATTACTCATATTATCTAAAAGTTCACCCTCTACAGAGCTCACGATGTGTTGTACATGAGAGTACTTCTCAATCGACATGGACTCGGTCACTTTCACGGAGCCAGTTTTAGCAATGCGACCAACGTCATTGCGAGCAAGATCAATGAGCATGACGTGCTCGGCAATTTCTTTGGGGTCCGCTAAGAGTTCTTTCGCTAAACGTTCATCTTCTTCTTCGGTGCCTCCACGAGGGCGTGTACCGGCCAATGGTCGAATCGTCACAATTTTTTCTGCAGCACGCTTTTCTTGGCGTACCAAGATTTCTGGAGAAGAGCCAACAATCTGCATATCGCCAAAATCGTAAAAATACATATAGGGTGATGGGTTCAATGAACGCAAGGCTCTATAGAGTGCGAGCGGGGAATCGGTAAATGGTTTGCTAATGCGTTGGCCAATGACTACCTGCATGCAATCGCCCGCCAAAATATATTCCTTAGTTCTACGAACTGCATCTTCAAAATCTGCTGCCGTGAATTTGCGAATCAGATCAGTTTTTTTACTGGCCAAAGAAGGTGGCATGCTCACTTGCTTGCTAAGGCAGGCAAGTAATTCTTTTAAGCGCGCTTGAGCCTTTTCAAAACCATCGGTGATCCTTGGGTCCGCATAGACGATGAGATAAATTTTTCCAGCGACATTATCAATGACTGCCAATTCTTCGGTGAGCATAAGCTGAATATCTGGCACACCAAGTTCATCTGGTAAATCATGTTTGGCAAGACGGGATTCGATATAGCGCACTGTATCGTATCCAAAGTAGCCTGCCAAGCCACCGCAAAAGCGTGGATGATCTGGCTCTACTGCAACCTTGAAGCGCTTGAAATAAGCGTCTATAAAATCTAGCGGATTATCGGTATTAGTCTCGACTACCTTGCCATCTGTAATGACTTCGTTAATGGGTTTAGTTGGTGTGCCTACCGTGCGAATGATGGCCTTGGCTGGTAGACCAATAAAAGAGAAGCGACCAAAGCGCTCGCCACCTAAAACCGACTCTAAAAGATAGGTATTTTTTTTGCCAAATGTTTGGCTTAGTTTGACGTAGAGCGACAGTGGGGTTTCTAAATCAGCTAAGACCTCCTTCACCAGAGGAATCCGATTGAAACCCTGCGTTGCTAGGGCATTAAATTCTTCGCGCAGCATTAGGCTTTTCCTGACTTTCCTAATTCTGTGCGCATTGCATCGATGACCTGCGTGTAATTCTCTTTTCCAAAAATAGCTGAGCCAGCTACAAAAGTATCTGCGCCTGCTAGGGCAACTTGGGCAATGTTATCAACCTTAATTCCGCCGTCGACTTCAAGACGAATGTGGCGACCAGTCTCTGCTTCATAACGATCTAAACGTGCGCGTACCTGCGTAATTTTTTGCAAAGTGCTGGGAATAAATGATTGACCACCAAAGCCAGGGTTGACTGACATGAGTAGCACCAGATCTAGCAGATCTAAGGTGTGATCTAAATGATCAAGTGGTGTTGCGGGGTTAAAAACAATTCCTGTTTGACATCCTTGATCGCGAATCAAATTCAAGGTGCGATTCACATGCGGACTTGCCTCGGGATGAAAGCTAATCAGATTGGCGCCAGCTTTTGCAAAATCAGGAACGATGCGATCTACCGGTTCAATCATTAAGTGAACATCAATGACGGCAGGCTTACCATTTTTATTTGCATAGGGACGAATGGCCTCACACACTAAAGGGCCAATAGTGAGGTTAGGAACATAATGGTTATCCATCACGTCAAAGTGAATCCAGTCGGCGCCCGCTACTAAAACGTCTTGTACTTCCTTGCCAAGACAGGCAAAGTCAGCCGACAAAATGGAGGGGGCAATCAGAAATTGACGATCAGATGGTGGTTTTTGGCTTTCCATCCCTAGATTCTAGCTTGCAGTTGGCCTTTGGATGGAGCAGAATTCGTGCATGAATCCACATGAAATCAGCATTACGGTTAAGACCCAGTACCTTCCGGACCAATCTGACCCAGATAATCGCCAATTTGCCTTTGCCTATACGGTTACGATCCGCAATACAGGGTCGGCCAGCATTCAATTGATTGCCCGCCATTGGTTTATTACAGACGGGGATAACGATGTCCAAGAGGTACGCGGTCTGGGAGTTGTTGGCCAGCAGCCTTTATTGCGTTCTGGGGAGCATTTTGAGTACACCAGTTGGGCAACCCTGCCAACGCCGGCTGGAACGATGCGGGGTGAGTATTTTTGCGTAACCGAGGATGCTCAGTTTTTTCAGGCGCCCATTCCAGAATTTGCCTTAGTCATGCCCCGTACGCTCCACTAAGCAATGAGGATCATTGCCTGAGAGGCCTTACTTTTTGCCTTTACCAGTCCAGAGGACAATGAATAATAAAAGTCCTAAAGCGATAGCGCCTTCCAGGACAAACAGCAGCATTGGGTATTCATCGAGTAAATTGGCAATCATGATTTCTAAAATTAAATTGTCCCAGACAAGTGTATTCGCTATTGTGCTGTTGAGTTTAGTAGTGGCTTGCACAACACCTCCTACTCGCGGAACGGGCTACCGATCTGGGTCTGGCGCTGCACTATCCACCTATAGCTCTTCGATTGCTAGTTTTAGTGCCGTCTCATGGCAGGCTTTACCGGGTTGGCAGGAAGATGACTTATCGCAAGCATGGCCTGCTTGGCTCAAAAGTTGCGATGCCTTACGCAAGCGTAGTAGCGAAGTGAATTGGCGCGAGGTATGCAATCAGACTGCAGGCATTTCAAGTCGCAATACTTCAGCTATTCGGAGCTATTTTGAGAATTACTTTCAGGCTTATGAAGTTCGTAATAGCTCTGGAAGTGAGACGGGTCTCATCACGGGTTACTACGAGCCAGTCATGAATGGGTCACAAACTCGTACCAGTCTTTATAACGTCCCACTCTATGCCTATCCAAATCATTGGAAAAAATCCAAGCCAAATCCAGGGCCATCACGATCAGAGTTAATGAGCTCGGGAATACTGAAGGGATCAGAGATTGCATGGGTGCAAGATCCCGTTGAGGCTGCCTCGATGCAAATTCAGGGCTCAGGAAAAATTCGTCTTGAAGATGGCAAAATATTGCAGCTAGGATTTGCTGGAACGAATGAGCAGCCTTTTAGATCTTCAGCACAATGGTTACTTGACCGTAAAGAGATTACAAGCAAAGAAGCCACTATGCAGGGCATTTCAGAATGGGCAAAGCGCAATCCAGCGCGGGTGAATGAAATGCTCAATGCTAATCCCCGTTTTGTCTTTTTTAAAGAGACCTCAGGCACTGTCGGCGCCCTCGGAGTCACCTTAACTGGAGAGCGCAGTATTGCGATTGATCTTCAGGCGATGCCCTTAGGCGCACCGGTATTTTTAGCTACTACTAAACCCCTAAGTAGTCAGACCCTGCAAAAGCTCGTGATGGCACAGGATACTGGCAAGGCGATTGTGGGTGGCGTCAGAGCTGATTTCTATTGGGGTTCGGGTGATGCTGCTGGTGAAATAGCTGGGCGTATGAAACAAAATGGCAAGATGTGGCTATTGTTACCACGTTAATGAATGACATATTAGGAATAAAGCTATGAGCTACAACACAATTTTGACTGAAGTAGATGGCAAGGTCGCTACCATTACCTTGAATCGTCCCGAGGTCCTCAATGCACTGAACGATCAACTAATGGATGAGCTTGGCGCAGCATTATTAAGCTTTGATGCGGATGACAATATTGGTTGCATCATTGTGACGGGTAGTGAAAAGGCATTTGCTGCTGGGGCTGATATTGCTTCAATGGCAAAGCGTAGCTTGCAAGAGGTTTATCGCCATAACTTTATTTCACGCAACTGGGAGCATATGCAAAAAGTTCGCAAGCCTGTGATTGCTGCAGTGTCAGGCTATGCACTCGGGGGAGGCTGTGAATTGGCGATGATGTGCGACACCATCATGGCTGCTGATAACGCAAAGTTCGCTCAACCAGAAATCAAATTAGGAATCATCCCGGGTGCTGGTGGTACACAACGTTTGCCACGAGCGATTTCTAAAGCGAAGGCAATGGATCTGGCGTTAACCGGTCGGATGATGGATGCTACAGAGGCTGAGCGATCGGGCCTAGTATCACGCGTATTTCCGAAAGCCGATTTATTAAAAGAAGTGAAGGCGATCGCCAAAGATATTGCTGACATGCCTTTGTTGACAACGATGATGGTGAAAGAGGCTGTCAACACTGCTTATGAAACTACGCTTTCTCAAGGCATTCATTTTGAGCGTCGCTTATTTCATGCTTGCTTTGGAACCAACGATCAAAAAGAAGGAATGGCAGCATTTATTGAAAAACGCCCAGCCAAATTCACAAATTCTTAATGCCTCAAGCTTAATTTTTTTCTAGATAGCGCTGAGCTAGCTTGACCCAATAGCTCACGCCTACTGGTATCAAAGCGTCATTGAAATCATATGATGGGTTGTGAAGATGGCAGGGTCCCATGCCATGCCCGACCGAACGATGATCACCATCACCATTGCCTAAAAAGACATAGCAGCCAGGTTTCTCGAGCAACATAAAAGCAAAATCTTCTGCGCCCATAGTTGGATCAATCGAGGTATTAACATTTTGTTTACCAACCAATTCACTCATGACCTCGCTAGCAAATTCCACTTCATTTTTATGATTGATTAATGGCGGATAACTTCTAGAAAATTGAATTTCAGCATGACAATCAAATGCACCTGCAACGCTATGGGTGATTTCTCGCAAGCGTTGTTCAATTAAATCCAAGACCTCAATCGTAAAGGTGCGCACTGTGCCGCCAATAAATGCACTGTCCGGAATAACGTTACTGGTCTCACCAGCATGAAATTGTGTGACTGAGAGTACCGCTGCGTCTACTGGGCGTTTATTGCGCGTGATGATGCTTTGCAAAGCTAGTACTACCTGCGCTCCAGAGAGTACGGGATCAGCGCTGTTATGAGGCAGGGCAGCATGCCCACCTCTGCCAGTAATAGTGATTTCAAAAGTATTGCTCGATGCCATCATGGGACCGTCTGTAACGCCAAAATGACCTTGACCCAATCCAGGCCAATTATGTAATCCAAACACAGCATCGCACGGGAATTGCTCAAACAAACCATCATTGATCATTTCGCGAGCACCAGCTCCACCTTCCTCCGCTGGTTGAAAAATAAAAATCACCGTGCCTTTGAAGTCGCGGTGATTGGATAAATATTGAGCAGCGCCCAAGAGCATTGCAGTGTGACCATCATGACCACAAGCATGCATTTTTCCCGGGTTACGGGAGGTGTGAGCAAAATTATTATGTTCTTGCAGTGGTAGTGCGTCCATGTCGGCACGTAAGCCAATCATTTTTCCTGGACCTAGATCTCCATCTAGACGACCAACCACACCAGTTTTTCCCATCCCACGAAATACACTAATACCCCAGCTCGATAGGGCTTCTGCAACCAGATCTGATGTGCGATTTTCTTCAAAACGCAATTCAGGATGAGCATGAATATTGCGGCGAATATCTTGGATTGCTTCTGCGGATTCAAGGATTTCAGGAAGTAAATGCATATCTTCATTTTATCTGAAAGTAGCCTAAGAAGCACTCTAGTAGCCCTTTATAGGGCGATTAGGTGGATTTATTGCTGATCTGATTGTTTAATTGGTAATTGAATGTGCTGCGCAGCAAATTCAAGCGCCTCAATTGAGTAAGGGCTGTTATCGGGCTTTCGCAGTGCTAGTGGTAAAGACGGAATTAACCCTAAAAAAGGTGCCGCAATTTTGGCTTGAAGGGCCTCAATATTTTCACCTAATAAAGGCATTTCTTGAGATAGGGCGTTGGCAATCCAACCACCAATATTTAAATTACGCAATTTCATTGCTTCCATCGTGAGAAGGGCATGATTAATGCAACCCAGTTTCATGCCCACAACCAGAATGATCGGTAAATTAATTTGCTCTGCGAAGTTGCCCAAATCTTCTTGATCATTGATGGGAGTTAAAAAGCCACCCGCACCCTCAACCACGACATAATCACTTTGCTTTTGAATCTCGCTGTAAGCCTGTAGCATAGATGCCAGCTCAAGGCGAATACCTTTGGACTGAGCTACTAAGTGGGGCGCAGCTGGAGTATCCAGAACATAAGGACATAAGCTGAGTTGCTCCGAAGTGAACCCTATAGCGACCCGTAAGGTCTCTAAATCTTCATTGAGCAATTGACCGTTTTGACCATGGTACGTTCCGGCGACCACGGGTTTAAACCCAAGAACTTGCTTACTATGCTCTCGTAGTTTAAGAATGATGGCCCCGCTGACCAAAGTTTTTCCAACTTCAGTATCTGTGCCAGCGATGAAGAATCCAGGAGTCTTATTCATCAGAGATTCGTTTCAATAACTTGTTGCTCTATCAATTGCAGTGTATTGATGAGGGCACGTAAGTCATCTTCACTATGATTTGCAGAAAACGTAATCCGCAAACGTGAACTACCAACGGGCACGGTAGGCGGCCTGATTGCAGGAATCCAATACCCCACATCATCTAATAGTTTGGCGGTCATTAAGGCATTTGCATTGCTGCCCAGAATTAAGGGCTGAATGGCTGTACTTGAAGACATTTTTTCCCACTTCGAGAAACACATTTCTTTTTGCCAGATATCAATGAGTCGATGTAAGTGAGTACGACGTTGTTTGCCTTCATCTGATTCAATGATCTCGAGGCTTTTGAGTAAGGCATGCGCAATCGCAGGTGGCGTAGCGGTGCTATAAATATAAGGACGACCTTTTTGAATCAACCACTCAATAAAAGAATCTGGTGCACAGATAAACGCACCACTGACCCCAGCAGCCTTGCTGAGCGTGCCAATATAGATAATTCGGTCTGAGCAAATATTTTCTTGCTCCAAAATACCGTGACCCTGTTCGCCTAATACTCCAAAGCCATGTGCATCATCGATCAACAATAAGGCATCGTATTGATTCGCAATAGTTAATAGCTCCTTAACAGGTGCAAGATCACCATCCATACTGAAAACACCATCAGTCACAATGAGTTTGACAGGTTTGCTATCTTTTTTGAGCGCTTCAGTCAATGAGCTAAGTTGTGTGTGATCAAATAGTGTCACTACAGCCCCGCTTTGAACGCCTGCTAGGCGAACGCCATCGATGAGCGAAGCATGATTGAGTTTGGCTGAGTAAATACTGGTATTGCCATGTGGCGCAAGCCTTGCTAAACCGGTGACAGCGGTTAGATTGGCAAGATAGCCCGTGCTAAAAAATAATGCGCGCGCTTTGGGTATGTGAGTGCTTTGTAGAGACGCCAAGCGACTTTCCAATAAGTCATGCGCAATACTATGGCCACTGATAAGGTGAGAGGCGCCGCTACCTACGCCGTATTGCTGAGCGCCTGCAGATAAGGCTTGTGCAATCTCAGGATGGTTTGCAAGACCAAGATAGTCATTGCTACAAAATGCCTTCAGTTCACGGTCCTCCACAAATACTTTGGTATCGCACGGAGACTGAGTAGTGCGTAGTTTGCGCTTAAGTAATTGCAGATCTAAGTCTGCAATTTGCTCTTCTACTAGCTTAAGTGCATTAAAGGGCTTAGTCATTCAATGCCTGATTTAATGCCCGTTGTACAGCTTGACCCATTTGCTTGGTCTCTTGCGCAGACAAAACATAGGGAGGCATGACATAAATGGTATTACCAATAGGCCGAATTAAAACGCCTTCACCTAAGCTGCTTGCAAACATTTCACGAGCAAAGGCATTAGCATTTTTGAGTGCAGAGGGTTTAATGTCAAATGCTAAGATCATCCCTTGTTGACGCCAATGTTCAAGGCGCACATCTACTTTTGCCCAGGCAAAGGCATTTGCTAAATCTTGTGCGCGATCAATATTTTTTTCAAGCACTTTTTCTGTTTCAAAGATTTCAAGACAAGCTAATGCTGCTGTGCAGGCCAGCGGATTACCGGTATAGGAATGTGAGTGTAAGAAGCCGTGCTTAGTTTGATCGCTATAAAAGGCACGATAAATTCTGTCGCTAGTCATGCAAAGAGAAAGCGGCAAATAGCCACCACTAATCCCTTTAGAGAGCGTTAAAAAATCGGGCCAAATATCAGCATGTTCACAAGCAAAAAACTTACCAGTGCGGCCACATCCCACGGCGATTTCATCGGCAATGAGGTGGATTTGATAGCGCTCACACAGGCCTTTAACAAGGCGTAAATATTCGGGTGAATGCATTGCCATTTGTCCAGCGCATTGTACGAGTGGTTCAATAATCATTGCAGCAATATGTTCATGCTCTTTTGCAAATAATTGCTCAAGTTCTTGGGCTGCATGTCTTGCAACATCCTCTGCACTTTCACCATACTTTGCTTTGCGTGCATCGGGTGATGTCACTGTATAGACATCCTGCAAAAGGGCGCCGTATGCATCACGAAAAATTGCAACATCTGTCACAGCGAGTGCGCCAAGAGTTTCTCCGTGGTAACCATTTTCAAGGCAGACAAATTTTTTCTTTTTTGGTTTGTCATTCAGTTGCCAAAAGTGGTGGCTCATCTTCAAAGCAATCTCAACAGCGGAAGCGCCATCAGATGCGTAAAAGACATGGCCTAAATTTCCCTTGGTCAGTGCGGCCAGTTTTTCAGACAGTTCCACTACTGGTGGATGCGTGAAACCAGCCAGCATGACATGCTCAATCTTTTCTAGTTGCTCGGTGATTGCTTGATTGATGCGAGGATTTGAGTGGCCAAATAAATTAGTCCACCATGAGCTGATGCAATCAAGTAGCGCATTTCCTTGTTCGTCATAAAGCCAAGCCCCCTTGCCCTTGGTGATGGCAACCAGCGGAAAAGATTCGTGATGTTTCATCTGCGTACAGGGGTGCCAAACAGCAGACAGACTGCGATCAACGAGCGTGGCTTGATTTAGATCAGAAATAACCTTCATGTTTGATATTTGAACACTAGTTTTTCCTAATCCAGGCTTGTATCTGTTATGTTTATGCCTTGGATTGACCTATTTTCTGGAATTTACCCATGCTGGACGCTCAAACCGTAGAAAAACCCCTGACCCAAGTTAAATCAAAGGCTGATTTGCGCAAAGAGCTCGATGCGTCTGGTGAATGGACGGTGGCCCAGATTGAGGCGTTATTTTCCTTGCCTTTCAATGACTTGCTACGCAAGGCCCAAGAAACTCATCAGACCTATTTTCCAGAGGGTGATGTGGAGTTAGCGACATTACTGTCCATCAAAACAGGCGGCTGTCCCGAGGATTGTGCTTATTGCCCTCAGGCCGCTCGCTATGACACCGATGTGAAGGCTGACAAATTAATGGATTTAGAGGATGTTTTAGAAGCGGCGAAAGCAGCTAAAGCAGCAGGCTCAAACCGTTTTTGTATGGGCGCTGCCTGGCGCGAACCGAAAGATCGTGATATTGAAAAAGTCACCGCCATGATTAAAGGCGTTAAAGCCTTGGGTCTGGAGACCTGTGCAACCTTGGGCATGTTAGAGGCAGATCAAGCAAAAGCCTTATCTGATGCCGGTTTAGATTTTTATAATCACAACCTTGATACCAGCGAAGATTTTTATCGCTCTGTGATTTCTACTCGTAGTTATCGAGATCGTTTAGATACGATTTCTCATGTGCGTTCAGCGGGTATGTCAGTTTGCTGTGGTGGCATTGTTGGGATGGGTGAATCACGCGAACAACGCGCTGCATTTTTAGCTCGCTTAGCGAATTTAAGTCCTTATCCCGAGTCGGTGCCTATCAACCATCTTGTACCCGTTGTAGGCACCCCATTAGCAGATCAAAAGCCTTTGGATCCGCTTGAGTTTGTCAGAACTATTGCAGTAGCCAGGATCACTATGCCTAGAGCACGCGTTCGTTTATCGGCTGGTAGACAAGAGCTTGGTAGGGCCGTGCAGGCCATGTGTTTCTTGGCTGGCGCCAATTCTATTTTCTATGGTGAGCAACTACTCACTACCGGTAATCCCGAGGCAGAACAAGACCAAGCGCTCTTGGCTGAGCTGGGTTTAAAGACTAAACAGAGCTGTAAAGCCGAAGTTTTAGTCTAAGGATTTTGACTGATGTCGCCCATTGACCGCTTGATTGTTGAGTTTGATAGCGCCCTTCGATCTGTCGTTGGCGGCGCAAATGCTGGGCGACCCACACCGGGTTCTGCAACTGCGCCAAATCATTCATTGGATACTGCAGAACGCAAACATGCCGCAGGACTGATGCGTGTAAATCATGTTGGAGAAGTGTGCGCACAAGCACTCTATCAGTCTCAAAAATTAGTAGCAAGAAATCCGCAAATTCAAGAGATGCTAAATCATTCCGCCCAAGAAGAGATGGATCATTTGGCATGGTGTGAAACTCGTCTTCAAGAGCTTGGCTCTCACACCAGTTATCTCAATCCATTATGGTATGTCGGATCTTTTGCAATTGGTTTGGCTGCTGGCCTAGCAGGTGATAAGTGGAGTTTGGGTTTTGTAGTTGAAACAGAAAAGCAAGTTGAACATCATCTGCAGAGCCATCTTGAAACACTCCCACTGGAAGATCATCGTTCACGTGCAATTGTTGATCAAATGCGCATCGATGAAATTGAGCATGGACAAGCCGCCTTACATGCTGGTGGAGTGACATTGCCCGAGCCAATTCAGAAAGTGATGCAAGCCATGTCTAAGGTGATGACAACTACTGCTTACAAAATTTAAGGTATTCGCTAGTAGGTCGGTACTATTTGAAAGTATTTTTTTAATTTATTTTTTATAGTACTGTTTATAAAAACAGTATATTGAATCATTATCTGCTGCTATAGCTAAGATCTATTCTTAAGTATATTTTCCAAGCCATTGTTTCAAGTAGCTATTTTATTATCACTATTTTATGAACATACGACGCTAAGTGTTTGTAAACACTAGGGAAATTCCCAAAAAAATGCCCAAAAAGACTTGACCCCTTTATTGCGATCCTCTAAAGTGGGAGGAAGTGTGAAAAAGTGGGGTAAATAGTGTTTCAAGGCGCGTCAGCTCTCAATTTGGATGCAAAAGGTCGGATGTCGATTCCAGCCAAGCATCGTGACGCCTTATTGGTGCAGGGTGACGGTCGAGTCACGCTGACAAAGCACCCTGATGGATGCCTACTGCTCTTCCCAAGACCAGAGTGGGAGAGCTTCAGAGCAAGGGTGGCTCAACTTCCAATGGATGCACATTGGTGGCGCAGAATTTTTCTTGGGAATGCTGCTGAGATAGATCTCGATTCAGCAGGCCGTGTTTTAGTGAGTCCAGAGTTACGTGCTGCAGCAGGAATAGAAAAAGAAGTGATCTTGCTAGGTATGGGTAGTCACTTGGAATTATGGGATGCGGCAACATACGCTGCAAAAGAACAGGCTGCAATTGCGCAAGGCATGCCTGAAGCACTCAAGCAATTTAATTTTTGATGACAGGGTGCTATGAACACAACTCATCGCCCAGTACTGCTGGCCGAGGCGGTGACAGCGCTAATCAATGGCCCGCTCATGCAACATCAAAACGCGGCACAAAATATTTTAGTAATCGACGGAACTTTTGGGCGCGGTGGTCATACAGAAGCATTGCTCAAACAGTTGCCAACAGCTGCACGTATGATTTCTTTCGACAAAGATTTGGATGCGATAGCGGTTGCGAACAAAATCAAGGATCCACGCTTAACCATTGTGCACGACAGTTTTGCGCAGATGGATCAGTACACGCAAGCAGAATCTGTCGATGGAATTTTATTGGATCTAGGAATCAGTTCACCACAAGTAGACGAAGCGCATCGGGGATTTTCTTTTCGTCGCGAAGGTCCGCTCGATATGCGGATGAATACCGATCAAGGTTTGACGGCAGCACAGTGGTTGGAGCAGGCGCCGCAAGAGGAAATCACGCACGTGATTAAGACTTACGGGGAGGAGCGTTTTGCATTTCAGATCGCAAAGGCTATCGTGGCTAAGCGAGAGGAAGGCTTGTCTCCTAAAACGACTACGCAATTAGCTGCTTTGGTTGCGAGCGTAGTGCGCACTCGTGAAGCTGGACAAGAT